>Ga0123356_10000824_pt1 | contig 34449 bp, 31 predicted proteins | sample TergutEmb28metaG_2_FD_92546 | JGI IMG/M metagenome (GOLD analysis project Ga0123356, IMG submission 92546) | Embiratermes neotenicus P3 segment gut microbial communities from Petit-Saut dam, French Guiana - Emb289 P3 | ecosystem: Host-associated > Arthropoda: Insects > Digestive system > Gut ...
ACCTGGCCGGCGAGGTGACGATCCCCGAGGAACTGCCCTACCTGCTGTTTACCATTCCGTACGAGGACGCGTGGCGGGCGTATGTCGATGGGCGCCGGGTACAGCCCGTGCGGGCCATGGGCGCGCTGCTGGCGATTCCGATGGAGCCGGGCACGCACACCTTTGCGCTGCGCTACGTGCCCACCGGCTTTGAGGCCGGCTGCGCGCTGACGCTTGCCACGCTGTGCGTGCTCGCCGGTTACGCTCTGCTTCGCAATGGAAAATGGAAAAAGGAAAGTGGAAAATGAAGAGACGACCAAGCCTGATAGCCCGGCCATAACCCCAATTTTCCACTTTCAACTTTCCATTTTCCATTTGTATTCGTAAGAGAAAGAGGCTTTGTTATGACCACACCTGTCCGCACGCGCTTTGCGCCCAGCCCCACCGGCTACCTGCACTTGGGCGGACTGCGCACCGCCCTCTACGCCTACCTGTTCGCCCGCAAACACGGCGGCACGTTCATCCTGCGCATCGAGGACACCGACCAGGAGCGCGAGGTGCCCGGCGCGGTGGAGATGATCTATCAATCGCTGCGCGCCGCCGGATTGACCTACGACGAGGGGCCGGATGTGGGCGGCGATTTCGGCCCGTACATCCAAACCCAGCGCAAGCCAATCTATCTGCCGCACGCCTGGGAATTGGTGGCGCGCGGCGGCGCGTACCCCTGCTTTTGCACCAAGGAGCAGCTCGACCAGCGGCGCGCCCAGGCCGAGGCCCGGGGCGAAACCTGGAAGTACGACAAGCGCTGCCTTTCGGTGCCTCCCGTTGAGGCGAAGCGCCGCGTGGACGCCGGCGAGCCCCACGTGATCCGCCAAAACGTGCCCACAACGGGCACCGCCGGCTTCGACGATCTGCTGTACGGCCGCGTGGAGGTGCCCTGCGATACGCTGGACGACGCCGTGCTCATCAAAGCCGACGGCCTGCCTACCTACAACTTCGCCAACGTGGTGGACGATCACCTGATGGCGATTTCCCACGTGATGCGCGGCACCGAATACCTTTCGTCCGCCCCCAAGTATGATTTGCTGTACCGGTCTTTCGGTTGGGAGCCGCCTCTTTCTTTGCATTTGCCGGTGGTGATGATCACCGATCAGGAGGGCACACGCAAGCTTTCCAAACGCAAGGGCGATCCCTCGTTTGAAGATTTGCTGGCACAGGGTTATCTGCGTGATGCCGTGGTCAACTACATCGCGCTGCTGGGCTGGAGCCCCGGTGGTGAGCAAGAGGTATTTTCCCTGGCCGAGCTGGAGCGGGTGTTCGACGAAAAGGGCCTGAGCAAGTCGCCATCGGTGTTTGATATCCAAAAGCTCAACTGGTTCAATGGCGAGTACATCCACGCGCTGCCCTTTGACGAATACTTTGCCCTGGCCAAACCCTGGGTGGAGCAGGCGCTGGGGGAGGGCCGTTTTGACCTTCGCCGCCTTTGCCAGATGCTGCAGAGCCGCACCGATGTATTCAGCCAGCTCCCAGGCATGGTGGATTTTTTGGCAAAGATGCCGGACTACGATCTGGCCCTCTATACCCACAAAAAGATGAAGACCGACCCCCAAGTGGCCCTGGCTGGGCTCAACGTAGCCCTCCCAGCGTTGGAAGGCCTGGATGATTGGAGCGAACCGGCCCTGCACGACACCCTGATGGCCGCAATCGCCGAATCCGGCAAAAAAAACGGCCAGGTGCTCTGGCCGTTGCGGGTGGCGGTTACCGGGCGCGAGTCCTCGCCGGGGGGAGCGATTGAGATGGCCTATTTGGTAGGAAAGGACGAAAGCCTGACGCGGGTGCGGGCGGCCATCGCGCGATTAACGGAACACAATTAACGCCACATTCCCGTCCATCTTTTGCAGCACGCGGTATCCGCGTTCGCTGGCCGTGGCCATGCCCTGGGCGTTGGGTTGGCAATAGCCGTTGGGTTGGCAGCTTCCGTCATCCCGGACAATCAGCTTGCCCATCATCCCAATGGCTGCCCATTCTTTACGCTCGTTGCGTGGCACATAGGTTTTTTCCGGGTCATAAGCCGGGTTTAGCTCCTCGTACATGATTTTGCCAAACCTATCCCGCAGGTACATGCCGTGCCACCCAACCCCTTGGGAATCGCCAACCACAGACGGTGTGGATGATACGATGCCAAGAATATACCCATCCGCCGCTGTTGCGGTGCGGATATACTGATCTTGCAGCGTTACAAAATATCCGCGGCGGTCTTCGTTTTGTGGGTTGCCGTCCAGCCATTCAAACATCTCGGCGTAGTCCGCGCCGCCGGTATACAGGCCGGTCGCGTTGTATACGTTGCCCGTGTATTGTACGCGGAACGCGTTGCTCCTTGCGCCGTCCGACCCATTACCGATAATAAACCCGTCGTCGTTTTGCGCAAGGTTGAGGGTGGCGCTGGTCGGAACATTGTGCTTGCCGATGACTGTTTGGTACCAATTTTGTGCGATAGTAGAGGAGCCTGCGGCATGAGAATACCTGCCGGAAGCCATCGTCTCCAAGCCTTCGGCATGGGAGCCTAAGCCCGAAGCTGTAGTAAGGCTGCCCTCGGCATGGGAATAATCGCCTTCCGCTAGTGTTTGATCGCCTTCTGCGTGGGAATAAACGCCTTGCGCTGTTGTTCGAGAGCCTTCCGCATGGGAAGAATCGCTTCTCGCTGTTGTTTCAGTGCCTTCTGCATGGGAATAATCGCCTTCAGCTGTTGTTCGAGAGCCTTCCGCGTGGGAACACCAGCCTGTTGCTGTTGTTTCAGCGCCTTCTGCATGGGTATAGCTGCTGAAGGCAGTTGTCCCCACGCCCTCGGCATGGGAGCCGAACCCGGAGGCCGTTACATTGTCGCCTTCAGCATGGGCATTGGTGCCGGAGGCTATTGTGTACGATCCCTCGGCATGGGCATAGTCGCCGGAAGCCACTGTACTCTCGCCTTCGGCATGAGCGTAGCTATGCTCTGCCCTTGTGAGATAACCCTCGGCATGGGAACCCAAGCCGGAGGCGATTGTAGCCAAGCCCTCCGCATGGGCATAGCTGTTGGAAGCCATGGTATATTCGCCCTCGGCATGGGAAGCGTTTCCGCTGGCCACGCTGCATTTTCCTTCGGCAAACGAGGCCTCTCCGCTTGCGTCGGTTCCCATCCCAATGGCAAGGGACGAATCCCCGCTGGCGACTGTGTTTGTGTTGAGGGCAACCGCGTCAATACCCATGGGGGAATTGTTGTCGCCGTTGCATCCGCCGCCGGTGTGGATGCCCATGACCGACCCGTTGGTTTCACCATCCACAAGGTTTAAAAGATTGCTGGGGCCTTCCGCGCCCTGGGGGCCAGCGGGGCCGGTTGCGCCGGTGGCACCTTCGGACCCCTGAGGTCCAGCGGGGCCGGTTGCGCCGGGAGAGCCTTCCGGCCCCTGGGGGCCAGCTGGGCCAGTAGCGCCGGTAGCACCTTCGGGCCCCTGAGGGCCAGCGGGGCCAGTAGCGCCGATGCCTTGATTGCCACAGGGAAAGCGCCAGCACGGATTACAAGAGGTAACGCGTTGACGACACGGATTGAATATCATATTAAAAACTCCCTTGTGCTCAATAAAGAAACGCGATGCCCTTTTTGAACATGCTACCGGAACATGATCAGTGCCATATTCCTATCAATCCTTTTCAGTACGGGGCATCCGCTCTCGCTGGCCGTCGCGATTCCCTGGGCGTTGGGGCGGCAATACCCGTTGGGTTGGCAGGTTCCGTCGTCGCGCACAATCAGCTTGCCCACCACGCCGATGGCCGACCATTCGGCGCGCTCCGTGCGGGGTTGGTATTCGCGGGTGGGATCGTATGCCGGGTTCATCTTGGGCACGTGCTGACGGATCATTTCGGTTCGTATCTCCATCTCGCCGGTCTCTTCATTCAACACGGCTTTCTCCTGAGGCATCTCCACCCATTCGTTGAGCACAGTGCCCCATTTGTCCCGTTGGTACATATCGTGCCAGCCGCATGCCCCTGCATCCCCCACCATGGCAGGCGAGGCGGAAACCACGCCCAGCACGTACGGATCCTGGCCGGTGGCCTTGCGGATAAACTCGCCGTCCAGCGCCACAAAAAAGCCTCTGCGATCTTCATTTTGTGGGTTGCCGTCGCGCCACTCAAACATCTCGGCATAGTCCGCGCCGCCGGTGTTGTAGGCGCCGGAAGCATACACCTGGCCATTGTATCGCACACGGAATGCGTTGCTCTTTAAGTCTTGCGTAGTGCCGTTGCCGATGATAAACGCGTCGTCGTTTTGCGTATTGTTGAGCGTGGAACTGGTGGCAACGTTGAATTTGCCAATGACTGTTTGATACCAGTTTTGCGCGATGGTGAAGTGCCCTCCGGCATGGGAATAGTTGCCTGCTGCCATTGTCATCAAACCCTCGGCATGAGCAGCTTCGCCGGAAGCCGTTGTATTAAAACCTTCGGCATGGGAAAAGAGGTTGGTAGCGGTTGCATGGTAGCCCTCGGCATGAGAAGCGTAACCGATAGCTTCTGTAAACCTGCCCTCGGCATGGGAAACGTTGCCCGAGGCCGTTGTGTTGTCGCCTTCGGCATGGGAAGCGTTTCCGGAAGCCCTTGTGCTCGCGCCCTCGGCATGGGAATACCAGCCTCCTGCTGTTGTTTCATCACCTTCGGCATGGGAATAGATTCCAGAGGCCGTTGTCGACAAACCCTCGGCATGGGAAGAGGTGCCGGAAGCCATTGTGTCCCTACCCTCGGCATGGGCCCCTTCGCCCGTGGCTGTTGCTCGGAAGCCCTCGGCATGGGAAACGAAGCCCCTTGCCCTTGTTAAAAAACCCTCGGCATGGGAATTGTTTCCTTCTGCTGCTGCAGCTTCGCCCTCGGCATGGGCGCCGTTGCCGGGAGCCCTTGACCGCGTGCCTTCGGCATGGGAGAATTCTGCCTCTGCGTTTGTACCATAACCCTCCGCGTGGGAACCGTGGGCGGAGGCCACAGTGCACATGCCTTGGGCAAACGAGGCCTCTCCGCTGGCCACGGTTCCTATCCCAACGGCAAAGGAAGAAGCGCCGCTGGCCACGGTATCTGTGTTGAGCGCAACGGCATCCACGCCCAAGGGGGAGTTGTTATCGCCGGTGCATCCGCCGCCGGTGTGGATGCCCTTTACCGACCCACTGGCTTCACCATCCACAAGGTTTAAAAGATTGCTGGGGCCTGCCGGGCCCTGGGGGCCCTGTGGTCCAACTGGGCCGGGATTCCCTTGTGGACCAGCTGGCCCCTGCGGGCCTTGGGGCCCGGGAATACCTTGGCCTTGCCCCCTGCAGGGAAAGCGCCAGCATGGATTACAAGGTTGTACGCATTGTTTAAATGAGTTGTATGGATTCATAACAGAAAAACTCCTTTTCGCTAATTAAAGAAGTGCGATACCCTTCTTTAAATATCGTATGCGAAAAGGAGTTTGCGGGCTACAACTTACAACGCCTGAATGACCAACCGGCCCATTTCACCGCAACCGACTTTCTGACAGCCATCGCTAAAGATATCCCCAGTACGATATCCCGAATTCAGCACACCCGAAACCGCCGCTTCGATCTGCGCCGCCTCGCCCTCCAATCCCAACGAATGCCGCAACAGCAGTGCCGCCGACAGAATCATCCCTAGGGGATTGGCCAAATCCCGGCCCGCGATATCCGGGGCCGAACCATGAATGGGCTCGTACAGCCCGGCTTTGCCATCGCCTAGGCTGGCCGAGGGCATCATGCCCAAAGAACCTGCGATGGCCGCCGACTCATCCGAAAGAATATCCCCAAACAGATTGCCCGTAACCACCACATCAAACTGGGCGGGCCGCAAAATCAGCTGCATGGCCGCGTTGTCCACATACATGTGGGTGAGCTCGATATCCGGATACTCTGCCCCCAGGCGGGTTACGGTCTCGCGCCACAGGCGGGAGGCGGCCAGCACGTTGGCTTTGTCCACACTGCACAGCCTCTTGCCCCGGCCACGGGCCAGTGAAAAAGCCACCCGTGCCACCCGCTCGATCTCCGGCACGGTATAGATCATCAAATCCGAGGCCGACTGGCCGTCGGGCGCTGTATCGTGGGCGCCAAAGTAGATGTCGCCGGTAAGCTCCCGCACCATCAGGATATCGATGGGTTTTGCCAAGATGTCCGGGCGCAGGGGGCAGGCCACAGCCAGCGCCGGATGGATGGTGCAGGGCCGCAGGTTGGCAAACACGCCCATGCCTTTGCGCAGGGCCAGCAGCCCCCGCTCCGGGCGGATGGCCGGGTCGATGGTATCCCACTTGGGGCCGCCCACCGCACCCATCAGCACGGCGTCGGCTTTGCGGCAAGCGTCCAATGTATCGGCAGTAAGGGGCTCACCGTGGGCATCGATGGAAGCGCCGCCCATGGGCAGTTCGTTCATCGTAAACGTATGGCCGTGCTTGGCCGCGATGGCTTCGAGCACCTGCCGCGCCTGGGCTATGATCTCCGGGCCTATGCCGTCCCCCGGCAACAATACGATATGTGCTTTCATGCGTTCGCCTCCAATTGTTTGCGGATATAGGGCGCCAGCCCGCCCAGGTTGATCAGTTCGCGCATAAAGGGCGGAAAGGCCGCCGCCTGATACGCCTCGCCCCCCGGCCCGGTGAGCGCGCCGGAATCCAGGTCGATGGCTAGGGTATCACCCTCACGCAGCGCCTCGCTGGCCGCCGGGCATTCCACGATGGGCAGGCCTACGTTGATGGCATTGCGGTAAAAGATTCGCGCAAAGGAGTGGGCCACCACACATTCGATACCCGCGGCTTTGATAGCCAGGGGCGCATGCTCCCGGGAGGAGCCGCAGCCAAAGTTGCGCCCGGCTACGATGATCTTGGCGGTACGCGCCTTTTGATGAAAATCCGCATCCAGATCCTCCATGCAATGGGAGCCCAGCTCGGCCAGGTCGGTGGTATTCAGGTAACGCGCCGGGATGATGACATCGGTATCCACGTGGTCGCCATACTTAATGATACTATTTTGGATGAGCACAATGTTTCCCCTTTCGTAATGGAAAATAGAAAATTAGGAACACTTCATTTTCCACTTTCCATTTTCAATTTTCCATTTATTCCGGCACTGAGACGAATCCCTTTAGCGCAGTCGCAGCCGCTACTGCCGGACTAGCGAGGATCACCTCACTTGCCGGATCACCCATGCGGCCCACAAAGTTGCGGTTGGTGGTGGCCACGCAGCGTTCTCCGGCGGCCAGCACGCCGCAATGACCGCCCAGGCAGGGGCCGCAGGTGGGCATGGTCACCAAGGCTCCGGCATCGATCATTGCCTGGGCCAATCCCTCGTCGATGGCCTGGCGCAAAATGGCCTGGGTGCCGGGGATCACGATGCAGCGCACATCGGGGGCGATTTGTTTTCCCCGCAGGATATCGGCGGCTACGCGCAGGTCTTCCATGCGCCCGTTGGTGCAGGAGCCGATCACCACCTGATCCACCCGGATATCGCCGCACTGATCGGCACGTTTGGTATTGCTGGGCAGATGGGGCAACGACACGGTGAGAGGCACCTCGGCTAAATCGATGATCACTTCCTGAGTATACACCGCGTCAGGATCGGGTTCGTAGGCCGTCCACGGGCGGGTGACCCGGTCATTTTCACTTAAATAAGCGCGGGTGATGTCATCCACCGGGAAGATGCCGTTTTTGGCCCCGGCTTCGATGGCCATGTTGGCGATGCACAGGCGGCCATCCATGGAGATATTGCCTACCCCGTCGCCCGCAAATTCCAGCGACATATAGCGTGCGCCGTCCACGCCGATCAGGCCGATTAGGTGCAGGATCACGTCCTTGCCGCTCACGGGGGGGCGCAGCGCCCCTTTGAGGGTTACGCGGATGGCCTCGGGCACCTTAAACCAAGCCTTGCCCAGGGCCATGCCTCCCGCCATATCCGTAGAACCCACGCCGGTAGACAGGGCGCCTAGTGCCCCGTATGTACAGGTGTGGCTGTCCGCGCCGATGATCAGCTCACCTGGCGCCACCAGGCCCTGCTCGGGCAGCAGCGCATGCTCGATGCCGGCCCGCCCCACCTCGTAATAATGCAAGATGTCGTGCTTGCGGGCAAACTCACGCATCCCCTTGGCTTGCTCCGCGGATTTGATGTCTTTGTTGGGGGTAAAATGGTCGGGGATCAGGGCGATCTTGGTGCGGTCAAATACGGTAGCCGCGCCCATCTTTCCAAATTCCTCGATGGCCACGGGGGTGGTGATGTCGTTGCCCAGCACCAAATCCAGGGCGCACAGCAGCAACTGCCCTGCCTCTACCTTGGGCAATCCGGCGGCCCGCGCCAGGATTTTTTGTGTCATGGTCATGCCCATGTGTTGTCCTCCTTGTTATTTATTGCTGAAGTAATACGCAGTAATAAATCATGCAAACCTAGATAACTACTCCGGCGGGGGGGATTCCGTTCCCACCGTAGTTTCGAATAAATCACTAGGTATTTGGGGCCAGTAGTTCCTCCCGCATCTGTTCAATAAACCATAGATACTCGTCGTAACTTTCGTATGGTGCGGGTTCGGTCAAACTGTATTCAATCGGCATACCGGGAAAATCATCATCCAAATACCGGGGGAAAAGATGCATATGTAAATGCGCCCCTGAGTTTGAGTGCATCTCGTAATTGATTTTCACCGCACCCGTTACCTTGCGCAACATACGGCCGACACGCTGCACTTCGCACATGAAGGTTGCCATATTGCTTCCCGGCATATCTTCAAAGTGGAACTCGTGATTTCGTGGCATGACATACATTTTCCCAAACAATCTTCCCTGGCCGGGGTATTCAGCCACAATCCAAACGTTATCATTTACCTCGATGTCATTCTGCCCTTTAGGAGAGGGTTCATCGTTGCAAACTGGGCAAAATTCTTCTTGCGCCGCTTTGATAAATTCGGGATAGCGATGATGGAAACTGCCGCCGCGCTTCTCACCGGACAAATCCGCTGTCATGCGGCAAATCGGGGTATTGTGCGGGCCGGTTAAGCCGCTTTCGGTTTCCACAAAACCGAATTGCCGGTACAGCTTTTTAGCGGGAATGCCGGGCTCGTAGTCTTCCGGGTAAGTTTCTACCGTGATGGGTTTTGTATGATCGAGCTGGCGCAGGGCGGTTTTTAGCAAGCGGCGACCAACGCCTTTCCTGCGGTACCCCTCAAAAACACCAAACCATGTGATGCGGTTGTTCGTTCGGGAAAAACCCAGAAATCCCATTGCGTTCCCGCTCATGTAATCCAAGGCGGTTAATGCTTCATATTTTCCGGTTTTGCTTTTTGCATAAGCGACAAACTCCGGATCGGTTCCCATATCCGCCGGATGCCGAAAAATCGGCGACACTTCGGTTGCCAGCGCGCACCAGGCGGGGAGATCGTTTTCCGTTGCCCATCGAATCAGCAATGGCTATTCCTCCCGTTGTTTTTTTGCAATCCGGTATGCCACCGGCAATCCGGCCAGCGTACCCGCGCCATAGCACAGGTGTACCAGCAAAAACATCCACGGCAAGCTCCACAGGCAGCGTGCCTTGCCCACCGGCGAAGCCCTTGCCGCCTGTATGGTAAAAACGGCATCGCACAGCGCGTATACAGCGCCCAGCGCAATCAACGGAAGCCGCCACCCCGCCGCGAACAACCCACCCGCGCACAGCAGCGCCAGTACAAACAGCATGGGCGCAAAGTGCCGCGCCGAAAACCCCCTGGGCGATACCAGCAGCGACAGCCCCACCCAGTGCCCGTTCCGCCACTTCTGGCCGAGCTGGCCACCCAGCGTGCTCCGCGCCCGGTGGTGGCTGGTGATCTGTGGCGTGTACCACAGCCGGAACCCGGCCTGGCGCATGCGCCAAGCCATGTCGTTGTCTTCGGTGCGGACGAGGCGTTCGTCGTACCGGCCCACCTGCTCGTACACCCGCCGGCGCACCAGCGGATAGGCCAACGCGTCCACCTCCCGCGCGCTTCCGGCATTACGAAAGGCCGCCGCTCCCCCTGCAAACCGGGAGGTGTCCAAAGCCACTAGGGGCGCTTCTTGGACAAAACGCGGTGGCAGGGAAGCCACTTGCCCTCCAACAACATCGCGGTCGTGCCCTTGCGCCAGCGCGCGGGCGTTGGCTTCTATAAAACCGGGCGGAATGCTGGCATGGGCGTCCACCCGCAGCAAGGCATCGCCGGTGTAGGCATCCAGCGCTACGTTCCAGCCACAGGCCAGTATGCGGCCCGGATTGTCCAGCACGCGTACGGTAAGGGGCGTTTCCCAACCCGCCGCCTCTTTGCAAAAGGCCTCCATCATGGCGCGGGTGCCGTCGCTGGAGCCGCTGTCGATCAGCAACAGTTCCATCCGGTCAAAGGGATAGGTTTGCGCGCGGATGTCGTTGAGCAGCGCGCCCAGATGCACCTGGGCATTGTAAGCCACCACCGATAAGCTGACCATCGGCGTTTCCACAGGCGCACCTCCTTCCTTTTTTCGGCCTTGGAACGACTTTCCGGCCTCAGAACGACGGGACGCCGAGGGCGGCGTCCCCTACAGGGGCTTGCGCAATGTGTATCGGCTGGCCGTTACTCCGTAGGGGACGCCGCCCTCGGCGTCCCGCCGCTAGCATCCACCCACGCATCATACCCCTCGTCCCGTTTCCGATAAGACAATACCCCCGCCGGCAAATAAACGAACAGCAGTTTTTGCCCCAAAAACCCGCGCGTGCGGTTCATCAGCCCGAAGGCCGCCAACTGCAAGGCCTGCGCGGCGGCTATCGCCCATACCGAACGCCATCCGCCCAGGCAGAGCGCCGCCACGCATAGGGCATCCACTATCCAGCAAAGAAAGGCAATACGCTCCCGCTTCAGCAGCGCCCACAGGCAACGCATGCGTACGGCGTTCACCAGCGCTTGCCCCAGGCCCAGCCGCCGGGGGGTGATCAACGCGGCCAAGGGGCCACGGTTGTCCCGCTTCCTGTCGATGTGTCGGATCATGGGCACGGGCAGCTCCACCACCCGTGCACCGTGTTTGATGAGCCGCGCGTGGAGTTCGGCTTCTTCGCAGGTGAGCACGTTGGCTGCCCATCCCCCGGCCTTGTTTAGTTCGGTGGCCCGCAGCAGGATCGCCCCGCCAAACTCGGTTGCTTCCCGCCGGACCTTGCATCCATAGTAATTGGGATTTTCGCCAATCACGCGCCCGTCGCGTTCGTATACATCGTGGCGGATGCCGGTGGCCCCGTCGTACCCCGATTTCTCCATCACCGTGAGGGCGGTTTCCACAAAGCCGGGTTGCAGCAGCATATCGCCATCTAAAAAGAGCAGGTATTCGCCCTGGGCTTCCTGTGTGCCAATCCGCCGTGCGAGACCGGCGGTGGTGCGGGTTGTGCGCAGGCGAAAACACCGTGCGCCCTGGCTCTGGGCGATGGGCAGCGATTCGTCTGTCGAACCGGAATCTACATACAGCAGTTCGTGGCGAATCGAAGCCAGCGCCTGGCCAACCGACCGCAGGCAGCCGGGCAGGGTAGCGCCGTCGTTGCGCCCGATCACCACCACGCTGAGCATGGGCCGTCCTCCTTTGTGTTAACTATAAAATATGCTATACTGTAGGTGGTTCTATGTATTATCGCATATTGAGAGGATGGGGGCAAGCCCAATGTGCGCCTTATTTCCGCCACTCTTTAATGTACTCTTTTTCTTCCCTGCGGCGCTTTGAGCGCTCGGCGAATCGTTGTTTCAGTTTCCTTTGCCACTCTTCGTGATGATCAGTCCAGGCAGCTATGAAAGCAAACGCTGCTCCGAAAACTATGATTAAGACAGCAATGAGAGCCCACTCGTTTTGTGTGATATCCGTGCCGGATACCCAGTTTATGAGCTGAATCGCACCCCACGCAATCGCCCCAATCAAGCCTAGCACAAGCATCGGCACGGGATTCACTAGATCAATTAGATTAAGCCCACGGCGTCCACGTCCTTTGCGGAAATCCTTCATTTGTCTTCCTCCTGTTTTGATCGTTTCGTTTTTCAACATATTTTGGACGAAATCCTGCTTGTTTCTGGACTGGAAAGGAGTTGACCACATGTTCGCCAGTACACTCAAAAAAGCGTTGTTGTGTGCGCTTTGTATTTGCATCCTGTTCTGCACCGCGCCGGTGGCCGTTTCGGAACGCCCACTTAACATGGGGGAGTTGGTGGGCGCTTGGCAGGGATTTGTCGGGGGGGCCACCGACTTTCTGGTTTTCCATCCCAATGGCGCCTATGAGGTTTATAGCAAACACCGCCCCTCCAGATTTTCCGAAGAGCAGCCCCCTTTTGCTGGCCTTAGTTTCGTAAGGTTCGGTCAATTCTCCATCGGGTTTGATTTGGATCCAAACAAAACTTATTTGATCTTCGACGGTGTGGCGACCAATGAATCGGTTTTTTCCGATGAAAATTTCGAAGACAGGGGCCTTTTGCTGGGCATACAGGCAGGCGAGGGCAGTGGCGGTTATGTCCGTGCAACGGACATTCTTTTCCTTATTACCTGGGATGAGCTTGTTGGCACCTGGCATAGCGAGGATGGAACCACCGTGTTTAAGTTCCTGCCCGATCACGGAAAATTTGAAGGCGTGGACGCCCTGGGCAATAGGTATTGGACATCGGGCGATGGCCCCGCTTTTATGGGTGCGCTGCTTGCCTGCTCGGACAGCAAAAGTTGGTATCCGGGTACGCTGTACCTCCTTCGAAACGACACCGGTGTTCTGCGCATCGCGCCCACAATCAGTCGGCCGCTGGAAGAAGAGCAACGTGTCTATTATCTTATCAAGCAATGAAGGGAATGCCCATGAAATTATCCATCATCATCCCCTGCTACCGCGTGGCGGCCTACCTGCCCGCCTGCCTGGACAGCGTTTGCATGCTGCCACCCGATTCTGTCGAAATTCTCTGTGTAAACGACGCCAGCCCCGACGAATGCGGCCAGATACTGGCCGGGTACGCGGCCCGGCATCCTCATGTGCATGTGCTAACCCATGGGGAAAACCGGGGCCTTTCGGCGGCGCGCAACACTGGTCTGGATGCGGCGCAGGGCGAGTACGTGCTCTTTTTGGATAGCGATGATCTGCTGTGCGCCGACGTGACGATGGGGCTTGTGGATCAGGCGCAGCAAGGCCGCCTGGATATTTTGCAGGCGGCCTACATGCTTTTTGATGATGGAACGGATCAAGAGCTGCCTGCCCCGCCCATGGCGCGGCCTACGGCTGTGATCACAGGGGATGCTTGCCTTGCCATGCAGTGCGCCCAAGGGGTTTTTGAGCCCATGACGGTGATCCGGCTGTATCGGCGTGGGTTTTTGTTGCAGAATGGACTGCGTATGGCGGAAGGTTTTTTGTTTGAAGATGAGCTGTTTACCGCACCGGCTTTTTTGCGGGCGGGGCGTGTGCAGGTGTCGGATGTTTTGCTGTACCGTTACCGGCAGCATGGGGGTGGCATCATGGGGGGATTTGCGGCCTCGGCAGGCTGGTGCGGGCATTATTTGCGCATTGTGGAGCGGTTGGTTGCGTTGTGTGCGGGCGATCCGCTTACTCCCGGCCAGCGGGCGTTACGTAAGAGGGCTGCTGCGATTGCCCTTTCTATCCCCAAGAATATTGTGGCGTATCGCTTGGCCGGGGATGTGCGGCGGGAGACTTTAGGGTTTGTACGTGTGCATGGGCGAGAGATCGCCGGTTTTGCGATGAGTGGGGGATCGGTGGTGTTGTGGGTGCAGGGGGTGTTGTTGCGCGTTTCGCCTTCCATATTTATGAAAACATATGCGTTTTTGCGAAGATTGCGTTGAGTTTGACGGGGACGCAAGGGGGAGGAGGGGGGATTTCGATTTCCCCCCTTACCTCCCCCCTGCACCCCCCATATCCCCCCTAACCGACCAGGACTGCGGCCCTGGACCCAGGGGAGGTATGCGGGTTATTCTCCTGCTAGCGCTATGATGGCGTGGGCGATGATGCGGGTGTTGAGCATGAGTCTGTCTAGGGCCATATACTCGTCGGCTTGATGGGCGACGGCCTCCTCGTCGGGGAACACGCTGCCAAAGGCCACGGCCTCGCGCATGGCGCGGGCATAGGTGCCGCCGCCGATGGCCATTGTGGAGGGTGGGAGGCCGGTGACTTTTTCGTATGCAGAGAGCAATGCGCGCACCACGGGCCGGGTTTCCGGCACATGATGGGGCGGATTGCCGTGGCCGGTGCTTACCGTAAAGCCCAGCTCCTCCACGCGCATGGTCACAAAACGAACGATCTGTTCCTCGCTGAACAGCACAGGATAACGCACATCAAACGTTGCGGTGAGTTTGCCTTCTGTTAGCGTCAATATGCCCAGGTTGATGGTGAGGGCGCCCGATACCCCGTCGCTGCCCGCGATGCCAAAGCCTGTGCCGTCCGTATCGCCGCCGATGGCCTGGGCCAGTAGGGTGATGGCCGGGCGGCTTGTGCCTCCCGCTTCCAGCGCGGCCAGCAGTTGCAGCAGGCGAGCGGCGGCGTTTTTGCCTAGCTCGGGCATGGACGCGTGGCCGCCCACGCCGCCCACCGTGATCCGGGCTCCGCCATCGATTGGCTCTACTTGAATGGGGTAGCTGGAGGCGTCGTTTGTGCTCTGGGCAAAGGCCATCGCTTTTGATTGGATGGTTTGGAAGTCGCCGCTTAGTTCAGCCTCGGCGGTGCTGGGGATCACGTTGGCCCGCTCCCCGGATTGGATGGTGCGGATGGGGAAGGCGGCGTTGCCCTCGACCGGCAGTGTGAGCGCCAGTATCAGGCGGCAGATGCCCTTTTCGGTGTTGATCAGCGGGTATCCGGCATCGGGCGAAAATCCTACATCGGGCAGGCCGATTTTCTTTTTGTAGTAATCCATGTCGGCCCAGCCGCTCTCCTCGTCGCAGCCCAACACCAGCCGAACCTTCTTTTGCAGGGGGATACCGGCCTCCCGGATGGCCTTCATGGCAAACATGGCGGCCACCGAGGGGCCTTTGTTGTCCACGACCCCACGGGCGTACAGTTTGCCGTCTTTTATCGTTGGTTCGAAGGCCGGGGTTTGCCAGCCCTCGCCTGCGGGCACCACGTCCAGGTGGGTGAGTACGGCCACGGTTTCGTCTCCCTGGCCGATCTCCATGTCAACGGCGTATCCATCGATGTCACGGGGATCAAAGCCCAGCCGCCGGGCATCGGCCAGAGCCAGATCCACCATGCGCCGGATCTCCGGTCCAAAGGGCGCGTTGGTTGCCGATGCAGGAGCCTTAAGCGAGGGGATGCTGAGCCAGCCTTTTAGGGTTTCGATTAGGTCGTTTTGCATGGATTCGATGGTTTGATCGAGCTTTTTGTTGGGTATTGTCATAAGATTTCCTCCTCTAACTTTACAGCCTCAAAGATGCGGAACCCTTCGCCTCCACTTTGCCATGAGTTCACTTCGCGGCTGCTGTATTCGCCTATGATATCAAACCCGCACGCCTTAAACGCCCCGAGCCATTCTTCGCGAAAGTAGCTTTGCAGATAAAACGAATGATCGAAGCTTTCCACATGGCCGCTTTCATCTTGGGCATAAAATGTCTGTGAGATATGGGAGCGGCCTGTTTGGGCATTGTAGCGGGTGTCGCCTGTTTTCCACACCTTTACGCTGGGATAGACTTGTTTCGAAGGGTAAAAAGTTTTGGTCGGATAGTAGTCCGATTCTGCGTCAGGTAACCGTAATCCTGTTTCGATCACCAAGCACCCGCCGATGCGCAGGTGGTTGCGAATGCAAGCAAGCGCCTTCTTGACATCATGAATCGTGAGGAGGTGCCCAAAGTCCATGCTGAAGCAAAAATCGGCAGGCGGTATATCAAAATGGAAATCCGTCACGTCGCCCTCGAAAAAACGAAGTCCCGGCACATCGTCGAAACGTTTTTTTCCTTCCGAAATCATCTCTGGCGTGATGTCAAACGCGGTGACGTTGAAGCCGTTCTCTGCCATGTATGCGCCGGTTTCACCCAGCGCACACATGGGAATCAATACGTTTTTGCCGTACTTAAGGGCAAAGTTGTTCCAATACGCATCCTCGTCGGTGCGGTCATGCCCGCCCCAATCCCAATATTGCGCGTGGCGCGCATAATTGCCGATATCATTCATCCTCGTCGGTCATCAACATCGCCGGATGGGGCGTGGCGCGCAGATACTCCACAAATGCTGCCGGGGAGGCGATGGCCTCCTTGGGCACCCAGATGCCGCCATTGCCCGGATCGTGGGCCTGGTGCACATCCGAGCCGGACAGCATCGCCAGGCCGTGCTTCTGGGCATGAGCCAGGGCCAGCGCGTTGCGGTTGGTGTGGCGGGGGTTGCCGTTGTGCACCTCCACGCCGTGGAGCACCTCGGGGGGCTCTACAGACAGATAGGGCCGAAACGGATGCGCCTGATACACCCGCATGCCCTCCTCATCGGCCAGGCGCTTAAAGGCCAGGGGCTCCATTTCCGGCAGGCCGCGCAGTTTATAGAGCGCAGGATCGGGCAGGTATACCAAAAAATCGTTGTATCCTTGGCTAGCGAAGCGCAACTCCATGCCGGGCAATACGGTGATGCCTAGCTTTTCACCGGCCCGCCGCGCCAGCTCATATCCCCTGGCAAAGCGTGCGCATTGTTTGGCGGATCGGGTGCTGCCGGGCACGTTGTGGTCGGTGATCACCACCGCGCTGTATCCACACTCGGCCACTGCCCGCACCATCTCCTTGGCGGGCAGCTTGCAGCAAGCGCTGATCTCCGCGGTGTGGGCGTGGGTCTCTACGAGCACCGCGCCGGGAAATGGGGGATCAAGGAACATGGACATCCTCCTGCTAAATTGAATTCTCCATTTTCCATTTTCCACTTTCAATTTTCCATTGCCGTTCGCAAACGGCTTAGCGCTTCGCGGAGTTGGGCATGGGGGCATCCAATGTTCAGCCGCAAAAAGCCGCTGCCCTCGGGGCCAAAGGATAGGCCTTCGCTTAGCGCCACCCGGGCGATTTGGCGGGTGTGGCGGCGCAGCTCATCGTCGTCTTGGCTCACCGCCCGGCAATCCAGCCACATCAGGTAAGTGGCCTCCAACGGTGATACGCCGATGTGGGGCAGGTGTTCGGCTAAGAAGGTTGTCACGATATCGCGGCTGGCCATCAGGTAGGCCCGCAACCCGTCTAGCCAGTCGTCGCCATGTTCATAGGCGGCGCGGGTGGCCAAAAACGAGAGCAGGTTGCCGCTGATCAAACCGCAGGCCTGCATTTCTGCTTCCATTTTGTTGCGTAGCCCCTCATCGGGAGCCAGGAAGGCAGCTTGACGCAACCCGGCGATGTTAAACGTTTTGCTGGCCGCACACAGCAGGATCACCCGCTCCTTTGCCCCCGGCAGCGCCAACAGCGGCACATGCACCCGATCCGGGTACACAAAGTCGGCATGGATTTCGTCGCTTACGATCATTGCGCCGTATCGCTGACACAGGGACAGCACATCGTTTAGTTCTTGCCGCGTCCAGGCGCGGCCCACCGGGTTGTGGGGGCTGCACAGCAGCAGCAACCGGCTGCCGGAGCGCAGGCAATCCTCCAAGTGGGCCAAGTCCATACGATACGCCCCGTCTGTGCCCCGCACCAGTGGATTGCGCACCAGCTTGCGCCCGGTGTGCTCCACGGCGTCAAAAAGCGCACCGTATACTGGCGGCTGTACGATCACGCCCTCGCCGGGTTTGGTAAAAGCACGCACCGCCATGTACAGCCCGGTGACCACGCAGGGCAGCATCCCCACCGCCGATGTTGCCATGTCCAGCCCATGACGCCGTTGCCAGAAATCCGCCAGCGCCTGGGCATCTTGGGGCAGTACCTCGGTGTAGCCATAGGTACCGTGGGCCGCCCGCGACACCAGCGCCTCCTGTACTGCCGGTGGCGACTGAAAGTCCATATCCGCCACCCACATGGGCAGCATATCCGAGCCCTCCTCCCGCTGCAACGTATCCCACTTATTGCAGGCGGTGCCGCGCCGGTCGATGCCGCGATCGAAAAAAGCGAATGGGAATGCCATGGATTGACCTCCTTCTATCAGTGAACAATGCGGATTAAACGTAGGGCGCGACGCCCTCGGCGCGCCGTGTTTACCCTAAATAACGCGCCTTTCATGCAATACGACGGCGCGCCGAGGCGTCGCGCCCTACTGGATGCTTGCCTTGATCACCCAATACCCTCCGCCCCGCATCACGACTTCGGCGGCAGAAAACTCTTCCCGCAACTGGGTCAATGCAGAGGGCGCGCCTTGCTGTTTGCGGATCACCACAAACAGTGCGCCGCCGGGTTCCAAACGGCGGCGGGCCTCGTCAAACAGGCGGTACACCGTGGGTTTGCCTGCCCGGATCGGCGGGTTGAGGGCGATGAGGGCGAAATATCCGGGTACTTCCGCTAGGCCGTCGCTTTGTATGCATTGGGCGCGCAATCCGTTGCGGGTTAGGTTTTGTTGGGCTAATGCCAGCGCCCGGCGGTTGACATCGCACAGCACCACCTCGGCATTGGGATATCGGCAAGCCAAGCTTAGGCCCACTGCGCCCCAGCCGCATCCCAAGTCCAGCGCGCGCCCGGCAAAATCCGCGGGCATGGCTTTGCAAATCGCTTCCAGCAGCAGCGCGGTACCCGGATCGACACGCCCGCGGGAAAACATGCCCGCGTCGGTTTGGCAGTCCAGCAAACGATCACCGCACGGGAGCGTCAAGCTCCGCAACTCATGGGCGCTGGAGGGATCATCCGTAAAGTAATGCTCGGGCATGTGCTTCCTCTATTCTTTGGGTATTGGCAGGCCGGTGGCCGTGTACAGTGCGGCCACTTCTTCGGGCGTAAGCTCCCGGTATGCGCCGGGTTCCAGTGCATTGTCCAACGCCAGCGGGCCGATGGAAAGCCGCTTTAGGTAAGTTACGGCGCGGCCCCGTGCGCCAAACATGCGCTTGACCTGGTGGTACTTGCCTTCTTGTACCTTGCACAGCGCCCGTGCCCCATCCGGCTGGCTTTCCAGTATGGTGAGGGTAGCGGGCAGCGCGGTGAAGTCAGTCAGGGTTATTCCCTGGGCGAAGGCCAGTACATCGTCAGTGTCCAGCGGGCCGTTTACCTCGGCCAGGTAACACTTTGTGATGCCCGTGCGGGGCGAAAGCACACGATGGGTTAGGGCCCCGTCGTTGGTGAGCAGCAGCAGGCCCTCGGTGTCCTTGTCCAGGCGACCCGCGGGCAAACAACCGCAGGCCGCGTACAATGCTGGCAGCAGATCCATCACCGTGGCGGCACGGGGATCCCGCGCGGCGGTGATCACCCCCGCCGGTTTATGGAGCATCACATGCCGCCAGCGCCGATAAGCCAGTGGTTCGCCGTCCAGCGATACCTGGGTTTGGGTTGGGTCCAGCACCCGGCCGGGATCGCGCTCCGCAACGCCGTTTACCCAGGCCCGCCCGGCGCGCACCGCATCTCGGGCGGCGCTTCGGGTGTCTGCCGCGCCTAGGTAGCAGAGCAGCTTGTCCAGCCGCAAACGCTCGGCCAAGTTGTTGCCTCCTTTGGGTTTGTACCGGGGATAAGTATAGCGCAAATGGTGGGGGAGTGCAAATGCTTGTAGTCGGTTCAGTTTTACTGTATAATGTAGGAAGAATATAGAAAGTTTGGAAAGGATGTGAGTCGGCACTGCTGTTGATTACCCACCGAAGGACAAGTCTCAAGCGAAAGTGATTTACAAAATGGAGGAGTAAAAAATGGATTGGAATGTGTTGGGGGGCGTACTTTCTTTTATTTCTATTGTCATTACTCTGCTGCTTTGGATACTAGGAGGTAAGATTAGGCTTTTTATTAGGCTGGTCGTTTCTTCTATAGCGATTATGGTTGTTATTTTTGTTGCTTATCAAGTTTATTTCCAACCCCTAAATGGCGATGCAGAGGATGCATACCAAGAAGGGGTAGAACCTTCACTATCTATGCTACCACCTACGCTAACAACAACATCTACGTCTACTCACGAACTATTCACTCATGATTCTCCCAGTTCTGACGGTGCTGTTCTAAGGGTGCCACTATTACGTAAAAACTCGCTTTCGGTGGATATGGGTACACCTACTGAAATTGCCGGAAGTATTACTGTCAGCGGACAAGTGGATGAGCGAAGTTTCACGCCAATCTTATCTGGAAATTATCGCTTTGTGATGTCGGGATTAACAGAAGGACACGTGAATGTTACAATACTGAATTCAGATGGTTTTGAGCTTGCATGCACCACGAGAAGAAATGAGGAGGGTATTAACCTCACGCTTGAGGCAGGGGAAGTCTACTTAATTTCAATAGGCCACTGGAACGTAATTAGTCCGTATACTCTTATTGTGTGGCATCAAAAGCCAATTGTAAATATTTCTGCGTACTCAGAAGTCCGCGATAGCATGCAGTATGACAGCCAAATGAATGACTATTCTTTCACACCATTAATTAACGGGAATTATCGCTTCGAAATATCTGGATTAACAAGCGGACACGTGAATGTTACAATACTGAATTCAGATGGTTTTGAATTAGCACGCACCACGAGAAGAAATGGGGAGGGTATTAACCTTACGCTGGAGGCAGGGGAAACCTATTCAATCTCGATAGGCCACTGGAACGTGATTAGCCCGTATACTCTTATTGCGTGGCATCAAAAACCAACTGTAGATGTTTTTCAACACTCAGAAGTCCGCGATAGCATACAGTATGACAGCCAAAGGAATGGTTATTCTTTCACACCATTAATTAACGGGAACTATCGCTTCGAAATATCCGGATTAACGAGCGGACACGTGAATGTTACAATATTAAATTCAGACGGCTTTGAACTTGCGCGCACCACGAGAAGAAATGAGGAGGGTATTAACCTTACGCTGGAGGCAGGGGAAACCTATTCAATCTCGATAGGCCATTGGAACGTAATTAGCCCATACACTTTAAACATACTTCGATAACGAAAAACCGGCATACCTCTTTCTTTCGTAAAAAATGATCTGTTTACAGAAAACATCTGAATGCTGGCCGCAATGCAAGTTGACAGCCTTTCGAGCATCGCGTACAATAACCCCATACTTTTTTCGGAACCAAAACCGGTGGTCAAAGGAGCACAAATGCGCTTTTTGCGGTTGAAGGAAACACGGCCCACAGCCTCGACGATAGCAGCGGCAGCTTGGCTTTTGGGGGCATTGTTTGTTGTGGCCATGGGCCGTGTGTTTTTGGACACGATGCCCCTATTGGCCCTAACGGCAGCCGGGGCGTTGCCCATGCTGGCCATGATGGCCCCCTCGCTGCTGGCCTACATAGCGCTGCGGGCCGGACGGCTCCCGGCCATTGCTTGCGCGGCGGTGGGCATCGTTGTGAGCGGCGCGGCACTGGGTTCTTATGCCGCTTGGGCGGCGGCGATGGTGCTGATCCCGGCTTTTGTGTTTGCCGTGTACAGCTACGAGCGCAAGCTGCCCTTTTGGCTGAGTGTGGGCGTGTGCGCAGGCCTGCTGCTGGGCGGTGGCATCCTGGTATTGTGGATGCTTAACGCGCTGAACGGCGGCGATATGGTGACCGCCCTGCGTGCCCTGCTGGAACCGTTGGTGCACAACGCACCCGCGCCGGAGACCGACGCCACGCTCAAATGGCTGGCCAATGTAGGCCTGGTACGCATGCCGGAATCCGCATTGCCCGCGATGCAGGCGGGTGCAGCGGCCCTGGATGAGCCCATCCGCCAGGAGCTGATCAAACAATTTATGTTCGATTCGGAGAACCTGTTGCGGCGGGCGTTGCCCAATCGAATCTTGCAGGGGGCGATTTATGGCGGCGTGCTGAGCGTAGCCTGGCCGCGCCGGGTAGCGGCCCGATACGCCACCGAGATGGACCGTGCGCCCCTGCCGCCCTTCCACGAGTGGCACGTACCCACGGATTTGTTCCGGCCTGTTGGTTTTGCTGTGCTTGGCGCCACTTTTTTGATGTTTATGTCCGGGGCCCAGGCCGTGATCAGCCTGGTCAACGTGCTGTTGGCGGGGGTTGGTGCGGCGATGGCGCTGCAAGGTGGGGCATTGTTGGCGTTTTTAATGCGCAAGAGGGGGGTGCGCGCCCCACTTCGGATGGGCATGGTGGTTGCGCTGCTGGGTTTGTTCCAGTTCGCGCTGCTCAACGTACTCCAGTACACACTGCTCCTGCTGGGCTTTGCGGATCAGTTCCGTGATCCGCGTTTGTTACGCAAATCATCCCATGAACATAAGGAGGGCGGCAAATGAAAGTTATACTGCTTCAGGACATCAAGGGGACCGGCAAAAAGGATCAGATCATCGAAGTGTCCGACGGATTTGCACGCAACTATCTATTCCCCAAAAAGATGGCTTTGGAGGCCAACAGGGCTTCGTTAAACGCCGTGGAAAAGTCCAAATCCGCCGAAGCCCACCGCGAGCAGGTGCGCAAGGGGGAGGCCGAGGCATTGGCCGCCCGGCTCAAGGATCAGGTAGTGACTGTCCATGCCCGGGCCGGCGAGGGCAGCAGGCTGTACGGTTCGGTGACCGCCCAAGAGGTAGCCGACGCACTGGCCGCTCAATACGATGTAAAGCTGGAAAAGCGCCGCGTGGAGCTTTCCGATCCCGTGCGTACGGTAGGCGACTGCGAATTTGGCGTGTGGCTGTACGCAGGTGTTACGGCTAAGATGGTGCTGCGGGTTGTAGGGACAAAGTAATATCGGTGCGATGTCCATGCAAGAGCGGAATCCCTCCACCGCTGCGGCGGTTCCCCTCCCTTTGACAAGGGAGGTTTTGGAGAAGTTCTTCCGACTGATCGTTCCTCTCTTACCCCCCTTGTTCAAGCGGGGAGGGCCACCGCAGTGGCGGGGGGATTCCTTCGGGCGGATTCGTAAAAGGAGAAAAACCGATGCAAACCGGCATTACCAACACCGCAGTCGGCGGCGCCCAACGCATCCCCCCCCATAGCCTGGAAGCCGAACGCTCCGTGCTGGGCGCCATGATGCAGGACGCCGACGCACTGCGCAAGGCCATTGAGCTGCTGCATGGCGACGATTTTTACCATCCCGCCCACAAGGAACTTTTTGGCGCGATGCTGGCCGTACACAACGCCCGCCAGCCCGTGGATTTGGTGACGCTGGACGCCGAGCTAGCCCGCCGGGGCACCCTGGACGGCGTGGGCGGCGCGGGGTATCTGATCGAGATATCCCAATACGTGCCCACCACCGCCAATGTGTCGGCCTATATCCAAATTGTGGAGGAAAAGTCCACCCTGCGCAAGCTGTTGGCCGCCTCGGGCGAGATCGCCCAGGACTGCTATGCCCAGCAAAAAGACCTTCCCGTTTTGCTAAACGATGCGGAGCGGGCGATTTTTGATATCACCCTGCGCAGGGGCGAGGGCGGCACATTGATCCACGTAGGTGAGCTGGTGGGCGAAACCTTTGCGCGCATGCAGCGCCTGGTGGAGCTCAAAGGGCAGATCGACGGTGTGCCCTGTGGCTTTCACGATTTGGACGGTTTGCTCACCGGCCTGCATCCCGGCGAGTTGGTGCTGGTGGGCGCGCGGCCTTCCATGGGCAAGACAAGTTTTGCCATGAACATGGTGCAAAATGCGGGCATCCGCTCTAACAAAACGGTGGCGGCCTTCTCCCTGGAGATGCCCCGGGAGCAGCTGATGATGCGTATGCTCTGCTCCGAGGCTCGGGTGGACATGCAGTCGGTACGGCGGGGCTCCCTTCGGTTTGAGGAATGGGAAAAGCTGGCCAAGGCCATGTCGCCGGTGGCCGCCGCGCCTATCTATCTGGATGATACCAGCGGCATCACCCCCACCCAACTGCGCTCCCGCTGCCGCCGCCTGATGATGGAGCACGGGCTGGACATGATCATGGTGGATTATTTGCAACTCATGGGTTCCGACGGGCGGACCGAGAACCGCCAGCAGGAAGTGAGCGAAATCACCCGCGCCCTCAAGGGCATTGCCCAGGAGCTGCGTGTGCCCCTGGTGGCCTGCGCCCAGCTATCCCGCGCCGCCGTACAGCGCGCCGACAAGCGCCCCATGCTCTCCGATCTGCGGGATTCCGGCTCCATCGAACAAGACGCCGACGTGGTGATGTTTTTGCACCGCGAGGATTATTACGATCCTTCTACCGAGGACAAGAACATGGCCGAGGTGATCATCGCCAAGCAACGCAATGGCCCGCTGGGCACTGTGAAGCTGGCGTGGCTGAGTGAGTTTACGACGTTTGCGTCGCTGGCGGGGCAGGCGTAATATGTCTTTCACCCTAATCATCACCGAAAAACCCTCCGTAGCCCGCGACATCGCCCGGGTGCTAGGCTGCAAGCAGCGAACGGACGGTTGCCTAAGCGGAGGGCGGCTCCCAACCGGTGAGGAGTGCCGGGTTACCTGGGCGATTGGGCATCTGGTGTCCCTCATGGAGCCCGAGGAGCTGGATCCGCGCTACAAAAAGTGGAATGCGGCGGATTTACCCATCCTGCCCGCGGAAATGAAGCTAAAGGTGCTGCCTAAAACCAAGGCCCAGTTTGCCGTGATCCGCACGCTCCTGCGCAGCCGGGACGTGGCCGATGTGATATGCGCCACCGACGCGGGCCGCGAGGGTGAGCTGATTTTTCGCTATATCTACCACATGGCGGGCTGCACCAAACCTGTGCGCCGCCTGTGGATATCCAGCATGACCGACGAGGCCATCCGCGAGGGGTTCGCCCGGCTTAAGCCTGCATCGGAATACGACGCCCTGTACCAAAGCGCCCGCTGCCGCTCCCAGGCCGATTGGCTGGTGGGCATGAACGCCAGCCGCGCTTTTACGTTGCGTTACGGCACGCTGCTGTCCATCGGCCGCGTGCAGACGCCCACCCTGGAGATGCTAGTACGCCGCCGCGCCGAGATTGAGGCCTTTGAGGCCAAACCCTACTGGCTGGTGCAGGCGGATTTTGGCGATTTTAACGGACTGTGGTTTGACCCTGCCAATGAAGACGCCCGCGCCGCCCATCGTATTTTGGAGGAAGGGGCCGCCCAAGCCGTGGCCCAGCGGGTGCAGGGACGCCCGGCTCGGGTGGAGCGTGCCACACGGGAAGAGAAGCGCGACCTGCCCCCGCAACTGTTTGATCTTACCTCGCTTCAGCGGGAGGCCAATCAAAAGCTGGGGTTTACCGCCCAGCGCACATTGACCGTTGCCCAAAGCCTGTACGAAAAGTTCAAGCTGATCACCTATCCCCGCACCGACAGCCGCCACCTGCCCAAGGACATGCTGGATAAGACCCGGCAAGCCCTGGCTGCTCTGGGCGAACCCTACGCGCCTTGGACGGAACCTTTGCTGGCCGGCAAATTGCCCATGCCCTCCCGTGTGTTTAACGATGCCAAGGTGAGCGACCACCACGCTATACTGCCCACCCCCAAGCGCGCGGATGTTGCTGCTTTGCCTGCGGATGAGCGGCGTTTGTACGAGCTGATCGCCCGGCGCGGGGTGGCGGTTTTTTTGCCGCCCTACCTGTACGATGCGGTGCGGGTGGTGACTGCCGTTGAGTCCGATATGTTTTTGAGCACGGGCCGGGTGGAGCGGGATGCGGGCTGGAAGGCTCTGTATCGAGCATTGGAACCACAGAAAGCCAGCAAGAAAAAAACGTTGGAGGAGCAGGAGCAGACCCTGCCCGCCTTGGCCGTGGGCGATACCCGCACAGCAAAGAAGGCCACCGTAAAACAAGAAGCCACCAAGCCGCCCACGCCCCATACCGATGCTTCCCTGCTTTACGCCATGGAGCATGCGGGCCGCGAGATAGACGACGCCGAGATGCGCGAGCGCATGAAGGGCCACGGCCTGGGCACCCCGGCCACCCGCGCCGCCATACTGGAGCGGCTGATTGCCGTGGGGTATGCGGAGCGGCGGGGCAAACAGCTGATGGCCACCGACAAGGGTGTGGGGCTGATTGGCGTGGCCCCGGCCGACATCACTTCCCCCGAGACCACCGGGCGCTGGGAGAAAGGGCTGGACGACATCGCGCGGCGGGGGGCCTCGCCGGAGCGCTTTTTGGAAGGCATCCGCCGTTTATGCGAGAGTTTGGTGCGTTACGCTGCCGATCAAGCGCCGGATGCCGCCTTTGAGCCCGATCCCGCCCAAAAACCGGCCGCCAGAAAAAAACCAACGTCCCGCACCTTAGATGTAAAATGCCCCCTTTGCGGCGAAGGGTCACTGAGCGAAAACAGCAAGGCCTTTGGCTGCTCCCGCTGGAAGTTGGGGTGCGCCTTTACCTTATGGAAAAATGCCGTGATGCGCCAGGGTGGCCCGACCCTTACCGAGGCGCTGGTGCGCGCCTTGTTGCAAAGCGGCTCGGTGCGGGGCAGCACCGGCACGCTATATTGGAAAGAGGGTAAGGTTTATTTTGAGCCATCCGCTATGCTAAAGCTGGAAAAAACATAAAAGCGAAATGTAAACACTGGAGGTCGCCATGAAAAATCCAATCCTTGATATCCTTCTTGCTCTTTGCTTCATACTCGGGGTGTGTAGCAGCGAAATTGTTGATCCATCAGCAAGCCGATATCCTGTCTTTGAAAGAATCAAAATAGTTCATGTGTATGAGATGGGGGGTTATTACGAAGAAGCGTCAACAGATAACCTCCTCAGCGATGAACAGCGTTCAATGCTGTGGTCGCTTATGCGTGTTGATGGCTGGGTGGTTGCTTCAGACTTGCCAGAAACAGGCTTTCTGGCTGAGTTTTGTGTTGTGGAGCTTTGTGATGATGAATATGTACAAATATGGTTTTTTAATGATTGGTCGAAGGAGCACGCGCTGATTGTCCCCGGCGTTCCTCCTCAAAAGGGTGAAAAGATATGCTACTTTGCCCCCGCTGATGTCATAATCGATATCATGGCTTATGTTGAGACGCTAAATTACGAATAAATCGTGAATTTTGCAATACACAGCTTTCACAAACCGCTTGTTCAGCTTATAATGAAAGAGCAAAGAAACCAGACTTCCTACGCAAAGGAGAGACCGCTTAATGGAATTCTATTCAGAACAAGACCTGCGGCAAAACGCCGCCCAAATGCGCCGCATTCTGCTGGGCATCGCCCTGCCTTCCCTGCTGTTTTTAGCCGCGCTGGTGGCCTCGCTAGCCGCGCGTACCCAGTGGCTCACCGTGATCATCACCATCCTGTGGGGTGGGTTGCTCCTCTTTTATGGGGAGATGAAAATCGCGCCGGTGCTGGCCTATCGCAGGCACCTGGCCGAAATCCTTTCCGGGCTGCGCCGCACTGCCGAGGGCAAGGTGGTCTCCTTCTCCGAGCAGGGCACGTACAAAGACGGGGTGTTTTTTGACACGCTGATCATCAACGGCGATCCCCAAATGGATCCCGAAGGGGAGCGGCTGTTTTATGTGGATCGCTGCAAGGAGCGTCCCCCTCTCGCCATCGGCGATGTTGTGCGGGTCACCGCCAACGGGAATTATGTAACCGCTTGGGAGAAATGATATGCCCACAGATAATCGCGTGAATGTGCTGGTGTGCGCAACCGGGCAAAGGACCTGCGAGCGCCTGATTCGGGAAGGCGCTTTGATTGCCGGAGAGCTAGAGGGCAGGTTGAGCGTGGTGCATGTGGCCCCCAAGGGCGCGGCGATTTTGGGCAATGACCGCGAGGGTGAGGCGCTGGAATATCTGTTTCGTGCCGCCGACGAGGTGGACGCCGACATGACCGTGCTGCGCGCCGGTGACGTGATGGATACCCTGGTGGCTTTTGCCCGTGAGCGGCAGGCGGATTGTATTGTGGTGGGCACCGCTCCCGGCAAAAACGGCGATGCTTTTGCCCAGCGGCTGCGTGTGTTGTTGCCCGGCGTGGAAGTGCGGAGTATTTATGCACAATAAAAAAAATCTCCTGATCATTGATGCCCACTGCGATACCCTCTACAGGCTGGCCCTGGAGCCCAATTTGCAACCCTGTGTAACAACTGAGCGCTTGCAAGCCGGGGGTGTGTCGCTGCAAGTGTTTGCTCTGTGGGCCGGGCCGGATGGCGCTTCGCCTTTTGATGTTGTTCAAGCCCAATTGAAGGCGTGGCAAGGGTTGCCCATACAAAGTGTAGACAGCCCCTTTGACGCCCGCGACGGCCAAGTTGCGGGCATGCTTTCCATCGAAGGCGGGGAGGTATTTGGCAGCGACTTACACAGCGTGGCAGAATTCCGCAAGCTGGGCGTACGTATCGTTGCTTTGACCTGGCAGCGGGAGAATCGAATCGCCTTCCCCAATCAGGATGGGGAAGGCGGCAGGATAAAGCCCTTTGGCTGGCAGGTGCTGGCCCGGATGGAGCAACTGGGCATGGCCGCTGACGTATCCCATTTGAGCAGGCGGGGCTTTTGGGACTTGATCGACCGCTATTCGCAGCCTCCCATGGCCTCCCACTCCTGTTGTCACGCCCTTTGCCCCCATCCCCGCAACCTTACCGATGAGCAGCTTCGCGCATTGATTGCAAGGGGTGGATGGGTGGGCATCAATTTTTTCGCTCTTTTCTTAACCGGCGGAAACAAGGCAACAATCGGCGATGTGGTGCGGCATATCGATCACATCGCCCAATTGGGCGGGGCCGCCAACGTGGGTTTCGGTTCGGATTTTGACGGTATGCCCCATCCGCCCAAGGGCGCGGAGCATCCCGGTTGTTTCCCGGCGATTTTGGACGCGTTGCGCGCCCGGGGTTATGATGAGGCTACTGTACGGGGCATCGCCGGGGAAAACTTTTTGCGTTATTTTCGTGCTGTGGCCGAAAGCTAACCCTTTGGATGCCAAAGGCAATTCGTTAGATCGATCCGCCCGTTTGCTAAAAAGGGAACACCCTCGGCGCGGAGCATGCCAAGCTGCATGCCCGGCCCGCCAAAGGCGTCACCCGGCGCCAGGCCACCCTGGGCGTTCACTACCCGATGGCAGGGCAAACCAAGATGCTCGGGCGTAAGGCGCATGGCCGTGCCCACGGATTTGGCGGCTCTTGGCCTGCCCAGCGCCAGGGCGATTTGCCCGTAGGTCATCACCTTGCCGGGAGGAATACCAGCCACCAGCGCGTAAATCTCAGCAAAAAAACTAATTTTACCCATCCCTTTCCCTCGCATATTCGCGCCGCTCCGGGCCATACTAGCTGTGGGACGAGCGACAGAAAGATGTTGCAACCTGAGGATTGCTTTTTGAAACAGGTGCTTTGAAAAAAGCTAAGCTACATGTTGATGTGGCAGATACCGATCTCAAAGCGATCTTCAGGAGAAGGAAACAAAGCATGCCTAATGGCTGTTTAATCCTCAAAAGTCCCGGAGGATGGTGTAATGCCATCCTTCCTTTTTGTGTTGATTAAGCATACCATCTGTTTCTTACCGAAACAATAAAAAAACAATAAAATGAAAATTAACTTGTGAAAAAAAAAAGAAAATGATATGATGTGTTAAGCAGATACACGCCAGATAGCCCCTGGAAAGGACTTGCTGACATCATGTTTTTCCGCCACATCAAAAACAGAATCAACATCAAACTGCTGCTCATCAACTTGATTGGCATTATTACTGCAACCGCTTTGCTCACCGTGTTTAGCACCGGCATGATCCGGTCGGTGTTCCAAAAAAGATACGAGGATAAATTGCAAACCCCCGGGCGCATCTTTTTGGCCCAATATACCTTTAAGGATATTATGCCCTATATCGATAGATTGCTGGAGCGGCCCAGCCTGGCGGAGGAAAGCGAACAATACTTACAAGACCGGCAGTACGTGCTGGATATGGAAAAAAACCACGCGCACATAGAATTCCCCGTCGAATACTTTGAAGCAAAAGAGCGGATGGAGGCCTATGTTCAAACGCTGGACGAATTAAAAGACGATAGGTATTTTACCATCAAAAAGCGAATGCTGGAGCTGCGGGTTGGGGCCGGGCTTACGTATTTTTATATCTTTGCCGATCTAGGCGTGCCCGATATGTACATCCATATTTTTGACGCCGTGTTTCAAGGCAGCGCCACCAGCTCCTTTGGTGAGGATTATGGAACGCCCATCCCCAAGGTTTTTTGTATCGAAGCCGAGGAGGCGTACAGAACAGGCGAACCCGTGATTATATTAAGCAACACACAGAACGAGGCTCATGAAAAATCATATTATTCCTTTTTGCCCATCAAAAATGATCATGGGGATGTTGTCGCCATCATCGGCACGGATATCAACATGCAGTCCTTAGAGACCCAGCTGCAATCCTTTTTGGTTAGCAGCGTTACCATCATCCTCATCGGTTCGTTTTTGTTACTGTGCGCCATGTACTTTGCCCTTCGTGGGCTGATCATCAAGCCCATTTCAAAGCTTACCGCCATTTCCAGCGATATCGCCGCCGGAAACATCGACGGGGAGATTCCCACCTGGGTTCGCAAAAGAAAGGACGAGATGGGCATATTGGGCGCGTCCTTTGCCGCCATGGGCGAAGTTTTGCGGGAGATGCTCAACAAAAACGACGTGTTGTTTGAGGCTGCCATGTCCGGCAGGCTGGACGCCCGCAGCGATCCTTCTTCCCTGGGTGGACTTTTTGCCCAGGTGGCAAACAAAATCAACGATACCCTGGATGTAATCGGCAGTTATTTTGACAGCATCTCCAGCCCCCTTGCGATCCTGAATGCCCAGTACGATATTGTGTTTGCCAACCAACAATTCAAACGCACTTTCGCGGATTTTTCCGATGGATTGCTGTATCAAAAGGAGCAGTTGGCCGCCCATTTGGCGCACGATGATTTTGCTGACTTGCAATGGTTTGATTTGCCGGAGGGGCGGCGCTGCCTATCGATTTTGTGCAGCCGGGTTGCCCGCGATGGGTTTGTGAACGGCGCCATTATGGTGGTGACCGACGCAACGGAGTTGGTAAACGCCAAAGACAAAGCCCTTTCCGCCAACAAAGCCAAAAGCGAGTTCTTGTCCCGCGTGAGCCATGAGCTGCGTACGCCGCTGAATGTGATTCTGAGCATGGCCAAGCTGGGCCTTGCCGATAAACAGCTGGAAGAAAGCACGGAGCGGTTCGGCAAAATCGTAACCTCCTCCAGCCATCTTTCTAACATCATCAACGATGTGCTGGAAATGTCCCGCATGGAATCGGGCAAGATAGAGATCAAACGGGAGGCCATGGTGCTCAAAACCGTGGCTGAGGAGTGTTTGGAACTTTTATTGCTGCCTGCCAAAGAAAACAGCGTTGCCCTCGTATCTTCCATCGATCCTGCCCTGCCCGATGTTTTGCTAGGTGACGAATTCCGTGTGCGGCAAATATTGATCAATCTGCTTTCTAACGCACTAAAGTTTACGGCCCAGGGGCAGGTATCCCTTGCCGTTACGGTAACCGAACGTAACGCAGATACCTGCACCGTACAGTTTGCCGTTGCCGATACGGGGATTGGCATGTCCGAAGAGTTTCTTACAAAGATATTTACCCCCTTTGAGCAGGAAGATTCTTTTTTAAGCAGGCGGTACGAGGGATCGGGCTTGGGGCTGTCCATCAGCCACAATTTGGCCCTGCTGATGGGCGGAACCATGCAGGTACAAAGCGCCCTGGGGCAAGGAAGTTGCTTCACCTTTGCCATCCCCTTTGGTTTGCCCCACGTGCTACCAGCCCACCCCATCGAAGAATTCGCCGAAAACGAAAAGATAAACCTGCACGGAAAACGAATCTTACTGGCAGACGATATCGAAATCAACCGGGTGATTGTGCTTGAAATATTTGCGGATACCGGCGCGCTGCTGGAGGAAGCAACAGACGGCAAAGAGGCGCTGCGTATGTTTGCCCAGTCCCCTGCGGGATATTACGATTGTATTTTGATGGACATCCAAATGCCCAATATGGACGGGTACACTGCCACCGCCAACATTCGCAAAAGCGGCCGCCCGGACAGCGGCATCCCCATCATTGCCATGACTGCCAACGCGCTAAAAGAAGACATAGACCGCTCCATGGCCGTGGGCATGAACGATCATATTGCCAAACCCATCGATTTTAACGAATGCTTACAAAAGGCAAAACAGTGGTGTAATTCATAATAAATAAAGGAGAATCAGCATGAAAAAATCAAACAAAATCACCGCCTTGTTGTTATGCGCCGCGTTGTTATTGCCCCTGATCGCGGGCTGCGCAAACGTTGGCAACGAGTCCAAAGTCATTGGGTTGTTTATGCCCTCTAAAAACGAACCGCGCTGGATACAGGACAGCGATAGCCTGATGCGCCAATTGCAAAACAAGGAGTATCGGGTGGAGCCCAGAAACGCCGAAGACGATGTAGAACTGCAGATTCGCCAAATCGAAGAGATGATCGAAAAGGGCTGCGACATTCTGGTGATCGCCGCCATCGACAGCACACAATTGCAGGCCACGCTGCAAAGGGCCGCCGACAAAAAAATCACCGTGATCGCATATGATCGCCTCATCATGGACAGTCCCCATGTGGACTACTATGTCACCTTTGATAATTTTGAAGTGGGTAGGCTGCAAGGCGAGTACCTGGAAAAGGCCCTGGATCTGCCCAATAGCAACGGCCCTTTCCATATTGAGGTATTTGCCGGTTCACCCACCGACAACAACGCCATATTCTTTTACGATGGCGCTATGAGCGTTTTGGGGCCCTATTTAGACAGCGGCAAACTGATCGTAAAGAGCGGCCAGGTGGAAAGGGTGGAGGTCGCCACCCAGGATTGGCTGCCCAGCCTGGCAAAAGAGCGTATGGCAGGTTTGCTCAATACGTATTATCAAAACGGCACGGAGCTGCACGCCATCCTTTCGCCCAATGACGCGGTGGCCATGGGGATCATCGAAACCCTAAAGGATTTTGGATTCGACGGAGATGAAAAACCTTTCCCGCTGATCACCGGGCAGGACAGCGATATAGCCAACATCAGAGCGATATTAGCGGGCGAACAGGCCATGACCGTATTTAAGGATACCCGGACTTTGGCCGACCGCACCTTCCGTATGATCGACGATATTTTGCTTAACAAATCCGCCGAAACCAACGATTCCAAAACCTATCATAACAACTTAAAGATTGTACCGACCTATATTTGCAAACCTGTGATGGTAGATGCGGAGAACTATAAACGCACGTTGATCGATAGTGGCTACTACGAGATGGCCGATATCATGGACTAAATTGGTGCAAAAAATGAGCATAAAACAAATCAGAAGCCCATGGAAGGGCGTCATGGCTGCCCGGGAGCGCTTTAACCGCCAGATGCACGGCCAGTCCTTTGACCGGTGCTTTCATATGGAATTCGGCTATTGGGAAGAAAACTACCGGGAATGGGATCTGTTTGTGGAGCACGGCATCACAAACGAGGCCCAGGCCAATGTTTTCTTTGGGTTTGATCCCATCGAGATTGTATGGGGGAATCATTGGATATCCCCGGCGTTTGAAGAAAAGGTGCTGGAGCGGCGGGGCGATAAACTTATCGTACAAAACCGGGAAGGCCTGATTGCCGAAGTGCCCGCGGGTAATCATTCCACGATTCCCCACTACATCAGTTCCCCCATCACAACCCCCGAAGATTGGGCGCGGATAAAGGCCGAACGTTTTGTGGTGGACGATCCGGCCCGTAGCATCGATGTGGAAGGGATCAGCAAGCGCCATCCCCAGGATCGGGACTACCCCCTAGGCATCGACTGCGGCTCGATGATCGGTAAGATTCGCGACTTGCTTACGTTTGAAGGCATCTGCTATGCCTGGAGCGATTACCCGGATATGCTGGAGGACATGGTTGAAACCTGCTGCCTGCTAGTCGAAAATACCCTGGATCAACTGCTGGGCAAACTTACTTTTGATTTTGCCAGCGGCTGGGAGGATATTTGCTTTAACCACGGGCCCATTTTGCCGCCCAGCTTTTTTCGGGATGTGATAGCGCCCAGGTATAAGCGCATCAGCAGCAAACTGCGCAACCACGGCATCAATCTGTGGTATATGGATTGTGACGGCGACGTCCGCCCCCTGCTGCCCATCTTTATGGAGTCGGGCATCAACTGCCTGTTTCCGTACGAGGTGAATTCCTGCGCCCATCCCGGCGTGCTGCTGGATCAATACGAGGGTTTGCGCATCATGGGTGGCGTAGACAAGATGCAACTAAAAGAAGGGCCGGAGGCGATTTTGGCGTATTTGCAGAGTCTTGCGCCCTACGTGGCCCGGGGGGGATATATTCCTTTTTGTGATCACCGCTGCCCGCCTGATGTGAGCCCGGCGAATTATCTGTATTATCTGGATTTGAAGGAAAAGATGTTTGGGATGGAATAATGCTGCTGCCAACAACCCTATCATTGGCCAAGCCGCCGTGCAGAATCCCTCCACCGCTGTGGCGGTCCCCCTCCCTTTAACCTTAACTTGACCCACAAAACTGATTAGAGGAAGTCGCGGTAAGCCATAAGGAGGAAAAGCTTGTTCAGGCCGATCCAAACGACCTTCAGTCCGGGTGGCCCATCGCTTTTTGCACCGACATGA
>Ga0123356_10000825_pt1 | contig 34447 bp, 24 predicted proteins | sample TergutEmb28metaG_2_FD_92546 | JGI IMG/M metagenome (GOLD analysis project Ga0123356, IMG submission 92546) | Embiratermes neotenicus P3 segment gut microbial communities from Petit-Saut dam, French Guiana - Emb289 P3 | ecosystem: Host-associated > Arthropoda: Insects > Digestive system > Gut ...
GGCTTTGGTGTCAGAGCCGTCCTTGGTGGAGTCAGGCTTGTCGCTCGAGCATGCGCCGAGGAGAAGGGCAAGGATCAGGGGCGCAAAGGCAATGTAGTTCTTCTTCACGCCCACGAGTCTAAGGGGAGGCCGGCGCTGTCTGTCCCGACACGCCTGCAAGGTCCGTGTGAGAGACAGGCCCTTTGGCTCCCTTCGTTTGGCGCGCGGCGTGGGAGAGTAATCCCCGTGCGTGTCTTGAACTTCTCCGCCGGTCCTGCCCAGCTGCCGCTCCCTGTCCTTGCCCGCGCCCGCGATGAGCTGCTGGACTGGCAAGACTCCGGCATGTCGGTCATGGAGGACTCCCACCGGTCCAAGCGCTTTGTCGCCTGCGCTGCGGGCACCGAGGCGGGGCTGCGGTCGGTGCTGGGGATCCCAGAGGACTACCTCGTGCTCTTCCTCCAGGGCGGCGCCTCCGCTCAGTTCGCCGCCGTCCCGATGAACCTCACCCAGCCCGGCGATCCGGTCGGCTTCCTCAAGACCGGATCCTGGTCCGCCAAAGCCATCGCGGAGGCCAAGAACCAAGGTCTCGATGTTCGAGTGCTGGCGGACGAGGCGGAGACCCGCTACACCACCGTCCCAGCTCAGGGGAGTTACGCCATCGTGCGCGAGCTTGCCTACCTGCACTACACGCCCAACGAAACGATTGGGGGAGTGGAGTTTGACTACGTCCCTCAGGCGGGGGACGTGCCGCTCGTGGCGGATGCGTCGTCGACGATCCTGTCGCGGCCGCTGGACGTGAGCCAGTTTGGCGTGCTCTTTGCCGGAGCGCAGAAGAACATGGGTCCCGCGGGGCTCGCGGTCGCCATCGTGCGCCCGGATTTGGCGGGGAAAGCGCGGCCGGGCACGCCCGCGATTTGGAACTACGGGACGATGGCGGCCGCTGACTCCATGGTCAACACCCCGCCCACGTTCTCGATCTACCTCCTGGGCCTGGTTTGCGATTGGATCGCCGAGCTCGGAGGCCTGGAGACGATGGCGGCGCGGAACCAGGAGAAGGCGCGCGCCTTGTACGCGGCGATCGACGCCTCCGACTTCTACTCCAATCCGGTCGCCCCTAACGCTCGCTCGCGGATGAATGTCCCGTTCACGCTCGCGGTTCCGGAGCTCGACGCGGCATTCCTGGAGGGTGCGGCGCAGGCGGGCATGGTGAACCTCAAGGGGCACCGTTCGGTTGGAGGAATGCGGGCGTCGATCTACAATGCAATGCCACTCGAGGGTGTCATGACCCTCATTGACTACATGGCGGAGTTTGAGCGCAACCGCGCCTAGGAAGGAAGCAATTCCATGACGACGTATCGGATCAAGACGCTGAACGCGATCAGCAAGGTCGGGCTGGGGAGACTGCCTGAGCAGGGGTATGAGATCGGGCCCGAAGTGGCGGACCCGCATGCGTTGCTGCTGCGTTCAGCCAACCTGCACGACGTGCCGGTGCCCTCGTCGCTGTTGGCTGTGGCGCGGGCGGGGGCCGGGGTGAACAACATCCCCGTCGAGGAGTATTCGGCGCTTGGGATTCCGGTGTTCAACACGCCAGGGGCGAACGCGAATGCGGTCAAGGAACTGGTCGTCGCGGCGATCTTCCTCGCGGCGCGCAACATTGTGCCGGCGGCCGCTTTTGCGCACCGACTGGATGGCGATGCGGCGTCCATGAACAAGGCGGTCGAGGCCGGGAAGAAGGAGTTTGTCGGGTTCGAGCTGCCGGGACGCACGCTCGCGGTCATTGGGCTCGGGGCGATCGGGGTCGAGGTGGCGAATGCGGCCTCATCGCTGGGGATGCGCGTTGTCGGATATGACCCGGCCGTGACCGTGGAGCATGCGTGGAAGCTGTCCTCGCGGGTGGAGCGGGTGACGGTGCTCGAAGCGTTGCTGGGGCAGGCGGACATTGTGACGGTCCATGTGCCGTTGTTGGATGCGACTCGGGGGCTCATCGGAGCGTCGGAAGTGGCGGCGATGCGGGACGACGCGGTGCTGGTGAACTTCTCCCGGGCGCCGATCGTCGAGGAGGAAGCGGTCATCGACGCGCTGACCTCGGGGCATCTGCGCGGGTACGTCTGCGACTTCCCGTCGCCGTCCTTGAACAAGCGCCCCAAGGTCGTGACCCTGCCCCATCTGGGAGCGTCCACGGCTGAGGCGGAGGAGAACTGCGCGGCGATGGCAGTGGACGAGCTGCACGCCTACCTCCAGGATGGGGTGATCCGGAACTCGGTGAACTTCCCGGAGGCGGATCTGCCGAGGTCTCGCGCGGAGATCTCACGGCTGGCGATCGCGAACTCCAATGTGCCGAACATGGTTGGGCAGATCTCGACGCTGCTGGCGGAGGCGGGGCTCAACATCGCGGACCTGCTCAACAAGTCGCGGGGGGAGCTTGCCTACACGCTGATTGATGTCGAAGGAGTGGTGGGGGAGGAGTTGGTGGACTCGGTGCGCGGGATCGAGGGGGTTCTGGCCTGCCGGGTTGTGTGATCAGGCGTGAGATTCCAGGTTGTCGGTTCGGTCCTCGACTGTGAGGGCTACCTTCTTGAGCTTGGGAAGGACCTTGCGACCATGGTGTCCGCAGAAGAAGAGCTCACCGTTGACGAGCGTCGCCCGGTAGTAAGCGCGAGCACCGCACCGATCACACCGGTCGTCAGCCCCCAAGGGGGTCTGGAGCATCGTCGTAGTCACCAGGACATCGAACCATGTTTTCCTGGGAACGCCTACCAACGGACCGATTGTTTCGCAATATGCATAAAAACACCGGTGTCACCTGCGGGAATACGCTTTCCTGGGTGGCTGCCTCGTTTCGATTCGGAATCGTTCGCTGTCACGCCCGCGCGCCCCTCAGGGCGTGTCCCCCCTGCGGGTTACACTTCCGAGCGTGTCCTCGCCCGCCGACTACCTCGCCCGACATCTCTCCGTCCTGGAGGGGTTGGAGGCCGTCCGCAAGCGCCCGGGCATGTACGTCGGCTCCACCGACTCGCGGGGCATCATGCACTGCGCCTGGGAGATTCTCGACAACTCGGTGGATGAGGCGCTGGCCGGGTTTGGGGCGCAGATCACGGTTTGTTTGCGCTCCGATGGGTCCGTTGAGGTTGTCGATGAGGGCCGTGGTGTTCCCGTGGACATCGAGCCCAAGACGGGGCTGTCGGGGGTAGAGGTCGTCTACACCAAGCTCCACGCCGGCGGGAAGTTCGGTGGCGCCTCCTACCAAACGGCCGGTGGGCTCCACGGCGTCGGAGCCTCCGTGGTCAACGCCCTCTCCGAGCGCATGGACGTCGAGGTCGACCGGAACGGCAAGACTTGGGCCCTGTCCTTCCATCGCGGCGAGCCAGGCGTTTTCACTGACGCCGACCCCGCGAACCCCCGTCCCGACGCGCCCTTCCAGCCTTTCACCGACCACTCTGAGCTGCGGGTCCTGCGCCGCGTCCCCAAGGCGCGCACCGGCACCCGCGTCCGCTACTGGCCCGATCCGCAGATCTTCCCCGCCTCAGCCGTCTTCAAGACCGCCGAGCTCCACGACCGCGCCCGCCAGACCTCCTTCCTTGTCCCGGGCCTGGCCATCACCATCGACGATCAACGTGAGGACGATGACGGCCCTCGCCAGGACACCTACTGCCACAGCGGGGGAGTCCTCGACTTTGTCGACTTCCTGGCTCCCGACCGCGCGATCCACGACACGTGGCACATCACTGGCTCGGCCACCTTCACCGAGGTAGTCCAAGCATTGGACGATGACGGCCATCTCGCCGCCACGGAGGTCGAGCGCAACTGCGAGATCGACGCTGCCCTGCGCTGGGGCACGGGATACGAGACGAACGTCCGCTCCTTTGTCAACATCATTGCCACACCCAAGGGAGGCACCCATCTCCAAGGCTTTGAGGCCGGGCTACTCAAGGCGCTGCGCGAACAGATCGCCGCAAACGGGCGTCGTTTCAAGCTCACGGGGAAAAACGGCAGCGAGAAGATCGAGAAGGATGATGTTCTGGCGGGCCTGACCGCCGTGCTCACCGTGCGCCTGGCGGAGCCGCAGTTCGAAGGGCAGACCAAGGAGGTGCTCGGGACGGGGCCGGTTCGCGCCATCGTCTCCAAGATCACCTCGAAGCAGACGACGAAGAAGCTCACGGCGACGAAGAGAGACGCAAAGGCGCAGGCCGCCATCGTCCTCGAAAAAGTGGTGACGGAGATGCGGGCGCGCGTCGCGGCGCGAACGCACAAGGAGATCACACGGCGCAAGAGCGCGCTGGAGACGTCCTCGCTGCCAGCCAAGCTCGCGGATTGCCGCAGCGATGAGGTGGATCGGTCGGAACTGTTCATTGTCGAGGGGGATTCCGCGCTGGGGACGGCCAAGCTCGCGCGGCATTCGGATTTCCAGGCGCTGCTGCCGATCCGCGGGAAGATTCTTAACGTGCAAAAGGCGTCGATTACCGACATGCTGAAGAACGCCGAGTGCGCGTCGATCATTCAGGTGATTGGGGCGGGGTCTGGGCGGACGTTTGACCTAGAGCAGGCGCGATACGGCAAGGTGATTCTCATGACCGACGCCGACGTGGATGGTGCCCATATTCGGACGTTGCTGCTGACGTTGTTCTATCGGTATATGCGGCCGCTGCTCGCGGCGGGGAGGGTGTATGCGGCGGTGCCGCCGCTTCATCGTGTCGCGATTGGGGGGTCGGCGAACAAGCCGAGCGAGGTGGTCTACACCTATTCAGAGGGCGAGCTCGGGACGCTGTTGCGGCGTTTGGAGCGGTCCAAGAAGCGCTACACCCAGCCGGTCCAGCGCTACAAGGGCCTGGGCGAGATGGACGCGGACCAGCTGGCGACGACGACGATGGACCCAGCGCATCGGACGCTCCGCAGAGTTCGCATGCGCGATGCGGCGGCGGCCGAGCATGTGTTCGAGCTGCTCATGGGCTCGGAGGTCGCGCCGCGCAAGGAGTTCCTGGTCGCGGGAGCTGCTAGTTTGGACCGGGAGAGGATCGACGCATAAGGGGGTTCTACGGGCCTACGCAGGAGTGCTGCTGTGGCCTGCTGGGGGACAGGCCGTCCGCGGTTGGATGGCTTACCACGGGCGCAAAAGTCACAAACCCAGGTCTGGGCTCCTGCTGATGACTCCTGCCACTTCTGTGACCTGGGCAAACGCTCGACGTCGCGGTGGGCGCCTGCGTCGAAACCTGGGTTTGTGACTTTTGCTCAGTTGGGGGTGAGGGTGAGATCCACTCTTGCTGTGCCTGACTTGGCGGTTTGGCTGTTGCCGAGGTACTGGACGGAAAGGGTGTGCGGGATCGGACCGGGCTTGAGGGACGAGGTCTTGACCTTGACTGTGACCTTGCCGTTTGCAGAAGCAACGACGGCTCTCCCCAGTGTCTTTCCGTTGGGTCCGGTCACGACGACCTTGCCGCCCTTGAGGTTGGCCTGAGAGACCACTCGTACTTCTAGGCGCGCCACACCGCCTCGGTGGACCGTCTTCGACGGCTGGATGGCCCTGATACCCGAGGCGACACGGTCACCTGGACGGATCTTCTCAATCACTCCCATCGCGTAGACAGTGTGCATGCCGCTGTTTCTGCCGGGATGGTGGTTCTTGTACTTTGCGTACTCGATCGATCCATAAAAGTCCTTCAGGCTCGGGAACCTCCAACCCTTGGGGGCCCTGGGTCCTGGCGGCTTGTCTGCTGCGCGCAGCTTGCCGGAGGGGACCGCCTGCCAGCCAGGATCAACGATGACGAGTCTGCCGTCCGAACGCAACAGAGCAAGCTTCCCCAGGCCCACCCACCAGCCCACGTCAACGTATCTCAGCCCCGCAGCTGGCTTGGGTGGCTGTGCCATCCTGCGGATTTGACGCAGATTCCCTCGATAACCAAGCAGGGAATCGGAACGCAAGACAACCAGCACTTCTGTCGCAAACTCGGACAAAGAGACCCATCGCTTGCCCTTAGCTGTCTTGGGAACACCCCACTCAAGATCCCGCGAGTCGTTCGGACCGGATCGCGGCTCGTCCCAGGCGCCGACCTCCTCCTTGCCCGAGTGTGACCCATCCCATCCGTAAGGCATCTTCATACGTGAGACCCGGCCATCGCCGCGCACCATGTAGGCGAACTCGACGACATCGTTCTGATCGTAGATACCCTTCGGGTCCCAGTCGTCTTGGTTCCTCCACGAGTCCGGGCACTTGGAAAGGCATCTGCTCCACGTCACCGCCGCCGCCGCGACAAAACCACGATGGGTCGAAATGGAAAACGCCCCTATCGAGTCTTTCCCTACCGAGTAGACGGGGCACTTGAAGTCTGCGCCCACAACGAGACCGTTGTCCAGCAACAAGACATCGTATTGAAGGAATCTCGCAGCCTGACCAGGAAGGCGACGGTACGATGCTTCTCGGAAACACTGATCGTACTCCGGGTCAATCGATCCCAGCAGCCCGTCAGAGAACACCACATCAGTGAAGAGAGGGTCGCCACTACTCATGTCGACCACCTTCTTCCCGGGGTTGCGCGCCTCGAAGGCGTCGACCAGCCACAGCCCTTCCTCACCCACTCCGACCAAGCGTCCGTCGCTGCGGAGCAGCACCCCGAAGACACCCACTTCATTTCCCGTCGCGAACGACCCGCGAGTATAGGACATGCCCGGCGGCACAGGCGGTAGCTTGAGAGCTTTCTGCTTGTTGCCGGGTCTTCGCGTGTCCAGGTACACCAACTTGTACTCCCGAGCTGGTCGAACCGCCTTCGCGTCACGTGTCTCAGCCTGCAGGCTCCCCGCCGCCAGCCCAGTCTCCTCGGCCAACGCGGCCGGGACAGTGGGGCTCGCAACGAAACCAGCGAAGAGAGACAATCCAACAAGAATCGACTCGACACACATGCGTCTGCGCCCCGGCCTCTTCACCAAAGAGAACCCCATTCCCTGTTCACGCCCCTCGCGAACTCGACGACCATGCAACCACACCTCCAACCGAGAAGTCAACGAATGACGGGGATCGCGCCTCCAGCCCGAGTTGGGTCACCGCCACCGCTGGCGGCTGACACGTACCGCTGTGATCTGCGCAGATACCTGGCCATCGCCGCCTTCAAGGGCACTGGTCACCGCAAGATGGCCCGATCGCGGTGGCGGGGGCTGCTAGTTTGGACCGGGAGAGGATCGACGCATAAGGGGGTTCTTCCTCGATGGTGACCACGCGGTCAGTCCACCACCTGCGGTCCATTGGCGAGCGCGTGCGTGCGCCACTTCGGGCTGAGCTGCCCTCCCCGCACCTGGAGCTCGAGTGGCGCCGCCTTGGGACTGTGGATGCCGGTCACCTAGCGGCTTTGGTCAAGGAGGCCGATGAGGCGGAGGGTGCTGTGCTTGAAGCCCCCGCCAGCGTTCTCATAGATCTCGTGGAGAGGGACGATGACGGCCCCTTTGACACGCTCGGAGGGTTCGACCGGGCGGGGGTTCTGCGGGCCTACGCCGGAGTGTTGCTGTGGCCTGCTGGGGATGTGCCAACCGTTGTCTTCTATGGGGCGGTTGATCCCGCGTGGAACGGACGCGGGCTGGGACGCGCGCTGCTTGCCTGGCAGGAGGGGCGGGCGCGGCAGCTGTTGTCGGGGGTGCCGGGGTCGGGACCGGCGCGACTGTCAGCCTTCGTTGAGGAAGCGGCTGCCGAGCGTCGGCGGCTCTACGTGGCGGGCGGGTTCAGCCCCAAGACAACCTTTGTCCGGATGCGTCGGGATCTCAACGCGCCGATTCCTGCTCCGGAGTTCCCTGCTGACCTCGAGATTCTGCCAGCGTTGAGCCTGCCCGAGGCGGCGGTGCGCGAGGCCCACGTGGCTGCTGCCCACCACACCTGGGGCGTCGGGCCATTGACGCCTGATCTGTGGCATCGGGTTTGGGAACGCTATCGACCGGAGTGGTCTTTTGCCGTGGTGGACCCCTCGGAAGGGGCCCAGGTGGTGGTCGGCTACGCCCTGTGCATGCCCCACACCGAGACCATGGCGCCCACGGTCCGCACGGAGGGCTCGATTAGTCGGCTTGGGGTTGTCCCTGATCACCGGGCCCGAGGGATTGGGCGGGCCCTGGCCTGCCACGTGTTGCGTGCCTTCGCTGACTCCGGGGTGCGATTCGCCACCATCCTTGCCGAACCCGACGTAGAACACTCGGGTTTCGCCCTCTGGGACGACCTAGGCTTCGCGTCGACCACCCGAGCCATGGTCTACGGCCTGAACCTGTAGTGCGCCCCCCGAAAGTGTTCGTTTCTTTAGATTGGGCGCACCTATGACACTTTTCGATTGCCGCAACCGCGGCCCAGCCACTGGGGGGTGGCCCGAGGCTACCCGAGGGAGGCGATGGGGGAGGGGAGGGGGGTGCCGGAGCCGTCTCGGCGGGGGTCGGAGGTGGGTAGGGAGATGGGTTGGCCTGCGGCGCCGCTGGCACGGGCGGGGGCGGGGCCTACCCAGGCGTGGGTGAGTGTGTCTTGGCCTCGCAGGAAGCGTTGGCAGCGGACTCCGCCGGTGGCCCTGCCCTTTGCGGGATACAGGGGGAAGGGGGTTACTTTGGCGGAGCCTAGGTCGGTTCCGGGGAGGGCGCCTGCTGAACCAGCGATCGTGGTGACGACGCAGGCGTCGGGAGGGGCCGCCATCGTCCACGGGGTGGGGGTGTTGCTGGGAGCGTCGGGGCTGGTGGCGTCGGGCGGAGCGGGGGTCGCGGGGGAGTCGGAGCCTAGGACGCCGAAGAAGATCGCGGAGGCGCGGGGGCTGAGGCGGATGCCGGCCATGCCGCCGGCGGGGCGGCCTTGGGGGCGGACTTGGGCGGCGTCGAAGTGGAGAAGCTGGGCGTCAGAGGCGACGAAGACCAGGGTCGCGGAGTCGGGAGCGTGGGCCGCGCCGATCACGCGATCACCGGGCTTGAGCCCGATGACCTCCCATTCAGCGCGGCCGGGCGCCTCGGGTACCACGCGCTTGACGACGCCGGTCGCTGTGCCCAGGGCGAGGGGCGGAGCGGAGGGGTCCAGGGAGAGGAGGCCCACCACGGTCTCGTCGCGGCCTAGGTCCAGGCATTCGACGGCGAGGACGCCTCCGGCAAGGCTGGGTGGGTCATCGGTGGCGGGAAGCGCGGGGAGGTCCAGGGCGGAGAGCCTGAGTGCGCGTCCCAGGGACGTGACGGCGGCGAGGTCGGAGCGCGCGGTCGTGGGGATCGCGGCCAGAAGCGTGTCGTGCGCGCTGCGCAGGCCTTCCCGGGCGGGGCAGTCGGGGCCGACGGTGCGAGCTAGCAGTCCAGAGGAGGAGAGCAAGGCCCAACAGGAGGTGTCAGCGATTTCCAGCGGCGCGGCGGCGCTGACCCCGGCGCCGGTGGACTCCAGGAGGATGGTGCGGCGGGGGGTGCCGTGTTCCTCGGCGACCTCCGCGAGCTGGGTCGAGAGCAGCGCGCGCAGGGCGTCGGGGGATTCGAGCAGGCGGAGCAGCTCGGAGATCTCGGCGACCAAAACCTTCTGCTCAGTTTCCAGCTCCAGGCTCGACAGCTTGGTGAGGCGGCGAAGGCGCAGCTCAAGGATGTGCTCCGCCTGGGCCTCTGAGAGGTCGAAGACCTTCATAAGCCGAGTCCGAGCCGTGGCCGCATCATCGGAGGATCGGATGACGGCGATGACCTCGTCGATGTGCAGGACCGCGAGCAGGAGCCCCTCGACCAAGTGGAGGCGCTCCCGGCGCCGAGCCAAGCGGTACTCGCAGCGGCGGCGCAAAACCTCGAGCCGATGATCTAGGTAGACCTGGAGCAGATCCCGCAATCCCAGGGTGCGAGGTTCCCCATCAACCAGTGCGACATTGTTGATGGCAAAGGAATCCTCCATGGGCGTGAGCTGGAAGAGCTTGTCGAGGACAGCCTCGGGGTTGAACCCGTTCTTGACCTCGATGACAATCCGCAGGCCATTGATCCGATCCGTGAGGTCCGTGACGGCGGAGATCCCCGTCAGGCGCCCCGACTGGACGGCGTCTTTCACCTTGTCAATTACCTTTTCGGGTCCGACCAGGTAGGGGAGTTCGGTGACGATGATTCCCTGGCGGCGCGCGGAGACCTTCTCCACGCGGGTCTTGGCGCGCGTGCGGAAGGAGCCACGCCCGCTCTCATAGGCCTCCCGGATGCCGTCAAGCCCGACGATCTTGCCACCGCCGGGCAGGTCCGGCCCCGGCAGGAATCGCATGAGCGCGTCGAGGGTGGCGCTGGGGTGGTCCAGGAGGTGTCGCGCCGCTGCAACCACCTCGATGAGATTGTGCGGCGGCATATTCGTTGCCATCCCGACCGCGATACCCGCCGCCCCGTTGACCAGCAGGTTTGGGAAGGCCGCGGGGAGGACCGAGGGCTGGGAGAGCTGAGAGTCATAGTTGGGCGTGAAGTCGACGACGTCCTCAGACAGGTCGGCGGTCATCGACATCGCGGCGGCCGCGAGACGGGCCTCGGTGTAGCGATGGGCGGCAGGCCCGTCATCGAGCGACCCGAAATTCCCATGGCCGTCCACGAGCGGAAGCCTCAGTGAGAAAGGCTGGGCCATGCGTACCATCGCGTCATAGATCGCCGTGTCGCCGTGGGGATGCCAACGCCCCATGACATCGCCGACCACGCGCGCTGACTTCACATGGGGGCGGTCGGGGCGCAGTCCCATTTCCGCCATCTGGAACAGGATCCGCCGCTGGACAGGCTTCAGCCCGTCGCGCGCATCCGGCAGCGCCCGAGCGTAGATCACCGAGTAGGCGTACTCCAGGAACGACGAGCGCATCTCCTCATCGACATCGATGTCGACAACGCGTCCCTTGGGTGGGTCCTGGGTTGCAGTCCGTGCCATACGCTGGTCATCCTTCCTCCGGCAGCCCGAACGCGACAGTCGCGCGCACCGCGCGCCCACGGCGTTCGCGAGCGGCCATCGCCAGGCCTGCCGCGCGCCGCCGTCGGCGTGTTGCTGGGCGGTGCCATGATATGTGGCGTGTTGGACACTGTCACTGACCTCGGGGCGACAACGCGCTGATGTCTTTCTCGCCCCCGTGGATCTGCCGTCCCGCGTACAAGGGATTGGCGCTCGCCTCCGTCGTTCCCGGCGCTGCGCTCACCCTCGGCATGACGGCGGACGATGGCGACCCTGACGTCGGCGTTGAACTCGCCTCCGTGGCCGCTGAGCTGCGCGGAGGTGGAAGGGAGCCGCATGGCATCTGCCTTGTCCTCGCTGACGGTTTGGGCTCACGGCAGCTGGCTGCCCGCGTGGGACACGCCCCTTTCCTGCGCACCCTTGCGGAGTCGACGCTTCGAGTCGGGTGCCCCTCCACGACCTCTGCCAGCCTCGGATCCTTTGGCACGGGAGCCTGGCCCGGGGAGACGGGACTCGTTGGCTACTCCGTTAGGGATCCGGCCACGGGCCAGAAGACCTCGCTCATCGGCTGGGAGACGGCCACGCCGGCGGGGGAGTGGCAGAGGGTGCCCACGCTCTTTTCTCGGCTGTCTGCCGTGGGCGAGCAGGTCTCCTATGTGGGCCAACGGTCCTTTGAGGGGTCGGCGTTGACTCTCGCAGCCTTCCGGGGGACCCGGTTCATTGTGGCCGACGGGCCGGTTCGGATGGTGGCGGCGGCTCGGAGCGCGACCCAAGACTCCCGCATCACCTACGTCTACTGGGGGAACCTCGACAAGGTTGGCCACCGCGAAGGGTGGGGGTCGCGGCGCTGGTGCACCGCGCTGGAACTCTTCGACCGGACAATGCTCGATCTGCGCCGGGCGCTGCCTCCCGGGGTGGAGATGTGGATCACCGCAGACCACGGAATGGTCGATACCGCGGAGGGACCCCAATGGGACGTCGCGGAGATCCCGGCGCTCGCTGAAGGTATCTCGATGGTGGCCGGCGAACCCCGGGCGCTTCACCTCTACTGCGACGACCCTTTCGCAGTTGCCGACCGATGGCGGAGCGTTCTGGCAGAGCACGCCTGGGTCCTCACCAAAGAGGAAGCGATCGCCGAGGGCTTGTTTGGCCCCACGGTGGCCCCCCACGTCCGCCCCATCCTCGGTGACGTCTTTGTGCTCTGCTCAGGCACCGCCCTCGTAGTCGACTCCCGAACCGCCACCCCAGCCTCGCTGAGAATGATGGCCCACCACGGCTCCCTAACAGCAGACGAGGTAGAGGTCCCCCTCCTAGTGGCCCCCAGCGACACCCCCTGAGAACCCACCCGCTCAAAGGTTCGACCGAAGCTCCTCAAACGTTCGACTGAAGCTCCTCAACCTCCGCGAGATCGCTGACTCTTCAACCTCCGCGAGAAGGGCGTTTCGCTGAATTCTCGAGGCGACATTTCAGCCAAACGCCCTTCTCGCGGAGGTTGGCGGGCGGTCGGGGGGCGGTTGGGGGGTGAGGGGGGCTGTGGGGTTGGGAGGATGGGGGGTGCTAGCGTTGTCGTGTGGCGACGATGCATCCAAGTGAGCACGAATTCCTTGTTGAACTGCCGGATGGGACCCTCAAGCAGCTCAATCCGTTCACTGGGACCCAGGTGTGGACGGTCCCGAGTCGCGGGAATCGTCCGCTGCCCAAGGCGTCCGAGGCGGCGAGCCCAGATCCGAACAAGAGTGAGGGTGAGTACTGCCACTTCTGTGAGCGCAAGTACGCCGCAACACCTCCGGAGAAGGCCCGCGTCATCCGTGACGAAGACGGCCAGTGGCGCACGGAGTACCTCATCTCGGCAGAGGACCGAGACACAAGCCATGCCGAGTTCCGCCGCATCCCCAACCTGTTCGAGATCCTGGCCTACGACTACTGGCAGGCGAACTACGGCTACACGATGCCCAAGGCGGCTCAGGAGCACGCCGAGGCCTACCTCGCATCGCCGGCCGGGCAGACGCACCTCCTCGGTGTCGCCAGGGAGAAACTGAAGCGTTCGGGCTGGTCAGAGTCTCGGCTCAATGCACTCTCCGTCGACGACCCAGACTTCCAAAGGACCGTGCAGGGGTTCTTCGGCAGTGGCCACGACCTAATCGTCGCCCGGAAGCACTTCACGACGGATGCGAAGGGTGCCACTGTTCTCGCGGCATCGGGAACGATGACACCTCAGGAGCACGGGGAGTACATCGACTTCACAGTGAAGTCAGCCAAGGACCTCCTGGACGTCAATCCGGACGTGCAGTACGTCGTTGTCTTTCAGAACTGGCTCGCGGACGCCGGGGCCTCCCTCGACCACCTCCACAAACAACTCGTCGCGATCGACGAACACGGTACCCAGCACGAACGGGAGTGTCGGCGGCTGCAGGACAACCCCAACGTCTTCAACGCCTGGGCAGCGAACTACGCGATTGAGCACAACCTCGTCATCGCAGAGAACGATCACGCTCTCGCCTTCGCGGGATTCGGCCACCGGTTCCCCACGATCGAGGTCTTCTCTAAGTCCGAGGCCTGCGAGCCCTGGGATCACAGCGAGGCTGAGCTGAGGGGAATGTCGGATCTTCTGCACGCGATGCACGCCGCCACCGAGCCCAACACCGCATGCAACGAAGAGTGGCACTATCGCCCGAGGGATTGCACACGTCCCATGCCCTGGCGGATCATGCTGAAATGGCGGCTGTCGAAACTGGCCGGGTTCGAGGGTGCGACCAAGATCTACACCACGACCATCAGCCCATTTGCACTCCGAGATCAGGTTGTTCGATCGCTCCAGGCGCTCCGCGAGGCCGACAGGATCGCTGACCTCCACATCGGAGACAGCTGCGTCACGGACCCGAACCCCCTTCGGTACTACGCACCCAAAGCGATGCGCCCCTAAGGACCCGCAGCAGCGAGCATGTGGAAACCTGAGCATTAGCAGCGGTGACAGCGGTCTTAATGCTCAGGTTTTCACATGCTCGACGCGGGGGCGCCGTGGAACCCGATACCGTACTCTCACGATGACCACGCGCCCGGATCCTGCAGAGCGACTGCTCAACCTTGTGATTGCGCTGATGAACACGCGCATCGCGATGACCAAGGAGGAGATCCAGCGCGGCGTCGCCGGCTACGACCCAGACGCCTCGCAGGAGAACTTCGACCGGATGTTCTCCCGCGACAAGGAGCTTTTGCGACGCGAACTCGGCATCCCCATCGAAACCCTCACCGACCACGTCCACGGCGACCTCACGCGGTACCGCATCCGGATCGAAGCAGCTCAGATGCCCCCGCTCGAGCTCACGCCGGCAGAAGTCGCGGTCCTCGGTGTCGCCGCGCAGTTGTGGACCGACGCTGCGCTTGAGGCCGAGGCTCGCCGGGCCCTCATCAAGCTCCGCGCCCTGGGCTACCCCATCCAGGCCCACGAACTCGCGGGCTTGGCCGCCCGTGTCCCCGGCGGGCAGGCCCCCCAGTTCGACACGATCCTCGACGCCATAGGCGAGCGTCGTGAGCTGCGCTTCCACTACCGTGCCGCGACCACCGGCCACGTGACTCCCCGCCGCGTCCAGCCTTGGCGCCTGCGATCGCGCGGCCAGGCGTGGTACCTCGTGGGCTTCGACACGGACCGCGCCGCCCCTCGCCTCTTCCGCCTGAGTCGCATCGAAGGCAAGGTCCGTCCCGCCACCGACTCCGGCGCCTTTGCCCCGCCGACCCGCGAGCAGATCGCCGACGCCATGGCGGGAATCGACCTGCCTCGCGAGACCCGGACCGCCCAACTCGCCCTCGCCCCCGGCCGCGCCTCCCTCCTGCGCGCCCGAGGCACGCCCGCCGACCCGCCACACCCCCACCCGGGCATCCGAGACCTCGTGAACGTCGCCTTCGACGACCCCGAAGCCTTCGCGGTCGAGCTCGCCGGGCTCGCGGATGCCGTCATCGTCCTTGCTCCTGAGGACCTGCGCGACTCGGTGACCACTCGCCTCAAAGCTGCCGCCCACCTGCACACACGTCCCTTCGCCCCGCCAGCGCCCGCCCAACCCATGGCGCACGATGACGAACCGGCCTCAGCTTCGGATCCGCGCCTGCGTCCCACCGCCGAGCGGGTCGCGCGCCTGCTCGCCATCGTGGGCTACCTTGCGGATCCTGCGGCGGAGACGGCGACGATCACGAGCTTGGCCCACCACTTCGAGGTCTCGCCCCAGCAGATCCTTCAGGACGTCTATCTCCTGTGGGTCACGGGACTTCCGGGGTATCTGCCTGATGACCTCCTGGACTTCTACCTCGATGAGGAGACGGACGAGGTGGCCCTCGTCAACGACCAGCAGGTCGGCCGCCCGTTGCGGCTCGCGCCTACCGAGGGCGTCGCCCTCCTCGCCGCGCTGCGAGCGCTGACGGCGCAGCCGGGCGTCGGCGCCTCGGGGCCCGCGGAGAGCGCCACGGCCAAGCTCGCTGACGCCCTTGGCGACCTCGCGACCTGGGCCGAGACCGTGGACGCCGACGTCGCGGCGACCCCCGCCCCGCCGCAGGCCGCCCAGCTCATCGCGGCCGTCACCTCGGCACGAGTCGTCGAGTTCGACTACGTCTCCGCGGCCGACCGCCCCTCCCACCGGCGCGTCGATCCCCTCCAAGTCCTCTCGGACGCCGAGCATTGGCACCTCCACGCCTGGGATCGGGACGCCAAGGCGCGGCGGACCTTCCGCCTCGACCGCATGCTCAACCTCGAGACCACGAGCGCCCCAGCTGACCCGCACGACCTCCCTCCCGCCGACGTTCGCCCTGGTGAAGGGGCACAGATCGCGACTCTCCGCGTCGCCCCTCGCGCCCGCTGGCTCGCCGAATCCCTCCCCAACGCCACCCCGCCCACCCCCACGGACGATGGCGGATCTCGCCACCGCGTCGCCGTCGCCTCCCAGGCCTGGTTGCGGGCTCTCCTCCTGGGCAGGGCACCTCAAGTCTGGGCAGAAGACCCTCCCGAAGTGCGCGAAGACGTCGCCCAAGCCGCTCTCGACGCCCTAGCCGCCTACGGTTGCCCCGGGCCGACACCGTGACCCCCAAACCTCGCGCCCCCTCGATGCCCGTTTCGGTGTGGATTCTGGCGGGAATCTCCCTCTCCGTCGCCCTGGGGTTCGGGATCGTCGCCCCCGTCCTTCCCACCTTCGCCCGAGAGTTCGGGGTCGGCAACTTCGCGGCCAGCGCTGTGATCTCAGTGTTCGCCGCGATGAGGCTCATCTTCTCGCCTGTGGTGGGCCGCCTCGGCGACCGCCTGGGCGAGCGCACCGTGCTCATCGTCGGCATCATCATCGTGGCCGTCTCCAGCGCCCTCGCCGGACTCTCGCACAGCTACGTCCAGCTGCTCACCCTGCGCGGCGCCGGCGGCATCGGCTCGGCCATGTTCTCGGTCTCAGGCATGTCGATCCTCCTCGGCTCGGTCTCCTCCGAGCTGCGCGGCCGGGCAAGCGCCCTCTACCAGGGCGGATTCCTCCTCGGCGCGATCGCCGGCCCCGGGCTCGGCGGCCTGGTCTCCGGCATCTCCCTGCGCGCGCCCTTCTTTGTCTACGCCGGCACCTTGGTGATCGCCGCCATCGTCGGTCTTTTCCTCCCCAGCCCACGTCGGCGCACGATGGCGTCACCCACCCAAGAGACCGACGTCGCCGAGACTCCGCTCACCTGGGGCGAGCTCCTGCGCAACGCTGACTACCAGGCGGCCTGCGTCACGAGCTTCTGCGTGGGCTGGGTGAACCACGGGGTTCGCGCCTCCCTTGTCCCGCTGCTCGTCGCCGCGACCATGTACGACGTTCCGGAACAGGCCGCGCGCTGGACCTCGATTGCGATGGCGGTCGGGGCCGGGGTGCAGGCGGTCGCGGTCATGCCCGCCGGGAGCGTCGTGGACCGCGTCGGGAGGCGACCACCCATGATCGTCGCGACCCTCGCCGGGGCAGTGGGGATCGCTGCGATCCCGCTCTGCCACTCAATCATCCCGTTGACCTGCGTGTTGGCCTTCTACGCCCTCTCCTCCGCGGCGCTGGGGAGCGCTCCGGCCGCGGTCGTGGGTGACGTGGCTGGGGGCCGTTCAACCCGCGCGGTCGCGGTCTTTTCGATGTGCTCGGATTTCGGCTCGATTGTTGGCCCACTGGCGGCCGGCAAGATTGCGGACTCCTTCGGATTCACCCCGGCTTTCACCCTCGCGGCGATTATGTGGCTCGCCGCCACCGCAATGTGCTTCCGCATGCCCGACGCTTACCGCCGCCCTGGTGGGACAGGTCGGGGGGAGTGGAGCGGCAGGGGAGAATCAGCGCAATAATTCCCGATGCGCCCCCCACCATGCAGGGGAGAATGACATGCCGCATCAAACCCAACGTCGTAGCGCGCTAGTATTCACCGCCACGCTTGCGTTGTCCCTGGGAGTTGCCGTTCCCGCCGTCGGGGTGCAACCACCGGGCGTAACGACCGACTCCTACCCAGCCCTCAGCTCAGCCAACCACATGCTCACGCCACGGACAGGGGTGGCGTTAGTGACGCCATCGTCCGTCGGAGCTGTGAAGGCGATCACACCCAAGGTGGCGTGGGGGGGAAGCCGGGGCACGATCCTCAAGGCAGGGCGCACGAAGGACATCACGCTTCACCGGCCCAAGGGGGTCGCCGCGGACGTGCGCACCTTCACGCTCTTCATCCACATCTCGGAGGCGAAGAAGGCCGGGACGTTGAGGTTGGGGCCGGTGGGAGAGGTCTCAGCTCCGGTCATCGCCTTTGACCGCAACGAGTCGGAGACGACGACAATCAGCGCTGTCTCCGAGGGGATGAGACTGCGAATCCGCTCCTCAACGACCATTCGGATCCAGATCGCAATCCTCGGGTACGCATCGGGCTCGGGGGAAGCGAAGCTCGGCCCGGGGGGCTATCGAGCGGTCAAGCCCGCGGTGCTCGTGGACTCAGCCAAGGGCGTCGGGGGACCGCTGCCCACGAAGGGCGTGTACCTCCAGGGCAAGGGAACCGGCCGGTTCGGAGTGCCGGCGGAGGGCGTGCGCGCTGTCTGGCTCTCGGTGCAGACGCTCGGCGCTACGGACGGAGTGGCGGGCGGTCGGCGCACAGACGGACAGACCGAGACCGCCGCCGACGTGAGCGTCAAGAAGGGAAAGTGGACAACGTCGCTGGTCCTGGCGCCGGTGGACGAGAGCGGTGGGTTCGAGTGGACCATGAGGGAGGGGCGGCTCAAGGCCGCAAGAATCTCGCTTGTCGGCTGGATCGCGGACACCGGGCCCATGGATTCCGTAGCGACAACGCCAGGCGGAATCGTCGCGCTCAAGGCGAAGAGGTTGACCCCCCAGCGCAACAGCGTCGCCTCCGCCCCGGCCCAACTCATGACGGCGCAGGTCGTTGGAGGATCCGTCCCGACCCACATCTCGACGGTGTTCCTGTTCGCGTGGGTGGAGACGCCGAAGCGGGGGCAGGACGTGAAGATCTCCACGGTGGTCCTGCCTGCAGCGATCTCCCCGGACGGAAAGGTGACGTTCTCGGTCAAGAAGGGCGCGAAGGTGAAGTTCATCGGGGTTATCGGGTATCTCGCGGCTGATCCCATCGCAGCGGCCGACCCGGTGGAGCCGGAAGTCACGATCAACGCCGTGAACAATGGCCTTCCCGTCACCTTGTCCTCGAATGGAAAGGTGAGGCTGAGCGGGACGTTCATGTCACAGGGCTCGGGCACCCGGTCGGTGGTCGTGAGCATTGGGGACGAGGTCCTCGGATCGGCTCGACTGGACACGACCTGCACCCCGCGGCGATGGTCTTTGACAACGACTCTGCCGCCCGGCAATCCGATGCTTACCGTCACTTTGACATCGCACGCAGGGACCGTCGTCAAGGCTCAGGTTCCCGCAACTGTACTCATCGTGTGAGGCGCGCCTCGTCGGCAGGGTACCCTTGTCCGGTACGCCGGCGAGACCATGCCTAAGGAGGCTTTCCCCATGACCGCCACTCGCGCACACGAGGCCATCCTCATGGCGATCGCCGTGATCGTCGCGGTCGGCTGGCGTCGCCTCTTGGACCTGGTCAGAGCTCGATGACCGGTGCCCTTGGCGTCGTGGTGAACCCCACCGCCGGGGCAGGAAGAGCCAAGCAATCGGGGGCGCGCGCCATTGCCGCCCTCGCCGCCCAGGGACACGACGTCGTGGACCTCTCCGCCTCGGGACTCAATGCGGCGATGGCTTCTGTGCGCCAGGGAATCGTCTCGGGGATTTCCGCCCTGATTGTCGTGGGCGGGGACGGAATGGTGAACCTCGGTGTGAACGCTGTCGCCTCCACCTCGCTGCCTCTGGGAATCATCGCCGAGGGGACCGGCAACGACATTGCCCGAGGCCTGGGCCTCCCCATCCGCGACGTGCGCGCCTCCGTCCGGCTCATCGACGAGGCCCTGTCTTTAGGAAGCACCCGCGCCATCGACGCTCTGCGCATCACTGACGCTGTCCATTCCCGCATGGTTTTCTGGTGCGCCGGCGCCCTGTCCGTCGGCTTCGACGCCGCCGTCAACGCCCGCACCAACGCCATGACCTGGCCCTCTGGTCGCCTGCGCTACGTCCGCGCTCTGTTCGGCGAGCTTGCGCGCTTTCGCCCCTACGGCTACCGCGTCATCATCGACGGGGTTGCCTCCGAGCTCGCCGCGACCCTGATTTGCGTCGCCAACTCCAAAGACTTTGGCGGCGGCATGCGGATCGCCCCCGAAGCAGAGCCGGACGATGGCGTCGCTGACGTCGTGATCGGCGGCCCCCTGTCACGCTCCGCTCTCCTCAGGCTCTTCCCCAAGGTCTACCGCGGCGCCCACATGTCCCACCCCCAAGTGTCGATGACCCGCGGCCGAGTCGTGGTGATCGAGCCCGAGCCGGGCCTAGGCCAGCTCCCACCCCCCGCAATGGCCGATGGCGAAGCGGTAGGACCCCTGCCCTTACGCTGCGAAGTAGTGGACTCAGCAGTAAGGGTGCTGGTTCCGGGCTGAGGGGCTGGTCAGCTGGCGGATTGGTCGAGGCGATCAGCCCAGGCTTGGGCAGAGATTCTGATGGCGTCAATCTCTCTCAGGGCGTTGAGGGCAGCGTCTGCTGCAGGGCGAAGCATGCGTGAGGTGCGTGAGACAAGCGGGAGGAACGCGACGACCTGAGATCTCTCCGGAAAGTCGAGGTTCTCAGCGATCTTAGTGACCAATCCGTGCCACTCCCTCGGATCGACATCAAGGAAATCGCGGAGGTCCGGACTGGTCGTGACCCCTTCCAGAGGCTTTGTCAGCTCGCTCCAGGTCCGGCCTACAGCCTGCGCACTCTCTTCCAGCCTCTGTACCTTCGGATCGAGCTTGCGACGAAGGGCTGCCAGCTCCCCGGTGTGGGTCCCCGAACTCATGCCCTCTCCCAGGGTCTCGACTACTGCCGTGAACGCCTGGAAGAAGGCATTGATCTGGGTTGGGAGCTCCTTGGCGAGTCTCTTCGGGTCGTCAAGAATCGGTGGAAGCTCGTACAAGTCCCCGTCCTCGGTCGGGAGCTTGCCTTGAGATGCAGGCGTGGCGGGTGGTGCGGGCTCCGCAATCTCCCTCACGCGGTCGTGGAGCCGACTTGCCATAGCTCTCACAGCCTCGTTGTACTCCGAGGAGTCACGGCCGGGCGGGGATAGGAGTTGGCTTGCGTCATACCAGTGGGTGACCATGATCGCCTGTCTCACCGGATCGGTCTCCGGGACGACTGTGACGCCCTGGATTGGCTGGACGATCACCGGCAAGAGGGCGCGAGGTTCTGACCCGCTTTCTGCAACCGACTGGAAGCGGGTGAACTCCGTCCGACAGGCTTCGCTCACTAGGTAGGAGGGGGTGACAGCAGCGACAAAGAAGGCGGACCCTTCGATCGCCTCGCGAATGCGGCGCTGCCAGTCCTGGCCCCACAGGATGCTCGCCGTGTCGGTGAACACCTCGATGTCGGACCCGAACTGGAATCGGTAGGCGCGTGCCAAGTCCTCAGCGAGCTTGACGATCGCGCCTCCTAGGTAGTCGTCGTCTTCGCGGACGTAGCTGAGGAAGAGCTTGGCGTCGACTGGACGCTGCGGTAAGGAGGCGAGCGGGCGGGCAACAGGAGCAGGGTGGGGGAGTGGTGCTCCTCCGGTCGGGGAGGCAGTGCCCTGCTCGTCCATGCTTGCGGTGTACCCATCCTGACCCGCCATAAGCAGCCCCACCGGCACCGCCCAGATGCGCTCTCCGAGCTGGGTGACGCCATCCCCCGCGTGGACCACATACCCAGCGTGCAGCGGGACAGCATCAGCAAGTGCGCGAAGCCCCCTCGCATCCTGTGGCGAGGCCCCGACAGAAGACTTCACCTCGATGCCCACATGGCGCCCGTCTCCTGAGGCGAGGACGAGGTCCACCTCGTGGCGACCCTTCTCGGTTCGCCAGGTGAAGGGATCAACCGTGAACGGCGAGAACTGAAGGGCGGCGAGCACCTGGTTGACGACCCAGGTCTCAAAGAGCTGCCCGAGCCACTCGGGAGTGCTAGCCCGCAGAGGGTCTCTCGCCTTGAGCGCCTCGAAGACGAGGCTGGCATCTGTGACGTGGAGCCGAGCTCTCTGCCGGATGCTCTTGTGGGATCCGAGCGCCAGGTTGGGAAGGAGCCGTACAAGGAATCGCCGCTCGAACAGGTCCAGGTGCCGCTTGACCGACCGCTCATCAGCCTCGGCTGTTCGCGCGAGGGCTGCGTAGTTGAGGGTGGTCGAGGTCTTGGCGAACGCAGCCTCTAGGATCCGACGGGCCACCGAAGGGTCGGCCGGATCGCTTTCGCCCTCCAAACCCCGTCCGATCACGCCGTCGACCCAGTCGTTGATCCTTGCCCGGCGAACGGTCTGGGCGCCGCCTCCCAAGGACCACTCGGGGAGGCCCGCCCAGGTAATCCACTCGGCAGGAGTCTTCTTCTGCGCAATCGGCCGCTGTTCTGCCTTGAGAGGCGCACCAAAGAGCACATCACACATATCTCGGAGCACCTGGGGTCTCCCCATCAACTCCGGGGTGGAAAGCGGATGGAGGACCCACCGTTCTACCCGTCCCGTGAGAGGATCGCTTCCCCCCAGCCCATCTGTTCGGATGCGAGCCGACCCGGTGAGAAGGATCCTGCGAGAAGTCCCTGGCTCATCCACGAGTTCCTTGACGGCCAATGGGAGTCGGGGGAGCAGCTGAGCCTCGTCAATGATCGCCCGCTCGGCCAGGCCTCGGAGAAAGGACCGGGGATCATAGTCGGCAGAGGCGAGGGTGTCGGAGTCCGCCAAGGAAACGAGCCCTCCGTACACTCCCTGCTCGACAAGCCGCCGCGCAACGGTGGTCTTCCCCACCGCACGGGCCCCCTGAAGGACCTTTACCTTGATTCCGTCCTCAGGGTGCAGGTATGACTCGACCGTGCGAGGCAGGATGGTGCCGATGATTGGCCTTTCGGGGCTGTCCATCTGCTAAGCGTAGCGCACTGTGCTGGAATATCCATGCATCGATGTCGGAAAGTTCCAGCCGATGCAGGAAACCTCCACTTGCTAAGCTCGTCACCTGTGACTACCCCGGCAGAGTCCTACGCTGCCTTCCGCAGGCGACGGAACCTCGTTCCACTCGAGGAGTTCGCCGCTACCCTCGGGTTCGACCTGGACCCGTACCAGATCCAGGCCTGCGAAGCTCTGCTCGACGGCAAGGGTGTCCTCGTGGCCGCCCCGACGGGAGCCGGAAAGACCGTGGTCGGCTCCTTCGCCCTGACCCTGGCGCTCTCCCGCGGCGAGAAGGCCTTCTACACGACCCCCATCAAGGCCCTGTCCAACCAGAAGTACCGCGACTTCTGCGCCACCTTCGGATCGGAGAACGTCGGCCTCCTCACGGGCGACGTCGCTATCAACGGAAGGGCCGCCATCGTCGTTATGACGACGGAAGTGCTGCGGAACATGATGTACACGAACTCCCCGGATCTGACGGGGCTGGGAGTCGTTGTTCTCGACGAGGTTCACTACCTCGCTGATCGCTTCCGCGGGCCCGTCTGGGAAGAGGTGCTGATCCAGCTGCCGGACCGAATTCAGATGGTCTGCCTCTCAGCGACCGTGTCCAACGCTGAGGAGTTCGGAGCCTGGCTGGCCGAAGTGCGCGGTGAGATCGCCGTCATCGTCTCCGAACACCGGCCGGTGCCGCTTTGGCAACACGTCCTGACCAGCAAAGCCATGCTTGATCTCTACCTTCCGGGAGCCGAGGGCGACGAGACGCGGCTCAACCCCGAACTCGAGGCCTACCGCCCTGGGCGCCACGGCCACGGCCCGCCTGGGCACGGCCACAGCCGGGGGAAGGGAGCGCGCCGCAACGACCCCCGCCGCTCGCCCCCGCGATTCGCGGTCGTGGAAGCCCTTGACCGCGACGGCTTGCTCCCCGCGATCTTCTTTGTCTTCTCCCGCGCCGGCTGCGAGAAGGCCGTTGACGAGTGCCTCACCGCTGGCTTACGTCTGACCAGCCGCACCGAAGCCCGCGACATTGCGAACCTCATCGACGCCGCTGCGGCCGACATTTCGCCCGCTGACCTCGAAGTTCTCGGCTTCTCTAGCTTCCGCGCTGCCGCCGAGGCTGGCTTTGCCGCCCACCACGCGGGGTTGCTGCCCGCCTTCAAACAAGCGATCGAGCTGGCCTTCCAACAGGGCCTGGTCAAGTGCGTTTTCGCCACCGAGACACTCTCGCTCGGCATCAACATGCCAGCCCGAACCGTCGCGATGGACCGCCTGGACAAGTGGAACGGATCCGAGCACGCGGCGCTGACTCCCGGGGAATACACCCAGCTCACGGGCCGTGCCGGGCGCCGCGGCATCGACGTTGAGGGCCACGCGGTAGTGGTCATCCACCGCGACTTCGACCCGCAAGGCCTCGGCTCGCTCGCCTCGAAACGCACCTACCCCCTGCGCTCGGCCTTCCGCCCGACCTACAACATGGCGGTCAACCTCATCGAACGCGTGGGCCGGGCCAACGCCCGCGCGATACTCGAGCTGTCCTTCGCCCAGTTCCAGGCCGACCGCGCGATCGTCGGCCTCGCCCGGCAGGTTCGCCAATACGACGAGGCTCTCGCCGGGTACCGCGCCGCGATGACCTGCGACGCCGGCGACGCCCTGGAGTACATGGAGCTGCGCGCGGCCATCTCCCAGGCCGAGAAGGACGCCTCCCGCGCCCAAGCCGCCGCCCGAGCCGACGCCAACGCTCGTCTCCTTTCCCACTTAAGTCGTGGCGACATCGTGCACATTCGACATGGCAAACACGCAGGCCAAGCCTTGATTCTCGACCCGGGTCTCAAGACTGCGCACGATGGCGTCCCTCCCCTTCCCCCGCCACATCCGCTGGCATTGACTCAAGCGGGCAAGGTGCGGCGGGTCCCTCCGGGCGACATTGCGTCGGGGCTGAAGCTGCTGGGACATGTGAAGGTGCCGCAGGGGTTTTCCGGACGCAGCCCCAAGGAGCGGTCGGATATGAAGGCGCGGATGCGCCAGGCGCTGGAGGGGAAGTCGAAGCATGGGGGAGCGGTCGCCGAGGAGGTGCGGGCGTCGGCGCGCGTGGCGCGCGAGGGGATTGAGGAGGCGCGGGCCCGGCTGAAACGCCATCCGGTTCATGGGTGTCCTGATAGGGAGGCTCATGCGCGGTGGGCGCATCGGATCGCGCGGGCGGAAAAGGAGCGTGCGGGGGTCGTCGAGCGCATGGAGTCGCGGACGGCGTCAATCGCGCGGGACTTTGATCGAGTGTGCGAGGTGTTGGCCCGGCTGGGGTATTTGACTCAGGTGGCGGGGGAGGCGTCGGGGGAGGTGTCGGGGGAGGTGTCGGGGGAGTGGAAGGCGACGGATGCGGGGCGGATGCTGGGGCGGATCTACGCGGAGAAGGACATAGTGGTCGCTCAGGCGCTGCGTTCTGGGCTGTGGGAGGGGGCGTCGGGGGCTGAGCTGGCAGCGGTGGTAGCAGCGTTGGTGTACGACCCTCGGCGTGACGCGGAAGGGCTGCACCTTCGGGCGCCTCACTCCATCGCAGCAGCGCTCGAGGCGACAGCGCGGGAAGCACGCCGCGTGGGGGAGTTGGAAGCTGCGGTGGGACTGGGGCCGACGGGCGACCTCGACGCCGCGGCCTGCGGACCAATGCTTGCCTGGGGGAGGGGCGGGGGATTAGGGGATGTGCTGGGGGATGCACTGCTGACGGCTGGAGACTTTGTGCGGCTGGCCAGCCAGGTTGTGGATTTGCTGGGGCAGGTGGAAGGAGTGGCGCCCACGCCGGAACTGCGGGCCGCGGCCCGAGACGGGTTGGAGGCTGTTCACCGCGGCGTGGTCCGGGCTTCGCCGGGGTGAGGGGATCTGTCACGGGGTAATCTCCGGCATCCTGTCGGAAATTTCTGGCATGGGATGTCTTACTTTTCCGGCACGATGTCGGAAATTCCGGGGTTTGGTTGGTTGGGTTGGGGGCTTTGGACTAGGGGAGACCCTGGGTGGGCTCCCAGTCGGGGATCACCTCTTCTACTTCCTGCTGCGGGGTCGTTTTGGGGGAGAAATCCTCCTCTATGACGTGGAGGATGCGCCAGAACAGGACCGCGCCGAAGATCTGGCCGATGATAGCAAGCCCTTTGAACGACGCGACCACCGCGAGGATCACGTTCCGGGTTTGGTGCTTGTTTGCTGCCTGCGTGGGTATGGGGGGCAGGGGCTGGGGTGGTGGGGGTTGGGTAGTGAGAGGGATCGACGGAGGAGCGACGTCGTGGCTCGGCGTGTCCTCGGCACCGTTGGCGGGGAGTGGAGATTCGTCTGACTCGGCTCCTTTGGCGGGGGAGCCGTCAACGGGCTGGCCGCAGGCCGCGCAGAGAGGTCCCCGCTCATCGGCTGACTGACAGTGTGGGCAGATCGGCATGAGAAGGCCCCTTTCGACTGACTTCTCCCACCATATCCGGGGGGCGACGTCCCTCCCTCCGGGGGGTCTGCGGTGCCCATTTTGTCCCGCCACCGTGTATCAAGACACCCTCGCGGCCGGGGGAGCGGGGCGTGGGGCATCATCGGTAGGATCGTCTGGTGACATCGAACGACAACTGGACGCCTCCCGATGGTCCCTGGATTCCCCGACGTTCATGGACATCGGCCCCTTGGTTCGTTGCTGCGGCGGTTTTCGGGTGGCCGGCATCCATCATCATGATGCTTTCGACCGAGCCGGTTGATGCCTTCCTCGGAGTCTGTGTCCTGCTCGGCGGCATCTTTGCTGCAGTCGGACTGGTGCTCTTCGCAAAGAACGCCGATGTCCGGACGCGATTGGCGGTGCTTGCGTTCCACAAAGAGCACCCCGATGTCAAGCCTGCGCCGACTCCGAGCGCCCAACCCACCGCTGCGGGTGATCCTCCTCACTCCATGGCCTGGACTAGGGAGCAAATCCGAGAGCTACATCGCTCCGCCTCCGCGTTCCTGGACGACTTCTACGACGACGACGACACTCCGCGTCCGCCGGACACTCGCGCAGAACACTGACCGCCGTTCTCTCGCCCCATGATGCGCTGCTGGGCCCAGGTCGGCTGGCTACTCGCCCATCTTTGCGCGCCTGGCCATTGAGAGGGACAGGCCGACCGCGATCAGGAGACCGCCTGCCAGGGTCGCCAAGACTCTCCCGAAGACCTCTGCGCTCCAATGAAAGACAGACCTGCAGATGAGCACGGCAAGCAGAATGTTGGTGAACCCCCACAACGTGTTGGCCACCGAGGTTCCCCGCTTGCCGAGCTGACGGATCCTCGGCAGGAAGAAGGGCAGGCCGCTGATCCCGTGAACCAGGTGCGGCACGGCGTTGAAGGCGAGCATCCCGGAGACGAACAGCCAGAAGTAGTCCATGGTGGGGGAGTCTACGGGGGCCTCATGGCCCGGTCAGGCAGGATTGCGACCACCCAAAGGCCAATTGTCCAGGTTCTCGTTCTCAACGGCCTCCGCGGTGATCGTGTTTGGCCTGGTCAGCGAGGTGAGCGGTTGTGGGGAAAGGTGGAGAGGAGCGGCAAAACCTGGATCTTTGCCCTTTGCGAGCAGATGCGCTGCTGTGGCCTACCTTGTCGGTGCCTGCCCGTGGGTGGCTTGCAGGACGGGCGGGTCGACGCAGCGCTGTCGGTATACTCCGGGCATGATCATGAAGGACGATGGGGTTTCCCCACAGAAGTCTTGGCGGTCCGGACCTTGGTTCATCGTGGGAGCGGCACTCGTGGGACTGGCGGCGATTCTCACCGCATTCACGTCGACGGCAGCCATCTCGTGGTCGAGCGAGACCTGCACCGGCGATTGGGTAGGAGACGAGTATGTGTCGTCATGCGGGGGCGGAATGGATCCTGCGTCGCTCATGAGGGCTACGTTGTGGATCGGATGCATCGGCACCATTCTGCTGCTCATCGGGCTGGTGTTTCACGGGATGAACGCCGACGTCAGGACCAAGCTCGCTGTGCGGGCAGACCGCGCGGCGCACCCGAAGGATGGTCCCGGTGATCCCAGTGAGGGCGAGACCCCACCGCTAACCTTCGAGATCCGTGAAGACGACGAGGGCGTGGAAGAGACCCCACCACTGACCTTCGAGATCCGCGACGAAGAGACCGAGTCGGCAACCCCACCGTGGACCATCGAGGTCCGGGAGGACGAGACCGAGGCGGCGACCCCACCACAGACCTTCGAGATCCGCGAAGACGACGAGGGCGAAACCCCTCCGCTCACCTTCGAGATCCGTGACGAAGAGACCGAGGCGGCGACCCCACCACTGACGTTCCAGATCCGCGAAGACGACGAAACCGGAACCTATACCCAGAGCCCGTAGGGTAAACGGGTGGCCAAACGCACAGCTCGCAAACGCGGCCGGCAGCGGGGGAGGGGCGTCCCTCTCGCGCTGGTGGGCGCGGCCGCGGGGGGAATCCTGGGCGCGCAGGCCTTTCCGCCCGTGGGGGCGTGGGTGCTCGCGCCGGTTTCCGCGGCGCTCCTCATGGCGTCGCTCGCCGCCGCCGGCCCCTTCCTCGGCTTCGGCATCGCCACGGTCTACGGCCTGGCCTTCTTCGGACCCCTTCTCACCTGGGCTGCCGCCGCGGCCGGTCCGGTCGAATGGCTGGCCCTGGTCGTCGCGGCATCCCTCATGTGGGGTCTCCTCGGCGCCGGATGGTCAACGGTCCAGCGCATGCCCTGGCTCGCCCGCCGCCCCGCCATCGGCGCCGCCGCCTTCGCCACCCTCTGGACGGCCTCCGATGAGCTGCGCGCCATTGCCCCGTTCTCCGGTTTCCCCTGGGGTCGGCTCGCCTTCACCCAGGCCGACTCGCCGCTCGGCCACCTCGCCATCCTCGGAGGAACGCCGCTGGTCACGGCCGTAACCGTCCTTGTCGGCGCCCTCCTGGTCGTCGCCGCCCGGAGCCTCCTGCGCGGCAACACGTGGGCTGCGACCGGCCTGGCAGTCACAGCCCTCGCCCTGGCTCTGGGACCGCTCGTCATCGGCCTCGATTCCCGCCCACAATCAGGGACGATGACGATCGCTGGCATCCAAGGAAACGTCCCCGAGCCCGGCTCCCTCCCCAGGAGAGAGGAGATTCGAGCGGTCTTCGACAACCACCTGAACCAGACGAACGCTCTCGCAGACCGCAGTAACGCCGCTGGGGGGGTGGGCGCAGAGGACTCCGGTGGGGGAGTGGGGGAGGGGGAGTCGAGCGGAGCAACGCCCGACGCCAACCCCAAACAGCCCATCGACCTCGTCGTTTGGCCCGAGGACTCGGCCGACCACGACCCGCAAACCCACCCTGACGAGGCAGAAGCCCTCACCAAGGCCGCTCGCACAGTAGGCGCCCCCATCCTCGTCGGCATCCAGGAGTTCCCGGACAGCGGAGGTCGGCGAAACGTAACGCTCCTGTGGGATCCCGAGCAAGGGGCCGCCATCGGCCGCTATGTCAAGAGGCATCCGGTGCCGTTTGGCGAGTACATGCCGCTGCGCGGGCTGGCCGAACTCGTCTCCAAGGCGGCCCGCGAGGTAACGACGGACATGATCCCGGGCGAGGAGCCAGGCGTGATGAACGTCCAGGTCAAGGCCCTAGGCAGGGGCGTCCCGGTGGGCGTCGCCATCTGCTTCGAGGTGGTCTACGACCCGCTGATGGCCGACCTTGTCAAGCATCGCGCCGAGATCCTAGTCGTCCAGACCAACAACGCCTCCTTTGGGCGCACGGGGGAGTCCGAGCAGCAGCTCGCCGCCTCGCGCCTGCGCGCCATCGAGCACGGCCGCGCCGTGGTCCACGTCTCGACCACGGGCGTCTCGGGGATGATCTCGCCATCGGGCGTCCTGCTGGACAAGACAGGCTTTTGGGAGCCCGGCGTCATGGTCGTCTCGCTCCCGCTGCGCACGTCAATCACCCCCGCGACCCACATCGCCGGCGCGCTAAGCTGGGCATTCCTGGTCCTGGGCGCGGGGCTCGCCGTCGCAGCGTCCTACCAAGCCCTCACCCACCGCAGAAGGGATGGACGATGACGATGCGCACCCTGGTCATCATTCCCACCTACAACGAGCGTGAGTCACTTCCCTTGGTCCTGCATCGGCTTCGCTCAGCGGTGCCGGATGCGGACGTGTTGATTGCTGATGACAACTCGCCCGATGGGACGGGGAAATGGGCCGATGAGCAGGCTCTCAACGATCCTTCTATTCACGTGATGCACCGGGGAGGAAAGGCTGGACTCGGGGCGGCCTACCTTGCGGGCTTTGCCTGGGGACTCGAGCGCGGCTATGAGGTGCTCTGCGAGATGGATGCTGATGGGTCGCATCCTCCCGAGCGGCTCCCGGCCCTGCTCGCCGCGGTTGCGGACGGTGCCGACCTGGCGATCGGATCGCGGTGGGTTCCGGGGGGCGAGGTCGTGAACTGGCCCAAGCGTCGGGAGGTTCTCTCGCGGGGAGGCAACTTCTACATCAGGGTCATGCTGCGCCTGGGGGTCAGTGATGCGACGGCGGGGTTCCGGGCGTATCGGGCGAGCTTGCTGGAGCGCATGGATCTCGGGGGAGTTGAGGCACGAGGCTACGCCTTCCAGGTGGATATGACCCGGCGCAGCCTTGCCTACGGAGCGGTGATCAAGGAGATCCCGATCAGCTTTGTGGAGAGGGAGGTGGGGGAGTCCAAGATGAGTTCCGCCATCGTCCGTGAAGCATTGCTGCTGGTGACGAGGTGGGGACTGCGTGACCGTTTCCGGCGGGGCGGGAAGGGTTAGGACGCGGCTGAGGCGAGGGTGCCGCGGCGATCGCGCAGCAGGGTGAGGCGTTCTTGGAGGAGGTCTTCGAGCTCCTCGACGCTGCGACGCTCCAGGAGCATGTCCCAGTGCGTGCGCCCGCGACCCTCGTCGCTTCCGTCGTAGCCGTCTTCTCCCAGGCCCAGCCGCGCGTTGTTGCCGCAGCGGCAGTGCCACATCGGGGGGATGTCCGCCTCGAGGGCGAAGGGGACGATGATTGTGTGCCCGACGGGGCACGTGTAGGCCGTCTCGACTCGCTCAGCGAACTCGACGCCCTCTTCAGATTCCATTGACACAGCACCGATGCCGGCACCTCGCAAGGCCCGATCCATGGTTTGACCCACCTTTCCCCACACACAGCGATTGCGCTTGCCGGTCGCGACCTCCGCTGGGCGAGCCCCGCGGCCTCCTGGCCGTTCCCGTCGGACTGAGACATGTCCGCGCTGCCTGTTACAACGTCGTAGCCGACGCCTTTCTTTCCGGGTTGGGTGCTGGGTAGCACACAACTTGGTCAAGCTACCAGGTACCAAGCGCTGTCGGTCCAGGTCGTGGACTGTTTTCGCTGTCAGCGAGGGGATGTGGTTGGTGGGAAGGAAGCCCGGGTGCTGGCGGGCCGATAATGTACATTATGTCCGGTGCGGGGAATCTGGGAGGGTTGGCCGGGGGGCTTGGGGGAGGTGAAGGGTTGGCGGGGGGATTGTGGGAGGTGACTGGTCGTCATCGTTCGATGACGTGAAGCACTCCCCCGTCACTGGAGTGGGCTACGGGAGGAGCCTAGGCTGGCGAGTGTTGGTGACTGGGGTGCGATGCGGGACTGGGTGAATCTGCGGCGCGGTGCGTCGCGCTTGACGGGTGTGTGTCAGCCGATTCGACGGGCGCGGCGGCGCGCGGCGAGCTCGTCCATCACGGGCGGCTCGGCTAGGTCGCTGGCTTCGGCCCTTTCGGAGGGCAACTGTGCGAGGGATCCCTCGACTTCGCGCCACACGCGCCCGACAGCGATTCCAAAGACTCCCTGCCCTCCTGAGAGCAGGTCGTAGATCTCATCAACGGAGGTGCACTCGTAGACCGAAGCCCCGTCGCTCATTAACGTGACCTGCGCGAGCTCCTCAACCCCGCGGGCGCGCAGGTGCCCCACCGCGGTGCGGATCTGCTGGAGGGAGACGCCCGTGTCAAGAAGGCGCTTGACGACCTTCAGCACGAGGATGTCCCTGAAGGAGTAGAGGCGCTGGGTGCCTGATCCTGTGGCGGGGCGCACGGAAGGCTCGACGAGCCCGGTGCGCGCCCAATAGTCGAGCTGGCGGTAGGTGATTCCTGCGGCGCGGCAGGCCGTCGGGCCTCTGAACCCGATCGGCTCATCGGCCGTCCTGGCCCCAAAGAGCATTCCTTGCTCTAGGCCCGCGCCCCCTGAGGCGACCGTCTCGCTCACTGCTTGCCTCCCGTCCCTGGACCGGGCCCTGAACTTCCCCGGTCAACGCTCTCCACGCTAGGGACCTCAGCATCGAGGGTCAAGGACCGTCCCCGGCGTGTCGGCACGGCGCGTCTTAGTCTCAAGTGAAGGTTGAGGGTTTGCATGCCGTCATAGCTCTCGCTCAGCAAGGGCGAGGCGAACGAGCGCCTGGTTCAAGCGTGCCATACACTCGGCCATTTCTGCTGCATGCGCTGCGGCGCGTTCACGTCCAGCCGATCCCCTCCCCCGCTGCGCCGCCGCCGCGGCCTCGACCAGATCAGCCACCTTCCGAGACGTCGCGAACAAGGGCCGCAAGTGCCGCAGATCCAGCCCCGACTCCCCCAGCTCGACACAGGCCTCAACCGCCTGGACCAGCGCCGCGTCAATCCCCCGCGTCCCCGGCGCCAGTCCGGCCGCCCGCGCGACCTCCTCGACAAGCGAGGCAGGAGCCCCGGAGATCACCGCCACTTCCTCGATTCCCACCGACGCCGATGCCACCGCTGTCCTGGGGCCGAGGAGCCCCTCCGGCGCCTCCTCCAGGCCCGAGTCCAGCCCCGCCAGCCTGGCGCGAATCACCGTCAACGGCCAGTAGTGGTCGCGCTGAGCCGTCAAAACGAAGCGCAGCCGCTCGACGTCCGCCTGCGAGTACTTCCGATACCCCCCCGCTGAACGGGCCGGCGCCACAAGCCCGATGTCCTCCAAGTACCGAAGCTTGGTGATCGAGACCGCCGGGAATTCCGCCACGAGCTGCTCTAACGCGTCCCCAATGCTCATGGTCGCCTCGTGGCTTACCCCATGCGGCCACGCACCGGTGGGATGGCTGGCGTGAGCCGGTTCGACGCGCCCCACGCTCTCGGCCGTTCTTGCGGCCGATGACGACTCCGCGGTTAGGTAGGCACCGCGCGCCTGAACGCTACGCGCCGCCATTGTGGGGTGGACCGAGCAGCTCGTGCCGCCTCGGGGAGGGATGGAAGGTCAAACGGTACTTGCCAATCTGGACCTCGTCGCCCGCGCGAAGCACCACCTCATCGACCCGCTCACCATTGACGTAGGTTCCGTTGAGGGACCCAGCGTCGCGCACAAGGAAGGCAGCCCCGCGGGCACAAAAGTCAGCGTGCCGCCGTGAGACTGTCACGTCATCCAAGAAGATATCGGCCGATGTCGCCCGGCCGGCTGTCGTTTGTGCCGAATCCAGCAAGAAGCGCGCCCCAGCATTGGGCCCCCGCTGGACGACGAGAAGTGCTGATGCAGGTGGCAGGGCCTCAATCGCTGCGATGGCGTCGGGTGTCAGGCCCATGGGAGTGGCATGTTCGTCGTAGGCAAGGCCCCCAATGACGACGGTCGAGTCGGCCGCTCGGCTTGTGGATTCCGGCATCGCTCTCCGGCCCCCTCTCACTGGTGTCTTCGGCCCGTCTCAACGGTGAACCAGCCTACCGTCTCCCACGCTCCCCCGATCCCACTTTTTCCGCCCCCACTCCCCCACCCGAGCACCCGCGCTCCACCCCTCGCGCTCAGCATGTGGAAACCTGAGCATTAAGAACGCTGTCGCCGCTGTTAATGCTCAGGTTTCCACATGCTCGCGGCAGGAGGCGCTGGGGGGAGATACGACGCCGCCTCCCTCAAGCACCCTCTGGGAGTGTTGAGGAAGGCGGCGTACTTGTGGGAGGTGCGAGGCTATCCGCGCCCCTCCTCTTCTGCGCGACGGCGGCGTGCCATCACCAGGAGCATCAGTCCGGCGAGAAGCATGCCAAGGCCAGCGCCGAGCGCAGCGACCACAGTCTCAGCCCCTGTCTTCGCGAGCCATCCGGAACCGGTGGGAGGACGGCTGGTCACCACGACGGTTTGGGTCGGGGTGGGCACAGACGTCACAGTCGGTGTCGGAGTGGGTGGCCGCGTCGAAGTCGACGTGTCAGTCGGAGTGGGCGTGTGAGTTGATGGCGGCGCCGGAGTCGAGGTGTCCACTGGACTCGGATGAGGCGTCGCGATCTGCGTCGGAGGCGGTGTTGGCGTTGCCGTCGCAGGCTCCGTGGGAGTCGGCGTTGGCGTCGAGGTGTCCTTTGGACCCGGTGTTGTGGTCTGGATCGGAGTGGGTGTTGAGGTCTCCGTGGGAGTGGGTGTTGGCTCGTCCTTCGGACCGACCGTTGTCTCGACCGGATCGGACTCTTGGCCGTCTTCATCGGTCAGCGTCACGGTGATCGTGTCGCCTTCCTCTGCCTCGGGCTCAAGAATGACGGTCCAGGTTCCGTCATCGTCCACAACGCCTTCGCCGATGACGTTGCCGTCGGGATCGGTGATGGTCACGATGGTTCCGGGCTCGCCTTCACCGGTCACCTCCTTGCCGTCCGTCGGATTGACGGTCGGCGGCTCAGGAGCAGGACGCCGGGGACCAAAAGGCAGAACCAGGCGAACCGGGCTGGTTCCCCCGTTGGTAACGGCTGTCGAACCCACGGTCGCGCTGACCAGGGCGGAACCGATCTTCCGGGAGATGATCTCCACTTTGACCGTGCCCGTGATGCTGGTCATCATGACCCACGGATCAGTGGGGGTGGCCGTCTCGGCTTTCCATGTGCCCACACCGGTGTTGGTGAAGGTGACTTCAAGGTCCGAGATCGGGTTGTTGAACCGGTCGCGAACCACCACCGTGGCCTCGTGGAACTCAATCCCCCCAATCTTCTTGGTCAGGTCATCCGTGCCGGTGAGCATGGTCTTGGTCCAGTCGGGTGTTCTTTCGGCGGTCCAGGTGATCTGGATGTTGCCGGAGTTCTTGACCGTGACGTCGCCGGTGGGGGTGACCAGTGCGGCGTGGACGGTGTGGGTGCCGGCCTTGGTGGTGGTCATCGGAACGCTGGCAATACCAGTGGTCGGATCGGAGGTGACGGTGGTTTGGGAGCCGCCGTTGATCGGAC
>Ga0123356_10000826_pt1 | contig 34430 bp, 28 predicted proteins | sample TergutEmb28metaG_2_FD_92546 | JGI IMG/M metagenome (GOLD analysis project Ga0123356, IMG submission 92546) | Embiratermes neotenicus P3 segment gut microbial communities from Petit-Saut dam, French Guiana - Emb289 P3 | ecosystem: Host-associated > Arthropoda: Insects > Digestive system > Gut ...
ATAATTGAATCCATACTGTAGCAGCCTGATATTCATGAACAAAGTCATGAACCGCAGTGGTCTTGCCGTAACCTGCCCCTGCACATATAAGAACCAGCGGATATTTGATTGCCTGCATAAATAGTTCGTTCAGCCGCTGACGTTCAAAATGAAATGACAAATGCAATTTGCGGCGTGTCGAAGCTTTTGCTTCCATAATTCCGCCTCATTTTATGTTATTTGTATGGTATAATACATTATCATGGTAATATAGAATACACAAGGAGAAGCAAGCATGAAACGCTGCGAGTGGTGTTTAGGTTCAGAAATTTATATGAAATATCACGATACCGAATGGGGAGTGCCTGTATATGACGATAAAAAACATTTTGAATTTTTGGTGCTGGAATCCGCTCAGGCTGGGTTGAGCTGGATAACCATTTTAAACAAGAGAGAGAATTACAGAAAAGCTTATGATAATTTTGATCCAAACAAAGTAGCCCGATATACAGAAGCAAAAAAGAAAAAACTTTTAGCCGATGCGGGAATTGTACGCAACAGGCTTAAAATAGAAGCGTCTATAAATAATGCGCAGCGTTTTTTAGAAGTGCAAAAAGAGTTTGGCAGTTTTTCTAATTACATTTGGTCTTTTACAAAAGGAAAACAAGTTACCGGTAAATGGAAAAAACTCAGCGAAATACCAGCATCGACAGATCTGTCTGATAAAGTATCAAAAGATCTAAAAAAAAGAGGGTTTAGATTTTTAGGCGGAACTATAATGTATTCTCATTTACAGGCTACAGGAATAGTAAACGACCACTTAATGGACTGTTTTCGTTATAAAGAAATAAAGAATAATATAAAAAAGGAAAAACTATGATTAAGAAATATTTATTTTATTTGGTTCGCTGGCAGTTAAGTACGCCTATTTTAGCAATAGTATTAATTCTGCTGGCAAACATGCCTACAATCCTTGCGACGGTTATTGCCAACTTAATAGGCGGGCTTATTTTCTTTTGGGTGGACAGGTTTATTTTCCGGACACTTTCCAAGAATCCGCTGTGGGAGATTAACGATGACACTGTATGTTATACCTGCGGTAAACAGGGCAGAGGTTACCGTATAGCTGAATGGCTTGGATATAACCGTATACAGGACAAGAATCCGCAGTTTAGGTGCGAAGTCTGCAAAGACGAAAAAATGCGGGAAGTAAAAGAAAAAGTTCTCTAAAATTATTCTATTAATAATTTATCAGGGTATGATAACAAAATAAGTTTGCGTACTGTTATTAATCCCGGGTCTATTATAAGTATGTTATAATTTTGCGGCGTTACAGCAAGAGGTAATTCCGTACAGCCCAAAATTACTGCCTCTGCGCCCCGGCTTATTAAAGCATTGATTTCATTATCGAGTAAATCCCGCGCCTTTTGTTTAATATCAATTGAGTTTGCTTTTATGCCGTAATCTTCTGAATAAATTGCGTCATGCACTCTTTCTCTGCCGCTTTCTTCCGGTTCGATTAATTCAAAGCCGTCTTTTTTATTAAAATATTCATGATAAACTTTGCTGTTATATGTTCCCTTGGTTGCCAAAAGACCGACCTTTTTGATTTTTGGATAAAGCTCTTTAATATAAGAAGCGGATGTTTCCAGCATATTTATAACTTTCAAACCCGGGAGTTTTTCTTTTACCATGTCAAGAAACGGAGAAAAAATCTTTTCTGAATGCGCAGTGTTGCACGCTACAGCAGTGTACAGCACTCCTGCCTTGTAAAGGCATTGGGCGCTGTCAAACATACCAAACGCAGGATTTTCGTTTGCTTCATCATTACCGCTTAATAGAAATTCGGTTCTATCCGGAATAACGGAAGGGCAGGAAATAAGCAAACAGTTAATATGATCCTGATCTTTAACCGCTTTTGTGTTTGCAAATATCTTGCGCACAAAATCAAGTCCTGCATATGGACCCACTCCGCCGATTATTCCGATAAGAGGATCTTTTTCAATCCTGCTTTTCACTCTGATACCCTACATATTCCTTTAGCTTTGCTGATGCAAGGATAAATTTATAAAAGTTTTCTGTATTTAACTCATTTATAATTTTATCAATTTCCTGCGAACTGCGTTTGCTCTGAGGCAGTAAAAAGTACAGTTTTGTTTTAACTTTGTTGATATTCACTGTAACCCACGAGTTAGAAAAATAAAAATCCGGAGGAGGTATAGGAATTAAATCTTTGTTGATTCCGCCCGCGATAATATCCGCTCTTTCTTTCATCCATTCTCTTTCGTGAGGATTCATCGTGGCGCCGTCTTTAAAGACAACGTTTCTCTTCCATCGTTTTCCGATTTCTTTTATAAAGGCGATTTCTACACCTTCAAGAGAGCCGTTTATCCTGTTAATAAGCGGCGGTTTGTTGTGGATTTCCTGTATAAAAACAATCAATTGATTGTCGTTAACGGCGCCGCCGCCATGCTTTTTTTCCAGTTTGGAGATAAGCGTTGCGGCTGCCATATTTACATATACAATTAGGAAAGTTCTAAATGGGTCAATAATCGGATCAATTGCCATAAAAATTATCAATACTGCTTCCAGCGGAAGGTTTAACGGATCAAGAACAATACTGAGCATGGATAGAGTGACAATTCCTGACGCTCCCGCTGTTGCGGTTCCTGCGAATATTACGCCGACAAAAATTAAAACAAAATGAATCGGCATTAATGTCATTCCGTAAATCTGCGCGATAAAGAAGACAGCGAGCGCAAAATAAAAAATGTTTCCAAAACGCCCCAGCGTCATACCAAGCGGAAGAGTAAGATTTACAGCGGTAGAATTGAATTTCATTCCTCTGTCAAGACAGTTAATTGCGCTTGGCAGCGTCGCCATTGAGTTTCGCGTAGCAAAAGCTAAAAGAATAGGTTCAAACAGCATAGAAATAAGTTTTATAGGATTAGTAAACTCGGAACGAATCCAAATAATAACTGTACAAATTACAAAAATAATTAATGTGCCGGCGCCGTATAAAATAATAAATTTTGACATTGCGGCAAAAATCTGCACCCCGACAGCAGCTATCTGGCCGGCAAGAAGACAAATTAATCCAAAAGGAAGCAGATATAAAGACCAGCTTATTAATTTTTGAAAAGCATAAAAAATCGCGGATAAAAGGTTAATTAAAAGCAAGGCGGATTCTTCCTGCAAGAATCCTATTGCGACTCCTATAATAATAGAAAAGAACACAATAGCCATAATACTGCCTAACGAAAGAGCTTCAAAAATATTCGGATGAACTAAACTAGAAAAGAAATTGCTTATACCGGGACGCTTTTCTGCTTCTGTCACATGTCCGGAACTCAGCATAATTTCCATAATGTCGCCTGTGCCGTCTGCATTAGAAGAAGACAAAAGTCTTCCTAATAATGTTCTTGTATTTTCGGTTAATCCCGAACCGGGTTGTCCGAACATTCCAAGAGCCATTCCTGTAATTGCGCAAATTGTCATAAAGATAACAAAAACAATAACCATGCGCTTAATAAAACCGGCGCTGCTTTTACTTCGTATTAATTTACCAAGGCTGGAAGCAATTGCGCTTATTATTATGGGAATTACTGTCATTTGTAAAAAGAAAAGATAAAGATCTCCGGGAAAAGAAATAACCTGCGCAAAGTTTTCTATGTTTAATATTGCAGATATTTGTTTATTAAAAAGCCCGATTAAAACGCCTATCGCTACGCCGCTTAATATGGTAAGCGGATGTTTTAAAATTAATTTATTCATTATTAAAATCCTCCAAAGTGCCTTTCGATAATTCTGCCGGGAGTAAGCTCTTTATGATTCTGCATTAAATAATCATCAAGGAAAATATTGAGCCAATCCTGCAGTAAAGGAGCGTCAGAAGAAACAGCCATTGCGATTTGGTCTCTTCTGTCGCCGATAAAGACAGGTTTTAATAAAATTGAAGCGTCCTGTCTTGTGTTGTTGACGATAAGCACTTCTCCTTCGTCACGGTAAACAGCCAGCACTTCTCCTGTAAAAAGAGCGTCAACTGCCGCGTCCCAATTAGTAAAAGTTTTTATATTTGCGCTGGGAAAATTTATAAGCGCAAAATTGTGATAGGATGAATTAACAATTACTCCGAGGTTTCCCTGAAAGTTTCTTAAGAAATTCGGAAGCTGATTCTCTGTGCCGTATTTTGCGTATTCAAGACGGTTAATTAAAAGAGCCTGCCTAAAAGTAATATAAGGCTGTGTATAACGAATCAATTCTGCTCTGCGGATTGTAAGGCTCAATTTGGAGAGAGCCACATCCGCTTCTTTATTAATTACTGCCGTTACAACGCCGTCAAAAGTCGGCGGATTGCGGTTAAATTCCGCTTTAACGCCTAAACGATTTGCGATAGCGTACGCAATTTCTACATCGAGCCCTATAAACTCGCCTGTTTGTTCATGTTTATAAAAGAAAGGCTTTTGATCCGCCGCAGTCATTGCAAATACTATGTAGCCGCGATCGAGAATAGCTTTAATTTCCGGAGCATGAGCGGTTGTGCTTCTGGAACGGGCGTTTTCATATTGACGGTTTTCTGCCGCTAAGGCGCGGACAGTTTCTAAAGGAGAAGCTTCCCGTGTTTCGGCCTGATCGTCTTTATTAAACGATCCGCATGATAAAACTAACGGCAGCATTGCCAATAATAAAAAATAAAAAATCCTATTTATTCGGTTCATGTTAACTCCTCTTTACTTGACAGACTGGAAAAAAACGCCGTTCCAATCTTCTGACGGCGGATTGTTTTGATAGAAAAGACATCTTTCTCTCATTATTTTTGCGGGATTGTCATTTGGGCGGTACTTTAATACAGCAGAAAAATATTTCATCGCTTCTTTCCAGTTTTTATTAAAGTAATATTTTACGCCGGTTTCGTAGTATCCGTATATTTTTTTAAAAGATTTATCAAGATCATCTTTAAAGGTGATTAATTCATAAATACCCATTCCTTCGTAGCGTCCCAAAAGAGAAACGCGGTCTAAGAGACGGAATTCAAACTGATCCGAACAAAGCTTAAAAGTGTTTTCGCTGACGATAATTTCTGTGCCGTAAATTTTATTAATTCCTTCGAGACGGCTTGTTACATTGACCGCGTCGCCGATTACGGTATAATCGAGACGTTCCTTGTAACCCATATTTCCTACAATTACATTGCCGGTATGAAGCCCAATGCGGGTGTGAAAAGGAGTCTTTCCTTGATTTTCCCACTGGCGGTAAAGAGTGTGCAGATTATTTCTGACCATAAGCGCGGCTTGACATGCTTTTTGCGCATGGTCTTCCATCTTTACAGGCGCTCCCCAGAAAGCCATTACAGCGTCGCCGATATATTTGTCTATAGTGCCTTTTGTTTTTAATATTGTTTCTGAGACAATTTCGAAGTAAACGCATAGATCTTGTACAAGTTTTTCGGGCATAGTTTTTTCCGAAATCGAAGTGAATTTTGCGATGTCGCTGAAAAATATTGTCATCTCGCGGTCTTCGCCGCCAAGATCTGCAGAAATATTTTGGTTGATAAGCTGAGCGACAAGATCGGCAGGAACATAGCGTTTAAAGTTTTTAAGACCGCTGCGCATGTTTTCGAACGAATCCTGCATATCGTCAATTTCTAAAATATTTGTATTTATATAAACCTGCGAATCAAGTTCGAACGCTTTTATTTTTGCCATCTCATCTGCAAGAATGCGCATTGGTTTTGCTATTGATTGAGAAAAGAAAGCGCTTACAAACGGCACAATTACCAAAATAAGCACCGAGAAAATAACAATGTTTCTGGAATTTTGCCTGACGCTTCCAAGTATATCGTTTTCCGGCGTTATTATACATACGATAAGATCCAGTCCCCCGCCTATCGAAGTAGGCACAAGGCTTGTTATAAACCGTTCGTTGTTATATTTAACTAAGGATGTATTTTCACCGCTTTCCAGCATTTCTTCTAGAATGAATCTTGCTTCTTCATCCTGCAGCGCTGATACAGATGTTACATTAAAAGTTCTATTTCCTCTTTCGTCGGTACTTTGCACAAACAGTTTTTCCAAATCGCTTTCTTTATATGCCTGCAGTGCAATTAAATTATTCTGCTTATCAAGAATTAATATTCTGGTTCTTGGAGTAGGCTGAATACTGCCAAGGAAGCGTGATAGTTCGTCTACCGCAATATCAATACTGCTTACGCCTTTTAGAACACCCGCTTCGTCAAAAATAGGAATTGCGCATGTAAAGCCGGGAAGATTATCAGTGGCAAAAAGATAAACAGGTGTCCAGATAGGGCTTCGTTCGGCTTCTGCGCTTATGTACCAGCCGCGTCTTCTTGGATCGTAGCCTGTCTGCGCGGATTCGACCGTATTGGGATTTGTTCCATTATAAGCTATATTTTCGTGAACCCAATTGATACTGATTTCGCTTCCGTTATTATTGACATAACGTCTGGACATTGAGCCGTCATTCATCCGGTTTAGCATTACAAGATTCCCGCTCGTGTCGGCATAATAGATCATCTTAAACTGGGGATAGGTTTTCATTACTTCATTGTAATAACCAAATAAATGTTCGCGGTTATTAAGGTTTACGATTGGGTCTTGAAAATAACGGTACAGCAAATATGTCATATTCTGATTAACTGCGCTGCCCGGAAAAAAGTACCTGATAGTCTCGCTGGAAACCGAGCTTTGAATCTCGTTTTTTAGAGCGTCTGCGAGCTCACGGGCATTTTTTTCCGCATTAATCCACATAGAAACGATGATTATGGAGCCGGAAACTATAACAAAAAAGGCATTTATAATGATAATGCCGTATATTACACGAAGGCGTAATTTCTTTTTTTTCATTTTCACCCTAAATTGCGATCTATCTAGTTAATTAACTCTAGTAAATTAACTAATCAATTGCCTTTTTTATAGATCGATATCTACCATAGATTATAAGCCTATTTTTGCCGTTTTTCCACCCCTTTTAACCATCTAAAAAAAGGTATATTATATAACTAAGTTGGCAGAAATGCAGGATAAAGGCGTAAAGATTCGGACAAACGCATTAAATCTCTATTATGGCTCTTTCCATGCATTGGGCGATATTACTATGGACATTTATGATCGTACCATAACCGCAATTATCGGCCCTTCTGGCTGCGGAAAGTCAACTTTACTGCGGGTCTTTAACCGGATGAATGATCTTATACCGGGAGTCAAGGTTGAAGGCAGTATCTTTATAGACGATTTTTCTGTTTATGATTCCTTAACTGATGTTGTTACGCTGAGAAAAAAAGTAGGTATGGTTTTTCAGCGCCCCAATGTGTTTCCAAAAAGCATTTATGATAATATAGCGATTGGTCCAAGGCAGCATGGGGTAAAACGCGCGCATGTATTAGACGAAATTGTAGAGCGAAGTTTAAAGCAGGTGGCGCTTTGGAACGATGTTAAGGATAAGCTAAAAAACCCGGGGCTTGGTCTTACAGCAGGAGAGCAGCAGAGGTTGTGTATTGCGCGGGCTATTGCAATAGAGCCGGAAGTTATTCTTTTTGACGAATCTTGCAGCGCTCTTGACCCTGAGTCTACAATGAAGATAGAAGAACTTATGCTGGATTTGGTTAAAAAATATACGATAATAATTGTTACGCATAACATGGAACAGGCGCTGCGTGTTTCCGGCATGTCTGCCTTTCTTATGATAGGAGAAGACAGAGTAGGAAAGCTTGTCGAATACAGTCCGACCCGTGAAATGTTTATGAGACCAAAAGACAAGCGTACAGAAGACTATATAACAGGCAGGTTTGGATGAAAAAACTCTCTGTGCTGTATTTTTTATTAATTATTTTCTTTGTTTCATGTTCCAGATCAGAGGCGCACCTTGTTGTTGCCGGGTCTACCTCGGTTCAGCCGTATATCGAACTTTTAGCCGAAGAGTTTGAGCTGCTCAATCCAGGGAGCGGCATTGATATTCAGGGCGGCGGATCATCTGCGGGTATTACTGCGGCAGAAACAGGAGCCGCCGACATTGGAATGTCGTCACGCTGGCTTAAAAGAACAGAAGAATATCTCTGGTCTATAGAAATCGCAAGAGACGGACTTGCAGTGATTGTAAATCCCGCAAACCCGATTTTAGATTTAACATTGGAACAGGTGCGCAGTATTTATTCTGCAGAAATCACCAATTGGAGTCAGCTTGGCGGCAGGCAGGCGCGTATTCATATCATCGCGCGCGAAGAAGGTTCGGGAACAAGAAGCGCCTTCGAAGAAATGGTCATGAACGAAGAATACAGAATTACGCCAAGAGCGATTGTTCAGAATTCTAACGGCGCTGTAAGGCAGCTTGTTGCAGGTGATCCTAATTCTATCGGTTTTATTTCTTTGGGACTTGTTGACCAAACCGTAAAAGCCGTTAAACTTGGAGGCATTGAGGCAACCTCAGAAAATGTAATGAACGGAAGTTACGCTCTTTTTAGGCCGTTTTTATTTGTGTCAAAATCAATTCCGCCTGCAGGGCTTGCTATGGAATTTATCGAATTTATTCTGTCTCCTGACGGTAAGAGACTGATGGCAAATGAAGGGCTTGTGCCTTAGTAATAACAGGGGAAATATGTTAAAGAAATTTAAAGAGAACTTGTCAAAAAATATATTTTTCGCATTTGCCCTGTCTTCGATTTCTGTATTGATACTGATAACTGTGTTTATCATTATGAGAGGCGCTCCGATAATCGCGCAGGTCGGCGTTTTAAATTTTGTCTTTGGAATGGAATGGGCTCCATCAAGAGGACTGTTTGGTATTTTCCCGATGATAATCGGCACTTTAACTGTCACAATAGGAGCGGTAATAATAGGCGTTCCTGTCGGTATTTGCTGCGCAGTTTTTCTTGCCGAGTTCGCTCCTCCGATGATGAGCAATATTTTTAGGCCTGCTATTCAACTGCTGGCAGGTATTCCTTCTGTAGTTTATGGATTCTTGGGATTGGTGTTTGTTGTTCCTGCTGTGCGTAATTACTTGGGCGGTCCGGGGCTTAGTATTTTAACGGGCTCGATTATTCTTGGAGTTATGATCCTGCCCACCGTTATAAGTATTTCGGAAGTTTCGATTCTTGCGCTGCCAAAGCAGTACAAGGAAGGCGCGCTTGCTTTGGGTTTGACCCACTGGCAGACAATTTATTCTGTTATGATTCCCGCCGCAAAATCAGGAATAGTGGCGGCAGTAATTCTTGGCATTGGACGCGCTGTCGGCGAAACGATGGCGGTCATTATGGTTTTGGGTAACGCTGTCGCGCTTCCTGAATCTGTTCTTGACCCTGTAAGAACGCTGACCACAAACATCGGTATTGAGATGGGTTATGCGTCGGGTGAGCACCAGCAGGCTCTTTTTGCCGCGGGTATTGTATTGTTCGCGGCAATCATGCTGTTAAACTCATTTGCTCAGTATATAACACGGAACCCCAGCCGAGCCCGAAAGGTAAAGGTTCCACTCTGGAAAAAATAATGAAGTTAAATATTAAAAGATTAAAGATGACGCCCGCTCAGAGCGAAAAGATTGTTAAAATACTCATTTGGACAATCGCGCTTTCTATAATCTGGATTTTATTGTTTATTATTTTTTATATTTTGATAAAGGGACTCCCTGTAATTAACTGGCAGTTTTTGACAGAGATTCCGCGAAGCATGGGGCGGGAAGGCGGTATCTCATCTTCGATAGTCGGGACTTTTATGGTTACCGGGCTGGCAGTCCTTTTGGTTATTCCCTTTGGTATTGGGACAGCCTTTTATTTAGCAGAGTACACAAAAGAATCTATCGTAACCCGTATCATTCGTTTTAGCGCTGAATCTCTCGCCGGGATTCCTTCTATTGTATACGGGCTTTTTGGTTTTATTTTCTTTGTAATAATTCTTAAGCTGGGATGGTCTATTTTATCCGGCGGATTAACGCTTGCGATTATGATCCTGCCGACAGTTATCCGTACATCAGAAGAAGCGATTCTTGCCGTTCCCAAAATCTACCGTGAGGTAAGCTTTTCTTTGGGAGCGACAAAGTGGCAGACAATAAGCAGGGTTGTGTTTCCGTCAGCGCTTCTTGGAATCGTTAACGGTATTATTCTAAGCGTAGGCCGCTGTGTTGCCGAAGCTGCCGCTGTTTATCTTACCGCAGGCTTTGTACTGCGTATGCCCGATTCGATCTTTTCGTCTACAAGAACAATGGCTGTTCACTTTTATATATTGGCATCGGAAGGGATTTCGATGGAGAACGCTTATGGGACTGCGGCGCTTCTGATTATTTTAATTCTGCTGATAAACGTTGTCGCAAATACACTGGTAAACAGTTTTATCGCCAAATCCCTAAAGCGCTAAAAAGGAAAGTATGGAACCAAAAATAAAAATTGACAACTTAAATGTTTATTACGAAAAAAAACAGGTTATACATAACTTTAGCCTTAATATCCCCGCAAACCAGATAATGGCAATTTTTGGTCCTGCAAACAGCGGCATTACAACATTGCTGCGTTCATTAAACAGGCTCTGCGATTTAAACAACGAAGCATGGAAGAACGGCGATATATTAATTGACGGCCAGAGTATACATGCAGAACATGTAAATGTCACAGAACTTCGCCGGAAAGTGGGAATGGTCTTTGAAGTGCCTACGCCTCTTCCTATTTCTATCTTTGAAAACATCGCTTACGGTCCCCGTCTTATCGGCAGAAGAAGCAAAAGCGATCTTGCAGACCTTGTAGAAGACTCGCTTATAAAAGCTGCATTGTGGGACGAAGTAAAAGACCGGCTTTCGATTTCTGGCATGAGCCTCTCCGGCGGTCAGCAGCAGCGTATGTGTATCGCAAGGGTATTGGCATTGCAGCCGGAAGTAATTTTGATTGACAGGGCATGTTCTGGGCTCGATCCGATATCAACAGCAAAGATCGAAGAATCTCTTATGCAGTTAAAAGAACAATTTACAATTGTAATCGCTCCGCACAATGTACAGCAGGCAGGCCGCGTCTGCGACAGGGCTGTTTTTATGCTGATGGGTCATTTGACAGAAGAAGGAACCAAAGCCGAAATCTTTATGAATCCAAAAGACCAAAGAACACATGATTATATTACCGGTAAGTTTGGGTGACCGCCAATTAATATTAATATTGAAATAAAGAACTTAAAATTATTTTCCTGCTCTGTTTGCCATGTCTTCTCTTCTTTCCCTCACCAGAGAAAGTCTTTCTTCCAGTTTTTGCGCCTGCGCTTCGCCGATTAATGATTTAATAGTATCAAGGCTGGCTTTGAACTGTTCAATGCGCTCAAGAAGCAATGCGCGGTTTTCTATAAACAGTTCTGTCCACATAGGAGCGTTTAACATTGCGATTCGTGTAAGGTCTTCGAAACTGCCGCCGCCAAAACGGGTAATCTCTGTATCAGGTTCGCAGTCAATGAGCGAAGCGGCTATTACGTGGCATAGCTGGCTTGTAAAAGCAATTTTTTGATCATGCTCAATAGGAGCTACTTCTGTTATATTGGCGAACCCCATTTTATAAATAAGGTCTTTTAAAAAAACAAGGTTTTCTTTTTTATTACGCGTTAGGGGAGTGATGATATAATTTTTCCCCGTAAAGTCACAGAAAGCAGAATTAGCAAAACCTGTTTTTCCGCCTGCGCGTACATGGGTGCCTGCCATTGGATGACCGGGAATAAAATCTATATCATCACGGATTTTTTCGGCGGCGGCGGCTATACTGCCTTTTGTTCCGGCTATATCTGTAATTAAACAGCCGCTTTTAAAAGATGTTTCCCATTTTTCCAGAAAACTGATCAATGTCGAAGGGTTAAGACATAAGAAAACAACATCGCACTGACTCAGCATTTCTCCTGCATTTTCTGACAGCCAGCCTTTGGCGATAATGCCGTCTTGCTGTGCTGAGTTTAATGTATCTGTATCCTTGTCGCAGGCAAATATTTTCTGCACAGGAACACTGCAGCGATCCCTCAGAGAGAGAGCTATCGCTCCGCCCATCAATCCGAGTCCTGCAATGCCGAAAGTCTGCATTTAAATTACCTTGCCTTCGATAGCGGCGTATTTTCTCAGCACTTCTATAAGAGAAGCAAAAGCGTCTGGAGTCAGAGATTGTTCTCCGTCGCACAGAGCGTGCTCCGGATCATTGTGAACTTCTATCATTAAGCCGTCTGCGCCGGCGGCAAGAGCGGCTTTGGACATTGAACTAACCATCCACGAATAGCCGGTTGCATGACTTGGATCTATTATTACCGGGAGATGAGTTTTTTTCTTGAGAGCCGGAATGATAGCGAGGTCGAGTATATTGCGGGAAAAAGTATCAAAGCCGCGTATACCTCGTTCGCAAAGAACAATTTTATCATTGCCGCCGGCCATGATGTATTCTGCCGCCATTAAAAGTTCTGTCATTGTAGAAGCCATGCCGCGTTTTAATAGAACAGGTTTGCGGCAGCGTCCAAGCTCTTTTAATAAATTAAAGTTTTGCATATTCCGCGCGCCGACTTGAATCATGTCAACGTCTTCGAATAATTCCAGTTGGTTAAATTCCATAAGCTCTGTAACAATGGGCAGACCGCATTGTTTTTTTGCTTCTACAAGGATATCAAGTCCCTGACAGCCCATCCCCTGAAAACTATAAGGACTGGTGCGCGGTTTAAAAGCTCCGCCCCTTAGGAACATCGCTCCCGCTTTCTTTACATCATTTGCGACCGATATTAGCTGCTCACGGCTTTCTACGGAGCAGGGTCCTGCAATTACCGCAAAAGAGCCGCCGCCGATTTTTGATTTTCTTCCATTAATATCAAAGTCAAGAATTGTATCCAAAGGATGAAACATTCTGTTTGCGCGCTTGTACGGCTCCTGTACACGCATGACTTTTTCTACCAAGCGGTTGGCTTTTATTGCGTCATCGTTAATGACTGTAGTATCGCCGACAAGACCAAGGACAGTCTGATTTTCACCCTGAGATCTGTCAACCTTTACGCCAAATTTCTCGATGTAAGCTTTAAAATTGTTTAGGTCTTCGTCACTAACGCCCGGTTTTAATACAATTATCATTTCTTCTTCCTCTTTGCAGATTATAGCGACAAGCAGGTTCTTTATACAAGTAACTAACGCTTGTTCATAATAAAAAAAGCATTTATACTGGTTCTATCCATGAAGAAAAAGCTGATACCGTTAGGATACCTAATCCCAGTTTTCTATTTTGCAGCCATTTTCTTAATGGTAGTTTATCAATGGACTGCGCAAAGCAATATCCGCAATGGAAGCGGCAGTCCCCTTTACCGTAATCTAATGGAAAACTCCGCTTATCTTAAACGCGGATTTAACCCTAATGACATAGTTAATCTTCCTCAAATTGCTGATAACAGCGAATGGGTAGTGCTTAATTCTCCGCCGTATAATGTTTCAAACTCCGATCTTGCGGGTTTACCTGCCCGAAAATACCTGTCGCCTTTTGGCATGCCAGAAGAAGAGTTTACATTTATTATCCCTGTAGAACTTGATACAAAAGCTATGGAGATGATTCAAAATGATTCTTCTGTAGTGCCGGGGATGTACTTTAGTATTATCGGAGAAAACTGGGAGATATACATAAACGGCAGTCTTGTTAGATCAGAAATGCACCTAGACGAAAACGGCAGGATGATAAGCAACAGAACATGGAGGGATGTGCATTTTCCGCTGGATAAGAACATTTTTGTTTTAGGAACAAACATCATAGCGCTTAGGGTTATAGGAGATCCTTCTTACAGCGTTACCGGATTATATTATGCCGAACCGTATTATATAGATGATTACCGCGTAATCAAAAGGCTTCATAATAATTACCTGCGTTTCTTTCTGTGCGGGGTTTTGGCTTATACCGGTATTTACTATCTCTTAATATTTATATCGATCAGAACCAAAAAGGAAATATACAATCTCTATTACAGTATTTTTTCGATTATGCTCTGCGTTCATTTTATCACAACAGAAGGCGCTGTTAATAATATCATTCCCGATTCTAATGTTGCCGCCCGTCTTGAGTACTTAACGTTCTTTTTGGCGATGACAATGCTTCTGATTTTTATCGAACAAATGGGGCGGCAGCTGGTATCAAAGATAAGCTGGGGGTTTTTGATTTTTTCTGTTTATATTGGGATAAGTCAGATATTTTCCTGCAACCAGTACGCTGACGAAGTTATGCACCTGTATCTGGTGTTAATACTCTTTTACTTTTCTTTTGTCTTCTTTGCAATCATTTACGATAACTTTTTTAAGAGGCGAAGCATAAACGAAAAAACAAAGAATGCGTTTTTAAGTATTCTTGTCGGCTCATTAGTGGTTTATGCCTGCGGTATTCATGATGCGCTTGACGTAATTATTTTCCGCAATTCCTTTAGGCTCTTTTTATACAGTACATTTGTTTTTCATGTCGGGATGGCGTTTACTATGTCGAGGCGCTTTAGCAAAGTATACAAGGAACTTGAGCAGTCAAATTTAATACTGGAACAGACAGTTCTTGATCGTACGCTGGAACTGGAAAAACAAACGGCAATTGCAATACAGGCGTCGCAGGCAAAGAGCCAGTTTTTGGCTACAATGAGCCATGAGATCCGCACGCCGTTAAACGCCGTCATCGGACTTTCAGAAATTGAGCTTCAGGGAGATCTTCCGGAGCTGAGCAAAAATAACATCAGCCAGATTTATCAGTCAGGCTCATCCCTTTTGGGAATTATAAACGACATACTTGATATTTCTAAAATTGAAGCAGGAAGTTTGAACTTTATTCCTGTAGAATACGAAACTGCTGTTCTAATAAATGATACAGTCAGTCTTAACAGGGTAAGAATCGGTTCAAAGCCGATTGATTTTGTTTTGGACATAGACAAGGACTTTCCCCGTAAGCTTTTTGGAGACGAGCGGCGTATCAAGCAGATATTAAATAATATCCTGTCCAATGCGATAAAGTATACAAAAGAGGGTAATGTAACTCTCTCGATGAGGTGCGAGCGTATCGGCGGAAATTCATCCGGCAGTAATGTTTTGCTGCGCATTGTTGTCCGTGACACAGGAGCTGGTATTCGTCAGGAAGATATTGATAAATTGTTTATCGATTATCTTCAGCTGGACAGCACTACAAATCAAAGAATAGAAGGAACAGGGCTGGGTCTTGCGATAACAAAAAAGCTGTCAGAGATGATGGGCGGCAGTATCAAGGTAGAGAGCGAATACAAAAAAGGTTCTGTGTTTACAGTTGAGCTGCTTCAGGCTTTTGTTAATGACGATGTTATCGGAGAAGAGACAGCGTTTAAATTGAGCAGTTTTCAGTACTACAGCTCAATGAGCGAAAGGATCATAGAACGGCTGTGGATGCCAAAAGGAAAAGTACTGGTTGTAGATGATATGCCCGTCAACCTTAATGTGGCGCAGGGGCTTTTAAAACCTTACGGGCTTCAGGTGGATACGGCTATTTCCGGACAGGAAGCTCTTGATAAATTATTCGCCGGCAATGAGTATGATATTATTTTTATGGATCATATGATGCCTGAGATGGACGGAATCGAAGCGGTAAGGCAAATCCGCGCATGGGAAGACGAACAAGGTGCCAAAATAAATGATACGAGTTCCGCCTCGGATAACAGTATGGAATCAAACACGAGTTCCATCTTGGATAACAGTATGGAATCAAACACGAGTTTCACCAAAGGTGAAACTCGAAGGAACTTGCGTAAGCAAGTTCCAATTGTAGCATTAACAGCAAACGCTCTTGTTGGAAACATGGAGATGTTCATATCCAAAGGATTTAACGGGTTTATCTCCAAGCCCGTAGATGTTATTCAGCTTAATGAGATTCTTAATCAATGGATTGGGGGTAAGGCGGAAGAAAAGATAATGAATGAATCTGATAGTAAAGAAAAAAACAAGAACAATAAAGAGGAGATTCCGGAAATCCCAGGAGTTAATGTAAAGTTTGGTATTTCTGCGACCGGCGGCACTCTGCAAGGCTACCGGATGGTTTTATCAGTGTTCTGCAAAGACGCGCACGGCAGGCTGGTGTTCTTTAAGAATTATTTAAACAGTGATTCGTCAAGCCGCGACAACAAGGCGTTTATTACAAATGTTCATGCGCTTAAAAGCGCCCTTGCCTCTATGGGCGTAAAAGAAATGTCAGAAAAAGCTGCCGCGCTGGAAAGCGCCGGTAAAAATGCAAAACAGTCCTTCATTGACGAAAACCTTTTGCCCTTTACCGAGTCTCTTTCGGAATTAGTAAAATACATCGAAACAAATGTTTTATAAAGGGCAGTCGTTACAAGGTTTCCTGTAACAGCGAATCAGTTTTCTTTGTATAGTTCTTAATCATCCTGTATGCAGTCTCTTCGTCGAGTTTGCCGCTTGCGCTCGGAGTTTCAAAAAATCTTTTTGGCAGTTTAACGCTCTTCTGCTGAAAGCCAAGTGTATTTTTTATCTGCAGTTTTATCTGGTATATCTTTTTTCCGATGGTTGTAAGGTCGTCGTTTGTAAGTTCCCAGCCGATACTGTTAAGCGCGTCAAGAATTGTCTGCCTGTCGTATATCTTCCGCGCAAAGAGGCACATTATAAGCGAGTTTGTCATGCAGCGTTCACATTCTTCTGTAAATATTTTTTCTACAAGCAGATCCTCGTTAAACTCTTTCATAGTTTGATCGATCCCATAACCGCCGTTGCAAAGGTGGGAATGTCTTGCGCCTACTGCCGCTCCTACAAGCGATCCGTAACCTGTATGGTAACCCGGCATTTCATTGCCCGCTATCTGCATTGCAAAGTTTTCTCCGCCGTATTTTGTAGAAGCATGGCGGCTTCCTTTGCCAAGCGCACGATAGAATTTATTTACGCCGGTAGACAGGTACTCTATTGCTTTTATATAACCTAACGAATCGCCGAACTTTAATTCGGTCAGTGTATCGTCTATCGTTATATAGCCATGTTCCAATGCTTCTGTTGCCCAGCCAAGACATACGCCCGTGCTCATTGCGTCAAGACCGTATTCTTCGACTTCTTCTATGATGGCAAGGATTTCGTCTGTAGTTTTTATTCCAAGGAAAGTGCCCAGCGCATAAATGAGCTCGTAATCATAAGAGACATTAATCGCTTCGTACTCATGACCTTTGTCAAACTCACGCCTGTACATGCCAATATGAATACAGCCGACAGGACAGCCAGTACACGACATTTTACGCACAAGGTTTTTTTCGGCAAATGCCTCGCCGCTTACATCCTCTGCATGTTCAAATGTATTGGCGCGCATGTTTAAAGTCGGGAGCCCGCCTGCTTTATTTAACGGAAGAATATTAATTGACGTGCCTGTATCATGATACTTTGCCATGCTGTCTGTATCTGTGCATTTTCTGTATATATCTCTGTACACTTTAAAATATTGTTTTTGATTTAATACAGGAATCGAACGGTTTCCGTAAATGGAAATAGCTTTTAAATTCTTACTGCCAAAGCAAGCTCCAAGTCCCATTCGTCCAAAGTGCCTGTAAGTATCTACGCATACGCCGGCAAATGCAACGCCGTTTTCTCCGGCAGGTCCGATTCGGATAATCGATCTTTTACCAAGCGCCACTCCGCCTTCATGCTCACGGTCGCGTATGCTTTGGCCGACATCGCCGACAGGAAGACCCCATATTGCTCTTGCGTCTCTTACGCATACATTATTGGTAGAAATCGCAAGATAACTGTGCTTTTTTGCCTTGCCTGTAATTACAAGCGCATCATATCCTGCCATTAGCATGGACATTGCCATTCGTCCGCCGGCGTAACTTTCTCCCAATTCTCCCGTTAAAGGCGAAATAAACATCGCTACAGCCTTTGTTAAAACAGGGAAAATATAAGCGCCGGCTCCTATAGCAAAAACAATCGGCTGCTGCGGGGCAGTTGGTTCAAGATCGGGCTTTATATTTTCCTGAAGCAGTTTACTCGCAATGCCGACGCCGCCGAGATACTGCATAAGATCTTCGCGCTGTTCGATACTGATTTTTTCTGTTTCCAGGTCTACGTACAAAACCTTTATATATTTTTCGTTAAGCATTATCCAAAGTCCCCCTTGCTTCTACCATTAAAAGGCAATCGTGAGGGCAAAAGCGTGAACACACTCCGCAATGGTGACATATAATAGGCTTTCTTGTTTCTTCGTCAAAATTAACAGCATGCACAACACAGGCTTTTTCGCACTTACGGCAGCCAATGCACTTTTCTTCTTTTAATATAACGCCTCCGCCGCTGCGTTTTTCCAGCGCATGAGACGGGCATACTTCCATACAGGCAGGCTCATTACAGCCAAGGCAGACGATTGCGACAAAACTGGATGACATTCCGCCTGTTGTCCGTACCTTTATCGCGCTCTTTATAAGGGAATGGTTATTATGATTTATAACTGAACAAACGCTCATACAGGAGAAACAGCCAAGGCATTTTCTCATTTCTTTTGGCTGTAGAATTTTGGGCATTGATCCTCCTAGACATATTCTATTGAATTACATAGAATTAATATAGTAGAGTATTAAATGCAAATTACTGAACTTGTAGCCGAGCTGGTTCTCCAGATTGGCATCATATTGCTTTCTGTCCGCCTGCTTGGGCAATTGGCAAAGAAGATAGGAATACCTTCGGTGCTGGGCGAATTGTTGGCAGGCGTTATTATAGGACCTTTTGCTCTCGGCGGAATAGCGCTGCCGGGTTTTCCCGATGGTATTTTTCCGCTTGCGTTTACAGAAACCCACACACTTGCAGTAAGCCTTGAGCTGTATGCGTTTGCGACAGTGGCTTCTATAGTTCTGCTTTTTGCTTCCGGCCTTGAAACAGACCTTGGTTTGTTTTTGCGTTATTCGATAGCAGGCGGCGCTATCGGAGTAACCGGCGCTCTTCTTTCGTTTATTGCGGGAACATTCTGCGGTGTTATATTGTTAGATTCATCCTTTTGGGATCCGCATTGCCTCTTCCTCGGCGTAATTGCGATGACGTCTTCTATAGGTATAAGCGCCCGAATCCTTTCTGAGCAGAAAAAAATGGACTCTCCAGAAGGCGTAACGATTATTTCGGCAGGTGTCTTTGAAGATGTTCTATGGATTATTCTCTTAGCTGTAGTGCTTGGAATAGTTTCTGTAACAAGCGGAAGCTCCGCAAGCGCGCCTTCTATGCTGTCCATTCTGCTTCTCGCAGGCAAAGCGCTTGGTATTTGGCTCGGCGCGACAATTCTTTTTCTGCTTTGTTCAAAACTGCTTGCCGGCTTTCTTAAGATTTTTAAAAACAGCATAGATTTTTCTGTGCTTGCTTTGGGTTTGGCTATGATTATTGCAGGGCTTCTAGAAAAGCAGGGTATAGCGTTAATCATCGGCTCTTATGTAACAGGGCTTGCGCTTTCTAAAACAGACATTGCGCCGATAATACAGGAACGTATCCGCTCCCTGTATGTTTTCTTTGTACCGATGTTCTTTGCGATAATGGGTATGATGGTAGATGTTAAGGCAATTATTGCGCCGCCTGTTTTAATATTCGGCGCTTTATATACATTGGCAGTAATGCTTTCTAAAATAATCGGCGATGGCGGCTTTGCGTTAATCTTTGGCTTTAACAGGAAGGGCGCTTTGCGTATAGGTATGGGAATGATACCGCGCGGAGAAGGCGCTCTTATTACATGCGGCATAGGACTTGCGACAGGCGCTATAAGCAACGAACTTTTTTCTGCCGCTGTCTTTATGATCTTTCTTACAATTGTTGCGTGCCCTCCATTGATGAATCTAACTTTTAAAGTTCCGGGGCAGGGAACAAGAAAGCCAGAAAAGGATGATGATAATGTCAGAGAAGTTTGGAACTTTGAATCTGCAGAAATTGCAGAGCTTGTTGTAGACAATCTTTTAAGGGAGCTTCGCAGTGAGGGCTTTTATGTTCAGTCTATGAATATTGACAACGGTATTTCGCAGGCACGCAAAGATGATATAGTTCTTTTTATAACAGAAGACCACAAAACAATTTCGATATCGACATCCAAGACGGATATGCCTTTTGTCAAAAACGAAATCTACGAGGTCATTCTGGAACTTTCCCATAATATAGAAAAGTTAAAAACATCAGCCGATCCTGCCGAAATGAAAAAAGAATTGTTTGATACCGAAGCCCGCACTACAAAAGATATACTTGCGCTTTTGCATCATGAGTGTTTTTCCCTTGATTTAAAAGGCGAGACAAAAGAAGAAATAATCGCAGAGCTTGTAGACATTCTGGAAAAAGCAGGCAAATTAATTGACCGGGATCAAGTTTTGGCTGATGTCATGGAAAGGGAAACTACAATGAGTACTGGTATGGATCATGGCATTGCTTTGCCTCACGCAAAGACTGACGGAATAACCGATACTGCGGTTGCAATGGGCGTTAAAAAAGAGGGCGTTAATTTTGATTCCATGGACAGCCAGCTTTCGCACATTTTTGTCCTTATTGTTTCTCCAAAAAGAGCCTGCAGCCTGCATGTTCAGTTCTTGGCTGCTGTCGGGGCTATTTTAAGGGACCAGACATTGCGGGATTCGGTTATCTCCTCAGCAACGCCGCAGGAGGCTGTAGAACTGCTGAGGAAGTGTAAAACAAAAGAATAAAATCATCTTTTCTAGTATCGAAATCCTCCAAAATATGCTAGAATACTCAGTAAGAGGAAGGTAATGGCTGTAAAAGTTACATCTTTGCAGAATTGGGATATAGAAAAAATAATAATTGGGGTTTGGCAGCCCGAAGTAAAAGTTGTAATTTATTTCTTTTCAGCTTCTCTTGAAAAATACGAAATTCAAAAAGCATTAACAGAAGCCTTCCCCGGTGCAATTTGCGTAGGCGCTTCTATGTACGGCGGCTGGTCAAGCGAAGGCGCGATTGAGACAGGCATTGCCGTTATGACCCTTTCTTCTAATGAAGTTGCCGATGGCTGGGTGACTTTTCAGGATGGCGTTAAAATTGCTCCGATACTCGCAGCCCATACCGCTATCAACGACCTAAAGAAAAAAACATCCGGGCAGATGATCAACCCTGACGAATATTTAGGTCTTATTTTCTTTGACGGCCTGTGCCTCGGCGAATTAATAATGAAAGAATTCTCCATGGAAAAAGACCTTAACCTTGCGTTCATAGGCGGAGCCGCCGCTGACGAAATGACATTTATAAAAACATTTGTTGCATGCGGCGACAAGATTTCTAAAGACGGTCTTGTAGCAGTAATTCTCAAAATGAAAATACCTTTTTACTTTAATCACTATGTGCATTATCTTCCGACCGAAAAATCATTCACAATAACGCGCGTAGAAATAATGCAGAGGATTGCATGGGAAATAAACGGCGAACCTGCCGCGCAGTTTTATGCAAGGCAAGTCGGTGTAAGCGATGTAAACGATTTAACCATTGAGATTTTTGCGAAGAATCCGCTGGGGCTTCTTTTAGGGGACAGTATTTATATCCGCAGCCCCAACCTTATTATTGACGGTAAGGGTATTCAATTTTACTGCTATATAGAAGCCGGTACAAAAGTATTCTTGCTTAAACCGGGTGACATTATCGCCAACGCGGAAAAAAGTATAGAAGGTACAGCGCAGTTTCTCCCCGGCATACAGGGATGTCTTCTTTTTAACTGCGTTCAGCGTCACCTTGAAATAATAGAGAATAAACAGATAGATGCGTTTAATAATGTCTTTAGTAAATATCCTATGATTGGCTTTAACACATACGGCGAAGAACTTTTTACGCACCACAACCAAACTTTGACAGCGCTCTTTTTTGGAACTTTACCGGAAGAAGGAATGGCAGACCCGTATAAAACAAAACGTCTTTTTCACTATACAGACAGTAAATTAAAATCTTTGGTTTTTGACATAGTCAGCCGCAGCGAGCTTTTGAATATTACAATCTCCTATTTAAAGGGAAGCATGGATGCCGAAACCGACGAAACAGCTCTGGCAAATTATGAAGCCATAAGAAAGAGTCTCGGCGCAATGATCGAGCAATCCAATATCTCCAAGGAAGATATTTACCGCATGTTGGTTGTATATCAAAACAATGTAGAAAGAACAGGTGAATATGTTTTTAACATTGTTGACGAAATCAGAGCGCAGAACCGAAAACTTGTAGAACTGCGGGAAGACGCAGAAATGGCAAACCGGACAAAGAGCAGTTTTCTCGCGAGTATGAGCCATGAGATCCGTACCCCGATGAATGCAATAACAGGGATGGCAGAACTGCTTATGCGCACCAATCTTTCTGACGAAGCCAGAAGTTATGTGCAGGATATCAAACAGGCGGGCAACAGTCTCATAACAATCATTAATGACATTCTTGACTTTTCTAAAATCGAAGCAGGCAGAATGGAAATTGTTCCTGTCAAATACCTGCTTGCTTCGCTTGTTAACGATACGGTCTCTATTATCCGCACAAGGCTTAAAGAAAAACCCATACGCTTTTTTACAAATATAGACGGAAAGATTCCCAACATACTTATCGGAGACGAGGTTCGTTTGCGGCAGATACTTCTTAACCTGCTCTCTAACGCTGTAAAGTTTACAAATAAGGGATACATAAGCCTGTCTATTTCTGTACGAAAACGCACAGAAAAAAAAGTATGGCTGGACTTTGCTATTTCTGATACAGGCAAGGGAATTAAGTCAGATGACAAGAAAAAGCTGTTTAGCGAATTTGTTCAGGTAGATCTAAAGAGAAACCGCAATGTCGAAGGTACGGGACTTGGGCTTGCCATTACAAAACGGCTGTGTCTTATCATGGACGGGGATATTAATATGGAGAGCGAATTGGGCAAAGGCAGTACCTTTACCATAACAATTCCTCAGGGTATTGATTCGGATGAACCGTTTGCCGTAGTAGATAATGCAGAAGAAAAAAAGGTGTTAATTTTTGAAGGAAGAGTAGTATATTCCAAATCGATTTGCTGGTCATTAAGAAATATGGGCGTCTCTCATACAATGGTTAACAGTATAGAGGACTTTGCTTCTGCGTTGTTTAAGCAGGAGTGGTCGTTGATTCTTTCCGGCTACGGCATATACGAAAAAGTAAAGCATGTAATGGATAAACCGGATGACTATTACATCGGCGGTAAAAGACCTCCTCTTGCCTTAATGGTAGAATGGGGAACAGAAGCCTATATTCCCGATGTTAGGTTTGTTTCTCTACCGGTTCAATCTTTGTCTGTTGCAAATATTTTAAACGGAAAAGAAGACAAGGGCTATTCGGATTCTTTTGGAGCTTCCGGCGATTTCCGCTATGCGTTCCCCGATGCGCGTATTCTTGTTGTTGATGATATCCCGACAAACCTTAAAGTTACAGAAGGTCTCTTAGCTCCATACCGCACTATTGTTGACACATGTCTTTCCGGACCGGAAGCGATAGAACTGATCAAACGCCAAAAGTATGATTTAGTGTTTATGGATCACATGATGCCGGAAATGGACGGTATAGAAGCTACTGCAATTATCCGTGATTGGGAAGAGCAAAACGGTGTAAACAGACTGCCGATAACGGCTTTAACTGCCAATGCTGTCTCGGGCGTAAGGGAGATGTTTATAGAAAAAGGCTTTGACGACTTCCTTGCAAAACCCATTGATGTATCTGCGCTTGATGAAATTTTAAATAAATGGATCTCTAAGGAAAAGAGAGAGCAGAGCGCAGAAAACCAAATAGATGGCAATTATCATTTTCCGGATATTAACGGCATAGATGTTCAAAAAGGCATATTAATGACAGGCGGAACAGAACAAGGTTATGCCAGCGTACTTTCTACTTTCTGCAAAGACGCAGAAGAGCGAATGCTGCAGCTGCGCAACACGCTTTATGAAGTATCCTTAATAATGTTTATTACGCACATACATGCGTTAAAGAGCGCGTCAGCTGCAATTGGAGCTTTAGAATTATCAGATCAAGCCGAAAAGCTGGAGAGCGCAGGCAAAGAAGGAAACAGAGAATTTATCAGCGAAAAACTCGATGAGTTTATTAACAATCTTTCTGACCTTGTCGAAGAAATCGGCGCTGTTCTGGAAACAGGCAAATCATCTGCAAGGGAAGTGGTTAATATATCGGGCAAGGGCGAATTTATTCCGCTTCTGCAGGCATTAAAATCCGCGATTAAATCCCAGAAAGCAGAATACATAGATCGCATTCTGGATGAGATTGGGCAGCTGCCTCTGGATAAAGAGACCGTTAGCATTATGGATAAAATATCTGATGATATTTTGATAGCAGAATTTGACAACGTTCTAATTACAATAGACGAAGTTTTAAACGATAAAAGCAGGTAATTATTTATGAGCACAAAAAAACCCCTGATAATGATGGTTGATGACAACCCTGCAAATCTGCGGATTGGCAAAAATGTCCTGGCAAAAAAGTATACCGTAGCCACAGCGCCTTCTGCCGAAAAGCTTTTTAGTCTTTTGGGAAATAATATTCCGGATTTAATCTTAATGGATGTCGAAATGCCCGGGATGGACGGCTATGAAGCTGTAAAAATATTAAAATCAAAAGTAAACACAAAAAATATCCCTGTTATTTTTCTTACTGCGCATACAGAATCTGACGCGGAGATTACTGCGCTTTCTCTAGGAGCGATTGATTTTATAACAAAGCCTATTCAGCCGGCGCTTTTGTTAAAACGCATAGAGGTTCATTTACTTGTAGAAGAGCAAAAAAAAACTCTTGAACAGCAGGCGGCAGAATTAAAGTATTTTAACGATAACCTGCAAAAGATGGTAGACGAAAAAACCCAGAATATCCTGCAGCTGCAAAATGCTCTTTTAAAGACAATGGCAGAACTTGTAGAATACCGCGATGATATAACAGGCAGGCATATAGAACGCACTCAGCGCGGGCTTAGGTTATTGCTTGACGAAATCGTAAAGAGCGGAATATACAAAGAAGAAACCAGTAATTGGGATATAGAGGTGCTTGTTCAGTCTTCGCAGCTGCATGATGTAGGCAAAATATTCATAAGCGATAATATATTAAGAAAACCCGGCAAGCTTAATTTTGACGAGTACGAGGATATGAAAGTTCATACCCATGTCGGCAAACAGATAATGGAAAAAGTCGAAATCCTTGCTATGGAAAGCGAGTTTTTAAAATACGCAAAAATCTTTGCGGCTTCTCACCACGAATGGTGGGACGGAACAGGGTATCCTAATAATTTAAAAGGGACTTCTATTCCTCTTTTGGGGCGCGTTATGTCGGTTGCCGATGTTTACGATGCTCTTGTATCTGTACGCCCATATAAAAAAGCGTATTCTCATGAAGAAGCTGTAGAGTTAATAAGAAAGGGAAGCGGAACCCAGTTTGATCCGGCGCTTGTAAAAATATTTTTAAAAATATCTGACCAGTTTAAAGATTCGGTATAATTTAGGAGAACATTTTGATAATAGGAATAGATGTTGGCAGCACAACAACAAAAGCGGTTTCTATAGAAGACGGAAAAATCCATAAGTGCCAGACAATCTGCCTTGCGCCTATGGCAAGAGTACAGGATGCAGTTACTGCAGCGACAGGCGCTTTTGGAAAAATAGTATTAGAGAATGGAATTAACATAAACGATATAAAGAAAATAAAAATGACCGGAGCCGGCTCGACCAAAATTAAAGATAATATTTTTGGCATTCCTACATCCCGGGTAAACGAGATAGAAGCGATAGGTGTCGGCGGAACCCATTTGTCAGGGATGAAAAATATTATCATTACCAATATAGGAACAGGTACAGTAATTATAGAAGCCGGGGATAAAGGTATTTTTCATTACGGCGGCTCCGGTGTGGGAGGCGGTACTATTTTGGGATTGGCAAAAAAACTCCTGCCGGTTGCAGAGTTCGGCGATATTATGGAACTTGCAAAAACAGGAAAAGCCGGTAATGTAGATCTTTTGCTTGGTGATATTACAGATACAGGGCTTAGTTTTTTGAACGGCGAAAGCACAGCTTCCAACTTTGGAAAAATGCTCGATACCGCAAACCATGCGGATATATCCCTTGCTATCATTAATATGGTGTTTCAGGTAATCGGGGTTCTTTCTGTTTTTGCAGCAAAGGCAAAAAACTATAACCGTGTTATTGTTACCGGCAACGGCAGTAATAATACAATAGGGCAAAAGGTGTTGTCGGATATATCCGCAATGTACGGTATTGAGTTTATTTATCCTGAGTTTGCCGAATATACAACAGCGATAGGCGCCGGTCTTGCCGGTCTTTGCGAAAACTAAAAATTAAAATAAGAAATAAAATTTTAGACCGGAATGTTCATTAGGAACAATACGCCCTTGCCCGCTTCTGAGCGCAGTTTAATTGTTCCGTTTACTTCTTTTAAACGGTCACGCACAAGATTTAAACCAATGCCGCGTCCCGCATGAACGCCTTCTGTATCTGCGGTGCTAAATCCGGGCGCAAATATCGCTTTCATTAATAAATCATTATTGTTTACATCTTCCGGCTTTATTAAACCTTTATTTAACGCCTTTTCGCCGATCTTTTTATAATCAAGACCGCCGCCGTCATCTGTAAGCCTTATCTGAATAGTTTTATGGTCTTCTGTCATCTTAATAGAAAGCTTAATAGTTCCGGTTTCATTCTTGCCCTTAGAAGCTCTGACGTCAGGCGCTTCTATGCCGTGTACTGCAGAGTTGCGGATAAGCTGCATAAGAATATCTTTAATTACCCTTCTTGGACCTTTTTCGATTGCTTCCGCGTCTATATCATTTGCGGCAAACTGAATCTGTTTTTCGTGATCTTCTGACGCTTTAGAAACTGCTTTTGCGAGAGATTCTACAAGAACTGTAACATTCTGTTTTTTGTTTGCAGAGCTTTGGTTTCCGCCCGCATAGGATTGAAGTTTGCTGATAATATCCCTAAAGCCTTCTTTTTCTTGGGCGATCTTTTCGATATCCATTGTAAGGTTAAGCATTTCGTTAAACGGAACATCTCCTTCCATTTCACGCAATCTCTTAATTTTTGATTCCAAGTTATGAACCTTATTGCCGAATACGCTCAATCCTAAAATAACAGCATTGGATTTTATTGCGTGAACTGACTGGTATACTTTTACAAGAACATCATGCGCAGACAAATCTTCGCTTTTAAAGTATTTATCGATACTTTCAAGCTCAAACTCCATGTCTGCCATAAAGTCGCTGAATACAATTGGCTCGACATTGATAAGTTCAAAGACCGCCGCCATTTCTTCCTGACGCCTTGCCTCTTCTTCTGCTAATCTTTGCTGTAATTCGACCCTGAGGGTTATATCGTAAACAGTAGCCAAAATAAAAACTTCGCCTCTGTCGCGTTCTACAGTAGAAAAAACGCATTGGAAAACTTTTTTCTCGCTTGCCAATTTGTTTACATAGTGCAGTTCGTTGAGCGGGTTAATATCATCAAGCATTTCCTGATCATAGGTGCGCTCAAGAATCATCTTAAAGTAGTCTTTTATCGCGTCAAGTTCGGTTTTATTAACAGAGTCAGCGATAACATCTGTAAATAATTTGCCGAATAATTTTGTGTCAGAGAGCAGTTCTTCGAGGTAGCGTGAATAGTGATCTTGTATAACATAATTTTTGTCCATAAAGAAAAGACCAATCTTCATACTGTCTTTCATCGCTGCGATTTCGTCGCGTTCTGCAAGGTGAGTCATATCATAAAGCGATATAAGAGTGCCGCTGCTTCCGCCGGGAAGACTGTGCGACGACGCCTTAAAGTAGCGCTTTTGCCCGTTAAGCGAGAATTCCCAGTCGCCTGCGTAATCGTCTTTTTCTTTTAACATTTTACCGGCATGAATCTTAAGGCTTCTTCCGGGGAACAAGTCTATAATAGGTCTTCCTTGAGCCAAAGCCGGTTCTTCAATATTTCCGAGTTCAGAAAGTGTTTTGCTTACATAGACGACTTCGTTGCGTTCATTAACCATTGCAACAAAGTTTTCGGTAGTTGCAAGAAGGTCGTTAAAAGACCCTTGATGTTCCAGCGCTTTGTTTAAAACAATTGTCGCTGTTCTTGTAAGCAGAAGCATAATAATACTGGCAAATATACAAATTGCCCAGTTAATAAGCAGAGCATACAGAGAAATGTCTACTCCTCCGATTGCATGACCCCTTAAATAGAGGATAGCAATTAGAATGTTTGTAATAATTATATAGGCAAGGGATCTGTAAAAACGCGAATAAATACAGCTGATGGCACAAAATGCAAGACAGGTAAACAGGTAATGGGAATTATTCCACCTGCAAAGCATCATTAGCGCTGTATAAAACAGGAACAATACAAACGGAACATTAAATGCCATTTTGTATTTGTTAATAGAATTTCTTTGAATTATAATAACAAATACTAAAGCTATAATCATCGCAATTGCGGCTAGCTGATAGTTGACAGCGACATTGCTCATTTGAGTTTCGAGTACAAACGCCGCGCTTAAGAAGAAAATTATTGCTATAGAAGCAATATTTGCGATATTTCTTAGTTTGACTTCTTCTGTTCTTTTTACTGCCATAGGTTAAGCCTCCGCCATTGATGCCAATGGATATGACAGGTCAGGAAGCGTAACTACCTGTACTACATGAGAAACCACATTCAAAGTAATGGAGCTTTCTTGAATATATTCATTATCTAATTGAATCCACACCGGATTATCGGATTTTACTGTTATTTTCTTCCCTTGAATAATGGTACAGTTTTTGGATTTTTTTCCTTTTGAATATCTTCTCATTGATATAAGCGTTCCCAGCGGATTGGATGATCTGACAAGCGCAACGTCTAGTAATCCGTCATCCGGCGTAGCGTCTTTTGCGCCTGTGATTCTACCGTTAAAGAACGGTCCGTTCGCCACATGAATAAGACTGTAGTACCCCGAATAATCATGATCATCGATGGAGATCTGATATTTTCTTGCGGCGTGTTTTTTATTAAATGCCGTAAAGAAATAGTTAAAGAAAGAAGAAAGCTTCGAAAAAATAATAAACCAGCTCTTGCTGAATCTGGATCTCATATCTTTTATTTTTTTAGAAACTACCGCATTCATTCCTATATAACATGAATTAAGCGCGTAATTTACGCCCCATCTTATCGCGTCTGTAGGAAGAGCTCCGCAGCTTACTAAAGATTGAATATCCTTAAAAAGTTCAACTTTATCTTCTCCGAGTATTCTAAGAAAATCATTTGTTTCGCCAAAGGGAATAATTGCAAGCTGCATATTGGGAAAATGAGCGACGCCGTTAAGGCAGTCAAAGAGGATTTCTTCTCCGCCTACTGCGTATATTCTTACAATATCGCCCGCTCTTGCTTTTTCGGCTTCGTCTTGAATAATCCCAATCGCGTTTCTGCGGTATCTAGAATACTGAATTGAAAAATCCGGGTTTTCCTGCGTTCTGAAAAATTGCCCTATGCCATCCAGAATGTTATCCATTTTCCATTGCTGGTTATAAAACGCTTTAGGATCGAACACAAAGACATGTTTCATTACGCTTTCTCCTGCTTATGCTTCAGGATCTAGTTCAATTGCTACCATTAGATGAAAAATATCGTTTTCAAATGCTTTGTGAGGAATGCACAAAATACGCGTCTGTTTGCTGGGCCATGCGATTGAATGTTCTTTGCCCTTTATTATTGTAGGAATAGAAATAACAATCTTATCCCCATTTGGTACTTTTGGTTTAATGTTACCAGCAATTATATTGTTGATTTCGCCTATTGCGTCAACAACGTCAGCATCAATTTCTGTATGCCCTTCGCCTGCAAGCAGATCGGTAAGCTTAATAGCGAGGTCTGCCTTCATTGATACGATAACGGCTCCCTTTACTACGCCGGAAAGCCCGATTACTGCCGAAATATCCCATTCAAATCCCTTGTCGGGATCCAAAAAGTGCGGGTGTCTTGGAACAACATCCACGCCGACAAATTCCTTAAAAGTATTGACCGTTACTTCTACAAATGGTTCTACATAATTTTGCAATTCAACTGTCATGTCCTACATCCTGAATAAGCGTAATTTTGCCAGTTTTTGCTTGAACAAGTCAAGTTTAATTGGCTTAGTAATATAATCAGTAGCGCCGTGTTTTAACGCTTCTATAACGTTAAACTTGGCAGCTTCACTGGTTACCATTATTATAGGTAAATCTTTATATTGATCCATAGCCCTGATCTGCTTAAGGAAATCAATCCCTGACAGCCTTGGCATGTTCCAATCCAGCAATATAAGATCGACGGTTTGAGTTTCTAGAAGCGCTAAAGCTTCCTCGCCGTCTTTTGCTTCGATAAAGTTACATGCTGACTCTACTCCCGAAAAGACACCTTTTACAGTGTTCCTCATTATTCTGGAGTCATCAACAATCATAATTGTTACACCGGCAGGCATAAAACCTCCTAATATACGATTACATATAATGATACTATATATCTAATCAAAAAACAATCAAATTTTGCAAATATTTTAGTTTTTTCCATGATTTTCGATTCGCCAAGATATGGACCAATTCCATTTTTCGGGGAAATTATCTGATTCAGCTTTTAAGCTTAGCCTTCCCTGCTTAAAACGGAACAATGTGCTGATGGAAAAATCCCATTTTTCGTCTTTTTCTGCAAAACAGGTATATCCCGTTCTGGATCGAATTTGAAAGATCCCGTAAGACCACACAAATTCACAGCTGATAGCAGCCGAATCCCATACCCATGGGTTGTCCGGAACAGGAAAAGGCGATGGATTTTCAGATTGCGTCAGAAAATTAACAGTTCCCCTTAAATTGATTCTTAGAGGAGAATCAATGCCGAGCTGCTTTAAAGATACATTTGTTCCTATGGTTCCGGTGAAATAATCGTTTATTTTTAATGGATTTGACGCATTACGGTTTGCGTACAGCGAGAGCCCCGTAAGACGAAACAAATAATCGCTTCTGGCGGATGGAGCCCTATAATAAATCCCTGCAGAACTTTGGGTAAAACCCTTGGTAAAATCAGAAAAATTGAATAAATCATTAAAACTTTCTATTGAATTCAAATTTAAATCCTCGTTAAATCCGGGCGAACGCAGAACAGTGTCTATTCTGAATAAAGCTGAATACCTGCCCCTCCATTCAACCTGAAATGCGCTTCTAAATCCTTCTCTGTTACCGGCGCCGTCCCTGTATACAAACCGCTGTCCCGCGCCGTCTGCCGCAAAAGAGATGAAAAACGGCTTTAACGAAAGGGACAAACCTAAATTGGCATAAATGTCCGTTCCCCGCGCAAAGGTTTCCGAAACAGCAAAATCAGAGCTTACAGAGAACAACTGGTTTTTAAACAAGAACCCTGCAGCATAAAGCCTAAACTCTCTTTCCGGAAGGACAGGCTGTTCCCTAAATCCTGCAAACCAAGTGTTAATTTTTGACGGCGGCAGTGTTTTTTCGGTATAAAAAACTTCTATTAATAAATTTGTTCTTTTGCCGAATTTAAAATCCAACCCGCCGGAATACGCAATTCCGGCTTCCGGCAATGATTCGCCGTTTACTGTCATTTGCGCAGAACCAAAGCACCTTAAATTAACATTTGGGAAAAGTTCAGTTAAAGGAGTTGAAAGGTAAAGGTAGGCTTCATCTTCTCTCGTGCTGGAAGCCTCGGTTCTTAGGTTTGCGGTTATTGGCCGGTGGTTTTCCGGGTACGGCGGCGATCGAATCCATGGGTTACGTATCCTTGCGGGAAGCCCTGATTCATAAATTACGCCGAACAGAGCTCTTGAACCTGTCGGTGTGTGATACAAACCGCCGGTAAAATTAGTAACTTCTCTTATCGGATTGAGTAAAGGATCGGGAATATCAAAGTTGAAGGTTCGCCTATCCAATACCTGAGCGCGGAATAAAAGCCCCATAGGAAGAATATTGAGTTTTATTTCGCCGTTGTTATGAAAAGTCCGGTTTAATAATATCGAACTGGTCTTTTCCCATGAGCCGTTCCATAGAATACTCCATTCACAGAAAGGCTCCTGTGTGTCCTGCGCATATGCTTGAGCGCAAAGGAATGCAGCGTTAAAAAAGATCGCCGCCCAAAAAAGAAATTTATTCATACTATTATATGGCGCGAGCATTCGTGGCGCATTAGAAAAAGAGGAGTTTTTTCTAAAATATTTTTAAAGTATGACAAAGATCATATTGAAAAAGACCTCACACAAAGGCACAGAGACGCAGAGATCACAGAGAATATTAGAAAGTTGAAGAAAGAAATCTAGTTTAACCTAAAATTCTTGCTAGGACTTCCAACGAGCTCGCAAGAGCGAAGTTTCCAGGAAGATTCGCTAAACGTTTACCGTTTTTTGACCAATTTTAGGCTTTTCGATAATAAAATTTACCATAAAAGCCTAATTCATTGGTTCTTTATTGTTTTGTCCAATTACCCTGTGCAAATGGCCATGAAAAAGCGGTGAAATTTAATGTATTGCTGGTTTTTGTATAAGAAGCTGTTTGAGTACCTACAAAAGGATCCCAAAAAGTACCATTCAACATATCGGTATAAACTAAAGTAAAATGAGTTTCTGTATACGAAAATGTTCCTCTATTTTCATTATTAACTCCGTTTTTACAAACCCAATTATTCCCTGAAAAAGTAATTATTCTTGAATCTTCGGTTTTTGCCCAAGTTCCTTCAAAAGGACCTGGTGGGTCTGGATCTTTGCAACTTTTTATCGAAAACCCTATTACCGCAACAAGTGCGATAAAACCAACCAATTTTAACGTTTTTTTCATAAAAAACTCCTTGATATTTTTCTTGGTGCTAAATTTTATGAATTTTTCCTCAAATATCTGCAAAAAACCCAATATTATCGCACCACAGATGATAATACTCTAATGACAGGCAATAAGTCAAGTATCAAAAAACAACTATTATAGTATAAGAGGCAAAGATCCAAATTATTATGGTAAATATAAAAGAAATATTAGCTGAGAATATCAAAGAAAAACGCCGAAAAAAGGGGTTAACTCAAGAGAAACTGGCTGAAAAGGCAGGTATGTCGCTTCAATATCTTGCTATGCTGGAGCTTGCCCATAAGTTTCCTTCTGGCGATATGCTTGAACGCCTTGCAACTGCTCTCGAAATTGAAACCTATGAGCTTTTAGCAGTTGCCCCTTCAGCTAATAATGAACTTGAAATTCTGCGGAATGACATTATTTATGAAGTTAAAACACTAAATGAAACTCTGGCAAAAGACATTACAGAAAAAGTAATAAAAGCTATAAATTATACTTTTATTGAAGAAAATAAAATAAAAAAGAAATGAATGTTTTAATAATATATTGGCGAACAGCACAATTAAAAATAAAATAGATCCGATTTTATCCAGAGACCTTACTGTAACTATAGTGCAAAACGAATTCACTTATGGAGTAGGTCTTGCAAAAGATATAATAAGTATAATAATGCTTGATGGCGACCTCATGGACATTCTCTGTGTTACTCTGTGGTTAAATTCCTCTTCATTATTCCTTTGTGATCTGCTGGAAGCTACGCTGCAAGGACCTGCGTCGCTGTGCCTCCGTGTGAACCTCTTAGCATATGATCTCTGTCACAGTTTAGCAAATAATTTCCCGTTTTCTCTCGTTTTCTAAAGCGCCGTGCACGCTCACCCCGGGCGCACTGCTCGGACTAAAGTCCTCACGCATTTTTTATCTCATTGCATTTTTTTTAGCGCCACGCCTCCCTAATTTATCCATACACACGCAATGCGTGCATTAATGGGCGCCATGTACATGTAAAACTTTCTTTTGAAGGTTTTATGTTTATATGAAGTACTTTATTAAGTACTGTTTTGTGGAGTTCATTATGAAAACTAACAGAAGGTTCAAGGATAGTGTCTTCACATCCTTGTTTTCAGACCCGGATCTGCTCAGAGAGCTGTATTGCGCACTAGGGGATGTTTATCTTCCCCCAGAAACACCGGTTTCCATTAACACACTAGAAAACGTGTTGTATATGGATTTATGTAACGATATATCTTTTGAGATAGGAGATAAATTAGTTGTGCTTATCGAACATCAAAGCACAATTAATCCCAATATGGCACTGAGGCTTTTTCTCTATGTCAGTAAGATATTAGAAAAGATAACTAGAGGCAGGGCATTATATTCCGATAGGAAAATATCTATTCCTCGCCCTGAGTTCTTTGTGCTCTATAACGGAAAAGAGCATTTCCCTGACAACGCTGTTTTAAAACTGTCGGATTTATTCAGAAAAACAGAGGATTTAGGTCTTCCAGAGCCTCTTTATCCTATGTTAGAACTGGAAGTCAAGGTTATAAACATAACCGAGGGTAAGAACATAGAAATACAAAAACGTTGTCAGAAATTATCTGAGTACAGTAAGTTTATAGCTTTGATTCATAAGTATCTTGATGAGTACGATAACCTTGAAGACGCAACAAAAGAGGCTATTAATTACTGTCACAGGCATGATATA
>Ga0123356_10000827_pt1 | contig 34422 bp, 25 predicted proteins | sample TergutEmb28metaG_2_FD_92546 | JGI IMG/M metagenome (GOLD analysis project Ga0123356, IMG submission 92546) | Embiratermes neotenicus P3 segment gut microbial communities from Petit-Saut dam, French Guiana - Emb289 P3 | ecosystem: Host-associated > Arthropoda: Insects > Digestive system > Gut ...
CAGGTACGAACTCGTGCCTGGCTCCGGCCGCCGGCTGATCCTGAAGCTTGATCTGATGTCCCCACTCGCAGCCAACGGAGCCGCGCCGGTTGGGAGTGCTTCTCTTCCTCCGTCTCCATCGCCTCCGGCTCAATCCAGTCCGTCACAACCTCCTCCGTCTCAATCGGCAGTAGGCATACGGAATCAGCAAACGTTCGTCAAGCCTGCATTGTCGCCCAAGAAGGAAGCTCCTGCAGCAAAGGAAGCTCCCGCAGCCGACGATGCGGCGTCGAGCCAGGGTGCGGCTCAGAAAGTCCCGAAGCCATCCGAAGGGAACCCCGAGCTCGGCGAGAGTGCGGCGCCCGTGAACTTCTCAGCCGAGGCTGCCGCAATCTTTAACCAACGCTGCTCGGCTTGCCATACCTACGGCAAGGGTATCAAAGTCGGTCCGGACTTGAGGGGCGTAACCGAGCGCCGCAAGCGCGATTGGCTCCAGAAGTTCATCCACGCCTCATCCCAGGTGATTAAGTCGGGCGACCCGACGGCGACTGCGCTCTTTGCCCAGTTCAAACAGCAACGCATGCCGGACTGGACCGATCTCTCGGAAAAACAGATCTCAGACATCCTGGATTATCTTTCCGTTGGTGGTCCCGACATTAAGCCCGAAGATGAGCGTAATGCCGAAACTGCGACGGCGGGGGAGACCGAGGCCGGCCGACAATTCTTTTACGGCCAAAGGCGATTGCAGCACGGCACGCCGGCATGTGTTTCCTGTCACAGCGTGGCCGGCACGGCGGTGCGCGGCGGCAGTCTCGGTCCGGATCTGACCAATGTCTATCTTCGTTACCAGGATGTTGCACTTACCGCTTTTTTGCGCCATCCCTGCTTCTCCTGGGCCAGGACCAATCCCGACACCTACCTCACAGCGAGAGAATCGTTCGCGCTGAAGGCGTTTCTCCGCTCGGCAGCAAGCGAGACACGCGCAGGCGCCGCCACTGCAAATAACGCCTCAGGAGGCAGGCAGCGATGAACAACGGATTCTTGTTCTCCGTCTGTCCCTACCTGGCGCTTGCTCTCGTCGTCGGTGGGAGCGCGGTCCGCTATGTCCTCGCACGCCGCCGACGCGTTCTTCTAAGGGCCCAGATGGCGGAAGCCAGGAGGGTCTTCCGAGGCAGGATCTTCTGGCTCGCCCTGTCGGGATTGATGGTTGCGCATGGCGTGGGCCTCGTGCTGCCGCGCGCCGTGCTGAGCTGGAACTCGAACCCGGCGAGGCTTTATCTCTCCGAAGGAGTGGCCCTGGCTCTCGGGCTGGTGGCTGTCGCGACAGGCTCCCGTATCGTCTGGAAGCACCTCGAGCGGCACGGAGGAGGCGTCTTCGACGAAGTGTGCGACACCTTGTTCCTGGCGCTTCTTTTCGTGGCGATGCTCTCGGGCCTTTTGGTCGCCGTCAGGTATCGCTGGGCTTCGTCGTGGGGGGTGATGATCCTGACCCCTTATGCCCTTTCCCTGTTAAGCGGCACACCGGCGGTGAATTTCATCAACGAAATGCCGTTCCTGGTGCAGCTTCACGTCCTTTCCGCCTTTGCGGCCGTAGCCGTGATACCGCTGACCCGGTTGTCGGCCTTGATGATGGGCGTGGTCGAGGCTGGTCTCGAGGTGGTGGCGCGGCCCTTCCTGGTTGCGCAAAATCGAGCGGAGACCTGGATTCAGAATCACAACCCCGCCGCATGGTTGTGGCCGGACGAGGATTGAACGCGCATGCGGGGAGGAGTCCTTTTTTCAGTGGGTGCGGTTTTCGCTCTGGCTGCCGGCGGCGGAGCCTGGGAGTTGTCGCGCGTCGGCGTCAACCAGGGCTATAAGCCGGCCCAGCCGATTGCGTTTTCGCATCGGCTTCATGCCGGCGACAACAAGATTCCCTGTCTCTACTGCCACTATGCGGCCCGCACCAGCCGGCATGCAGGGATCCCGCCGGCCAGCGTCTGCATGAACTGCCATAACATTCTCGAGAAACAGACCGTCGAGATCGAAAAACTGAAGGAGTCCGTCGGGCAGCAGCGTCCCATCCGATGGGTCAAAGTGCACAACCTTCCGGACTTCGTTTACTTCAACCACAGCCAGCATGTGCTCTCGGGCGTCGCCTGCCAAAGATGCCATGGACCGGTAGAGAAGATGGCTCGCATCGAGCAATTTTCGCCGCTGACCATGGGCTGGTGCCTCGAGTGCCACCGCGAGCATGCGAACTTGCCGACCAACGATTTCAAGCGGGCCATGCTGAGCGTTTCCCGCAAGCCAAAGCCCTCGGCAGGGCTGGATTGTACGAGTTGTCACTATTAGACCTGGGGTCGGGCACGACCAGCCGGCCGCGGAATGCGCGTCATGCAGTCAGAAGCCAGAACTCTCACTGGGAGGGAGTCGATGAACCGGGACTTCGAGAGCGGCACAAAACCCTCATGCAAGGGCCCGAGGAACGAGCTCGTCCAGATTGGGCCGGAGGCGCGTTCCGAATACTGGAGGAGTCCAGAGGATTTGCGCCGGCCGCAAACTGCGCACGGCGAATTTCCCGGCGGCCTCCCGCGTCCAGCTGCGAAGCCGCCTGAGAACACGCGGCGCGAGTTTCTTTCCCTGACGGGCTTGACCTTCGCTGCGGCCGGACTGGCCGGATGCCGCGCTCCCGTCGAACATGCCATCCCTCTGGTCGTCGGATCGGACGACATTGTCCCCGGCGTGGGCAACTACTACGCTACGACCTGCCGCGGCTGCCCCTCCTCCTGCAGTCTACTGGTCAAGCAGCGCGACGGCCGGCCGATCAAGATTGAAGGCAACGCCCAGTCGGTCCTGTTCGGCCAGGGCACCTGTGCCACCGGCCAGGCGACCGTGCTGTCGCTCTATGACGATGCGCGCCTGCGCGGTCCCATGTGGCGCGGTCGGGCCCGCGCCTGGGAGGAAGTAGACCGGCAGGTCCTCGATGGGCTGAACGCGGCGCGCGAGGCGGAGGCGAAAGTCGTTTTGCTGACCGGGACCGTCACCAGCCCATCGACCCTCGAGATCATACGGAAATGGGGCGGGAGTTATCCCGGGTTTCGTCACGTGGTCTACGACCCGGTTTCGCTTTCGGCGCTGCGGGAGGCGCACGCCAGCTCCTTCGGGCGGGCGATGGTTCCTCATTATCGCTTTGACCGGGCGCGGCTCATCGTGGGCCTCGATGCCGACTTCCTGGGCACATGGCTCTCTCCCGTCGAGTTTGCCCGCCAGTACTCGATCGCGCGCAGAGCCGAGGAGCGGCGTGCGCTGCACGTTCAACTGGAATCGGGCATGTCGGTAACCGGAAGCAATGCCGATCTTCGCGTTTCCATAGCTCCCTCGGAAATGGGAGTCGTCTCCGTCGCGCTCCTTGACCGGATTGCCCGCAAGGGAGGGATCCGGGGTGTGCCGGAGAGTCCAGAACCGGAAGTCGATAGGGAGAAGCTTGACCTGATTGCTGGCGAACTGTGGAAGCATGGGGGCGAGTCGCTCATCGTAAGCGGAACGAACAATCTTGCGATGCAGATGGTCGTAATCGCGCTGAACTACCATCTGGGGAACATTGGCAAAACCATCGATCTCGCCCACGCGTCCCAGCAACGGCTGGGCGACGACCGGGCCATGGCGGACCTGGTCGAGGAGATGAACCGCGGCGAGATTCACACGCTGATGCTCCTCGGCGTCAATCCGGCCTACGATTACTGCGACGGCTCGCGTTTCCTCGACGGCCTGGGGAAGGTTGCGCTCTCGATTTCATTTTCGGACCGCCTGGATGAGACCAGCACACATGTCCATGCGGTCTGTCCCGACCACCACTTTCTGGAAGCCTGGGGGGATGCCGAGCCGGTCGAATCTCATTTCAGCTTGGCTCAGCCGCTCATTGCGCCCCTGTTTGCCACCAGAGCCGCCCAGGAAAGCCTGCTGAAGTGGTCCGGCGTTGAGAACCCAAACTACTACACGTATCTGCGCGACTACTGGCAGAAGAACATCTTTCCCCGGCAGACCGCTGTCTCTAGCGCCAACGTTTTCTGGGAGAAATCCCTCGAAGCCGGCGTGGTCGACCTGGACTCAGGGAGACGGGCGAGTGAGCCCGGCTTCCACGGCGACTGGCAGGAAGCGGTTCGCGCGATCGCCCGCGAGCACGAGCAATCGAGGCCGGCGCACGGAGAAGGCCGCTACCAATTGCAGTTCTATGAGAGCGTGGCCCTGCGCGACGGACGCCACGCCAATAATCCGTGGCTCGAGGAGTTGCCCGACCCGATCAGCAAAGTGACCTGGGGGAACTACGCCGCTGTCGCGCCGGCGGTGGCCCGGAATCTGGGTTTGACCGACGGCGATGTCGTCAAAATCTCGACCGGCCGCGGGACCGTCGAACTGCCGGTTTTCGAGCAGCCGGGCCAGCAAGCAAATACGGTCTCGATCGCCATCGGCTACGGGCGCAAACGGGTGGGCAAGGTCGGCGAGAATGTCGGGGGCAACGTCTTTCCACTGGCCCCCGTTCTCGATGGCCGCCGGAAGTACTCGGTTTCGGGCGCGGCTCTTGAAAAGACCGGGCGTCGCCAGAGCTTGGCCAGCACCCAATCCCAGTTTTCGATGGAGGGCAGGCCGATCATTCTGGAAACCACGCTCGAAGAGCTCGACAATGCGTCCTCAAGCGAAGCTCTGCCGACGCTCTGGGAGAAACGGCTCGAGGGCGAGCACTCCTGGGGGATGGCCATCGATATCGATGCCTGCACCGGGTGCTCCGCCTGTGTGGTCGCCTGTCAGGCGGAGAACAACGTGCCGGTCGTGGGCAAAGATCAGGTCGAGCGCACCCGCATCATGCACTGGATCCGTATCGACCGCTACTATCACGGCCCTGAGGAGGACCCGAGAAGCCTGCACCAGCCGATGATGTGCCAGCACTGCCAGAATGCGCCGTGCGAGACCGTCTGTCCGGTATTGGCCACGACGACCAGCTCCGAGGGGATCAACCAGCAGGTCTACAACCGGTGCATCGGCACCCGCTATTGCGCCAACAACTGCCCCTACAAAGTGCGGCGATTCAACTGGTACAACTACACCGAAAACCCCGAGTACGACTTCAATATGACGAGTCCCCTGGGGCGGATGGTGTTGAATCCCGATGTCGCAGTGCGCTCGCGCGGGGTGATGGAAAAGTGCAGCCTGTGCGTGCAGCGGATTCAGCTGGCCAAGAACATCGCGCTGCAGGGGAAACGCGAACTGGTAGACGGCGACATCCAGACGGCCTGCCAGCAGTCCTGTCCCAGCGGAGCCATCGTTTTCGGGGACCTCAAAGATCCGACGAGCCGCATCTCGCGCCTTCGCAGCAGCCGGCGTCACTACGAGGTCCTCGAGGACCTTGGGATACGGCCCAACGTGGGCTATCTCAAGAAAATCAGCCGTCCCATCAGCAAAGTATAAGGAGTCATCATGAGTCTCACCGCCGCCATGCCCGCTCGAAACGGAAGAGAACTCGACGTTCTCCCGCCACCCGAGTGGGTGGATTCTCGCCTTACCCCGGCCGAGATCACGGAGGACATCACCCGACCGCTCGCGGGGCGTCCCGGCATAGGCTGGTGGATCTGCTTTGCCTTTGCGTCCGCCGCCCTCGCAAACCTGGCGGGGATGGTTACCTATCTCATCGCCAAGGGCATCGGCATCTGGGGGGAAAGCAACAACGTCGACTGGGCGTTCGATATAACCAACTTCGTCTTCTGGGTGGGGATCGGCCATGCCGGCACCCTGATCTCCGCCATTCTGCTTCTCTTCCGCCAGCAGTGGCGTACTTCCATCAATCGTTCCGCCGAAGCCATGACGATCTTTGCCGTCATGTGCGCCGGCTTGTTTCCGGCGATTCATATGGGCCGGCCCTGGCTGGCGTATTTCATTTTTCCCTACTTTCCCAACCAGCGCGGTCCGCTTTGGGTGAACTTCCGCTCGCCTCTGGTGTGGGACGTGATTGCGATCAGCACATACCTCACCATCTCGCTCGTCTTCTGGTATCTGGGCATGATCCCCGATCTCGCCACCCTGCGCGACCGCGCTCTCGGGAGCGTGAAGAAGTCCATTTTTCGCGTGCTGAGCGTCGGGTGGAATGGTTCGCATCGCACCTGGCACCGCTATGAGATGGTCAGCCTGGTTCTTGCGGGACTCGCGACGCCGCTGGTTCTTTCCGTGCACTCCATCGTCAGCATGGACTTTGCCACCTCGGTCATTCCCGGCTGGCATACCACTCTCTTCCCCCCTTACTTCGTCGCCGGGGCCATCTATTCCGGATTCGGCATGGTGCTGACGCTGCTCATCATTACCCGCCAGACCATGCATCTCGAGCGATACATCACCGTGCGCCACCTGGAGAAGATGGCCAAAGTGACCATGCTGACGGGCATGATCGTCAGTTACTCCTATGCCACGGAGTTTTTTTCCGCCTGGTACGGCGGCAATCTCTACGAGCGCTATCACTTTATTAACCGCGCCACCGGACCTTACGCCTGGTGCTTTTATCTGATGGTTCTGTGTAATGTCGTTACCCCGCAGCTTCTGTGGCCGAGGAAAGCAAGAACCAGCGTGCCTTTTCTCTTTGTCGTCTCCATCCTGGTCAACATCGGCATGTGGATGGAGCGTTTCGTCATCATCGTGGTCAGTTTGCACCGCGCATTTCTGCCGTCGGGCTGGGGAATGTTTTACCCGACCATCTACGACGTGGGCATTCTCATTGGCAGCTTCGGGCTCTTCTTTACATGCTTCCTCCTCTTCATTCGCGTGCTGCCCATGATCGCCATGTGGGAGATCAAAGGCGTGGTCGCCAGCGCCGCTCATCTCGCCGGGCGCCATGCCTCGGGCCACGCGCGAAGACATGAGGAGACCCAGGTGGCGGCCGATGCCTGATCAGTATCTGGTTGCCGTCTTTCGGGATCCCGACAGTCTTCTTCGCGCCGTGCGCGGACTGCGGGCAAGAAGTTGGTCCATCTACGATGTCTATGCGCCCTACCCGGTGCATAACCTCGACGAAGCCATCGGGATCCGGCGGAGCCGCCTGCCCTTCGTCACCCTGGTGGCAGGCGTGCTCGCTATGTCCTTCGCCTTCTGCTTTCAGTTTTACGCCGCGGTCCTTGACTGGCCGTTGAATGTCGGCGGGAAGCCCGACAACTCATCGCTCGCTTTTGTGCCGATCACCTTCGAACTCACGGTGCTCATCAGCGGTCTCGCCACCTTTGCCGCCCTCTTCTTTCGCGCCCGGCTCTTCCCCGGCAAAAAAGAATGGCTGCCCGTCGATGGCATCACGAACGACAGGTTTGCGCTCGTGCTGCGCCGGAGGGCCGGGAACTTCGACCCCGGGGTGGCCTCTAGACTCCTGGAATCAAGTGGCGCCGAAGACGTCTGGGAAGTTGAGGGCAAACTATGAAGCGGCCGCTGATCGGATTGGGACTCGGGATGGCGATCGGGCTCGTCGCTGGCTGTGGCGCCAGTGGCAACCACCGCGCGTACGAATATATGCCGGACATGGCGCGCGGTCCCGCGTACAAGGCATTTGCTCCAAATGCCGCCACCCGGGACGGACTCACCTTGCAGCATCCGGTGAGCGGCACCATCGCCCGCGGTTACCAGCGGTTCGATTATGGACCGGGAGAGCAGGAAGCGGAAAGAGCCGGGCGCGAACTCAAGAACCCGTATCGTGCGACCGAGGCGACGCTCCAAGAGGGCAAGGCGCTTTTTGAAACCTATTGCGCCGTCTGTCACGGCGCCCAGGGCAGAGGCGACGGTCCCATCTCAGGCAAGATCCCCCCTCCTCCGTCCTATCGTTCCGATCGGGTGATGGAATTCGCGCCGGGGCGCATCTTTCACGTCATTACACTCGGCTCGGGTAAGATGCCTGCCTACGCGACTCAACTTAGGGCGGACGAGCGCTGGAAAATCATTACCTACGTGTACAGCGTGCTTCAGGGCCGCGAGGCCGCCGCCGTACCCTCCCGGCAAGGAAGACGGCCATGAGCGTGAGGATTTCTTTCCAGGCTTCATCCCGCAAGCAGGCGATTGCCGCCGTTGTCCTGGTGAACGGAGCGATCGCCGCCGTGTGGGGCCTCGTTGCCCTGCCGGAGCGGACCTGGCCCAATCTCCTGCTGGACAGCTTTTATATGACGTCGCTCGCGGTATCGGCGCTCTTCTTTATCGCCTCGCAGCGCTCCGCCGGCGCCCGCTGGTCGGCCAACCTGCGCCGGATTCCCGAGGCATTCATGGCGGCCATGCCGGTGGCTTCGCTCCTGCTCGCGTCGCTGTTCCTGGGTCGGCGACATCTGTTTCCATGGGCGCAGCCGGGCGTGTTCGCTCACGCGCCGCGTATTGCCGGCAAGGTGCAGTATCTCGAACCGAACTGGGTCCTGGCGAGAATCGTGCTGGCTCTGGTGCTTTGGAACGTTTTTGTGCTGCTCCTTCGGCGGGCCTCCGTGGCACAGGACGCCGGTTCGGAGACGTGCATGCTGCTGCATCAGCGCATGACCCGCTATTCGGTGGTTTTTATCCCGGTATTCGCGTTGACCTTCACCCTGAGTGCGTTTGATTGGCTCATCAGCCTCGAGCCAAGCTGGTTCAGCACCATGTTTGCCGTATACGTGTTCGCCGGCACATTCGTTCAGGGCATTGCGGCCGTGACCTTCGTCACCGTGGTCCTCAGAGATCGCGGTCCGCTGGAGGGCGTGGTCGCCGACGGGCAATTCCACGATCTCGGCAAGATGCTCTTCGCCTTCAGCACGTTCTGGGCCTACATCTGGACCTGCCAGTACCTGCTGATCTGGTACACCAATATTCCCGAGGAGATCACCCACTTTGTGTCCCGCACCAACGGGCCGTGGCTCTACCTGTTTGCCCTGAACCTGCTTGTTAACTGGGTCATTCCCTTCATCGTCCTGATGTCGGCCGGGGCCAAGCATTCGGGGAAAATTCTTCAGGCGACGAGCCTCCTGCTGTTGTTCGGGCACTGGCTCGATCTCTACCTGCTGATCATGCCCGAAGAGTGGGCCGCGCCGAAATTGGGGTGGCCGGAGCTCTCGATCGCGGCCGGGTACGCCGCGCTCATCTACTTGCTGCTGGTGCGCGCCCTGAGCCGTGCGCCGCTTGTACCGCTGAATGATCCGATTTTGCGGTACGAAGAGTTGGAACCCGTACCAAGAGCAGGGCTCTCTACAAAAGCTTACGGGGTAGCGAAGACATGATGAATGGAAACCGAAGGATTCTCAAACTGACCGTGTTCGTTCTGTCAGCCGCCGGCATCAGCGCGCTGGCCCACCGGCAGCCCAATCCGCGGAGCCTCGACGACATCCCCAACCGTCTTCCCGAGGCGGCCCCCTACGTGGTCGCCGAGGCGCAGGCTTTCCCGCCGCCCTACAACGCCCATTGGGAGAGCGAGGACAGTCCCGGCCAGTGCCAGACCTGCCATCAAAAAATCTTCGATGAGTGGAATGGTTCCATGATGTCGAACGCGTGGCGCGATCCCGTCTGGCGTGCGGCCTTCCGGCTGCTTGCCCTGGGGACGTCCGCGCATGGCGAATGCGATGCGCTCGAGCCGCCCGATGGCACCCCTAAAGCGCAGAACAATCCGTTTGCCGACTCGGGCCAGTGCTCCTCGACGTTTGATCTCGGTACCGAAAAATACACGGTTTCACGGCCCGGTTCGCTGCTCGACTTCTTTTGCTCGCGATGCCATATGCCCGCCGACTATGTGGACAATATTCCCCTGAAGAATGTGCACATCGATCCCCGCAACGGCCTCGAAAGCGCTCCCGGGGACCCGAATTTCAATCCCACGTCGGACAACGGGACCGGCCTTGCCTTTGCCACGCTCGATTCTCAGTTCCGGAACACCACCGCCGGCAGGAGAGGCATTGTCTGCGCCGTCTGCCACACCTATGCCGAGACGCGCGACACTCCCTTTCACAACTACCCTCGCAGTGAGAGCGCTTACACTCCGGCTCCCGGCAGGCAGGCCCGAAACGAACTCGTGGCCTCGAGCCGGCAGGACATCTTCAACGTTCCTGACCCCACCCGGCAAAACCTGGGCTACAGCATCGGCGCGGGTTCCTTCCGTCTATCCCCGCATGCGATCGGTTTTCCGGAAAGGTTCGGCCCCCTGGCGGCGAACCCGCCCTCCGGCCGTCCCGATGCTTACACCAGCGAGATCTTCGGCAAGCAGATCGAGTACCAGGCGATGGACCCCTCCAAGCATAAGGGTTATCACCAGACCATGTTCGTGCGCGCGGAGATGTGCGCTGCCTGTCACGACGTGACCAATTCTCTGCCCATCAAGAACCCGCTGGGCAAGTGGGTGGGAGGCTTTCCGATCGAGCGCACCTACACCGAGTGGGCCAACAGCGCGTATGCGGACCGGCCGGGCAACAAGAACTACGATCCCAGGTACAAACGCGATTGCCAGAGCTGCCACATGCAGCAGGACTACGGCCAGCCCGGCACGGCCAAGACCTTATATAAGGACGGGAGCCCGCTGCCGCCCCCGGTCGACCACGTTTCCAATGAGGGTGGTTCGCCGCATCCCTTCTTTACCCATCACTTTGTCGGCGGCAACGCCTACGTGACGCGCATGATCGGCAAAGACGTGGACCAAACCGGCGCTCTTTCACCCTATCCTCAGCTTTCCGCCTTCAGCTTTTCCTCGTCCGATCCCAAGAGCCTCTACTCGAGAGGCTACTGGACGAATCTTGACCGGCGCGGCGCCTACGCCCAACAGGCCCGCCTGGCCTGGGACCGCTTGCGGCATGTCCTCTCGATGGATCTCGCGGCCCCGGCCGCGACCCCCGCCGGATCGGAGGTTCCCGTGTCGGTTACGGTCGCCAACACCGGCAGCGGCCACAACTTCCCTACCGGCTTTCCCGAAGGGCGCACTTCCTGGCTCGCCATCCATGCCTATGATCTCTCGACGGGCAACGAGCTTCCCATTCACGACCGGGTGTGGGGGAGGACTTCGATGGGCGTCGGCAACTTGACGACCGAGGAGATGGTGGATCCCAATTTTCCGGGATGCGATTGGAAGATACCCCCGGGATCCGCCGATCCCTACGCGGTGCAGTTCAAGGCGGTGGCATCGTTAGGCAACGGCTGCCCGACACTCGAGCTGCCCTACGCCACCGCCCTGAATCTGGTTACCAACGGCAGCGGTCTTCCCATCGACAAGGACAACAAAGTCATTGACGTTTCGAACCCAAACGGTCTTCCCCAATTCAGAGACCTGAATGGCAACGGCGACTACTTCGATGATTCTTTCTTGAAAGACACGCGCCTCAAGCCGCGCGGGCGGACGGAGTACCAGCGGAAAATCGACCGCTATTCCGTAGTGGTCCCGGCGGGCACGCAGGGGCCGATTGCCTTGACCACCGCGGTCTACTACCAATCGGTCGAGGCGGTCGTGGCCTTGAAGGTCCTGGGAAATATGGCCGACACCAACAACGACTTTGTTCTCCAAACCTGCGTCCTCGGCGGCTTGTGCGATGGACGCACGCCCGCGACCGAGCCCCCGGTCGTCGAAGGTGCGCCGCCCGTCCCCATGGTTGTGCAAAACCAGTTGGTTTTGATCCAGGGAGCGCCGGCGGATCACCATCCCCTCGAAGTCGAAACCTATCCCTCGCCCGGCACGAACCACGTCTATCAGGATGCCGTCGTCAAGGTGTTCTTTTCCAAACCGGTCGCCGGTGTTGACGCGCGCGCGTTTACTCTGACGGACTCCCACGGCGCTTGGGTGCCGGCCTGGGTGGATCAGATTGGCCCCGGAGCCTGGGGCCTTTTCCCGAACCAGGTCTTGCTGAACCGCGGCGAGACTTATACCGCCCGTCTCAAAGCGGGAATATGCGACCCTGCGGGAAACTGCACGCGTCATGACCTGGTGTGGAGATTTTCGATAAGTCCTAACGCCGGCCAAGAAGCCGGCGACACAGCCATTCCCATGGGATTCACGCTGGCAACGCATGCTCCCGACAGATCGAGAAAGCTAGCTTCGCTCAAACGGTGAACGGCGGAGTTTGCTGCTCGGGTAGGCGGTCGCAAAACCGCCGAATTGAGACGGCGTCGCTGTCCCTCTAATTCCGCTGCCTGCATCAAGTTTCCAAGGAGAGTTAGACGCCGTATTATTGCCCACGGCGTTTCAATGATTCACGGGCGCCCGCAAAGCCGGCTTCGGCGGCTTTCCGATACCAGTTCGCCGCCTGCGCATCGTCCCGCGGCACGCCCCGCCCGTTCCCGTACATGTCGCCCAGATTGGTCATGGCGTGTGCATCGCCAGCCTCGGCGGCTTGGCGATACCAGGCGGCGGCTTTCCGATACCAGCTCGCCGCCTGCGCATCGTCCCGCGGCACGCCCCGCCCGTTCGCGTACATGTCGCCCAGATTGGTCATGGCGTGTGCATCGCCAGCCTCGGCGGCTTGGCGATACCAGGCGGCGGCTTTCCGATACCAGCTCGCCGCCTGCACATCGTCCCGGGGGACGCCCCGCCCGCTCGCGTACATGTCGCCCAGATTGGTCATGGCGGGCGCATAGCCGGCGTCGGCGGCTTTCCGATACCAGTTCACCGCCCGCGCATAGTCCCGGGGCACGCCCTGCCCGTTCATGTACAGGACGCCCAGGTTGCTCATGCCGCGGGCGTCGCCGGCGTCAGCGGCTTTCCGAGACCAGCTCACCGCCTGCGCATCGTTCCGGGGCACGCCCCGCCCATTCATGTATAGGAAGCCCAGACTGCTCATGCCGCGCGCGTCGCCGGCATTGGCAGCTTTCCGATACCAGCTCGCCGCCTGCGCATCGTTCCGGGGCACGCCCCGCCCATTCTCGTACATGACGCCCAGCTTGGTCATGGCGCGCGCGTCGCCAGGTTCGGCCGCTTTGCGGCCCGTGACCTCGAGATTGGTCTTGTCGGTCCTGTCCACGGTGAGCTTTATGGCCCGGTGGGAGCGCCAATACAAGACGCTGCCGCTTATCCCCAGCGCGAGTGCAATGGCGACCAACAAGCTAAAGACCCAGGGTCTTGTCGCCTCAGATCTGTGTTCCTCGTGTCGCGGTGCGGACTCACGGGACTCGACTTCAACCAATGCCTGGTGCAATTCCGACGCACTTCGATACCGCTCGTCGCGCGCCTTCTCCAGGCACCTGGTTATCACCGCCTCCAGTTTTGGCGAGATGGCAGGCGCCAATTCGCGCACTGGCCTGGGGTTCTCCGTGAGGGCTGCTTCCTGCTGGAACCGTTCTGTCTCGCCCGTGAAGGCGCGCTCGCCGGTTGCCATTTCATACAGCACCGCTCCAAACGAGAAAATGTCGGTACCGGCATCGAGCGGCTCGCCACGAATCTGCTCGGGGGACATGTAACCCGCAGTCCCCGGCTTCAATCCCTCGCGGGTAAGGTTCCCTGCGGCAGGCTGCGACGAGGTCCCCTCTCGACTAGCGGCCGCAGCCAGTTCCCCGGCCTCGCCGGTTTCGAGCACCCTGGCCACTCCGAAGTCAAGAATCTTTGCGACGTTCTTTTCGGTGATGAAGATGTTCGCAGGCTTAATGTCGCGGTGGATGATGCCCTTTTCGTGCGCCGCTTGGAGACCGCTCGCGATCTGAACCGCGATATCCAGTCCCCGAGCATCTGTCAAGCAGAAGGCTCCCTTGGCCAGATGCTCCCGCAGTGTCTTGCCCTGCAGCAGTTCCATCACGATGAAGGGCTGGCCTTGGTGCTCGGCCAGTTCGTAGATCGGGCAAACATTGGGGTGGCTGAGCGAGGAAACCGAGCGCGCCTCGCGCGCGAAGCGTTCCCGCGCTTTCGCGTCCTCTCCCAGCTCTTCCGGCAGAAATTTCATCGCCACCGGGCGGCCGAGCGTCAGGTCTTCCGCCTTGTAGACGACCCCCATACCCCCGCCGCCCAGGATCTCGAGTACACGATAATGAGAAACCTTCTTGCCAATCAGGAGAGGGGCCGGAAGGTCAATCGGCGGCGACACCCTTGGGCCTGTCGCTTGCGCTTCTCGAGGCAGGGGTTCGGTCCACACGACCGGTGCCTTAAAGCGATACCCGCGGCGCGCCAGGGTCTCGACATATCTCGGCTGCTCGGCCGAGTCCCCTAAAGCCGTCCGAAGCCGCCGGATGACCGCGTTGATGCTAATTTCGAACTCGACCACCGTGTCATTGGGCCAGAGTCTTTGCTGAATCTCTTGCCGGGTGACCACTTCGCCCGGCCGCTCGAGCAACAGCGCAAGGACCTGGAAGGATTGCTCGGGCAGCCTGATTCTCTCTCCGTTCTTCGACAGCTCTCCCGACCGCAGATTGACTTCGAAGGACTCGAAGCGCGCCAAGTACGGAGATTGGGGAGCTTCGTTCACCGGGCCTCCAATTCTGGATCGCAGATTCTAACATTGCCTCCTCGGAATAGACAGCAGCCCGCGACCTGATTGTCTCGTAGATAAACGATTCCTGAGACATAACTTAGCTGTCTCTCGGCCCGCCCGCCCACTGCCCGGAAGCCTCCAGACAAGTCATAGGAATGTCTTTCACATGTCAGCCTCGTGCCATTGAGACTGACCTTGGTTTTTCGGCAAAGTCGATCCGAACAAACGTCCCACGGAGGGTGACAGTCCTTGCGAATCACAGTATGCAATGCGTTCATCAACTCAGGCCCGCGCGCGTTCGCAATTGCGGGCATGCTTGCCACACTTCTAACCGCCTGTGGCGGCCGTCCCCCCTCACGGAATCCGGCGGCCTTCGCGCTTACACTTAGCGGCGACGAAGAGAATGTAATCCCGCCGGCTACGCCAGGCTTGCAGTTCACGCCTGACGAACACATGCCATTCATCCAGCAACCTGACGGAGCGTTCAAGTTGTGGGCATCCGGCGGCGGCATGTACGGAACCTATCTCTTCCAGACGCCGGATCTCGACACGCTCGGGAGCCCGACAAGGGTCTTCCTTCCGGCAGGTGCCGGCACGACCGCGTTTGATGCCGACTACGCAGGGCCAGGGAGCATCTTTCGAGCGTCGAACGGAACGGACTTGCTGATGATTTATCACGCCGAGAATCATCTCTATGATGGTGTCGACTATCCGGGGGTCCCTTTCTACGCTGGTATCGGTCTGGCCCGTTCGCAGGACGGCGGCCTTACCTGGTGGCGCGAGGGAGAGATAATCTCCGGCCACGATCCCCAGCAGACGACGCAGACATCAGCCGGCGCCGGCGCCGGCACGCCGAGCGCGATTGAATCCAACGGTTACATCTACGTGATCTTTCACGAAACCGACCTCCAGAGCGGCATCAGCGGCTTTGGAATTGCCCGTGCGCCGATCAGCAGCGACGGTGCTCCCGGAGCATGGGAGAAATACGATCAAGGATCCTTCAGCACCCCCGGACTGGGCGGAGCATTCACGCCCCTCGGTATCATTCTCGATCCCACCGCCCCGGGCGACCAGCGACAGCCTCATCTCTCCTACAACAGCTACATGAACGAATTTGTGCTGGTGGCCGTTGGAAACGGAGGGATCTACGAACTCGTTTCGCAGGATCTCATCAGTTGGTCTCAGGGCCAGGTCGTGCTGCCCGCACCCGCCCCGGCCGCCGCAAACGCGGGAGGTCCGCGGAACTGGTACCCTACACTCGTTACCCCCAGCGGGCCATCGGATGAGACCACCGGCCAATCCGGCTACTTGTATTATGCAAAATTCGCGGGGAACGGAAGCTCCGATCACTCTCTGTACCGGCAATCTTTCACGATCGCACGCGTGCAGTGACGGCCCCTTTATCGTGGTCGGCTCGTCGCCGTCGGCACAGCATGGGCTCGGTTCTTCGGACGATGGGAATTTCCTCGCGTGGTCCGACCCGACCCCAGACGCTTGCCGGCCCGATCACTTTGCGCATGCGCCGGTCCGCTCGAAGGGAAAGAGCTTGCCCGCGCTCGATGGATCTACGGGGAGCCGGCGGCACGCGAAGCGGCGGCCCGACTCGTAAGAAACTTTGAGAATTGGTCCGTTTTGAAGCGGCCGCAAATTTTCGACGACCTGCAAATGATAGAATTTAAAAACGCGGGCGCTTAACTCAGCGGTAGAGTGCCATCTTCACACGGTGGAAGTCATAGGTTCGAATCCTATAGCGCCCACCATCAAGCACTTGCAGGTCCAGATTTGGATCCGGGGCCACTTCCGTAATCTGCTTGATGAGGATGCCTCGTTGCGCACTGCGCTGGGCCGGGGTCACAGCTTGCACGTAGGTGTTCGATGTAACGACCGGTGCAAGCACGCATGCACCGCGCAAACGTCAGTGTCACCACTTCACATCTTCACCGTTGGCATTGAGCAGCGTGCCGAAACGGCTGTAAATGGATATTCGTTACCTTTGGGTAACAATGAGTATCAATGGATATCCGACTTCGGCCCTCAGAACGGCGCAAACCGCTGGGGAAGACTCCGTACGAACTGATCTTTCTCTGCCTGCGACGGCGGCGCGACTCCGGCGGCTCTTGCAACCGGGGCGTTCGAATAGAACAGGCAGTCGACATCGGCCTGGGTGACGATATTCCACTGGAGTTGACAAGCACTGGATTGCATTTCTGGGTCATCTTGACAGACGTGTCATTCGCTCGCAGCCACAGTGGGTTTTTGGCCACCCACTGCCAAGGTTGTGGCGAGCCATGGCAAGGTCCAGCCCGGAGGCTTGCGGCCCAGCTTTTGCAGCCATGGCCCTCCGATCCATAACCCTTCGCTTGTTGGGGCGGGCCTTATTGAAATTCCGCGATGCCTGCCTCCGGCGGGGTGTTCTCGCGCAAGCTTAAAGTTCCCACGACCATCGGATCTCCACGTGTCCTCTTGGAGGGAAGACGAAATCCTTGGTATCCAGACGCCAGGAGCATACTGCCTGCCCCTACCGGTCTTCTGGATTGTGGTTTTCGATCTGCACGAATTGCCAGCCAAAGCGGCCCTTGATGCACAGGTTGCCGCGGGTCACGTCGTGATCGACGGGCGAGGTCACGCGAACAATCCTGCCATCCTGCTCGCGCACTGTGAGGTTGCACCCGACGCCGCAATACGGGCAGATCGTGTCGGTCTCGGATTGGCGCGTTTCATCCCAGGTCCCGGCCTGGCGCATGTCATATTCGCTCTTGAACATCAGCGCGCCCGTCGGACACACGCCGATGCAGTTGCCGCAGTAGACGCATGCAGAATCCGGCAAAGGCACATCATATTCGGTGGCAATGCGCGCCGAGAAGCCGCGGCCCGCGACGGCGATGGCGAAGGTATTCTGGGCGTCGACGCCGCAAGCCTCCACGCACTTGTAACAGAGAATGCATTTCGAATAGTCGCGCACATAGAGGTCGTTGTCGATCTTCACCGGCTGGCGAACGGTCGCGCGCGATTCGCCAAAGCGTTCCGGCTTTGCGCCGTAGCGATCAACGTATTCCTGAAACCTCCAGGCAGTCGAGACGTCGACCGACGATGCCAGGAACTCAAGCACCAGGCGCCGGCTCAGACGTACGCGCTCGGAGTCGGTCTTGATGGACATGTTGGGCTCGACTTTCCGCGAGCATGCGGGAACCAGAGTTCGCGAGCCCTCGAGTTCCACGACGCAGACGCGGCAAACGTTGACCGGAGTCAGGCTCTCGAGATAGCAGAGCGTCGGGGTGTCGATGCCGAGTTTACGGGCGGCGTCGAGGATGGTTGAGCCCTCGGGAACCGGGACGCTCTTGCCGTCGATCTGCACCTCGACCATGAGCGCGCTCGAGCCGGGCGGCGCGGGAATCGGACCGCGGGGAACCGGAGTCAGGGGCTGAGGCGCGCGCGAAGCGTCGACCGCGGGCATGGCTTCCGCGTCGTGTTTACTCATCAAAACTCCAGCGTTTGAGCGCCGATTCGAGCGCTGAGGAAGCAGTTTGTCCCAGACCGCAGATGGAGGCGTCGCGCATGGCCTGTCCCATTTCGCGAATGCGCGCGATTTCCTCGGATACCGAGCCCAGCGGTTTTCTGGCGGCCAGGCGCTCGAGCGCTTCCTGCTGCCGGACGACGCCCACGCGGCAGGGAACGCACTGCCCGCAGGTTTCGTGGCGGAAGAAGCCGGAAATCCGCAGCAGGATGCGCTTTAGGTCCACGGTGTCGTCGAAGAGCATGACTACGCCCGAGCCGAGAGTGGCGCCGATGGCGCGCGTGTCTTCGAAGGTCAGCGGCGTGTCCAGTTCCTGGGGCGAGAGGAAGGCTCCTGCGGCGCCGCCAACCAGAACGGCTTTGAGCCGTCCGCTGCCGGCGACGCCGCCGGCGAGATCGATGAGGCTGCCTAACGTCCGGCCCATGGCGATTTCGTATACGCCCGGACGGGCAACGTGCCCGCTCACGCAGAACAGCCGCGTGCCCGAAGAGCTCGCGGTGCCGATGTTTGAGAACGCGGCGCCTTTTTCGAGCAGGATCAGCGGAACGTTGGCCAGCGTCTCCACGTTGTTGACCGCCGTCGGCTGGCGGAAAAGTCCGGCTTCGGTGGGGAAGGGGGGCTTATTGCGAGGCTCGCCGCGGTAGCCTTCGATGGAGTTGAAGAGCGCCGTTTCTTCGCCGCAGATATAGGCGCCCGCTCCGCGCCGCAGCTCGATCTGGAAATTGAGACCGCTGCCCAGAATGTTGTTGCCCAACAGCCGGTTCTGACTGGCGGCGGAGATGGCCTCGGCCATGCGTTCGGCGGCAAGAGGGTATTCGCCCCGCAGGTAGATGTAACCGTGCGCCGCGCCGGTGGCGAGGGCGGCAATGGTCATACCTTCCAGGATCGCGAAGGGATCCCCTTCCATGAGGACGCGGTCCTTGAAGGTTCCCGGCTCCGACTCGTCGGCGTTGCAGATTACGTAGTGCGCGCGCCTGGAGTCGGACTCGAGAAGATGACGCCGGGCGTGCAGGGCCTCCCATTTCCTGGCGGTGGGAAACGCAGCGCCTCCGCGGCCCAGAAGTTTCGAAGCCGCGACTTCGCGGATGACGCCCTCGGGTCCGAGCTCAAGGGCCAATCGCAGCGCTTCATAGCCGCCCGTACGGCGGTAGCCGTCAAGGTTCGCAGAATCCGCAGAATCCCTCCGGTTGAAGCGGCGGAGCAGACGCAGCTGCTCCGATCCGGCCTGTGGAACCGAACGGCCGGTCTCGAGGACATCGGGCGGCGCGGGCATGCGATGTTCGACGGCCTGGCGGACCAGGGAAGCGAGCGTTTCCGCGGTTGCCGGGGCCAGTACGCGCTCGCGATGTGACTTTCCGGCGGAGCTCACCAGCGCTGCCGGCGCGCGCTCGCAGAGTCCGAGGCACTGGCTGCGCAGCCAGGTTGCTTTTCTACCTTCGCAGGGGGAGCCGGGGGGACCGAGCGCGCGCTCGAGCTGAGAGCAGAGTTTTCCCGCGCCCCGGGTCAAGCAAGCGATGTCGTCGCACACATGAGCCACGACCGGGGAACGCGGCGACAAGGAGAACATGCCATAGAACGAAGCCACGCCGTGGATCTCGGCCGGCGGGATGTGCAACCGCTCGGCCGCGTAGTTGACCGCTCCCGGACTGATCCAGCCGACTCGATTCTGGATGGCGTGCAGCAGCGGCAGGAGTAGATGGCGATCGTTCGGATGAAGCGAAAAAGCCGGGCCGCTGTCGAGCCCGGCCGCATTCGACGCCGGCTTGCATGCGGTGGTTCCGAGTTCGCGGTCGACAACCATGCGCTCTTCTCCGCTCGGCCGGGCGCTCGTGAGGCGAAGGTCCAAAGGCTACTCCTCGCAGTTGTCGATGCGGATGGCCGTGGCCTTGAACTCCGCGGTCCCCGACTTGGGATCGACGGCATCGATGGTCAGAACGTTCGTTGCCACCTGGTCGTGAAAGTGCACGGTCATGAAGGCCAGTCCGGGGCGCAAGCCAGGGTCAAAACGGACCGGCGCCAGGACCGATCCGCGGCGCGAACTTACACGAACCCGCTGACCCTCGCGCAAGCGATAGCGCTTGCCGTCTTCGGGTGAGAGGTCGAGAGTTTCACGGCGGCGTAAGGGAGACTTGTACAGGTTGCTCTGAACCCCCGTGTTGTAGGAATCGAGCCGGCGTCCGGTGGTGAGACGGATGGGATATTGCGGGTCGACCGCATCGACCGGCGGCTCGTATTCGACCACGTGGAAAGGCGCCCGCGGGCCGATCAGCGGCTCGTGCCACAACCGGCCGTGCAGATAGATCTCGCCAGGGTGCGATTCGTCATAGCAGGGCCACTGGATTCCGCCAAGCTCTTCGAGCCGGCGGTAGCTCATGCCCGCGTGCATCGGGCTCAGGGAGCGCAATTCGTTCCAGACGGCTTCCGCCTTGGGCTCGCCCCAGTCATGACCGAGCCGGCGCGCGAGATCGTAGAGGATATCGAGATCGTCGCGAACCCCCTCGGGCATGGGCACCGTGGGGCGCACGCGCTGCACCCGGCGCTCGCTCGAAGTCACGGTCCCTTCACTTTCGAAGGCGCCGGCCGAAGCGGGCAGCACCACGTCCGCCATCTGCGCGGTATGGGTGTAAAACAGATCCTGGACCAGGAGAAACCGAAGTCCCCCGAGCAGCTTGAGCGCATGACCTCGGTCGGCTTCGGAATCCGCAGGGTTCTCGCCCAGACAGTACAGTGTGGTCAGCTCGCCGCGTTCCATGGCGCTGAACATCCCGCTCAAGTGCCAGCCTTTCTTGGGATGGAGCTTGACGCCCCAGGCTTTCTCGAACCGCGCCCGTATGTCGTCGTTTTCGATATGCTGAAAACCCACCAGGCGATCCGGGATGGCGCCCATGTCGCCGCCGCCCTGCACGTTGTTCTGGCCGCGCAGCGGGCAGACGCCGCTTCCGTAGCGCCCGATGTGCCCGGTGAGCAAGGCCAGGTTGATGAGGGCAACGACGTTGTCGACCGCGTTGTGATGCTCGGTGATGCCCAGCGTCCAGCACAGTTGCGCGCGCTCCGCGCGGGCATAGGCATGCGCGGCTTGGCGTATGGCCGATGCCGGAACACCGCACTCGCGCTCGGCGCGCGCCAGCGTGTACTTCTCCACGTGCGCCTTGTAGGCATCAAATCCGCTGGTGGCATGCTCGATGAATTTCGTGTTGGCGAGACCCGAAGAGATGATCTCGCGCCCCATGGCATTGGCCAGCGAGATGTCGGAGCCGACGTCGAGACCCAGCCAGAGTTCGGCCCATTGGGCGGAGCTGGTGCGGCGGGGATCGATCACATAGAGTTCGGCCCCGTTACGCATTCCGCGCAGCAGGTGATGAAAGAAGATGGGGTGGGTCTCTCTCGCATTCGATCCCCAGAGGAGAATGACACGGGTTTGCTCGATCTCGTTGTACGAGCTGGTCCCGCCACCCGCGCCGAATACCGCCGCCAGACCGGCGACGCTCGGAGCGTGTCAAGTGCGGTTACAGCTGTCGATATTGTTGGTTCCCATGATGGAACGGACGAACTTCTGGGCCGCGTAATTCAGCTCGTTGGTGGTCTTCGAACAACTGAACATGCCGAAGTCCCGGGGGTCGCGCTTCGCGATGGAAGCGCGGAAGGCCCGTGCGGCGCGGTTGAGAGCTTCGTCCCATGTTGCCGGACGATGCCCGCCGTTTTCGCGCACCAGCGGCTGGGTCAATCGGCCCCTGGCTGGAATTGCCATACCCATTAGATTGCCCTCAAAGGCTGTCTCCAAGATCGTATACCTTTAGCTCGATCCCGGCTCCCTGCCGCTCCGTGGATGGATTGCGGAGCGCTAAGCAGCGTCGTCGCGAGCTCTCAGTTCGCGCGGCCCGGCGCGGTAGCCGCCGGAGGCGGGGACTGGAACAGTCTCGCAGCGTTCTTCCAGAGTTGCGTGACACCCCAGGCCCAGGGGAGGCCGACAAACAACCACGCCAGAAGCACCAGGGCCACGGGCGTTTTTTTCACTTCCTGCATGGTTCGCTCCTCAGGTTTTACTGGGCGGCAGCGGTCAGCCCGTCCGCCGGCGCCGCTTCGGGCTTGGCTGCCTCCGTCTGGTGCCAGTGTTTCGGATCCACCGGACGCACCAATGCGTTGGCGATGAGACCCACCACCAACAAGGCGACCATCACGTAAAGGACGGTCGAGTAAGTGTCCGCCAGGGCGACGCCGCGGTCCTTCAGGTACTCACGAATGTAGTTAACCAGCAATGGACCGAGAATCCCCGCGGCCGACCATGCGGTCAGCAAGCGTCCGTGAATGGCGCCGACCTCCATGGTGCCGAACAAATCGCGGAGGTAAGCAGGCACGGTCGCGAAACCGCCCCCATACATGGAGACAATCACGCAGACGAGGCCGACAAAGAGCGGAACGCTGTTCATGCCGCGGACGCCGGTGCGCGGAGCCATGTAGTAGAGGATTGCGCCCAGCACAAAGAAGATGGAATAGGTGTTCTTGCGGCCGATGTAGTCGGATACGGTAGACCAGATGAAGCGTCCGCCCATATTGAAGAGGCTGAGGAGAGCGACGAAGCCGGCGGCAGCCGCCGGACTGACGCGCCCTCGGAACAGCTCGCGGATCATCGGCGAGGCCTGTTCGAGAATGCCGATGCCGGCGGTGACGTTCATGCACAGCACGATCCACAGCAGCCAGAATTGCGGCGTCAGCGAGGCTTCGTTGACTTCGACGTTGTGGACCGTGACCAGGGCTTTAGGTTTTGCGGGAGGCGCCCAGCCTTCAGGCCGCCACCCTTCCGCGGGCACGCGCACGGTGAAGACCCCGAACATCATGGCCGCCAAGTAGATGGCGCCCATTACCACGAACGTCTGTTCTACGCCCAGGTTGTGGTCGCTGCGGAAGTGGTCCATCAAGTTGCGCGACAGGGGAGCGCCAATGAGCGCGCCCCCGCCAAATCCCATAATGGCCATGCCGGTCGCCATCCCTGGCCGGTCGGGGAACCACTTGATGAGGGTGGACACCGGGGAAATGTAGCCGATCCCCAGCCCGATGCCCCCGATCACTCCGTAGCCAAGGTAGATCAGCCAGAGCTGATGGAGCTCGACCCCGAGAGCGGAGATGAAGAAGCCGCTGCCGAAACAAACCGCCGAGGCAAACATGGCTTTGCGCGGGCCCACGCGCTCCAGCCATTTGCCGAAAACCGCGGCGGAGACCCCCAGAAAGAAAATGGCCAGGATAAAGATCCATCCGAGATCGGTGAACTTCCAGTCTGCGGGATTGGGGCTGTCCACTGCGGGCAGGACGCCCGTGCCCCCGCCGGCGGTTGAAACCTGGATCAGGTAATTCAGCGGCTTCTTGAAAACGCTGAAGGCATAGGCTTGCCCGATGGCCAAGTGAATCGAGAGCGCAGCCGGAGGCACCAGCCAGCGGCTGAACCCCGGCTTGGCGATCGTACGGGGGCGGTCAAGAAAGGAAAGCAGGCCCATAGCTCGACACCTCACTGTCGCTGGATGGACTTTGTCCTGCAGAGCCGAACAGCGAAAACGCTCAGCTGCCGGGGCGGGCTTCGCCCCAGGACCGGATCCACGCTTCGAAAACCTTCGATTTGCGCCACAAAGATTAACATATCGTAATACGATGTAAAGCGATTTCTTGCCGTCGGCTTCCGCGTACGGACCAACTGAGAGGGCAGATCGCAGGACTTACTTGAATGAAGGCCGGCCGCCGGCGGGGGAAAGCAGAGGAAACGGGGCAAACGGCACACTTGGCAAGCCGGATGCTCTCGCGCCATGCTCTAAGAAAGATCCCTAAGACGTTACCTGCCTGCACGTGTACATTGATGTCGGGAGTTTGCGTGCCTCGGTTGATGGCCATCACGCTCTGGTTGACAATCGCGGCGCCGCTCGCCGCGGCGGATACGCGAGCGGGCGCTGCGCAATCGCTGATCACTCCCGAGCTCAAGGGCCGCACGGTGTACCTGGCGGGATTTGGGCACAACCGCGTCGCCACGGGCGTGCACGATGATCTTTATGCCCGGTGCCTGGCGCTCGGCGTTGCAAAGCGGACGCTGGTGCTTTGTTCGATCGACCTGATCGGCCTGTTTTATGAGGATGTCCTCACCATCCGGAAGGCGTTTCGGCAGATGACACCCGCCGGATCGGTCTTGATGGTTGCTTCCATCCACACGCACTCGGGACCCGACACACTGGGGCTCTACGGTGCGAGGCCGCTTGAAACGGGAGTGGACCTGAAATACCTGGGATGGGTCGACCAGCGCATCGCCAGGACCGCCGCGGACGCGGTCGGCGCCATGCAGCCGGCGAAGCTCGAACTGGCGCGCGACGACCATCCCCTGCTTGCGCTGCTGCAGGGTGTAGATCGTCCTCCAATCGTAAAAGATCCCTTTCTTTACGTGATGCGCCTGGCGGCGCGGTCGACCGGGCAGACCATCGCAACTGTGGTCAACTGGAGCGACCATCCCGAAGTCCTCGGCCGAAAAAACACCGAGATCAGCGCCGATTACCCACACTGGACTCGTGAGTATCTGGAGGAAAAACTGGGCGGCACGGTCCTGTTTTTTCCGGGCTCGATCGGGAAGGTCTCACCGCTCGGCGATCGGGTCGCGCTCGTCGATCCGGAAACCGGCGGGCTCGCCGAGGATGGGAGCCGGCGTAAAGCCGAACTGTTGGGGACCGAAATCGGTCGACTTGCCGAGCGCGCGCTCGAACGGGCGAAGCCGGTGAGCGTCGATGCGATCGCAATCGCAAGCGATACGGCATTCGTTCCCATCGACAACCCGAATTTCAGGGCCGCCGAGGCTGCCGGGGTGTTTGCCGGACGGAAGCCTTTCTACACACAGGGGCGCCTCGACACCTCTTCGGAGACGCTCGATCTGCCCACGTTGGGGCGCGTGAAGAGTTCGACCGGCCATGATGTCCGGACCGAAGTCGATTACATTCAGCTGCGCTCGGGCCGCGCCCCAGTGGCCGAGATTGTGACCATACCCGGAGAAATCTATCCCGAACTGGTGAACGGCGGCGTGGCGCGGCTTCCGGGGTCTGACTTTCCCCAGGCGCCAATCGAACCGGTTCTTCGGGAGCTGCTCAAGACCAGGTATCAATTTGTCCTCGGCCTGGGAAATGATGAGATCGGCTATCTCATCCCCAAGGTGGAGTGGGACGAAAAACCGCCCTGGTTGAAAAATGCCGGCGAACCCTGGTACGGGGAAGTGAATTCAGCGGGGCCCGATGCCGCAGCCGTTGTCCTCAGGGCTCTGGCCGCCCTGATTTCTAACGGCAAGTCTGAATGACAGGGGTTTTCTTGGACCACCCATTCGAACCCTCCCTCCGGGGATTTATTCCCGCGGGGGCACGTTCGGCCATTCCGTGACCACGATCGCTCCATCCGGCTGGCGTTCGAGGGTGGGCGCGTAAAGGCCCAGCTCCTGCCGGCGCCACCACATTCCGGTCTTGCGTTTTTCCGGCAGCGAAGTGAACCAATACTGCCAGAGCACCACCCGAATCGTTCGCGGCGGTTGCCTGGGAAACGGATTTCCGGCAAAGAGCGCCAGTACAGCTTGCTCGTTTTCGAGCAATCGCAGCTCGGTGTTGGGCACAATCGGATATTCGCGCCACACGCCGAGCGATGCGAACCACAGGTTCCAGTCAAACCTGGGTTGATAAGGGGCGTAGATTCCCGGCGGCTGGCCGAGTTCCTGGGGTTTAAAGCGAAACGGGTAGGCGACCCAGTTCCTGCCATCGGAGGAGCCCTGAAATTCGATCTCATAGCGGCCGCGCGTCATGACGGCGAACAGGCCGTATTGGTTGGCGATGCGAAATGGCTCGAGCGCCGCGACCGGAGAGGCCGGCAGGGGTGCGCCGCGCGCAAACATCCACACCAGTTCGGCGACGGTTACATAGAAAATCCAGGTTAAGAGGACGGCGGTTGCCGCAAGCTTCGCGGCCTTCGAGTGCCTGCGGAATTTTCCTTTCCAACGGGAGTCGCTTTCTCTCCCTTCCGGCTCCTCGCTGGATTGCGCCATCGGCTTCGGCTTCCATTTTGACGGCAACGCCTTCTCGAGGAAACGGTCATCGAGCAGCAGTACGCCCAGCGACAGCACAATGTAATTGAGAAAAGCGTAATTGGCCGTGAGGATCACCGGAATCTGCCAGACCGTAACGATGAAGAACAATGCGATCCGCCAGCGACGGGGCAGAAACAGCATCCAGACCAGGCCAAGCTCCATCGCCAGCGTGGCGAAGGCGGTTCCTCGGTGGAACCAACGCGGAGCGTGCTGCGCGTACCAGCCGATCCAGGTCGGCAGCGGCCCGTTTTGGTAATACTCGTCCATGGCGGTGAAATTCCGCCACTGCGGGTCTCGGCTGAGCAGTTTGACCGCGCCGGACTGGAAGTAGATGCGAAACCACTCCCAGTTGAGCAGAAACAGGCTGGCGCGCGGGGGCGGACGGGTCCGGCCGAGGCCCGGACGGACGCCCGGCGGTGCAAAGAACAGAGAGAGGAAGCCGGCCTCGAGCAACATTCCATCGGATTGATATTCGGAAAAGTCCTGCGCAGCGCATACGAAGGAAAGAAAACAGACAAACGACGCCACGAGCGCGGCCCGCGGCCAGACATTCGCCACGACCAACAGCGATGCCAGCATTCCCGCCCAGCAGAGGGCCGTCAGCATGGCCGGCGCGCTCGAAAACCAGACCAGCGTCGGCGCGTACCACAGATTTCCCAGGTGTCCGAGCGATTCGGCGACCTGCGCGAGATACTTTCCGGCGGGAAGCACTCCGGCGGGACCGATAAGCCCGCGAATCTGAAAAACCAGCGAGAAAAAGGCGGAGAAGTACACCAACCCGAGTGCGCGCAGAAACAACCAGCGCGGAAGGAAGCGATCAGGCGGGCCCTCGCGCCAATCAAACAGCCATCGGATGGCCGGCACAGGCGTTGCGGGCATGACGGAGGTAGATTATAGGAGTTGGCCCGGGCGCATCTAAAATGGATGTCGAAGGAGCAGCCCAATGGCGAGACGGCTCTCTCTGAAAATGCTTGTCGCGACGGTGATGTGGGTCGCGCTCGCGGGCACGCCCGGCGCGCTCGCACAGCGCGGTGGAGGCTTCCGCGGCTCCGGGTTTGGCGGTCGTCCGGGATTCGCCGGCTTTCGCGGTCCGGGCTTTCGAGGTTTCCGTCCCGGCTTTGGCGGATTCGGCGGGCCCAGATTCTTCGGGCCCAGGTTTTTCGGACCCAGGGTCTTCGGGCCCAGGGTCTTCGTGCGTGCTGTTCCCTGGGGGTTTGCCGGCTTCAACATCGGATTTGGCTCTTGGCCGTATTGGGGGGCGGACCCGTATTTTGTGGGTTACGGCCCATGGGGACCGTACGACTACGCCCCTCCGTACGGCCCTGACCACGGCGCGGACGACCGCGACGGCTCGAACCCGGATTACGGCGATGGCCATGACTTCCGCTACGACCCTGAATTCCTGGGGCCGCCCGCGAACGGCCCGCAGCCTGAGGGCGGTGGAAATAGCGCTCCCCAACAACAACCCTCGAGCGGCGCGGAATCGCCCGCTCCTGGCGAAGATCAAGTCAGGTTGAATTTTGCCGTTTACCCGGTCCCGGCTTTAAACCGGAGAACCGGACCGGCAATCGACGCCCACCTTCCGGCTCGGAATCGTCAAGGGCAGGAAGGTTCCGAATTGCGTCCCGCCGTAAGGAACGTGATCGGGGCCCTTCGCGCCATGCCCCCCGCGGCCCGGCTAAGCCAACTCAGCTCTGGCCGCTACCGCGGTTTTTCGCCCGAGGAGCGCGAACTGCTGAGAAACGAGGCGCCGCGGTTCGAAGCGCAGCAGCAGTGAGGTGCATTCCCCGTTTCCTGCGCGGGGTTCAGAGTTCGAACGAGCGCCCATGAGCCGCGTGGAACCGATGGAGACCGAAGGCCAAAACGAACATTTCCCGGCTGGCCTGTGCGCGGATTGCCGGCACATGCGCCTGATTACATCCGATCGCGGATCCGAATTCTATTTGTGCCAGAGGAGCGCATCCGACCCGAGTTTCCCGAAATATCCCCGCCTGCCCGTGGTCGAATGCCGGGGACATGAACCGATGTCAAAAAAATAGAAGGGGGGCGGGCTCGGGCGCATATCCAGGGTGAAGATCGCGCCGGCCGGCGAGCGCGACGGGGAGCCATGCACTTGTAACCGGTTTCGACCACAGGCGGCGCACGGCTTCGTCTGCGCTGCCGCGAGGGCTTCATTCCGCGAATGCGCGGCTCATCGCCGGCCAGTCTAGAGTTCCTGCTGCTTAGCCGGAATTCGAAGCCCCAGCTCTTTCATCACCGTCTGCAGGTCCTTCCAGGCTTCTTTTTTCTGGCGCGGGTCGCGCAACAGAAACGCGGGGTGGTAGGTGACTCGCAGTTTGGTCCCGCGGAAATCGAACCAGCGGCCGCGCAGCTCCGACATAGGCGCATTCACCGCCAGCAGCGTTTTGGCCGCGACCGCGCCGAGCGCCACGATGACTTGCGGTTCCACCGCTTCAATCTGGCGCAGGAGGAACGGGGAGCAGGTTTCGCACTCATCGCGTTCCGGCGTGCGATTGCCCGGGGGCCGGCACTTGATAATGTTGGCGATGTAGACGTCTTTGCGCCCGAGCCCCATGGCCCGGATCATGTTGTTGAGTAAGAGCCCGGCGCGGCCCACAAACGGTTCGCCTTGTTCGTCTTCATCGGCGCCCGGCGCTTCGCCGATGAACATGAGGTCGGCTCCCGGGTTGCCTACGCCAAAGACGATCTGCTTTCGCCCCTGTTTGTGCAGTCGGCAACGGGTGCAGTCGCCGATATCCTCGCGAATCAGTCGGAGGCGCGCGGCAGGGTCCGGCCGCCGAGCGCGGCGGGCGCTCTCGCCCCCCATGCCCCCGGTTTCCGTCCCGGTTCCGGTTGGCGCCCGGCCCGAGAGGGTCGTCATCGCTCCGAGTTCGAGGGGTGGGGAAGCTGTACTTTCTTCATCGCTCAGGGGTTCGCCCGGGGCTCGGTCGGGGCTCGTTTCCCGCCGGTAAAAATCATAGATGCCGAGATCGTTGTAGTAGCGGACGCGGTCCGCAAGGGCCCGCCGCAGATGGGGATCAAGAGGTGAGGACATGATCTCGGATTCTAACCGGTGAACCTTGTCGGCCGGAATAAAACTCTGAACTACCGGGAGCGGGAGACCAGAAAGAAGATTCGGAGAAGTCACGATTGGCTGGGAACTCGATGCCGCTTTTTCTTCAGTCCCACCACACAGTCGAGCACCCGTTGCGCGACCTCCCATTTGCTCGTCTCCGGGACCGGAACCCTCTCTGAAGGAGTGAGGATGGTGACGGCGTTTCGCTCCGAGTCAAAGCCAACGCCCTCGCGCGAAACGTCGTTTACCACAATGGCATCGAGCGACTTGGATTCGAGCTTCTTGCGCGCGTTCTCGATCACGTTTTCGGTTTCTGCGGCAAAGCCGATGACGAGCTGGGATGGACGGCGCCGCCGCACAATTTCCGCCAGGATATCGGGGGCGGGTTCGAGCGCCAGCGCCATTTCGCCCGCCCGCTTGATCTTCTGCGCCGGGGGATTGCGCACGGTGTAGTCGGCGACCGCGGCGGCCTTGATCACGATCGAGGATTCCGGCAGCAAGCCGACGACCGCGTCGAGCATTTCCTTGGCCGACTCCACCCGCGTCAGCTCTGCGGCGGCCGGCGGCTCGAGCCAGGTGGGTCCGCTGACCAGGAGAACGCGCGCCCCCCGCCGCAGCGCCGCCTCGGCCAACGCGTATCCCATGCGCCCGCTCGAACGGTTGCTCAGATAGCGCACCGGGTCAACCTTCTCCCGCGTGGGACCCGCGGTGATGAGCACGGTTTCGCCCGCCAGGTCCTGCGAGTGGCCGACGGCCTCCATGGCGCAAGCGACGATGGCATGGTTTTCGGCCAGCCGTCCCGGACCGGTCATCCCGCAGGCGAGATAGCCGCTTTCGGGCTCGACAATCTTCACCCCGCGCCGGCGCAGAGTTTCCAGATTCTGCCGTGTCGCCGGATGTTCCCACATGTTTACATTCATCGCCGGCGCCACCACGACCGGAGCCGTGGTGGCCAGATACAGAGTCGTCAGAAAATCGTTCGCGATTCCCTGGGCAAACTTCGCGAGAACGTCGGCGGTTGCCGGCGCCACCACCAGGGCGTCAATCGACTGCGCGACCGAGATGTGTTCGATGGCCGAATCAAGATTGGGTTCGGCGCCGGACGCGGAGGTGAACAAACCGGTGATGACTTTTTCTCCCGAAAGCGCCGCGAAGGTGAGAGGACGCACGAACTGTTGGGCGGAATCGGTCATCACCACCTGAACGCGGATACCGCGGTCCTCGAGCAGGCGGACGATTTCGGCGGCTTTATATACCGCGATTCCGCCGCAAACACCGAGAGCGATTTTCATGAGAGCTTGGAGCTGTGAACCAACCCGTCGGATGCGGGGGAGAAAACGCGCCCTATAGGGCAAGGACCCGGGTCATGCGAATCATTCGATGCGCTCGGCGCCTGCGGAGACTCGGCCGTGTTGCGGGTCCGGACTGGATCGCCCGGGGGCCGGGCCTCGGCCCTAGGAGGTGCCTTCCGACCCTACGGCTTTGTCGAGCATTTCGTTTGCCACCTCGACCGGCGCCGGCGCGATTGCGGGCACGACCCACTTGACCTTGCCTGCCTTGATCTCGTCCTGCGCGATCCGGCAGGGCTTGCGCGAACCTGTTTCAATCACCGGCGGCGCTCCGCCCTGGAGTTGCCGCGCCCGCCGCGCCGCGACCAGAATGTAGCGATAATTGCTGTCGAAGCCGTCAATCAACTTCATGGCACTCCCCCTATTACTTGACGCTGGCTGCGGTTTTGCCGAACGACTGCAGAATAGGCTGGAGCCGTTCGCGAACGTTTTCGAGACGGTAGCTCTTCGCAATGTCGCTTAACCCGGCGTCCGTCCGGTCCAGTCGTTGGAGTCGCTCGGAGAGCAGAATGGCTTCGAGCGCCTTCACCGACTCTTCCAGCCGGTCGTTCACCAAAATATAGCCGTATTTTCCGTAATTCTCAATCTCACGGCCGGCCGCATCGAGCCTCTGGCGGATGACGGCATCGGAATTCTGGCCCCGTTCGCGCAGCCGGCGCTCAAGCTCCCCGCGATTGGGCGGGAGAACGAAGATGCTGACCGAGTCGGGAATTTCTCTCCGGATCTCGTCCGCGCCCTGCACGTCAATATCGAGCAGAAGGTCGCTGCCTTCCGCCCGGGCCTTTTCGAGGAAGCGCCGCGCCGTGCCGTAATAATCCTCCCCGTAGACCTCGGCGTACTCGAGAAATTCTCCCTCGGCGATCATCTTTTCGAACTCGTCCCGGGCCTTAAAAAAGTACTCGCGGCCATCGCGCTCGTTTCCCCGCGGCTGGCGCGTGGTGTAGGAAATCGAGAACTCCAGGTTTGCGACTCTTCCCCGCACTTCCTTGACCAGCGTCGATTTGCCGGAGCCGGAGGGCGCCGAGATGATGAAGACGGTTGTCATTCCACTATTCGATGTTCTGCACCTGCTCGCGGGCCTTTTCGATGTCGGACTTCATGGCCAGTCCCGCTTCGGTGATGCGCACCGCATCCCCGACAAGTCCGGAAGTCTTGGCGAGCAGGGTGTTGGCTTCGCGGTTCATTTCCTGGAGCAGGAAGTCCAACTTTTTCCCGCTTTCCGCATCCCGATCGAGCAGGCCGAGAAAATGATCGGCGTGGTTTTCAAGGCGCACCAGTTCTTCCTGAATGTCGCTCCGGTCCGCCAGAAGCGCCGCCTCCTGCACGATCCGCTCCTGCTCGACGGAAGCGCCCAGCCATTCCTGCATCCGCGATCTTAGCCGTTCGGTATAGTTCCGGAGCACGGTTTCCCGGTGCGTGCGCACCTCCGAGCAGGCCGCCTTCAGCTTCGCCATTCGCTCCCGCAACTCCCGCTCAATGCCCCTGCCCTCTTCTTCCCGCATGCGATTGAGACGGTCGAGGACAGGCTCGAGCGCAGCGAGGACCGCGGGCGTAAGCTCCTCTTCGCGAGGGGCGGAGGCGGCGTCGAGCGCGCCGGGCATGCGAAGCACGGCATTCAGGTCCGGCTCGGCCACGATCCCCGCCTCGGCCGCCGCCGCCCGGAAGGCCTGCATGTAGGCGGAGACCAGGGCGCGATTGAGCGCCAGCGGCGCCGTTCCGGCCTGTTCGAAGGAAAGGCTCACATCGATATGCCCGCGCGAGAGCTTCTCCTTCAGCACGCGGCGCAGATGCATTTCAAGCGCATCGGTGTTTGCCGGAAGCCGGAAATGCAGATCGAGAAAGCGATGATTGACGGACTTGACCGAAAGGCTGAACCCGGGGCCGCTGTTTACCTGGCCCCTGGCCTCGGCAAAACCCGTCATCGAGCGGATGGGCATCAGATCCAGTGTCTCATTTTCACGGCACCTGCGCCGCCAGGCGCGGCACTTCGCTATCGATGAACTGCAGATCGTACAGCCGCCGGTAGGTCCCGAGCTTTTCCATCAGCTGTTCGTGCGTGCCCTCGTCGGCGATGGAGCCGTCTTCAAGCACCACGATGCGGTCGGCGCGCCGCACCGTGGAGAGGCGATGCGCGATCACCACCACGGTTCTTCCCGCCATCAGGTTCTGCAGGGCCGACTGTACCAGCGCCTCCGATTCGCTGTCGAGCGCCGAAGTGGCCTCGTCGAGAATCAGAATGGGAGCATTCTTCAAAAGCGCGCGGGCGATGGCCAGGCGCTGGCGCTCGCCGCCGGAGAGCCGGAAGCCGCGCTCGCCGATGACCGTGTCGTAGCCGGCCGGGAGTTTGGAAATGAAGTGGTCGGCCAGGGCGGCGCAGGCGGCGCGCTCGACCTCGCGCGCGGAAACATAGGGCTGGCCGTAGGCGATGTTGTTGCGCACCGTGTCGTTAAACAGCACCGTCTCCTGGGTCACAATCCCGATCTGCGAGCGCAGCGAGGCCAGAGAAACCCCGCGGATATCGCGGCCGTCGATCGAAATGGAGCCGGAGGTGACATCGAAGAAGCGGGGAAGCAGCGAAACCAGAGTGCTCTTGCCCGAGCCGCTCGACCCCACCAGCGCCAGCACCTCTCCGGCCTTCACTTCGAGATCGATGTTCCGCAGGATTTCGCGGCCGCTCTTGCCGGACTGGTAATAGAAGCCGACATCGGCGAAGCGGATGCTGCGGGAGAACGGCGGAAGCCTCCCGGCATTCGGCTTCTCTTCGACTTCGTCGTGAATGTCCATGAATTTAAAGATCTCGCTGGATGCGCCGAGCGCCTGCTGAAAACTGTTGTGAAACAGGGCGAACTTGCGGACCGGGTCGTACAGCTTGAACACGGCAATGATGAAGGCGACGAAAATGCCGGGAGTCATCCTGCCGTGAACGATCTGCTGCCGGCCGAGCAGCAGAAGCAGCACGATGGCCACGGCGCCGAAAATATCCATCAACGGAGAGCTGATGGCAGCCGCCGCGACCGAACGCAGGTTGGCGCGGAACAGCCGTTGCGCGGCCCGCCGGAAGCGCGCGAACTCCCACGACTCCATGCTGAAGGCCTTCACGATGCGGTGGCCGGTAATGCTTTCGTGAAGAATGTTCTGGATCTCCGCCAGCTTGTCCTGCCCGCGCCGCGTGGTGTGGCGCACCCTGCGTCCAATCCTGCTGGCGGAAAAAATAATGAAGGGAACAAACAGCAGGAGAAGCCAGGAGAGTTTCTTGCCGAGCACCACCACCACGCCCGCGGTAAACAGAAAGGTAAAAAACTGCTGCAGAAATTCCGCCAGAATGCCGGACATGGCAAACTGCACCCGCTCGATATCGCTGACGATGGTCGAGACCAGGGTTCCGGTGGTGTGCCGGTCAAAAAACGCCGCCGAGCGGCGAAGCACGGAGTTATAAAGCGAATTGCGGAGGTCGGTGATCATCCCGTAGCCGGCATAGTTCACCAGATAGGTACCGGCGTAGTCGAAGATCCCCTTGAGAACCGTGGAGGCGACGAAAGCAAAGGCAACGATGTTCCAGGCATTGTGAAAGTGCGAGGGCACGAAGCGCTCAAGGTAGATGGTGCGATGGGTATGGGGGATGGTGAACAGAAGGATGTTTTCCGAACCCGACGAGGGATTGAGCACGCGGTCGAGAATCGGGCCGACCAGCAGCACCCGGAAAGCGTCGAGAAATCCCACCCCGGCGAGCAGAAGGACGGAGGGAATGAACTGCAGCCAGTAGGGCGTCAGATAGCCGAAGAGCCGCTTCAGCTGCCGCATGCGGCGCTCCAAGTCGTTCGTCTGGGGATCAAGGACATCCGTTCGAAAGCTCTATTCTACTTGAGAGCGCGAGTCCTCCGCGCGCGCGACATCCCGGGTACTCTCGCGCGCAGCTCGAAGGCCCCGCCGGGGCTCGCCGGCGCTCCATGCGAGCTCGGAAGGGCGCCCGGGGTGGTCGCGGGTCCGTCCCCTGGCTTCAAGATCGGCCCGCCCGGGCTTGTCGCCGCGCCCAGTCA
>Ga0123356_10000828_pt1 | contig 34410 bp, 29 predicted proteins | sample TergutEmb28metaG_2_FD_92546 | JGI IMG/M metagenome (GOLD analysis project Ga0123356, IMG submission 92546) | Embiratermes neotenicus P3 segment gut microbial communities from Petit-Saut dam, French Guiana - Emb289 P3 | ecosystem: Host-associated > Arthropoda: Insects > Digestive system > Gut ...
AAAACCTGTGCCGGTCTGATGTGGAACGATAAATGGAAGCCGATAATCGAAATCATTGTAAATATCGGTCTGACGATACTGTTTATCAACCTGTTCGGTCTTATCGGAATCTTTCTGGCTACAATAGCGTCAACAGTTCTGGTGCCGCTTTGGGTAGAACCATATGTATTGTTTAAAAACTATTTCAAAAAAAGCATGTGGCTGCATTTAATACGGGTATTGGTGTTCACAATCGCTACAACTGTTGCCGCCGGAGCAAGTTGGCTGTTGTGCTCTTTACTTCCGTTTGGGTTCTGGTTTCTTGTTGCAAGGCTTGCAATCTGCGGTGCTGTAACCTTGTTTACGTATACAATTTTCTTTTGCTCTTCCCCGGAAGCCAAACACCTCATGAAAATCGCCAAGAGTTTACTGCCGGCAAAGAAAAAAAACACAATGAATGGTTCTTAAACTGTTGATTTTTTTTATATTCGTAGTATTCTTGATTGGTTATGAAAAAAATCCTTGTGACTGGCGGAACGGGCTATATAGGTTCTCATACGTGCGTCGAGCTGCTTATGCGCGGATACGACGTTGTTGTTGTTGACAATCTTGTGAACTCCAAGAAAAAAACTATTGACAAAATACGACAAATCGTCGAAATGAACGCAAAACTATCGCCCAAGTCTCAAAAAATCGGTTCCCTTGAATTTATCGAATGTAATTTATGCAACGAAAAAGCACTTGAACACGTTTTCAGAACGCATAAGTTCGAGGCGGTAATTCATTTTGCGGGATTGAAATCCGTTACCGAAAGCGCCAGCCAACCGGTGTTGTATTATAAGAACAACATAGGCGGTACACTTAATTTAATCGAGCAAATGCTTGCCAGCGACGTACGGAAAATAATTTTTTCTTCGTCTGCAGCGGTTTACGGTCACCCGCATAAATTACCAGTTTTGGAAAACTTCCCTCTTTCGTCCTCCACCCCATACGGTACAACCAAGCTTTACCTTGAAAGAATTCTGACGGATATCGCCAGCGCCAATCCAAAGTTTTCCGTTGTACTGCTGCGCTATGCCAACCCAATAGGCATCCATGAAAGCGGACTTATCAAAGAAGACCCGCATGGTATTCCCAGCAATCTTGCCCCATGTATCGCACAAGTTGCCGTAGGGCTGCGGCCGGAACTTATTATTTACGGCAATGATTACAAAACAGCGGACGGAACCGCAGTTCGCGACTATATTCACGTTGTCGACTTGGCACTGGGGCACATCGCAGCACTCGAGAAAATTAAAGACGCAGGTGTTCACATATTTAACCTTGGAACAGGTCGCGGCACAAGCGTTCTGGAACTTTTGCGCGCCTTCGAAAAATCTTGCGGAAAAAGCATTTCTTACAAAATTGCCGCACGCCGGGAACTTGAAGTTGGAGAATGCTATGTAAGCTGCGACAAGGCGAAACGCATGTTGGACTGGGTCGCAACAAAATCGATTGATGAAGCGGTCGAATCTATAATGAAGCATATTAATCAAAAAACCCGTTGAAATCAGGCAGTTTCCGATTCTGTCACCCTGCTGTGGCAGTTTCTTTCGTAGTCTCTTTCAAGTGCCAGTCAAAGACACTTGCCGCTTTGCCGGTTTCGTCATCATGCCGGGCGCAAATACTGCTTGGCATAACATCTTTGTTGTTCAAAGTTTTCGAAAACTGAATGCGCGCGTCGTATTCTTCCCGCGAGATGTCACCGCGGCGCAAAAGTAAGTCACAATAATAATCACAAACGTGATGGGTTTCGTTTATACTTATGTTCGGGTCAACGCCTTTGCGCTTGAAAACAACAAAAAAAGTTTTTATAAGGATTTTAAAATCCCCCCAAAAACCAATTTTTTGCACATATTTTATATCGAATTCAATGACCTTTTCAAAGTTCATCGAATTTCGCCCGTTAACCTGCGCAAGACCGGTAATCCCGGGTTTCACGTCAAAGCGTTTGCATTGTTCCTCGCTGAAAAAAACACATTCTTTGATATCTTTCGGACGCGGACCGATAAAACTCATGTCACCTTTTAAAATGTTCCAAAGCTGAAGCAACTCATCCAAACTTGTTTTCCTTATAAACTTTCCATATTTTGTAATTCTGTCTTTATCCGGCAGCGGATTTCCATTTGCATCTTTTTTATAATTCATACTGCTGAACTTGTAAAACCAAAACACTTTGCGATTTCTTCCGACACGCTTTTGTTTATATACCGAGCGACCGCAAAAAACTTTTGACAACACCGCGACTGTCAAAAGAAGCCATGACAGTGCAACAAGCAACACCAAGGCGCAAAAGAAGTCCACTGGACGCTTGATGGCGACCTCATAGAATGTTCGTCTACGCTTGTTTTTCATCGTCTGCATATTTTGTGCCATACTATCATGAAAAATTTATTTGTACAACAAAAAAATGAGGAAATTTAAGAATCTGCTTATACCGCAGACTCACTTTTCTTCAATATCGGCTTGACAACCTTCTTGACCAGCTCGTGAATATCATCAATGCTTTTAAGTTGACCGTTTTCGATACAGTTTATCACTTCCCAACCCTGTTTCTGCGCAACGTATTTGCCGGCAAGGTACGAATCTACCAGATGCCGCTTGTCACGTTCATGAATGTCGAAATTCCATGCCTCACCGATTTTCATTTGCTCGCGTGAAGCAGTAATTTTGAAACTCAGTTCAACGGGAACATCCAAAAATATCACCATGTCGGGGCGCGGCAGTTTCAAGACGCCAAATTCAAGATTTTCAAGCCAATCCAGAAATTCGTCAACCGCCTGTTCGTTGCTTGTGCCAATTTTGCCGGCTTGGTGAATCATATTTGACTGCACATATCGGTCGAAAATGATTATCGTTTCCTTGTCAAGTTTTGAAAGCAACTGCTTCATCGTACACATCCGGTCAACTGCATACATCACACTTGCCTGATACGCACCGAAACAATCCGCGCCGGAACCGAACTCGCCGCCCAAGTACATTCGCACCGGACCGCTGGACAAACTTTCATAATTCGGGAAAGACACAATCAGACATTCGTAACCCTTCTTTTTTAAATAGTCATAAAGCTTCTTGACCTGCGTTTTCTTGCCCGACCCATCAGTTCCCTCAACAGCAATCATAGTTGTTTTAGGTTGTTCCATAGACAAATGTAACTCTGTGTGTTATATTTGTCAAATGAAAGAAAAGACACTTGAGGCACACATAAAAAACGGCTTGCTATCGCCGTCTTACCTGCTGATTGACCGCGATATTTTGAAGTTGAAGGAAATTGCAAAGTGGCTTGCGGATGGCTTCAACACCGCAGATGTTTTTTATCTGGAAGGTGCACCGAATATCCTTGTTAAGGAAACAGAGGAATTCATCGCGCGCGCACATCTTTCCGCTGTCGGTGATAAAAAACTGTTCATAATTTGCGACGCGGCAACGATGACACCCGCCGCACAAAACAAAACATTGAAAACCATTGAAGACACACCTGCAAACACCCATTTTTTGTTTCTTGCCTCCTCCTCCGTTCCAATACTTAACACCATAAAAAGCCGTTGTGCGATCATATATCCGGATCCGGTTGAAAAATCACTGACAGAAACGGCAATGCTTGGCAGCAATCCAAACACAGGAAAAATTTTCTCTGCCGCCGAAAGTGTTATCAAGAGCAAAACCCTGGATCAAGCACTTCCGCACCTCCCGCTGCTTGCCAAGAACTTGAATATTTCGCTTGTTGCATTCAATCACTATGCCGATACATTGACAATCCCGAAGCGCGCGGCTATACTGAAGACCTTATCAACCATCAACCGCAACATCGAGGCCGGCTGCAACCCGACAAATGCATTTGATAGATTATTAATGGAGTTATATAAATGAAAACAGTATCAGTAAACATCGGCGGTAATGCTCCCGGTTCGAAATTCGATACCGAGGCGAACAACCTGCAAATAGGCGACAAAGTAATTGTCGAAACAGCCAATGGCGCAGAGTGGGGAGTTGTGGCGACCGCCCCGTCACAAAGCAAGGGCAAGCCTAACAACCTTATTCTGCGCAAAGCAGACGCCCAAGACGAACGCACCATCAAAGGGCTGGTGGCAGCCGCAAGCAACGCACTGAAAGCGACGGAAGAAAGAATTGCAAAATACAAACTTCCCATGAAACCCTTGTCTGCCCACTACACGATGGACGGCAGCAAAGTCCTGATCCATTTTTTCAGCGAAAACCGCGTGGATTTCCGCGAACTGGTAAAAGACCTTGCCTACACTTTACGCGCCAGAATCGAGTTGCGTCAGGTAGGTCCGCGTGACGAAGTCAAAATCGTCGGAGCAATGGGACCTTGCGGTATGCAATGCTGCTGTGCCCGCTTTGCCCGCGCCGGAGAACGCGGCGGCGCGGAACCGGTAAACATAAAGATGGCAAAGAATCAAAATATCTCGCTTAACCCACAAAAAATCAACGGTATGTGCGGTCGCCTGTTGTGCTGTCTGTCCTATGAGAACGAACATTACTGCCGCGTTATGGACAAAATGCCGCGCTGGGGCAGTGAAGTTACAACCCCGGACGGCAAAGGCACCGCCCAGGACTGCAACTGCCTGAAAGAAACTGTTAATGTCAAATTTCAAAACGGCGACATCGCGAATTTCAAGAGCTTTAAACTAAGCGACCTGAAATGTAAACATTGCGGGCGGCGGGACAGCGACAAGCAGTAATCACCTAAATTTTTCTTTTCTTGGCTCGCCCCATGAGGATAAGACCAATGACCAAGCCGGCAAGCGCCGCGACTCCTGCGATTATCAGGGTGGTTTCAGTTACAGTCAGCAAAGGTTTGCCAACAAGGTTCTCAACGACCATTTCGGATATTGCACCTGCGAATGCTGCGGCGGTGGCTTTGAGGCGGATTTCATAAGTTCCGGCGGCAAGACCGCTGATTTCCGAACCACTGCATGACGTCCAGTCCGTATCGCCGGCTTTCCTGTACTCCATAGCGGTTGTCACTCCGGAGATTTTACCGTTGCCTGCCGTTGTACTGGAATTCGTTTTGCTGACACCAGACACCGCCGGACGGGCAGGAACGTTGAGAGTCTGCGTAGAACTGTCGCGCGTTGTTGTGCCGTCTCCTACGCGGACGATTGTGATTTCGGTTCCAAACCATCCGGAAGGAATTGCATAAGTTGTTCCTGTGAACATAATCTCCATTCCGTTAATCTTGTAACCGGCGCCGTCTATCAAATCCTTAAGTCTTTCGTTTATAAAATCAATTCCAAGATTCGGGGTTGTCTCTGGGTCAAGGCTTGAATGACCGCTGTCGTAAATTACAACCGCTGTTGGTAAACTTGCAAAGGTTGTATTTGTTGACTTCACTCGTACTTCCCAGGTTCCGGGTATCAGTCCACCGATAGCAACGCTGTAACAAGGAGCCCAGATTGTATACGGCGTTAATCGGTATTCCATGCCTGTATTAACACCGTATATCCAGCCGTCATAGTTATTCGAGTCTGTACAATGCGATGGCGTAAGCGTAGGCATTACAGGGCGCCCAGCAATAGCAAGGGTTTGCGCCGCACTTGCAAACTTCAGCACCTGCCCTGGTCTTACAACACTCACCGGCTTTCCGAACCAACTTTCGTCAATTTCGCAGCTTGTCGAGCCGGGAGATACAGTTATCATAGTTCCATCTATAATATATGTGCCTTTTTTCAGTCCGGTTATCCTTGCACTGAGGTAGTCTATTTGCGCTGCCGGAGTTTGCTCCTGTGTATAAAAGCCTTTAAGGTATGGCAGTCCGTTGTTAATTGTACCGCTTGTATCGATTGCCCAAATGTCCGTGAAATCCCATGGATGCGCGCTGTCCCAATTCGCCGAAGTCGTGAACGTTGCGGGGCTTGTGAAAAACGAGTGCGGCTTCGCGGTCAAGTCCGCCGCGACACTTCCGCCGGCACTTCTGAGCCCGATTGCGTTAACATCGGAATAATAACATTTCTTTATTTCTGCGTTACCGAATTTCGTATCCAAAAAGCCGCTTTTGTTGCCAGTTGCCTGCACATTTGTTGCCGAAAAGCAGTTGGTGATTTTGACATCGTTACCGCTGGAGGAAACGGTGTCGTTCCCAATCGAGTATATGAATCCCGAAGCATCTCCGGTGTAATTAAGCGTTCCGTACGAGTAGCTATTTATTACTCTCCCTCCGTAACCTGCAAAATCAGCGATTGTAGCAGTTCCATTGTCATTTCTTATATACGAATCCTTAACGATACCGCCACCCCGAGAAAATGAGCCGACAGCTCCTACCATTCCTCTTCTCGCACTTCCCGTGACATAGCAGTTCGAAACTGTTCCGCTAAGCAGCGTGTTACAAATTGCCGCATCATAACTGTTGACGTCAATCAACGCCAGATTTTTTACTTCTGTGTCATAACTTCTGAACAAACCGCCGGCACTTGGTACGTACAAACTGGTTATTGCTTGTGTTACAGTCATATTCTTGATACTGTAAAAATTCCCGTTAAGTCTGCCGTAGTAAGCATAATTGCCGTCTTCGTATCGCCCCAACGAAAGCCACTCCTTCCCAGCAAGGTCAATATCGTCAATCAGTTCATAGTAATATCTGAAGAACGGATCAGCAACGAATGGCTGCATCGTATCTGCCGACATTTTCGCCAACTGCTCGGCAGTCGCGATTTTAAATGGGTTCAGTGCAGAGCCACTTCCGCCTGCATAACTGTCAGCAGCATAGTCCACCCAAACCGGCGCTGTGAAAGGGGCAACCGTAACTGAACATGTAGCAAATGCACCGGAATGTATGGTCGCCGTCAAAGTTGCACTGCCCACACCCTTGTATGAAACTGTGCCATCATAGTTGTATGATGCTACACCTCCGTTGCTTGTCGAAAACGTCACACTTTTGTTCGTTGCGTTCGACGGCACCACAGTTGGCCTTGCCGTACCGCCTCTTCTTATCGGAGCAAGTGTTGTATCACTGTAGGCACCGCTTAAACTGGTCGAGGATAATGTTACGGAAGTCGGAGCCACAGTTGTGCCAAAGAAAACTCTGAAATCAATAACCCCCATCCCGTAAAGTCTGTCCCAACCGGGCGTCCCGCAGTCCACGGTCATTTCACGCAATTTTTGCTTTATTTGCACCGGATTATATGACGGATATTCCAAGCGAAGCATCGCACATGCCGCCGCAACGTGCGGTGCCGCCATAGATGTTCCGTTCTTGTAACTATACCCGCCGCCGGGTACACTGCTTTGAATTTGATGACCTGGCGCAGCAACGTCTATTGCATCACCCTGGTTCGAAAAGCTTGCAATATGATCATAACTCCAAGTGGTGGCAGATGCACCGTCTTTCAGTGTTGCCGATACTGTTATTCCGGCCTCGGAATTCGCCGGAGAATGGTTCGCAACATCATCATACTCGTTCCCCGCCGCCAAACAGCACACGGTGCCAAGATTCGTGGCATATACTATGGTTTCTTCCCATGCGCCGCCTTGATAGGGTCCACCCAAACTCAGATTTAATATCTTTGCACCGTTTTCAGCCGCTTTCCTGGTTCCATCTATACAGTCGAATCGGTCTCCGCGTCCGCTGTCATCCAAAACTTTCATTGCAAAAATTTTAACATTATCTGTCGTGCAGTCAACAATTGTACCGGCGACGTGCGTTCCATGGCTGTGACCGTCCATTACCTGATTCGTGTTGTTTATACAGTTCCAGCTTAAATCCGCCCTGTATCTGGGCGCGATAAAAGGGTGTTCGTAATCAATACCTGTGTCGATGACGGCAACCAAAATGGGCGCTGTCGCTTTGCCGGTATTTGTAAGATGAGTCTTCATAAGATCCGCGCCTATTCTTATCGAGCCCCACCTGTCCGACAGAGGTGAACCCGTCGGCTGGTCCGCTCCCCCGCCTACCAGCACAACATCTTCATCGCTTTGTTCACTAAATACGTCCGGGTCCAGAGGAATCGACAAAATTGTATTAGGTTCGGCGTATACAACATTTTTTTTGTCGGCGTTGAACATTCTCTCCGCACGCGCTGTAGCCTCTTCTGTAGCATATTGCAGGATATGAAAGCCCCGTCCGTCGCTGACAACTTTGATTGCGCCGTATCTTTTCTTCAGTTTACGCTCGCGTGAACGCACCATGAGCTGCTTGGTTTGGTACTCGTTGGTAATGGTAATTATTCCGCCTTTTTCACGAATCTTGATGTTCAAAGCCTCTTCCGCAACGTTTTTTCGCGCACTTCTTTGTTTGTGAGACGTACGTTTTCCATCACGTTCGATAACAAAATCATTGGTGCTGCCGTCAATCGTTACGTTGTAATTCAATGATTCGGCGATATCAACAATCGGCACATGAACCTCACCGTTTCCGATGTAGGCGGGTTCGCTTTTGACGCTGTGCTTGACATTGTCAACCATGAAATCGTTTTCACCCAGCCTCATAGTTATCCGAGAGTAATAATCATTACTCCACTGCTCTTTCGTCAACTTTTTTGCCGCTTTTATAAAGTCATCCGAGAAAGCGTAGTTCCCAGACAACTCCATGTCACTTGCATAGGACGTCACCGGCCATATCAAAAACGAACAGATCGTCCCGACCACCAGCACCGCACAAATCGATGCGACAACAAAAAACAACTTCTTATTCTTTTGCATTTTTTATTATCCCCCAAAGATAAATAAATATAACAAAGAATTTTATATTGTCTGCATCAGCACAGTCAAGCATTTAATACAACTTGCTAATATTTTTTTTTGATTATATATTAATGCATGAAAGTAGACTTTCTGACCTCAACAGGAATTAAAATCAAGCAAACCGACAACTGCTGCCATTTCACATCTGATGCGGTCACGCTTGGCGATTTTGTAAGGTGCAGACCGACAGACACGGTCATCGACGCAGGCTGCGGCAACGGGGTAATCTCGCTGATGCTTTACGACAAATTCAAGTGCAAAGTAATTGCCGTCGACATTGACGAACACGCCGCCAAGTTGGCGCAAGAAAATATTACGCTGAACGACCTTGATATAAAAGCGTTCCGCGCAGACATCCGCGAGTTTCACAAAACCTTCGGAGCCAACCTCGCAGATGTCCTTGTGTGCAATCCGCCGTACTTTTCAACAGGCAGCAAAAGCCGCCAGAGCGCACGTGCCGGAGCCCGCCATGACGACACGCTCTCGCTTGCTGACCTTGCAACCGCCGCAACGCGCCTCCTTAAATATGGCGGCGCCTTCTATATATGTTATCCCCTGGACCAAATCTCCCGCGTCTGTCAAGTTTTGGAAAACCATGACTTCCGAGTAAAGGAACTGAAAGTTCTGCCTCACCTTGTGCTGGCCCACGCAAAGAAAAGCAAAGGACGGGCATCTGCAAAGGTTATATTCTAGACAACCACATCATCATCCGCGTCGACCGCCGTGCCGAAAAAATGTTCGCGGTACGGACAGGTTTCGCATTGCCCTTTGCCGTTTTCGTCAACAACGCAAATCTTGCGCAGGGCTTCGTCAAGTTCTTTAACTGCCACCGGTTTCGCCTCAACTGCCTCAGCGACTTCACAGATTTCTTGCCGTTTGTCAATTTTTGCTTGGTTTATAACCCCGCTTGCCAAAGTTTTTACTTCACCGCTCTCACGTTTGTTGATGCAAACGAAAATCTCTTTCTCGGCATCTGTGTAACCGCGAAGTTCAAACAAGGACTGCACGCCTGCAAGTTCGAAACTGCGGGCTGGCTGGCCATTTGCAACAATACTCAGCGTCAACACCTCGCCGCCGCCGTCGTTATAACGCACCCTGATATTTGTGCGGTCCTGACGAATCTTGAACTCGGCAAAACCGCTGACATTACCGAACGGGTCATACAAAATAATATTTTTCAGCACAAATTCCACACTTTGAATTTACTATTCACCGGTCGGGAAGGTTTCGGCAAGTTTTGACGAAAGTTCGGCGAATTTGTCGGGCGAGATCTGCTCTGGTCGGGCGTTTTCGGGAATTCCGACCTCGGCAAGAATCCTCCGTGCTGTTTCCTTGTTGATTCCAAGTGCGTTAAGGATTGTTTTCCGGCGGGCAGAGAAGATTTTTTTCAAAAACTCCTCGGGAATTTTTACACCCGCCTTTTTGTCAATCACAACAAACGCTGAATCAACATTCGGCACGGGTTTGAAAGCACCTCGCGGCACTTTCCGCAAAATCCGGCACTCTGCCTGCGCCTGCAATCCAACCGACAGCGCACCATAATCTTTGCCGCCCTGTACCGCCACAATCCGCCTTGCAACATCGTCCTGAACCAGGATACAAATCCGCTGACAGCGGCTGTCCTCCATGAACTTCCATATAAGAGGCGTAGTTATATAGTAAGGAATGTTTGCAACAACTAAAAAACTCCCCTCGTTGATATCCGCCTTCAGCGCATCTTCGAATTTCAACTTGATATTCTTGAAACCTTCAAACTGCGTTTCCAAAATCCCGGCAAGACGTTTATCAACTTCATAAGTCACAACACGTTTCACCTTTCGTGCCAAAACTCGCGTCAAAGTCCCGGCGCCACTGCCGATTTCGACAACCGTATCTGCCTGCGATAAATTCAGCTGCACGGCGATGCTTTCCAAAAGCTCTTCGTCCAAAATAAAGTTCTGCCCAAGACGTTTATTGAATTCAAAACTGTTTACAATACTCATGTCCAAGTATAGCACGATTGTGGAAAACTTGTGGATATTTTGTGAATAAAATGTTGAAAATAATTGACAATTTTCGCAGAGCAGAGTAGAATAAAATAGGCGTGGGTTACAAATACTGGGAACACGCAGAAGAAAAACATCACCGAAAAACTTTTCACAAAAGACAAAAAACCCGTTTGCAGCTGCACACGGGTTTTTAAGTGGTTCTACTTCTCTTTCAAGTCCTGTTTATTATCCTCCGCGCATTAGCTGTTGTCAGTTTTGCAACCTCATCAAATGTCAGATTTGTTATCGCAGCAATGCGCTCTGCGACAATTTTGACATTTTTCGGCTCGTTAATTTGTCCGCGGAACGGTACAGGCGCAAGGTACGGACAATCTGTTTCTATTAACAGTCTGTTTTCTGGCACAACCCTGATTGCTTCCGCCGCTTTGCAAGCGTTTTTATAAGTAACCGCCCCACCGAACGCAAAGTAAGCATCAAATGCCTTAAAGCGTTCGACCTCCTCTGCCCCGCCGCTGAAGCAATGTAAAATAACACCGTTTTTCAAAAACTTTTTGTTCGCGTTCAGGGTTTCATACATGTCTTCAAAAGCATCCCGCGAATGAACCACAAGCGGCAGCCCCAACCTTGCCGCCAGTTTTATCTGACGCACAAATGTTTCGCGCTGGACATCCTTGGGATAATCCATATGGAAGTAATCCAAGCCGCACTCGCCGACTGCGACGATTTTTTCGCTTTTTTGCGCAATCGCCCACTCCTCGAACCCTGTATCGTAAGTTCCCGCAAACATCGGGTGAACACCAATCGTGCAATACACATTATCGTGCGCTTCAGCAAATTTCAAAGACATACGTGAATCCTTGAAATCCGTGCCGACTTCAACTATACACTCGACGCCGTCTTGTCTTAGGTCGCGTAATATTTCCTCTGCCCGGTCGCGCAGCAGCGGATCAAGCAGGTGTGCATGGCTGTCAATTACCATTGACAATCTTCAATACTTTGTATTTTATCTTTCCCGCCGGCACCTTAACCTCGACAATTTCGCCGACTTTTTTCCCCAGAAGCGCGCTTCCGATAGGACTTTCGTTGGAAAGTTTAGAAACCGTGATGTCGCTTTCCAAAATTCCTGTAATCGTATACTCGGTCGCTTGTTTATTGGAGGTGTTTTCCAATTTTACACGCGTACCAACATTAACAGCACTTGTATCTGCCTTGGCATAACTGAAAAGTTTAATGCGCGGCAAAGTCGCCTCGATTTCCCCGATTTCGGTTTCGAGGTTGTTCTGCGCTTCACGCGCGGCGGCGTATTCTGCGTTTTCCTTAAGGTCTCCGAACTCCCGCGCGACCTTGATTTGATTTGCTGTGTCCGCCCTCTTTGAAATAAGTTCCTGAAGTTTCTGTTCCAGTTTTTTCTTGCCCTCAAGCGTAGCGTAGACTGTATTCTGTTCCATTATTTTTACCCCCTCCTTGTTGACGTCGGCACCAAGATAGCACATCATAAAGATTGTTTCAATATATGTCAAGACTTTTATTTTGTTAAAACGTCCAATTTAATAACCTTTTTTTTGGGGCAACATAATTACCGCGATTACAATCATCGTAAACGCAGAACCTCCGAAAAGGCAATACGCGGCGAACTTCCGCACCGGCAGCCCTAAAATTGTTTTGTCGGGTTCCGCTTTCGGCGTGGGTTTGACAGTAATCAGAGGCTCGACTTTGACGGCGGCGACAACGCTTGTTCTGGTTGCCGTTTTAATTCCGTCCGCAGCGTTATTCGTATTTGTAACTATGACATAATAGTACAACGTCCCAACACTGTCCGTCGGGACACTGTACTTCGCGCTTTCTGCACCCGGAACAAGAGTGCCGCCTGTATTGCCGTTGTGTATGCTGATGTACCATTGATAGGTCAGTGTTCCGCCGTCTGTAACATAAGCCTCAACTGACAAAGTCGGTGGAGACACATTATGCAGGACACTTGTACTTGCAACAGGTTGCACAGTAATCGCCGGCTGCTGGGCATCAAGCACTGTATGTTGGTACTCGTATATAAGGACCAAAACCAGCCGGTTGTGCATGTAGACCTCGGGCGATAATCCGATTTTCTGCACTGTTTCGGGCTTCAAGACATTTTTATTCATATAGTCCCAATACCATTTGTGCCATTCGCCGTTGCCGTCCATGTGTGCGGTATATCCATAAACTCCCGCATCGTGCAACGCAGGACGTTCGATACCTTTTTCGTCGGCTATTCGCTCGAGAGTATGTAAAAATTCGTGCACTAACCCTGTTTCGGGAAAAAGCCAACCTGTATACCACCAATTACTCCTTTCCCGTGACAGCCTTACCGACGAATAGCCGATGCCGCCATATACGGCGCCGCCAAGCCCCAGCCATTCAGTACACGGCACATCGTATGGTGAATCCTCTGCGGTAAGCCTTAAAAAAGAAAATACATGATCATAATTACCATCAACCAAGTACGGCGAAACAAGCGAGTCCAAGTCCTCCAGCGACGCCCAATATCCCGAACCCCAAGGTGTCAGTGAAGTCAACGGGGTTTCAATAACTTTTATGTCCACAGTTGCAGTCATCTGCCCGTTTGACATGGAATTCAGCGAATTGCCAAGCTTGTTGAACATATTTGTCGCGGTGTCCACGTCAAACTGAGTCATCGATATCTGCACATTCTGGGTGACACCTTCTATCAGCACATCAACATCCAAGTTTTTCACGATTACGCACAGGAGATTCCAATTGGTATCTGGAACCTTCGTCTCCAGTTTGATGTTGGCAAATCGTGTGACACCGACAACCTCGGACGGAAAACCATGCCTCAACTCAACGGTTACAGTCGTGCCGCTTCCGGAATTGAAGTCCAGTTCCAAAGACTGCCAAAGACCAAAATCCGAATAGTGTTTTTCTGCACTGCCTGTAATGCAAATGCTTGCGGCATCGGAATCCGACATGACATCCGCCGAAAAAGTATAAACCGTATCAGAACTTACTTCAAACGTCTTTCGGAAATTTGCATAAGCGGGCTCGGATGTGCTTATGCTCAGTGTACCCGGCGCAGCGGAAAGAAACGCTGTCGAGGTCGGTTTGTTTGTAATCTGCTGCCAGTCCGAAATGCCCGCCGCATTTACGCGCGCCCACGGTTTACCGCTTTCAAACAGTTGAAAACAGCAAAGACATAAACTCAAGCATACAACCAAAAGCAACAGTCTTTTTATTCTCACATACATAGTTTACCGCAAACAAGCAAGTTTGGAAAGTAAAAATCGAAACGTTGACTTCATCTTCTATATATATAGTTAAGCAGTCGCGCTTGCCCGCTTTGGTGTTGCAGCAGTTTTAGTGTGCTTTCCGTAAAAGGCTTTGCAAATAATAACAGTAGCCAACGTTACAGCCGCCAAACCAAAGATTATATAGAACACGCGGCTTGCGATTGCATCCATCCCGCCGAACATTTCTGCAAACAAATCAAACTGCAAAAGTCCCATCAGCAAATAATTAAGTCCTCCGAAAACCAAGACAGCAAATGAAATGAAAACCAACCACTTTAAAAATGTTTTTTTCTTTTCCATAATTCCCCCCGCTTAAGATATAGATATTTTGTGCAGAGGAACGATTATTTATTCACTCACCAATTCGAAATTTTACTTATAAGACTGTAAAGCGTATCATTGAATCGGGGCTTGGCTCGGTTCGCTTCTTCCAGCGATTGGGTTATTATTTCGTCAAAGTTCATTCCTATGCAAACGCCGTACGTGCCTTGCTTTATCAAATCAACCGCCTTGACACCATAATGCGCCGCCAAAATCCGGTCACGATAGCACGGAACAGCGCCGCGTTGATAGTATTCGCCGCGATCAAGACGTACTTTGTTGTCAGGCGAACGCATTTTTATGCCTTCAAGAAATGTTTCCAAGTCCTTGCGCTTTTCTTCAACCATTCCGATGCACGTGTGGTTGCCTTTTGCGCGCTGGCTGTTAAACAGGTCGGAAACGTACGCTGCAGTAAGGCGTTTTTCGCTTCTGTCAACAAAATTTGCAAAACTTGCAACCGCCGCGGTAACCGCCAGTTCGCTGCATCCCTTACCGAAGATGTTCACCATAAAACTTCTTTCATTTGTAAGCATGGTGGGCTTTATACGGTCAACATATTGTGTAATTGCTTCTGTCGCCGATGCAAATCCAAGCGAGTTGCTTGTAAAATAGCAGTCGTTGTCCACGCTTGCCGGAATTCCGATGACATTAATGCCTGCCTGCTTGATACGCTCGAGCGCACGCAGCGATCCGTCGCCGCCGATAACAATAAGAGCGTCAAAACCATGCTTTTTCAGATTATCAATTCCCTTTTTTGTCCCCGCAGGAGTTCCGAACATAGGGCTTCTGCCGCACCTGTATACGCAACCCGCCAAGTGCGAAATTCCGTGACACATTTCGCGCTCCGCCCGCCGGAAATCTTCGTTCAGAATCCCGTCGTACCCCATGCGCGCAACCCAGACATCCAGTCCTTGCTGCATCGAATAATTAAAAATTGCCTCCATGCAGGCGTTCATGCCGGGGGCGTCACCGCCCGATGCCAGCATGCATATTTTCTTTGTTGTCATACCCCAATTATAGCCTAAGATTTGCGAAATTGCAAAGAAGTTTTTTGCTTTATTTGTTGACAAAAGAATAAAAAAAACATATCATTTATCCTATCACACAAAAGGAGGATTTTGATGAAAAAAATCTCGATTGCAGTAATCGGAGTGCTGGCGATAGCAGCAGCATTCTTCGGCGCTGCGGCATTACATAACGGACAAAAAACAGTTTCTGCGGAGGGCAATGCGGTACCCGAAGCAGCGATTGTATTCTTGATTGACACCTCGGGAAGTATCACAACGACCCAGCTCAACACTGTTAAAAACGCGTTCCGAGCAATGGTTGACACGTTCCCGAAAAACATGGACATTCACTTTGGTGTTGTAGGTTTTGCTACTAACGTTACAATAGTACAACCGCTTACAAACAACAGAGAGCTTGTCAAAAACAGAATCAGCACCCTGAGCCCCGGCGGAAACACGAACATGCTTGGCGGCCTTGTGAATGCGAGATCTGTTTTGAATACCTACACAGGCAACGGTCCGAAAAACATCATACTGTTTACCGATGGTTACCCGACCACCGGAGGAACCGAAACGCAAGTTCGCAACGAGGCTACATCGCTGAAAAACGCAGATGTAACCATTTTCGGAGTCGGTTTCAGTTCGGGAGTAAACGTAGATTTCCTTGGCAACATTGCCAGCAAGGGACAAAGCTACTTTTCATCCGACATTAACACCACTTCAAACACGATCGCAAACACAATCAGTCAAGCTATCATGGACATGATTGTTACTGTGACGTTCGTCCAATGGGATGCAACAAACACCGTGACTGTTTACAAAGGAACAGCGGCAACCGCGCCGGCAATTTCTTTGAGGACAGGTTATACTTTCACCGGCTGGGATGCAGACATCACAAATGTTACCGAGAACATTACTGTAACGGCAATGTATACAATTAACACCTACACAATAAATTTTGTTGACTGGAATGGTGAAACATTGAAAACTCAAGCTGTTACTTACGGTTCATCGGCAACCGCTCCTGCAAATCCAAGCAGAATTGGCCACACCTTTACCGGCTGGGACATCGACTTTACGTCTGTCGCCGCCAACCTGACTGTAAATGCGTTGTACACAATCAATTCTTACAACGTAACATTCGTTGACTGGAACAACGCAATCCTGGACGCTCAAATTGTTGATTACGACGCCTCAGCAGTCGCCCCTGCAAACCCAAGCAGAGTTGGCTACACGTTCCTCGGCTGGGACAGCGAATTTTCGAACATTTCAGGCGACCTGACTGTGACGGCTGTTTATTCGATAGACGCCTACATGGTAAGCTTTGTCGACTGGGACGGAGAGTTGCTGGACATACAAACAGTCACCTATTTGGAAGCAGCTACACCTCCAGCAAACCCCGAGAGGGCAGGTCACAGGTTCATCGGCTGGGATGTTGAATTCGATTGCATTACCGATGACTTGACAGTTACCGCAACGTACCAAACAAGTTTTGCAGGCGCAACTGCATCTGCTTATGTTATTCAGATTCCTGGTAACAAAAACCAGTTGGTTATTACAGTTACCGAAATCTACGATGACGGCACAACCGCAAGTTTCACAGAGTCTTTCATGATCGATAACAATGCCGAGGGTACCTACGTTGTTGACAAATACCTTGTTTACGTAGACACCAAAGGCAACACTCAGATCAGAGCATGCTACATAGTAGACTTTGCGTATACTGACGGACTTAGCTACACGCTTATAAACAATGGCACTGAATATGCAGTTTCCATGGGCAACGCAACTGCTGTAAACATTGTCATTCCGTCAACCTACAAAGGTTTGCCTGTCACTATGATTGGTGACAAGGGTTTCCGCGACACGAAAATAACAAAAGTCACAATTCCAAGCAGTGTTACAACTTTGGGTCGTTATGCGTTCTACAACTGCGTCGGACTTACAAGTGTCACAATTCCAAGCAGCGTCACAACAATCGGCGACTTTGCATTTGCATACTGCACGGGACTTACAAGTGTCACAATTCCAAGCAGTGTTACAACTTTGGGTCGTTACGCTTTTCATCAAACTACCAGTTTGACAAGTGTTAAAATCCCAAACAGCATTACAACTATCAGCGACTTTGCATTCTATAACTCGGGACTTACCAGCATCGTCATTCCAAGCAGTGTTACAACAATCGGTGAATTTGCTTTCGCGTACTGCACCCAAGCTGAAAGCGTTACGATTCCCAGCAGCGTTACAACACTTGGCAGCTATGCTTTCCATCAATGTGTCAGTCTGACAACCGTCAAGATTCCCAGCAGCATTACAACAATCAGCGACTTCGCGTTCTACAACGCAGGTTTGACAAGTGTAACAATCCCGGACAGCGTTACGACAATCGGTGACTTCGCATTTGCATACTGTGCAGGATTGACAGAAGTTGTAATTCCGAACAGCGTTACAACACTTGGACGCTATGCATTCCATCAATGTGTCGGCTTGACAAGCGTCTACATTCCGTACAGCATTACAACTATCAGCGACTTTGCATTCTACAACTGCGTCAGTTTGACAAACGTCTACATCCCAAGCAATGTAACGACAATCGGTGAATTTGCATTCGCGTACTGCACAGGTCTTACGAATGTTTCAATTCCAGCCAGCGTTACAACACTTGGACGTTATGCATTCCATCAATGTGTCAGCTTGCCAAGCATCATACTTCCAAACAGCATAACCTCAATCGGTGAATTTGCTTTCTATAACTGCTCCAGCCTGACAAGCATTGTAATCCCGAACGGTGTAACGGCTATCAACGAGTTCACTTTTGCATATTGCACTAACCTGACAAGTGTTACAGTTCCCAGCGGCGTTACACATTTTGGTGACTATGCATTCTACAAATGCGTAAGCCTGACAGATGTCGAGATTCCAGAAGGCACAACCTACATCGGTTCAAGAGCATTCTCACACTGCTCTGCACTGACTGGAATCACAATACCAAGGTATGTGTGGAGAATCGGCGACTATGTATTCTACGGATGCAACAATCTCACGATTTATGTCCAGATTACATCGGCTTCTTGGGACTACACGCAATATCTTTGGAGTCCGATTTGGAATTACAGCAACTGCCCTGTCATCTGGGTTCAGATCAAAGCAGCATAAGTAACTCTTACAAACAGAAGCAGGCGCGGGAAACCCGCCTGTTTTTTGTTTCGGTCAAAAATCCGGTATTGACAATTGCCCGCTAAAGTGGTATAATTTGTAACGAAAAACAGGAGAAGTTAAATGAAAATAAAGTATACAATTAAGCCGTTCGTCAGGGTCGATTTGGGCGAAGCAGGTGTCCGTGATCTGCCAAATCCGAATGACCTGACGGCAAGAGACCTTTTGACGCCGCGTGGTGCAACCTCCCTTCAGGTGATATATAAAATTTACGGCGAGGATTCGTTGGTGCCTGTCGCTGTTGACGATTCTGCGCCGGTTCTGCGGGCTGCGAAATCTCATTACCCCGTCGATATTGATACTGCGAACGAAATGAACTGTGAAGATGCCAAAAAGCCTGTTACTCAAACTGTTGACCTTACAAGCGATTGTATCTACGTCAGAACACCTAAGTGCCCCAAGCAAGTAATTGGTCATCGCAAAGACTTGTCGCCAACGATAACGATTGACGACGAAGGCTTTTCTCTTCATGAACAGTACAGCGGCACAATTTTCTTGCCTTTAAAACACACGGATCCCCAAAACCCCGCCATGAAGCCTTTTCGCATCACGAAAGATATACAAATATCCCCCGACTATATAATCGGCACGCCATCACTCGCCTGCAAATACATAGAACAGAACACTATTGTTCAAGAGGATTTATCGGGCAAAAGGTTTGTCAAACTTCCAAGCGGGGTTATCAAGACATACGACCCCAAAAAACACCGCGTCATTCCAAAAGAGCAAATAAACTACGTCTACCAAAACGCAATCAGACACCCTCTGGGAACGAGGCTGAAACAAAAGCTTATCACTTTTTGCAAACTTTTTGAAAAAGAGATTTGCGAGTCTTGAACTCCCGATTGATTTTCATATCTCGCCTTTTTTTGTGATACGTCGCCGCAAACCTGTGTGCTTCGTCGCGAATCCGCTGCAGCAGCCGCAGCGCATAACTGCGTTCCCGCAGTTGAACAAGTTCCGGAGCAAAAACCTCGTCGTTTTCACTGAACGCAATAACCGGCACTGTCACGATGTCGTTTACCGCGCCCAGCTGCCCCTTTCCGCCGTCGATAATTATCAGGTCAGGGTATTCCCAATCCCGCCTGTTCATTCTGCGCCTAAGAACCTCCTGCAGACTTTTATAATCGTCAATTCCTTCATGCGAGCGTATCTTGAATTTCCTGTACAACTTCTTTTCTGCACGTCCGTCAATAAATGCAACCAAACTTGCGACAGTTTCCTCGCCGTGCAGGTTCGAAATATCAAAGCATTCTATTTTTTTCGGCACATTGTCAAGGCGCAGCTCACGTGCAAGTTCTTCGCACGCCCCAACCGTAAACTGGTTTTTGAATTCGATTTTTTCGATGCTTGTCTCGACATATTCTTTTGCGTTTGCGTCCGCCATGTCAAGAAGGTGTTTTTTATGCCCGCGCTCGGCTGCCGTTATGACTTCGTCCGGACGCGGATTTTCCAAATAATACTGCCGGATAAAGTCGTGGACATCGCCAATAGCACCCTTGTTGGTGAAGTTCTGAACTCCAATCAACTTTCCGGCACGAACAGTCAATACACTGACGACAAAAATCTCGCCACTGGCAAACGAGCCGAACACGTCGCAGTTCAAGTCTCGCGAAACCTGCGTAATTGTGCGTTCCTTCAGTTTATCCAAAAATTGCAAGCCATCCCGGTATCTTATCGCCAGTTCAAACTGATTCATTGACGCTGCCTGCTCCATTTTCCCCGTCAAAATTTCGCGCGCGCAGAAGTCCTCTTCGCCGCGCAGAAATTGTTTGATTTTTTCCAAAGTTTCGGCGTCCGCACTCCCTCGTACCCCGAAAATATCGTATATGGTATCCAGCAACCCCCTCGCCCAAATGCCGTTGAAATACGGTCCGAAATATTTCCCCTTGCGGTTGGTTTTTCGGGTAATCTCGATCTTGCCGCTGTCAATCAGGATATACGGGAACGCCCTGTTATCCTTAAGCAAAACATTATAATGCGGCTTGTGCTTTTTTATAAGATTAGCCTCAAGCCCCAGCGCGTCCTTCTCGTTGCGCGTTACAAAGTATTCAAACTCCGCGACATTGCCAAGCATTGCCGTAACCTTGGCGTCATGAACCTTGGAAACAAAGTAACTTGACAGCCTTTTTTTCAAATCCTTGGCCTTTCCGATGTAAATGATGTGCTGGAAAGAGTCGCGCATGAGATAAACCCCGGAAACATTTGGGGTAATAAATAATTTCTCTTGTATTTTGGTCACAGCCTAGTATATACTATTAGTTATGAGCACTCAACCCAAAAAACGCAACAGTTGGATTTGGATTATCATCATAGTTCTTGTTGTTTACTTGATTGCGGAAGGCATAATGGGCGGCAATAATGCCACGCGTATCGAAATGAATACGTTTATCGAAAAAATCGGCTATGAGGGCAATACCGCCGAGGGATATCAATGGGATTTCGAGAAAGATTTCGAATATGACGGAATCATCATTCAGGGCAACTACATCTATATTTTATTAAAGGAAGAACTGACCGACGACAAACGCAAGGCATTCCGCAACAACCCTGTCGAAGGAGCCAAGCTCGTCGTGCGTTCAACGCGCTCTGACATTACGTTTGATATGCTTATGGACCGCCAAGCAAAAGCCATTGCGCAAGACAAAACGAGTCACAAGTTGGCGATTTTGGATTCTCGTGATATCCCGGCAAACCCTTTGGATTTCATTATGCCGATTCTGTGGTTTGTTGTCATCGGAGTAGTCTTATTCTTTGTCTATCGTAATATGTCCAGCCGCGGAGGTTTGGGCAACATGGGACGCCACCGCGCCACAAGGATTTTAGGCGGCACTTTGCGTTTCACCGACGTTGCCGGCATTGACGAAGAAAAAGAAGAAGTTCAGGAAATCGTTGACTTTCTGCGCAATCCAAAGAAATTTCTTGACCTCGGCGCACGAATTCCGAAAGGCTTTCTGCTTGTCGGCGCACCCGGTACAGGCAAAACCCTTCTTGCAAAAGCCATTGCAGGCGAAGCAAACGTTCCGTTCCTGTCAATAAGCGGCTCGGACTTTTCAGAAATGCTTGTCGGTGTCGGACCAAGCCGTATGCGCGACCTGTTTGAAGAGGCCAAACTTAATGCCCCTTGCATAATCTTTATCGACGAAATTGATTCAATTGCACGTATGCGCGGCGTAGGTGTTTCGGGCGTAAGCGACGAAAACGAACAAACACTTAACCAGCTTCTGGTTCAGATGGACGGCTTTACGAAATCCGAAGGCGTTATCGTCCTTGCGGCAACGAACCGCCCGGATGTACTTGACCAAGCACTCCTCAGGCCGGGACGTTTCGACCGTCAGATAATTGTTCAAATGCCGGATGTCCGCGGGCGAGAAAAAATCCTGGAGGTTCACTGCAGACATAAACCTATCGGCACCGATGTTGACCTGAAGCGCGTTGCGAAAATCATAAGCGGCTTTACCGGCGCAGATATAGAAAACCTTATGAACGAATCTGCCATAATCGCAGCCAAGAAAAACAAAACCAAAATCAACATGGCGGACATAACCGAAGGTATTAACAAAGTCCTTCTCGGTCCGCAAAAACGAAGCCGCATTATCACAGACGAAGACAAGAAAATCACTGCATATCACGAAGCGGGTCATGCCGTAGTTTCGCGCATCCTCCAGCCTAACCACATAGTCCAAGAGGTTTCGATCATTCCGCGCGGAATGGCTGCGGGTTACACACTTACAAATGACAAGGACAGCGAATCCCATCACAAAAGTCGCAAGTTCCTTAACACCGAAATCGTTATGTTCATGGGCGGACGCGTAGCCGAAGACATCTTTGTCGGCGACATTTGCACGGGTTCGCAAAACGACCTTAAACACGCAACCTTGCTGGCGGAAAACATGGTCACGAGGTACGGTATGTCTGACAAACTTGGACCTCTGTATTACGGCAAATCCGAAGAAATCGCAATCCGCGCTTATGAAAACGACCGCCACAGCGAGGTTTTGCAATCCACAATCGATAACGAAATCAAAGCTATTATTTTGGCAGGCGAAAAAACCGCGCGCGAAATCCTGAAAGCAAACGCCGACAAGGTTAAGGTTATGGCAAATGTGTTGCTTGAACGCGAAACTATTTACGCGGAAGACATCGATATCATCATGCAAGGCAAAGACCAAAAAACCGTTATCAGTGAAATGAACAAGCGCGAAGAAGCTGCAAAAACCCAAGAAAAAAAGGACCGCACGGAAGGCAACTTGGCTGAACTGGAGAAACAACTGGGCGCAATCCGCGAAACTGCGAGCGTGCTGCTTGAAAATAAACTTATATCCTTGGAAAAATATGTGCATCTGGAAGAAAACATGAAAATCGCGCGTGAGGTTGTCGGAGGCGGCGGAAAACTTGAATTGCTTCCAACACTTGACAATTTGGATAATTATGCTAGTCTTGTACAGTCCCATGAAACAGTAAAAAAAGTCGAAGGTGAATCAAAACCTAAAACGAGACGCACAATAAAAGGCACGAAAGACAATGGAAGCACTAAAAAAGATTCATAATTTTTTCAAAAGCAAAAAGGTACAAATTTGGGCTGTTTGTATGGTGGTTGTTATTGTTGCGGCATTCGGTATAGCCTCATGGATTATGGTAACCGATAAAGTTGAATTCGGACAGCTGAAAACTTCTCTTGCCTTTAATGAAGAAAAAGGAATAACAGAAGTCTTGGCAAAGGAAACGAAATTCACGTTTTCGCCCCATTTATTCTTTGTAGACACAATATCGTTTTCCAACAAAAATGAGGATATTTCACACAAACAGTTCCAACTTAACAACAACATGATTAACGGAGTGGAAGACAGGGTCGTTTTTGAAAGTCACGCCCGTGCCGTCAAGACAATTCTGGAAAACTTGGATAAGGGGCGGAAGACCAATTTGTTCTCGCAGTTTTTCTCGGGAGGACAATCAGGCGGCGAATACCTTACGCAAACTTATACGGGACCTCATACCTTTGATGAAGCCTGCAACGGCGTATGGATTAAAATCGTCTTTGCCAAACCGCAGTTCGTTGTGAACCGCGACCCGGGAAGGTCGTGGCGCATTGAAGAATATGATGCAAGATATACTCAGCCTTTTGACGAGGGAAACACAGCGCGCGGACAAAGCCAGGCGGACTACAACAACCGTTTAATCAGCGCAATCAGCATTCCGTTGGGCAATGCAAAAAATGGTTTCGAACGCCAAACATGGTACATCAGCGTCGGATCACAGGAAGCCAAAAACACAACAAGCCTTGGATTCACTTTCACAACTTACGGAAACTATTATAAACTTTTGCAATATGTCAACGGCATAGATGATGCGTTCCTCTTCTAAATTATTTACCAAAAACGACACTGGGTTCACATGCATTAACTGCGAATTTTCGGTTGTCCCTCTTGGGTCTTCAAGCCGCGATCACTGCAGCCGGTGTCTTCACGGTCTGCACGTTGATATAAACCCGGGTGACAGAGCGAATGACTGCCGCGGAGTGCTTGAACCTGTGCAAATAATACCTGACGCCCGCCATGGGTTTGTAATACACTTCAAGTGCAAAAAATGCGGCGCGAAGGTAAATAATAAATCCGCCGGCGACGACAGTTTCGAGGAGATTTTACGGATATGCAAACAACAATTGTAGCAATCGCAACCCCGCCGGGCAACAGCGGCGTCGGTATCGTGCGAATCTCCGGACCGAAAGCGCTTGCAATCGCGTCAAAGATGCACAACCGGAAAAAACCCTTGCAGGAACGAAAAGCCACCATTGTACACGTCTGCAATGACACTGCCCTCGCGCTTTATTTCAAAGCCCCCAACAGTTTCACAGGCGAAGAGGTTGTCGAATTCCAGTGCCACGGAGGTTGGCTGCTTCTGAACAAGGTCGTTGAAACGGCAATCTCAAACGGTGCCGCTCTGGCAACTCGCGGAGAGTTTTCAAAACGCGCATTCCTAGGCGGCAGACTTTCGCTTGACCAAGCGGAGGCAATAATCGAAATAATCAACGCAGAAAGCGAGATTCACCTTAAGTACGCAACAAACGTCTTCAGCGGCACACTTAAAAACCGACTTGCAATTACAGAAAAATCATTAATCGAAATCAGCGCGCAAATCGAAGCCGCGCTTGATTACCCAGATGAGGTTGAAACCCCGAAAATATATGAACCTGTAAAAAAACTGCTTGACCAAATCAAAGATCTCACCTCTACAGCCGCCACAGGACGCATAATTGCAAACGGCATCAACGTAGCCGTTTTGGGCAAGCCGAATGTCGGCAAAAGCAGCATCTTCAATGCCCTGCTGCAGTACGATCGCAGCATAGTAACCGAAATTCCAGGTACAACAACCGACACAATCACAGATGCAATTATGTACGACGGCATCAAAATGATTTTTCATGACACCGCAGGTTTGCGCGAAAGCAAAAGCAAGATTGAACGCCTAGGCATCGAGCGCAGCAAAAAATCAATCGAGGCTTGCGACATCGCCCTTGTGATTTTTGACGCGACAGATTTGGAAGTACCCGAACTTCTGGAACTTGTAAAAAACAAACCGCACCTGGTGGTTTACAATAAATGTGATTTGGCAAGACGCAGCGGCGTTTTCTGCGTCAGCGCCAAAACTGGCGAAGGTGTCCAGGACATAAAGGAAAAGATCTTGCGTCTGGCAATCCAAACCCCGCCCGCATCCGACCAAATAGTAATCACCAACTCGCGTCACGCCGCCGAACTGTCGCAGGTCCAACACGCCCTTGAAAATGCCCTTGCCTCACTGACGGCACAGATGCCGCTTGACTGCGTTGCAACCGATATCGGAGCCGCCCTGCAGCACATCGGTAATATCACGGGAACCCGCGCCTCCGAAGCGGTCTTGGATGAAATATTTTCAAGGTTTTGTTTGGGAAAGTGAGTTGTCAGTTACCTTGCAAGTGTGCTATATTGCCCGCATGCAAACCAGTTTCGACGTAATAGTAATCGGAGCAGGACACGCAGGTTGCGAGGCCGCGTGGGCTGCTGCGCGCCTTGGAAAACAGGTGCTTTTGACAACGATGAATCTGGACAGCATCGCATTTCTTGCATGCAATCCGTCAATCGGCGGTACAGCTAAGGGGCATCTGGTCTGCGAAATCGATGCCCTTGGCGGAATCATGGGAATAATCGCAGACAAAACCGCAATCCAAATCCGAATGTTGAATATTGCAAAAGGTGCGGCAGTGTTTTCGCTTCGCGCCCAGACCGACAAAATCAAATATCACAACACAATGAAGGAAATACTGCAAAACACCAAGAACATCACAATAAAACAAGGTGAAGTCGTTGAAATCTTGACACAAAACGCCCGCGTCAGCGGTGTCCGCTTCGCCGCCGGCGAAAAATTCACATGCAATTCGGCAATAGTCGCAACCGGAGTCTACCTCAACAGCGAAATTCTTGTCGGAGCAGTGCGTGACGACTGCGGTCCGTCGGGATTTGCAAACTCGAAACACTTGACCAAAAGCCTTATTGACCTCGGCATAGAAATTCGCCGCTTCAAAACCGGAACGCCGCCTCGTGTTGATTCAAGCACAGTAGACTTTGCAAAAACCGAAATTCAACCAGGCGATGACGGTATTCAAACCTTTTCGTTCCTTACAAAAAAACCAATTAAGAACATCGTCCCGTGTCACCTCACAAACACAAACACCAAAACCCATCAAATCATCCGCGACAACCTGCATCTGAGCGCCATGTACGCCCCACGCGATACGAAGGGCATCGGCGCGCGCTACTGTCCTTCAATCGAGGACAAAATCGTGCGTTTTCCCGACCGAGCCACTCACCAAGTATTCCTTGAACCAGAATCTCTTGAAACCAGCGAAATCTATCTGCAAGGCGTGTCGACATCCCTCCCGCCTCAGGTGCAGCAGGAAATCGTCCACTCGATAAAAGGTCTCGAGAACGCCCGAATAGTGCGCAACGCATATGCAATCGAGTACAACTGTATCAACAGCACGCAGCTCCTGCCTACACTTGAATACAAAGCCTGCAAGGGGCTGTTCTTTGCAGGTCAGGTCAACGGTACAAGCGGTTACGAAGAAGCCGCCGCACAAGGTCTGCTCGCCGGCATCAACGCAGCCGGGAAAACCTTTACACCATCAAGAACCGAAAGTTATATCGGAGTCCTGATTGATGACATTGTAACAGTCGGCACAGACGAACCCTACCGCATGTTCACCTCACGCGCCGAGCACCGCCTGTACCTCCGCCAAGACAACGCCGACCTACGCCTGACGCCTTTGGGGCGCGAGATCGGACTGGTTGACGATTACCGCTGGAAAGTGTTTCAGAAGAAACAGCGCGACATCAAAAACAAACATCCAAGAGTCCAGCGCATCTTGGAGATTGAACAGAAATATGCCGGCTATATCAAACGCGAACTCCTTAGAATCGCGGAAGCAAAGCGCTGCGAAGCAACACTGCTGCCTGCCTCGCTTGATTTTACAAAAATAACAGGGCTTCGCACAGAAGCAAGAACAAGACTGCAGAAAATCCGCCCGCAAAATATAGGACAGGCTTCACGAATCACCGGAGTCACCCCTGCAGATATAAATGTTTTACTTGTTTACATAAAGAAATTTAAATGCTAAAATACTATCCTAAGTATGGCACAAAAGAAGGTTAAAACAATCCGCGCAGAACCGAAGGGAATTTTCCGCCTTATGTGGTCGGTGATGGAACGCGGTCAAAAGTGGTATTTCATATGGCTGATGGCGATTTGCCTTATCTCCAGTGTAGGCGTTTTGATTCCGGTGCAACTGATAAGCATCATAATCAGCAAACTTGTCGGCGAACGAATGCTTCTTTTTAACATACCGATTCCCGACATGTCGATCGAGCTCCTTATCGTCCTTACTGCCCTTGCCACGTTCCTTTTGGAACTGCTGCGTATCGCATACCGAAACCGCATAGAGTTGCTGATAAAACGTGTGGTATGCAATTTCCGAAACCTAGGTTATGAATGGCTTGTCCAACCACGCAAGAACATGGATTTAAGGATGACCCAAGGCGATGCCGTTTATCGCATGAACGAAGCACCGGAAGCAATTATCAACACCCTGAAAGACTTTTTTGCCGACATTATCCGCAAAATAATGATTGCAGTGCTTGCGCTTGTTTTCATTTGCATGCTGGACATTATATCATTCCCGATAATTGTCGGAGGATTGATACTTGTTTCAATCGCGGCAGCCATCCGCGCCAAAATTGAAAGGACTCTTTCACGGAAACTGGAAATCACCAAGTCTGCGGTCGCGAACTCGGTCGTTAATACGATTGCTAACCTGCCGATTATAAATTTATTTCGGTCAATGGCGCACGAGCGCGCAATTTTCCGCCAAAAGATCGACGACTATTACGGGCACGAAAAAAAGTTTCTGCGTTTGCGCCTTATATACTGGACGGTTGTACTGTTTTTCGAAATTGCCTGCACATTCGGGGTTATATATCTTTGCGCAACGCGCATCTACGCCGGTACCTTGATTGTAGGTAACATAGTCATCATCGTTAACTACCTTGATAAAATTTTCACGCCCGTTCAGGACCTTGGCGCATTTGCCAGCAAGTGGGTTGAATGCGGAGTTAAGGTCGAGCGCATGTCGCAACTGCGCGCCCGCAGTTCTGACTGCCTGCCGATGAACGTAGTCCAACTGGACGCAATTGATACCATAAAACTCGACCATATAAACATTCAAAACGGCGACGTCTTTATGATAAAAGACGTGAACCTCACGTTCAAAAAAGGCGAACTTACCGTCTTGTATGGCGAATCCGGCTGCGGAAAATCAACGATACTGAAATATATCTGCGGACTTTGCGAGAACCTGTCCGGAAATCTTTTGGTAAACGGCAAACCCGTCGAGCACCCGTATCAACTGACCCAGCACATGTCTGTCACTATGCAGTCGGCAACCATATTCAACCGCGCAATCAAATATAATATAATCTACCCGACAGGCGAAACTTCCAACGAGACTAAAAGGGACGAAATCATTAAAAACCTGAAACTGGAAAGCGTTTACAAGCGTGACTATCAGGACGGCAGTTCACAAAATTTGGAAAACATGCTGTCCGGAGGCGAAAAGAAACGTATAAACATCTCGCGCGGCCTGTTGCGTCCCGCCGTTGTCTATATTTTCGACGAGCCGACGAACGACCTTGACCACGGCAACGCAATGATGGTCATCGATTACGTTGAAAGCCTGAAAAAAGATGCTATTGTCATCTGCGTCTCCCATGACAAGCGACTGTTGGACCGCGCCGACCGACGCTGCAAAATCAACCACCGTGACATGCTGCCCGCCGGTCTCGTAACTTCGGACTCTACGGAAAACAAAGCAAGCACTTCAAAGGAGCAACCTTAATGGAAACGGAAAAACAAATAACATTGCCGGCTAAGCTGCTGCAGCGGATTGTTTTTGACTGTATGCTGATTGGGCTTTACCTGTCGTTCGTGATTTTCACGGCGATTGACTTTTCCAAAGTGGGCTGGGCACCGCATAACGAGCATCAACAGGAAATCTTCCGGTCCCTCTCTGGGATTGGGTGGCGCGTCGGAGCACTTGGCAGGCTTGCGTTCTACACTTTTTTTACAATCGGTTTCTTTATCTATCAAATGCGCCTTTTTACAAAACTTTCCGTGCGCAAACATCTGGTAATTAACTGGGTTATGATAATAGGTTCGGTTTTCCTATTGGCGGGTTCTTCTTTGCCTGTCAGCGGGCAATCAGAACTTCTGGTCGACATACTTCACGGCATTTTTTGCCAAGTCGGTACAGTGATGATGGTTACAGCGGTCGGACTGATGGTAATTGCCTACTGCCGCGAAACAAAGACCTCGAAAAACGCGAAAGCAAGGGTTTACGTTCCGTATATTGTGATGGTTCTGATAGGAGCACTTGGACTTGTTACAACCGGCTCGGACGGAGTTCTGGTTTCTGCTATGTTTTCGTTGATGGCTACGTTCATGGCAATGATTTATCTGAACTATTTGACAGTGTGTTTTGAATTGGCGCCAAAACTTCTAAAAGCCTAGTCCTCTGCCTCTTCCTCTTCCGCCTCTTCCTCGTCATCTTCACTTTCTTCCACGAAACTTTCATCAAAGTCATCCAGCGGGTCAGCACTGGCCTCTTCGTCTGAGGTATCCTCTTCTTCCTCTTCTTCCTCGCCCATGTCCGAGATACTTATAATCTCCATTTCCTCTTCCTCGTCACCAGTGTCGGTCAGCGCGGATGCAGTTTCCTCGTCCTTGTGACCTTCCGCCGCCGGCACTATAACGCCCCCGTAAAGGGTATCAAGTTCGTCCTCGGTTAGGTCAGTCTCGCTCATACACGTGCTGCAGACTGTTTCATCCTCTGTGACGAAATTAACCTTGCAAATGGGACAAAGCCCCATCTCCTTGTTCTTGTCATCGGCAAAATTCGTCGCCAGTGCTTGCATTTCCTGCTTGCACACCTGGCAATACCTATCCTTTTTTAAAATAAAGTTCAACTCGCACCGCGGACACTTGACGTAAACATTTTTGCTCATTTGCACCTCTGAATTTGACGTAATGCCAAATTATAACCATAATATTCAAGTTGTCAAGCAATTGTTTTAAAAAACTTGCAACAAGCCCGCCGCGGGGTCTCAGCGGCCGTTGTCGTGATCGTTCAAAACTTGCTGAAGTTTCGTAATCTTTTCCTTTATACTGTTTGTTTTGGCAATGATATAGCTTTCCGGATCCAAACTGTGCATCGCCAGTATGTTTTGTTCAAATGCATCTTGTTTTTCGTGCAGCCGCTCAAACCGGTACTTTGCATATTGAATCGCCACACAAAGCGCTGCCTCTTTAAGTTCATCTAATTCTTTTTGCACATACTTGCGATGCTTTTCTTTGCAATTCCCGCAGGAAAAATCCAACGCCCTTAGAATCTTGACCAGTTGTATGCTTGCCGCCACTTTTACCTCGTCCTCTACCCTTTCGTGCATGTAAACCTTGTCGTGTGACGCATTATCCTTCTCGCGAAGTTCTTCACGCTCGTCCGCAAGTTTTTTCTGCGCCTTGAAAAATTTGGCAAGTAAAGTCTTCTTTACCGAACGTGGGTTCGATATCTGGAAAATCGGTTCTTTGCCAAGCTCCTCCAGCAGCGCTATTGCATTTCTCAATCGCTCTTTCTGCAATTCTGTCCAGCCTGCAGTCTGCTCGGATTCAGCTGTTTTATTTGTTTCGTTGTCATATTCCAAAAGTAAGGAATCGATTTCCGCGTACCCGCTTCCGTATAACTCCATGAACACTTTCGGAGGTCCGAAAAATGTTGTGTATTCATCCAAGCGCTTGACTATACTGTGGATATTGGCGGTATCAATTTTTCCGGCACGTCCCAACACGTCATGCAGCGCACCGGCAAACGATTCAGTTAAATCTTCGTTTGGTATGCAATCAAGTCTTTTTTTCCAAAGCTGAAACATGTCTTGGTCGCGATTGCGCTTGGCTTCGTCTATTTTTTGTTTGCAATATTTCTTTTTCGCTTCACCGGTTGCCGCTGTAACATCGATAAACCCTTTTCGGTTCAATGATGCCAAAAGATCAACTGTGACGCTTTGAGTGTACATTTTGCTCTTTACCAATATTTCCAGCAAATACTTCCGAATCTCAAGCACCTTGAATTCTTCGATTTTCTCCACAAACAAATACTTATCGTCACTTGAATCTTCGCTGCCATTAACTTCTACTTTGTCTTCGTTTTCAGAGGTCATTTTGTTCCCCGCTTTACTTGCAGACTAGCATACCTTGACCAAAAATTCAATACCCATTCCGAAGAAACTGGGTTATAATCATTTTGAAAATGGAAGAATACAACAAAAAACGCAACTTCGGCGTCACAAGCGAACCTGAAGGCAAAACAGAAGTCTCAGGTGAAAAACTCCGCTATGTCATCCAACATCACAAAGCCAGCCGCGACCATTACGACTTGCGCCTTGAATGGAACGGCGTTTTGGTAAGTTGGGCGGTGCCAAAGGGTCCGTCCTTTAATCCTGCCGACAAACGTCTTGCAATTTTGGTTGAGGATCACCCGCTTGAATACCGTCATTTTGAAGGCACAATCCCAAAAGACCAGTACGGGGGCGGCACTGTCCAACTTTGGGACGAAGGCTTTTGGCAAGTCTCGGGTGACATCGGGCGGGACATCAAGCAAAGCCGCTCGCTGAAATTTACGCTGCACGGCAAACGACTGCAGGGCAAGTGGGTACTTGTTAAAACACAAGCCAACCAGTGGCTTTGGTTCAAAGAATCTGACGAATTTGCACAACCCAGCGCCGGAATACAGAATTTCACAACCGGCATCCGCTCGAGCAAAACTATGGCGGAGCTGGAAAATGGATAGCGGAATGATAAAAATCGGCGAAGGTATGCTCAGCAAATGTTTTCTGGCGGACGAAAACACCGTCCTGCTGGTCGGTAAACGCGAGGACTCGTTTGAAAGTTATCAAAGAACCAAGGAAAACTTGGAAAACCTGCGCGGCAAAATTAAAAGCGTCGAAATCCCTCGGAACCCAAAACTTGTCGCCCCTTGCAAGGAATATCCGCTGGGCGCGCTTTACATCTCGCGTGTAAGAGGCGAAAAATTAAGCAGCCGCATCCGTACATGCACGCGCGGTCAAAAAATCGCAATCGGCAAGAAACTTGCAGAATTTATCCTGGAACTGCAGGCTTGCCGTTTACCCGGTGACAAGGCAGCAGTCATCAAACGGGTTACCGAAAGCTACGCACAAGGTCAGGAGGCGTTGCAGCCGTATCTAAGCGTCAATGAAAACAAACTGATCGCACAATTCGCCGGAAAATACAAAAAGTTCCTGCACAATTCTGATTTTCACACAACACACGGCGATTTGTTCCAAGAAAACATGTTTGTAAACGACCGAAACGAACTTGTCTCGGTAATCGACTTCGACACAGAATATTTCGCCGCCGAAATTGAATTTGCCCCGATATACGAATACGACAAGACAATATTTGGCGCTGCAGCCAGCAATTTCAAAGGCAAAATCAGTATCAGAAACGTTAAACTTGCCTTGCTTGCACGTCAGGTCCGGTTTTTTCGACATGCCGTCACAATGGACGAGGATACAAAACAAAAAGAATTAACAAGAATCAAAAATATGCTGGAAACTATGTCATAGCAAGTTGGATATTGCAACATTATAAACATGCTTGACTGCCCGCTGAGAAATGTGATATAATACCAGTATGAGTAACATGAATTTGTTTACCACTGCAACCACCACCGCTACGCGCGGCGTTTTGTAGGTTGCCTCTTTAGACGAAAACTTTTCCAGGCCGCCGCAAAACGCAGGCGGCTTTTATAACTTGGAAAAGTTTTCGAAAAAGGAGAAAAAGATGAAAAAACAAAATCGAATTGATATTGCAAAAAATATCAAACATAAACACCTGGTGCTTATGCCGGACGGCGAGGAGTTTGTACCCAGGTCACCAGGGCAAATCGACAACCAAGACCTGCGGGATTACTTTCGCAGTGAAGAGCTGAGGGGCTTTGCAAAAGACGAAGCGCCAAGCATCAACGAAATCAAGCGCCTGGAACTTTTCGATGACGAGCCAAGCTGTGACAAAGGACATCATTTGTCTTATCCCAACGGCAAGTTGATGATGAAACTTGTGCAAGACTGGCAGGAAAAAATCGCGAAAGACGAACTGGGAGCAATGGAAATCGGCAGCCCGCTGTTTTACGACAAAAACGACAAGGAAATCAAAGAGCAAGCAAGCAGTTTCCACGAACGCCACTATATTGTCAAAGCGCCGGACGACGAACAGAACAAGGACTTTATTCTGCGTTTTGCAGGCGACTTTGGGTTGTTCAAGATGATGCACCGGGCGAACTTTTCGTATAAACAACTTCCTGTCAGGATGTTCGAAAGCAGCCAGAACTTCCGCTTTGAACAAAGCGGAGAACTTGCCGGTTTCAGGAGGCTTAGGTACTTTCATATGGCGGATGTGCATTGTTTCTGCCGGGATGAAAAAATGGGCATGAAAGAACTTGGCGTTATTTACAAACAATATGAAAAAATGTATCATGGGCTTGGGTTTGCGTATGCGCTTGTCCTTCGGATATACCGGCCGTTCTTTGAACAGTACAAAAGCGAAATCAAAGCCCTTGTACAGTTTTCCAAAAGACCAATGTTTATCGATTTGATGAGCGAAATGAAGCACTACTGGGCGATGAAGTTTGAATGGCAGTCAATAGACAGCGTCAGGGGCAATCAGCAACTTTCAACTGTTCAACTTGATGTCAAAGAGGGCAAAGTATATGATATAAGCTTTGTAAACGAAAAAGGCGCGCGGGAACACTGCGTGATTGTCCACTCGTCTGTCGGCTCGCTGGAAAGATGCATTTATGCCTTGTTGGAAGAAGCTTTGAAATTGCCGCATCCGGTGCTGCCACTGTGGGTCAGCCCTGTTCAACTGCGAATCATTCCCGTAAACAACGATGCACATCTTGAGTACTGCAAAAAACTTAGAATCGCAGGAATCCGATACGACATCGACGACCGCAACGAAAGTTTGGGACGAAAACTTGTCCGCGCCCGCGCCGAATGGATACCGTATGTTGCCGTCGTTGGCGAAAAAGAAATTCAAGGCGGTAAACTGAGTGTCTCGATCCGCAAAAACGGCAGCAAAAAAGAAATCGGCAAAGCAGAACTGGAAAAAGAAATCAAACATCAAATCAGAGGACTCCCGTTCCGCCCGATAAATCTGCCGAAACTTATCAGTAAACGCCCCGTCTTTTATGGGGCGTTGTAACCTAAGTTTGCTCCAACT
>Ga0123356_10000829_pt1 | contig 34409 bp, 29 predicted proteins | sample TergutEmb28metaG_2_FD_92546 | JGI IMG/M metagenome (GOLD analysis project Ga0123356, IMG submission 92546) | Embiratermes neotenicus P3 segment gut microbial communities from Petit-Saut dam, French Guiana - Emb289 P3 | ecosystem: Host-associated > Arthropoda: Insects > Digestive system > Gut ...
ATACACGGCCCGGCGGGCGGCCTTCCTCAGCCACCTCCGGTCTTCCTCGACGTAGATCTCCCTGATCCCGTTCCAGGGGCAGGAAAACACCTGGCTGTGCTGCAGCGGGACGACAGCCCGGCGCCTGCGCGCCTTAAGCGAGTGCCGCTCCGCGAACCTGATTCCGCCGATGGCAACCCCTTCAGGCGTTATCTGTATGCCGGTGTAACCCGCCCCGTCGCGGCCAGAACTAGCGAAAGACAAGATGAAAATAATGATGCAGGCGGGGATGAGGAGCCTGAAGAAGAACCTGCCGTCATCGATCACCCTCGCCGCGACTGCGGCGCTGAACGTCAGCACGGTTGCGAGCGACTCGGCTATCTCGACAGCACGTCTCTTGGCCGACGACTTGTCCTCGCGGTAGTGAATCGGGGGCCGGCCCTCCGATTCCACGCCCGGTGCTCCTCTCGCGCCGCCGTAAGGCGGGCTCACGGCCGGGCCGCAGCCCGCCGACTGGCAGTAAACGCCCGGATTCATCTACCACTGCTGGCTCGGGGCGGCAGGGGACCACTTTGCCACCACCCCCTCCATCCAATCGACTGTGGCGGGGGTGTTCACCAACTTGTCACACGTCGGGGTTTCAAGCGCAGATGCGATATTTGTCCCCGATCTGGGGCGCCATAGCGACCGAAATCGCAGACAAATCGATGGCTAGTCGACCGCGGCTGACTGACTGAACAAAGCAAACAGGCCACGGCGGCCGTCCAGCGGGTCAGCGGGCGCGGTCAGGCCCGCCCGGGCGAGTAGTGCCGCCTCGACGCCGTTAAACGCAGCCTTGCCAACTTGGAGTGGCCCGGCGTCAGTGAACTCGGCGGCGCGCAGCCCGGCCGCCTGGGTGGCGGCGATGCCAAGAGCGTTCCTGAGCTGGTTCTCCGTGAGCCCGAGCGTTAGCCCCGCCGTGACGGCGGCACCAATCGCCGCGGCGACCGTCGAGCCGGACCAGCCGCCCCAGTCGTTGAGGCGGGATTCGGCGAGCACGGCGGCCTGGACGCCCTCGTCGACGGCCTCGATGATCCGGTTACGGTCTACGTCGCTAGACCCCGCGAGAGCAGCAGCGGCGGCGCAGGCCGTCAGCCGTGCCGTGCCGGCGGGGTTGCGTGGGCTCGTCTCGTCGCTGGTGTCTCCTGCCCTGGCGCTCGCTGCCGCTCCAGTCAGCCACGCGGTCCACGATGTGTTCGTGGCGGCAAAAGGCGGCCGAACAGCGCGCAGCACCCGGACCACGTGGTCTGCGTCTCCACCGACAGCGGCCTCCTCGAACGCCACTACGCCGTCCGGTGCTTCGGCAGTGGGGACGCCGTGCCCGGCGAGCTCATCTCCATTCCTGCTGTCGGCTCCGTCCTTATCCGGTTCGGGCATCGGGCGGACGGCACCCAGCAGTTCCGACGGGTCGGGTGCCTCCGATAGCCGCCGGATCGCCGCCCAGGCGCGGTCCGCGGCTGCCGCGCCGAGCACCGGGCCGAACAGGTCGCGCACCTTCTCCAGCACCTCATCGTCGGTGAGCGGGCGGGCCGCGCTGCCCCGGGTGTGCTCGACGGTCACCTCGACCGGCGCGGCGGCGCGCCGGGTGATCCGCAGCGTCGCGGCGGCCCGGGGGACCGCGAGATCCGGGTCGAGGCTGATCAGCGCGCGGAGCCGGGCAACCTCGGGTGCCGCCGCGGTCTTGTCGGAGAACTCGGCCAGGCCGGCCCGCCCGTACAGCAGGCCGACGGCGACGCCATGGCGGGCGCTGAACCGGGATCCCAGTCCGTCTTCGGGCTGGACCCGGCCCATTAGCTCGGGCACCAAGGGATTGCAGTGCAGCGTGATCCCGGTAATGTCCGCCGGGTCGCCGATTTCGGCCGACACGGCGATCGCGGCGTCCATCGCCGGATGCGCGACAACGCCGCACGGATAGGTCTTGATGGTGTTGAGCTCGAGCTCCCAGCGGTGGCCGTCCGGCCAGCCGAGGCCCAGCGCGTCCCGGTCCACGGCGTCCGCCAGCACCTCGAGGACGCCGCCGGGGCCGAGGATGTCCTCGGGCCCGGCGACCCCCGCAGCCGCCAGCCGGGCGGCGAGCACGCCGTTCGCTGCCGCTTTGCCCGCGTGCAGCGGCTTGGTCATCGTGCCGAACGCCTCCCGGTGCCCGGCCGTCATCGTCGCGGCCAGCGACAGGGCGTTCGCGGTGGTGGGGGCGTCGAGGCCGAGCAGAACTGACGCCGCGACCGTCGCCCCGAAGACCCCGCAGGTTCCCGTGATGTGCCAGCCATGGTCGTAGTGCGCGGGAGAGATCGCACAGCCGATCCGCAGCTGGGCTTCGCAGCCGACCGCGAACGCGCCGAGGAACTGCTGGCCAGTCGGCTTTGTCTCGGGCGCCAGCGAAAGCACCGTGGCGAGCGTGGACGCGCCCGGATGGATCACCGTGGCCAGGTGCGTGTCGTCGAAGTCGTCCAGGTGCGCGGCGGTCCCGATCGCCAGCGCCCCCCAGTAGGGATCGAGCGTCCGCGCCAGGCCAGGCACCGTGACATTGCCGGCGGCCCCCTCCTCGGCAGACACGGTAAGCAGCAGGGCGGCCGCATCCGAGGTCGCGGCCGAGACGGCCGTGCCGAGCACGTTGAGCAGTGACCGCCGGGCCGCTCGGTCCACGTCCTGGGGCAGCGGCCGGGCCGCGGCTTCCAGCATCGTCGCGCAGAAGTCCACCGTGGTGCGAGGCATGCGCCAACGCTACGGCCGTCGAGGGCGCTTGGGGATGTGGCCCGGGAACAGTAATTCCCGTTACCCCTGTTGGGCGCCGCCCGTTCGGCAGGGGCGTCATTCCTCGTCGGCGAGCAGGTAGCGAAGGTAAAGGGCCGGGTCGTTGAGGAAATCGCGCCACGAGTGGACGATCTCCAGGTCGGCCCAGCTGACCGGGCGGATGCCCCAGTCGCCCAGCTCGAGCAGGTGCGCCTCTGGCGTGGCCGCGACGATGGGGGAGTGCGTGGCCACGACCACCTGCGAGCCAGCGCTGGCGAGGTCGTGCAGCAGTGCGACCAGGCCGAGGCACGCGACGAAGGACAGCGGCGCGTCCGGCTCGTCCATCAGGTAGAAGCCGCGCTGATTGACCCGCGTCCGCAGGATCTCGAGAAATCCCTGGCCGTGGCTGAGCTCATGGAACCGCTCGGGTGACCGGCCGGGATTCTGCTCCAGGTAGGTGTACATGGAGTGCATGGTGTCCGCGCGCATGAAGTAGGCCCACGCGGCACGTCCGCCTGCCCCGCGCTCAACGCCAAGCCGCCGTCCGGCGCCGGGCTCGGTCTCGCGTACCCGGGGCCGGTCGGCCGGGATCAGGATGGAACCGCCCTGCGGGTTGAGGCCGTATGCCTCGGCCAGCATCTCGACGACCGTGGACTTGCCCGACCCGTTCTCCCCGACGAGGATCGTGATCCCCGGCGCCAGCTCAAGCCCGTCCCGGAGCAGCTGCGCCGCGGCCGGAACGGTCGCGGGCCATTCGGCCGAGCCGGATCTGCCGCCGTCGGGCGGCGGCCGGAACGCGCGTACCAGCCGCGCATCGAGCGTCCAGTCAGTCATCCGCGTCGAGCTTGTCCACCAGACGGGCTGGCGCGACCGCACGGTAGGCATCGGCGCAGAGTTCGGCGATCTCCGCCCACTCGATCGCACCGTCTAGACGGACCCCGACCCAGCCTCGTCCGCCCACATACGGCGGGCGGAAGAACCGCTCGCTATCGGAACCGATCAGCGCGGCCTGCGCTCCTGGCGGCGCCGCGCACCACAGGTGCGGGAACTGGTGGTCGTGATGCCCGTCCGGCCACAGCTGGACAAACTGCTTCTTGTCCCGCACGTACCAGGCCGCCGCGCCGTGGGATGGCCGCTCGGTCGCCTCGGGCAGCGCCAGGCAGATCTCGCGCAGCCGCTCAACCAGGTCGCCGGTTCCGTCAGCCGCCATGCCCCCAGGGTGCCACACGCCCCGGACATTCGTGCCGGACAGCGCTCTGGCGCTCCGGCGTCAGGCGAGTAACGTGAACGAGCGTGCGGATCACGGATATCACGGTCGTTCTCCACGAGCGCAAGGCTGTCAACTCAGCCAGCTTCGGCCCGGCCCGGCCAATCCCGCTTGGGGTACTGCGCATCACCACCGACGAAGGCATCGAGGGCAACGCCTTCCTGTCCAGCCCGGGACCCGGCCCGGTCGCGATCGCCGACCAGATCGTCACGATCGTCAAGCCGTGGCTGACTGGCGCGGACCCGCTTGACATCGGCAAGCACTGGCGGCGGATGGAGGGCCTGGTCCACTACTTGTCTCCGCACGCCGTCGGGACCGTCGACGTCGCCCTGTGGGACATCGCGGGGAAGGCCGCCGGCCTGCCGGTCCACCGGCTGCTCGGCACCTGCCGGGACCGGATCCCCGCCTACTTCTCCTCCGCCCACCACGCCTCGGCCGCGGAGTACGCGGACGAGGCCGTCTACTGGCGTGAGCAGGGCTGGCGCGGCTACAAGATCCACCCGCCCCGCGGCCCGTGGATCCCGCCGGGCCAGTCGCCGCCGGTCGGCTTCGACATCGAGGCGAGCGCCGCCGTCCGGAACGCCGTGGGCGACGACATGACGCTGACCCTCGACTCCTCGTGGAGCTACTCCTACACCGACGCGCTCCGTGTCGGTCAGGCGATCCAGGACCTGGACTATTTCTGGTTCGAGGACCCGCTGCCCACGTACGACATGTACAACTACACCCGGCTGGCACGGCACCTGTCGATCCCGCTGCTCGCTACCGAGATCAACCCGGGCGGACTGGCCGCACTGCCGCCGTGGATCACCTCCGGTGCGACCGACTTCCTCCGCGGTGACGTCGTCATCAAGGGCGGCATTACCGGCCTGATGAAGATCGCGCACCTGGCCGAGGCGTTCGGGATGAACTGCGAGGTTCACGACTCCTACAACTCGCTGAACAACGTCGCCGCCCGGCACGTGATGATGGCCATCGACAACTGCGACTGGCTTGAGGTGCTCGCCTTCACCCGGGCCGGCGATCACAGCCTCGGCCACATGAGCTACGGGCTGACCGAGCCCTTCGAGGTGGACAGCGAAGGCAACGTTCACGCCCCGGCCGGCCCCGGTCTCGGCGCCGGCGTCGACTGGGACCTCATCAACTCATCCGTCCAGGCCATAGCCGCCTGAACAGGCGCCACGAGCACGGGCCCTCCGAGCACGGGCCGCCCAAGCACGGGCGCCGCAGAGCGAGGGGCCGCCGCGCGCGGGCGCGGCCAGCGCGGTACCAGGCCCTAGACGGTCGCGAGGACCGGGGACGGGATGCGCCCGGACGCGCCGCGCGGGTCGCCGGCGTCGAAGCCCGCGGTGACGCTGGCGATCTCGGCGAGCTCGTAGCTCGACAGCACCTCGACGGATAGCTGGTGCAGGCGGCGGGTCTTTGCCGCACAGCAGTCCTCGAGCAAGATGACCGGGAAGTCCCGCATAAACGCCGAGCGTGCGGTCGTCTCCACGCAGATGTTGGTGACCACGCCGCAGATCATCAGCGCGCTGACGCCGAGTCCGCGCAGCAGCGGCTCCAGCGAGGTCCACTGGAAGGCGTCGAAGCGCACCTTGTCCACGACCAGGTCGCCGGGACCACAGCCGAGCTCGGCGCAGACGTCGGCGTCCCAGGTACCGACGGCGAGGCCTTGCACGCCCGCCAGCTCGGGGCTGTTGCGCACCAGCGCCGCGCCCTCATCGGGCCGCCCAGGACGGTAGACGTGCCGGGTGAAGATCACCGGGATGCCGGCCCGCCGGGCCTGGCCAACCGCGATCGCGGCGTTGCCGACCGCTTCCATCGCGCCCTCACAGCCTCGCCCGATACGGGGGAACGAGCCGTCCGGATGGCAGAAGCCATTCTGCATGTCCACCACGAGCAGGGCGTATCCGTCAGCGTTCATCGCGCACTTCCCTTCTGTCTTCGCCCTGTTGGCGAACACGGCCAACGTAACACCAGGTCTGGCGCGATTTCGAGAGCGTCCTCGACGTCGGTATCGTCGAGCGGGCAGGAAGCAAGCTGTTGTGCTAGGGAAAGGCGTCCATGGTCGAGATCAAGACGGCTGGCGAGATCGACGCGATCCGTGCCGCCGGCCGGGTGGTGGCCGGGGTGCTCGCGGCCGCGCGGGCCTGCGCGGCGCCGGGCGTCACCCTCAAGGAACTTGACGCGGCCGCCCGGGACGTGCTGAACAAGGCCGGGGCGACCTCGCCGTTCCTGCACTACCACCCGGACTTCGCCCCGGTTCCGTATCCGGCGGTCATCTGCACCTCGGTCAACGACGCGGCTTTGCACGGTATCCCCGGCGACTACCGGCTCGCGGACGGCGACCTGCTCAGCGTAGACGCGGGGGCGACCCTGGACGGCTGGGTCGGCGACGCCGCCATCTCGTTCACGATCGGGACGCCTCGCCCGGGAGACGCCGAGTTGATCGCCGCCACGGAGGCGGCGCTGTCGGCCGGGATCGCGGCAGCGCGACCCGGCGGCAAGCTCGGTGACATCTCGGCCGCGATCGGCCGCGTGGGCAGGTCCGGCGGGTACGGCATCTCGACTGACCTAGGTGGTCACGGCGTCGGCCGGACCATGCACGAGGACCCGCACATCCCGAACCGCGGCCGGGCCGGCAAGGGCATGCGGCTGGTTCCCGGGCTCGTGCTCGCGATCGAGCCGTGGTTCATCGCCGGCGGCAGCGATGGCATCTACCTGGACTCCGACGGATGGACGATCCGCACGGCCGACGGCAGCAGAGCGGCCCACTCCGAGCACACCATCGCAATCACGGAAGACGGACCGGTGATCCTCACCGTCGGCTGAGCAGGCGGCCCCGGCCGTGTCGCTGGCCTGGAAGGACCCGGAAGGGCACGGGCCGCGGCCGCGGCCCCTCCCCAAGCAGGGCCGCAGCCTGTGCCCGTCCAGGCTGAGGACAATCCTGCTCCGTTCGAGCGCCACAAGCGACCCCGATAAGCTGACAATTCACTGGAAATCTAATAAAGACACGACATTTTCCAAACGAGCTTCGCGCTCACCCTAATAACAGCAAGAAGCGCCGGTGCTGACGGCGGGTCAGCGCATCGGGGTGACCGGGCCGAGTTCGCGGACGCCCTGCGGGGTGGCGAGGCAGAGCATCCGGATCGGCGTGCCGTGCATGCTCGCCCCGTGCTGGAAGGCGCGCAGGATATGCCGGTCGGAGTCGGTGAGTTTCAGCGCGCCGGGACGGCTCAGCGTGATGACCACGCTGCCGCCGGGCCACGAGTGCGCGATGGACTCGGTCGCGACGTAACAGACGTTGCCGAGCATGCTCGCCGCGGGGCGCTCCGGGATGTCGTCGATGGGCACGACGAGCTTGGCCTGAGTGCCCTCGGGACCGAGGAAGACCAGCCAAAGGGTCCGGTCGCGCCGGGCCGCAGGGGCGATGATCGCGGCGACGCGGCCGAGCACGTCCTGGTCGGCGCGGACGCGGAGCGCGAGGAGTTCGATGGCCTGCCGGGTGACGGCCGGGACGCTAACGGTGCCGGTCCCCGCCGGGTCAATGCCAGTGCGATCGAAGCCGGCTACGGGCCGGCTAGCGGGGGTTGTGCTCATGGCGGACAGTCTGCCAGAGCCAGTGACTATATGATGTCACTTAAATACATTTAGTGAAGCGCGTGACGAAAAGTAGTCATTATGCGGAGCTTCCACTACGCTGGGTGGCTAGGAAGGCTTTCGTTCCGCTGGGCGGCAAGGGAAAGAGCGAGGACAGCGACGCAGACGACCAGCGCGGCGGCCGACCAGCCGAGTGCCGGGCGCAGTCCGATTGCCGCACCGAACAGTCCGACGGTGAACCCGCTACCGAGCCGCATACCGTTGGCGCCGACCCCGTAGACGCCGATGACCTGGCCTTTCTTGTCCTGAGGGGCGCGCAGCTGCACGACTGTCTGGGTGATGGACAGCGAGGCGAGAGCGGCGATGCCGCCGATGACAAGCATGGGGACCGCGACGAGGTAATCGTGGCTCAGCGCGAAGATGACGGACGTGGCCCCGTAGACGACCGTGGACCACAACGCGGCCCGTACCGACAGCTTGAGCCAGCCGGTTCCCTCGAGGATCAGCCCGCCGAGTACGCCGCCCAGGCCGTTGGCGAATAGCAGTACCCCGTAGGCGGTGCTGCCTGAGATCCCCGGCGTGCTTGTCGCGATGTCGGGCATGACCACCTGCATCGCCGAGCCCACGAAGAACGAGCCGAGCCCGGCCAGGATGATCATCGAGGCGAGCACCCGGTCCTTCGCCACGTCGCGGAAGACCCGCACCGCGCTCAGCACCCCGACCCGTTCCCTGGCGACGACGCCCCGCCTGGTGTGCCCGGTGAACCTGGTCCGCGCCATCAGGATCGTCAGCGGCAGGTAGAAGGCGATGTTGACCCAGATCCCGTGGACCGGGCCTAGGCCGATCAGCAGTACAGATCCGACGACCGGCCCGAAGAGGATTCCGAGCGACCGTGCGGTGGAGTTGAGCCTGATGGCGCTCGGCAGGTCCGCGGCGCCGACGAAGTCTTCGAGCAGCAACTGCTCCGGCGGCGACCAGAGCGCCCCGGCCATCCCGTGCAGGATCAGCAAGATGCAGGCGTCCCAGACCGTCAGCGTGCCGGTGGCGAACAGGATGCCCCAGGTGAGGGATACGGCCATGAACAGCGCCTGGGATCCCTGTATCAGCTTGCGGCAGTCGTAGCGGTCGGCGAGCGCGCCAAAGTACGGGGAGAGCACGAGGAACGGAAGCCAGTGGCTGATGACCTCGAACCCGGTCAGCGCCGGGGAGTGGAACTTCTGCCAGATCACCCAGTAGGTGATGACGTGCTCGATGTTGTCGGCCATCATCGCCAGCGCCGCCCCCCCGAGGTACGGCCGGCAGGACGGGTTGCGCAGCGCCGCGAACTTGGCTGGCTGCGCGGCCGCTGGCTGGCTCTCGTGCTGTTGCGGTGCGTCCAGTTCCGGGGCCTCCAGGACCGGGACATGGGTCGGAACGCCGCAGGCAGCACACATATACGGCAGTTTAGACCGGATCGTTAGAACGGCTAACTGTCGGCGGAATGGTGTACGTCTCACCCGAAACGGTCCGCGCCGCTGACCTCGCTGGCGTACCTGCTAGGCGGCATCGCCGCGGATACTCAGTGCGCTGCGCCCCACCGTCCGCCGCGGACGGGAGAGCCGGCAGGAGAGCACGACGATAAGGGGGACGAGCGCCTGGGCCAGGCCAACCAGCCGTTCTACCAGGCCCGTCCAGCCGCCCGTCAGCACCACCTCCACGACGAACCAGGCAAGCAGCACGAGTTGCACAACCACGGCGGTGACGCAGGCGGGCCGGCGCAGCCCCCACGGCACCGCCGGGCCGCGCCGCCAGGCGCCGAGCGGCCACGCCGCCAGGCCCGCGAAACCCAGCACCGACCAGACCCCGTGCCACACCGAGATCCCCGGGTGCAACGGGAACGCCGCCACCAGCATGCCGGTCATGGCACCAGCCACCAGGATCAGCCGTCCCGCGGTCCCGGCCGGGCGCAGCGCGGCCCCGGTGACGATATAGCAGACCCCCACCACGACAAGCGCCCCGCTCATCAGCCACCGGTCGGTAGCACCCACCTGCATCAGCGCGCTGACCGTCTGAGACACAGGATCGAACGGCGCCGGCTGGAGCCGGGCGGCGATCGTCCACCCGGCGACAAGCAGCACCGGACCCGAGACCGACGCAGCCACTCCCCACCATGGCACGCTCGGGACCGACGGCATGTTCAACCTGGTCATGTCCTCTAACTCTGACATCCGCCCGCGTCGCCTGGTAGGGCCGGGGACCAAGACCGCTGTCTAGAAGGTAAGGACCAGGCGGCCGCGGACGCCACCCGCCTCCAGGCGGCGGTGGGCCTCGGCGGCGCGCTCGGCGGGCAGAGCCTCGGCGACCCGGAGGGTGAGCACGCCCTTGGTGACCAGTTCGGCGAGATCGCCGATCCGGTGGCCCTCGTGCAGGTGATTGCCGACCAGGACCAGGTGAATCGTGACGTCCCGCTCTGTCTCGCCCTGGAACGGGCGAACCGCTACGAGCTGGCCGCCGTCACGGACGGCGGGCAGGATCTTCGGGCTGAGCAGCGCGGCGTCGAGGACCGCGTCGACGCCGTCCGGGTAGAGCTCCCGGATCGCCGCGGCCGCCCGCTCGCCGCGTGGCACCACGCGGTGGGCGCCGAACGACTCGACAAGTGCCACATCCTCGGGCTTCGCATCGCCGATCACGGTCAGCCCCGCGTGCCGGCCGAGCTGGATCGCGTACTGCCCGACGATCCCCGCCGAGCCGGTCACCGCGAGCGTCGCGCCCGGTGGCAGCGCCAGGATGTCCAGTGCCGTGCGGACCGTCATCCCGTTCATCGGCAGCGTCGCCGCCTCCACCAGGGACCAGCCGTCCGGTACCTTCGCCAGCTGGTCGTCGGCGACCACCCGGTACTCGGCCTGCGCGCCGCCGCCCGGCACCCACGGGGAGACCGCGGCCATCACCCGGTCGCCCGGCTGCCACTGCGAGACCTCGCGTCCGACGGCGTCGATGACCCCGGCCAGGTCCATGCCGGGGATGAAGGGCGGGGTCATGCCCTCGGGCAGCGCTCGCCCGCCGTGCCTGAATCCGAGGTCCGTCGGGTTCACCGTCGCCGCCGCGACCTTAACCAGGACCTGCCCGGGGCCGGGGGAGGGCTTGGCGACGGTGACGATGCCCAGCACCTCCGGGTCACCGAACTCGGTAAAGCCGACAGCTCGCATTTCGGTCATGCTGACCCTCCATTTTCCCGGCACAGGGACAGTAGTTCGTCGATACCACGCAGGTGCAGGTGAGGCCGCTTGTCCGGCGGCAGGTGGTCGTAGGCGTCCGGGCCAGCCAGCCCGGTCTGGACCGCGATGGCGAGGGCCCCGCCGCGGTGTGCCATCGGGACCTCGAGGAGCGGGTCGTCACCCACCACAGCGATGTGCTTCGGCGGCACGCCGAGGCGGGCGGCGGCGGCGCGGAGCGCGTCGAACGACGGCTTGCCGGTGACCGTCAGGCGGCAGCCGGTGATCGACCGGATCATCGCGGAGATCGCTCGTGAGGTGCCGAGAGCACGGCCGCCGGCGGTGGCGAAGAACGGGGTCTCCGATGCGGAGTACAGCTCCGCACCCGACCAGACCGCGTGGCAGGCCGCCTCCAGATGCGACATGGTGAACTCGCGGAACCAGCCGACGAAAACGGCGTCGACGCCGGCCGGCTCTTCGGAGGGCCGGGTGTCCTCGGCGGCCTCGACCGGAGGAACGACCTCGATCCCCGCCTCTTTGAGCGGCTCGGTGAGTCCGTCGGTGCCGAGCACCATGACCCGCTTGTAGCCGCGCTTGGTGAACATGACCACGGCGCTTGAGGCGGGCGTCATCATCTGGTCGTCGGGCACGTCGAGTCCCGCGTCCCGCAGCACCTGGGCGAAGTGGTGCGGCGCCCGGTTCGTCCCGTTGGTGAACACCACGTAGGGCAGCCCGCGCTCGCGGACCCAAGCCAGCATGTCCACGGCGCCGGGCAGCGGCGCGAGCCCGTGGTTGACCCGGTCGCCGAGCGCCAGCGTGCCGTCCATGTCGAAGATGAAGCCGCGGGCGTCCCGCAGCCGTTCAAGCACCGCGGAGTCGGCCACCCTGTCACGCGGCTCGTTACCCGCGCCGCCCGCGCCGCCGTCTAGTGCCACCGTTAGCCGCCTTTCAAAGTCAGCCGGAACCCCGGCTTGTCCACCGTTAGCTCTCGCGCCGCCGGACGGTCGGCTAGTGACCGCAGCAGCTTCAGCACCGGCACCGTGTCCGGGTTGTAGTGCGTGACCGCCGGGCCGGCCGCGACCATCGCATCGACTTCGGCCGCGGGCATCCCGAACCGCAGCACCAGCTCCTCATCGCTGATCCGGGAACCGAACCGCTGGCGCAACTCCGCCACGTCAAGCGGCGGCGGCTCGTCCGCCAGCTCCCTGGCCCTCGGCCGTCCGAGCACCTTGTCCAGGACCCACGGCTCGATCGGCGCGGTCGGCTTGCCGAACGTCCCCTGCGCGTACCTGATCACCTGGTCAGGCACGTTGTCGTAGCGGGCGTTCCCGGCCTGCGCGGACAGCAGGTTGGCGAGTGCCTGCCCGATCACCATCTGCGGGTAGGGCGTGACCATGATCGGATAGCCAAGCTCGGCCCGGACGAGGGCGATCTCGGCCATCAGCTCTTCGAACCGGTGGGCCATGCCGAGCTCGCTCAGCTGCCGCCTCGTCGTGGACATAACCCCGCCGGCGAGCTGGTGGTCCATGAACGCCGCGTCGTAGGACCGGGGCTTGCCCGGCGGCAGTCCCTCGGCGGCCGCAAGCCGGTCGAAGTACCTGGCGACCGCCTCGAGCAGCCGGTCGTCGACGTCCACGGTGTGTCCCGAGGCGCGCAGGTTGGCGACGAGTTGCTCGGCGTCCGGCAGCGAGGTGCCGTTGCCGAGCGCGCCGCAGCCGACCTGCAGCACGGTGACCCCGAGCGAGGCAGCGACCAGGCAGGTGAGCTGTGACAGCCCCAGGCTGGCGTGCGAGTGCAGCTCGAGCGGCTTGCCGCCGAGCGCCGCCTGGACGGCCGGGATCAGTGTCCGCGCCCGGTCCGGGGTGAGGATGCCCGCCGGGTCCTTGATGTAGGCCCGGTCGATGTCCGGGCAGTCCCGGTAGGCCGCGGCGATCCCGGCGTAGAACGCGTCGTCGTGCACTGCCGAGATCGTGTAGGTCAGCGCCCCGATGACTTCGCGACCGCCGGCCTTCTTGGCGATCCGCGCGGTCGCCCGCGCCGCGTCCATGTCGTGCGACGGGTCGAGCACGACGAACCGGTCCATGCCGTTGCGCACCAGCGACGCGTAGACGAGCTCGATCACCTCCGGATGCGCCCGCTCCCAGGAAATGAACCTGAAGCCGGTCCCGATGAACTGCAGCAGCGTGTCCGGCATCGCCGCCCGGGTGATCCGCAGCAGTGCCCACGGATCTTCCCGGTGGGTCCGCACCGACACGCCCATCGCCGTGGAGGACGAGTAGTCGAGCGCCCGGAACCCGACCCGCCCCAGCACCGGCGCGATGGTGGCGATGTGCGCGGTCCGCAGCCCGGTGGCCCCCCACAGCGACTGGTTGCCGTCTCGCAGCGAGACGTCGACGAGCCTGATGTCAGCCATGGCCGGTGCCTCCCGATCTGGCCTTCGTGAAGCGCCGCCCCGCGATCCATCGTGCCAGGTATCCCGTGTCCACCTCGCCGGCCGCGAACTCCGGGTCGGCAAGCAGCGCGCGGTGCAGGTCGAGGTTGGTCGTGACGCCGTCAATGCCGCACCGGTCGAGGGCCAGCCGCAGCGTCGCCAGCGCGCCGTCACGGTCGCTGGCGCAGGCGATCACCTTGGCGAGCAGCGAGTCGTAGTACGGCGGCACCGTCGCCCCGGCCTGGACGTGGGTGTCGACACGTACACCCGGCCCGGATGGAAGGACCGCGCGCGTGACCGTGCCGGGGCTCGGCTGGAAGTCACGACCGGGATCTTCCGCGTTCAGCCGGACCTCAATCGAGTGGCCGCTGAACGTGACGTCTTCCTGTGTCAGCCGCAGGTTCCTGCCCTCTGCGATGGCGAGCTGCTCGGCGACGATGTCGACGCCGGTGATCGCCTCGGTTACCGGATGCTCCACCTGGATGCGCGCGTTGACCTCAAGGAAGTAGAACTCGCCTCGGTCAGCGTCGAGGAGGAACTCGACGGTTCCCGCGCCCCGGTAGCCCAGCTGGACCCCGAGCGCGACCGCCGCAGCGCGCAGTCGCTGCCGAAGGTCCGCGCCAAGGCCGGGAGCTGGCGCTTCCTCGATGAGCTTCTGGTACCGCCGTTGCACCGAGCAGTCCCGATCGCCCAGGTGGATGACGCGCTCCCCGTCACCCAGAATCTGCACCTCGACGTGGCGTCCGCGTTCGACGTACCGCTCCAGGTACACCCGCGCGTCACCGAACGCGGCCAGCGCTTCCGAGCTGGCTATCGCGACCGCGTGCTCGAGGTCGGCCGGATCGCGCACCACCCGCAGCCCGCGCCCGCCGCCGCCGCCTGCGGCCTTCACCAGGACAGGGAACCCGATCCGTCCCGCGACCCCGGTGGCTGAAGCGAGGCCGGCGGCCTCGCTGTTCGCCGCCTCCCGGGCAGTATCCGCGACCGCCGGGGCACCGGTACCGCCGTCGCCCGCTGCGCTCACGTGGCCGCCCGGGAGAACGGGCAGTCCCGCGGCGATCGCGTGCTCGCGGGCGGCCAGCTTGTCTCCGGTCGCCGCGAGCGTCGCCGGTTCCGGCCCGATGAACACGATGCCGGCCTCGGCGCACGCCCGGGCCAGCCGCGCGTTCTCCGACAGGAACCCGTAGCCCGGGTGGACCGCGTCCACGCCGGCCGAAACCGCGGCGGCGACGACCGCCTCGACGTTCAGGTAGCTCGCGGCCGCCGGGGCGGGCCCGATCCGGACGACCTGATCGGCGAGCCTGGCGGGCATCGACTCGGTGTCGGCGTCGGAGACGGTGAGTACCGTCTCGATGCCGAGCCTCCGGCAGGTGCGGATCACCCGGACGGCGATCTCTCCCCGGTTGGCCACCAGGATCCGCCGGAGCACCCGCCGTTCGCTCACGCCCCCTCCAGCGCGAGAGGATAACAGCAAGAAGCGCTAGCGCTCACGCAGCGAACTGAAGATAGCGGATCGACATCCGCACTCCGATGTGGACGCCGAGCCACCATCGTCAGATAACAGCAAGAGGCGGGTGTGCTGGCCGGTACCGGACGGTGCGAGTTCACGGTTCCGGCTCGATCATGATCAGCGTGCTGCCGAGGGCGGCGAACTCGCCGTTGTCCAGGCAGATCCGGGCGACGCGGCCCGCGGTCCCCGCATGGACGGAGTTCATCAGCTTCATCGTCTCGACGATGGCGACCACCGTATCGGTGGTGACGGCGTCCCCGACCTCGACGAACGGCGCCGCGCCGGGACGTGGCGCCCGGTAGAACGTGCCCGGCAGCGGAGTGACGACTGGCACGAGCCCGTCGGCGTCAGCTTGAGCAGCCTCCTCGGCTGCTGCCGAGCCAGCGGTGTCCGCCGAACCTGCCCCCGCAGCGGGGCCGCCACCTGCCGAGCCCGAGCCGTTCGGGGCGGAGGCGGGCTGACCGGACGGGCCGGACGGGCCGGCCTGCCTGGACCGGCCCGGCACAGCAGCCGCGTCATGCGCGCCGGGAGCGCCTGGCGTCGCTGCGGCGGGCGTGGGCTCGGTGAGCACCTGAGACTCTGACGTCCAGCCGCCCCCGGCGGCGCGGCGGAGCGTCAGCCGGAAGCGTGGCGTCTCGACGTCCAGCGAGTCATACGGCAGCGAGTCGAGCAGCGCGAGGATGTCCGCGACATCCTCATTCGTCAGGTCCATCGGCCCGCCAGCCCGGTAGGCGCCGCGGTTTGTCCGTGATCGCGGTCGCTATAGCGACCCAAACCAGCGACAAATCCCGTCGAGCCGTTCGCCGCCTGAACGGGCATCGCTGGCTCGGTCTCAGCAGGCACGGTCATAGGGGCTTTCCGAACAGGGCGAGGACGTGGTCGGCGGCCCGGGGCTTGGGTGCGCCTGCCGGGGACACCTCCCGGGATGCCCAGACGGTCTCCGGGCGGGACTGAAGGAGCACGATCGATTCGGACGCGCCGCCGTCCGGAGCTTCGAGCACGGCCCATTCGATGTCCTGCGGCACGCCGTAATGCGACTCCACCCGGCGCGCGAGCGCGGCGAGCGAGCGGATCTCGTCATCGGTCAGGCAGGGCGCCTCGAGGAGATCAGGCGGAGCGTCTGAGACGGTCACCCCGGCACCGTTCGGGATATACCGATGGACCTTGACTTTCGGGGAGACCCGCCGGGCCGTGATCTCACCGGTGATCTTGCTGATCACCCACGAATCGGGTGTCACGTCACCGGAGACGAGGGCAGAGCCCAGGCCCCAGGTACCCTCGATCGCCACGACCGAGCGGTCCCCGGTCACCGGCGACCTGGTGAATATCACGCCTGCGGCGCGCGGCGCGACCATGGCCTGGACGACGACCGCCATTGACACCCCCGCCTCGGGCAGGGCGAGCCGGCGGCGGTAGGCGACCGACTCGTCGTTGTACAGCGACGCCCAGCAGCGGCGGACGTGCTCGAGCACCGATTCGGCGCCGCAGACGCCGAGGTAGGTGTCCTGCAAGCCGGCGAACGAGGCCTCCGCGCTGTCCTCGACGGTCGCCGAGGACCGGACCGCGACGTCGGTGTTGATGAAGCTCTCTTCCGGCCGCCCGCCGTGGCCGAGCACGCCGTACGCACCGGTGATCGCGGCCGCGACGTCGTCCGGCAGCGGCGCGCCCGCGACGAGCGCGCGGAACCGTGCGGTGACCTCCGCGATGTCCGTCAGCGCGGACGCGGGCAGCGCCTCGATCTCCGCGCGCAGCGCGCCGTCCGGGTCAAGCACCGTCATGGCCGTGGTGAACGCGTCCACGGTGACGACGAACCCGGGCGGTACCGCGACCCCCGCCCGGGCCAGTTCGCCGAGGCTCGCGCCCTTCCCGCCGACCGAAGCGACACCGGAAACGGCGTCGGATCCGACGCCGGAACCCGCGCCGGCTTCCGCGAGCGGTACGACAAAATTCACGCTTGGACCAGCCTCCTAAGGGAACCTACTGAGACTCCAGGACACGCACCGTCCCGCGGTCGCCGTCAACCCGGACCCGGTCACCGGTCCTGATCCGCTTCGTCGCGTCGCCGCAGCCGACGACGGCCGGCATCCCGTACTCGCGGGCGACGATCGCCGCGTGCGACATCGAGCCGCCGATGTCGGAGACGGCCGCCTTGATCTTGGCGAACACCGGCGCCCAGGACGGCGCGGTGACCGGCACGACGAGGATCTCGCCCTCGCGCAGCTGGGCGATCTCCGACACGTCGAACAGCACCCGGGCCACGCCCTCGACCACGCCGGCCGACGCGGCGACGCCGACGACCTCGTCGGGGTCCGGGTTCAGCCACGCTTCGATGCGCTCGGATGTGATGCCCCAGAGCATCCGGACCGCCGGGTCGTTCAGCGCTTCGGGCACCGGGCCCAGCGCCGGCGGCGGCGACCAGTCCTTCAGGACCTTCAGCATCCGCTTCCGCTCGGCGATGATCGGCTGGAAGTGGCCCGCGCCGAGCGGCGGCGAGCCGGCCGCCCAGGCGAGCGAGAGGTCGGACAGCGCCTGGTCGATCTCGGTGTGGTGCAGGTGGAAGACGTCGTCGGCCTCGGCGAGAATGCCGAACCGCGCTAGCACCGCGCCGAACTCCTTGACCTTCTGGAAGAACCGCGTCGTGAACCAGTGCTCGCAGTAGAACTTGTGGTCTTCGACGAACGGGAACACCAGCCGGCACAGGCCGAGCATCTGGTCGAACGCGGCCTTCTCGTCGTCGGTTGGCAGCAGGTCCCGGTACCCGGACGCGATCCGGTCGCGCTCAGCGACGAGCGACGCGGTGGGCCGCTCCGGGATGCCTCCGCCGCGGACCAGCGCCACGTAGCTGGTGAGCGCCGTAAACGGCACGGTGAGGTCGTCATTCCACGACAGGTGGTGGTGGTAGAAGCCATCGCCGGTGGATACGTGGAACCACGGGTCGCGCGCCTTGTCCAGCGCGGCCAGCCACTTAGCCCCCGCGTCGCCGCGTGTCTCCAGCGCGGCGAGCACCTCGGCGGGAACGCAGCCCTCAACGAACAGGTCGTCGACGCCGAGCTCGACGGCCAGCCGGGCGAGGCCTTTCAGCTCGTCGTCCGGCCGGTACATGATCACGTCGATGCCCGCGACCATGCGCGCGACGGTCTGGTCGCTGACCTCCGGGAACGCCTGCTGGCAGAACTGGAAGAACACAACGTACGCGCCGTAGCCGAGCATCAGCATCTCGGTGTGGTGGTGCCACATCTTGGAGTACAGCGCGGTCACCCGGTTGAAGTTCTCCAGCAGGGAGTGGTTCTGCGCGAAACCGACCGCGCCGAAGACCACGTCCGCGGACTCCCACTCGGGAAGCTCGGGGGCGCTGATCGACTCAAGCTCAGAGATGAGCGCCCGCACCCGTTCCTTCCACCCGTCGTACAGCGAGTTCCAGTTCTCGAAGTAGTACCCGGCCCGCGGCCCGAACTCCGCCGCGCGCCGTTCGATCTCGGCCGGATCGAGCACCGGGTTCGCGGTGATGTACACGCGCCCGTTGATGATCCGGTGCTCGATGCCCAGCGTGGTGGGGAACACGAACAGCCGCGCCGTGTTGGCGCCGATCGCCTGGTAGGGGATCTCACCCGTGATCGTGTCGAAGGCCGGCATCGGCTCGGGGAAGTGCATGGAGTTGTAAAACCAGAAGCGCTTGTCGTCCTCGGGCTGAAAGCGCGTGAAGTACTGGTACATGGAACGCCAGTTCTCCGCGCCGGGCACGTCGGCGATCTGCGAGGGGAGCGGGAAGCCTGCCTGTTCCGTCATTGGAACCCCCGGGGTCGGTGGATAAAGTCGAAGTTACATTTTGAAATCGTGCTGTGTGCGCGCGTAGTCGATGAACGCGTCCAGCGCGGACGGGTCGGCCATCGCGCTCGTGTTGGCGGCCTTCTCAACCGGTACGCCCATCAGCAGCCGCCGCACCGGCACCTCAAGCTTCTTCCCGGTCAGGGTGGTCGGGATAAGAGGCACCTGGATGAACTTGTCGGGTACGTGCCGCGGCGTGTACTCGCGCCGCAACCGCGTCTTGATCTCGTTCTCGATGCGCTCGTCGAGGACCAGCCCGTCGGCGAGCTTGACGAACATCGGCATGAAGAACTGCCCGCCCGGCAAGTCGAGGTTGACCACGATCGCGTCGTCGACCTCGGGGATGCCCTCGAGGACGTTGTAGATCTCGGCAGTGCCGATCCGCACGCCGAACCGGTTGAGCGTCGCGTCCGACCGGCCGAGTACGAACGTGCCGCCGCGCGGGGTGACCTTGAAGAAGTCGCCCTGCCGCCAGATGCCCGGCCACTCATCGAAGTAGGTGGCCCGGTACCTCGTCATGTTCTCGTCGTCGCCCCAGAACTTCACCGGCATCGACGGCAGCGGCTTGGTGATCACCATTTCGCCGACCTCGTCGACGACAGGCTTGCCCGCGTCGTTGAACGCGTAGGCGGCTACGCCGAGGTTGCGGTGCTGGTGCTCCCCGGCGTACTCGGGCAGCGTCGGCGAGCCGCCGGTGAAGCCGGCGCATACGTCGGTGCCGCCGCTGCCCACGTGCAGCCACAGGTCGCGCTTGACATTGCGGTAGAACCACGCGTAGACCTCGGGGCTGACCGGCGAGCCCGCGAGCATGACGCACTCCAGGGCGGACAGGTCGTATTTGTCCTTCGGGACCACCCCGCGCTTGGCCAGCATGTCCGCGTAGGCGGGGGACCCGCCGAACAGCGTTACCTTGGCCTCGCCGGCCATCCGCCACAGCGCGTCCGGCTCGGGATAGCCGGGGTTCCCGTCGTACAGCAGCGGCTTCACGCCGAGCACCAGGGAGCTGACCATGAAGTTCCACATCATCCACCCGGTGGTGGTGTAGAAGAACAGCACGTCGCCCGCGGACAGGTTCATGTTCAGGCGCTGCAGCTTCAGCTGCTCCAGCAGGATGCCGCCATGGCTGTGGGTGATGGCCTTCGGCAATCCAGTGGTGCCGCTCGAGAACAGAATCCACAGCGGCATATCGAACGGACCGTGGTGATACCTGAACTCCTCCCGTGACACTGGCGGGTGATTGAGCAGGTCGTGCCAGTTCTTCGCGTCCGCCGCGGGCGCGGGGATGTCCTTGAAGGGCAGGTAGATGACGTGCTGCAGGCTGGTGAGGTCGTCGACGATCTGCTTCAGCTCGCCCGAGCGGTCGTAGGCCTTGCCGTTGTACTGGTAGCCCCCGGTGCAGATCAGCACGGTCGGCTGCAGCTGGCGGAACCGGTCGAGCACGCCGCGCCAGCCGAAGTCGGGTGACACGCTCGTCCAGATCGCCCCGATGGAGGTGGCGGCGAGCATGGCCATGACCGCCTCGGGGATGTTCGGCAAGGTGGAGGCGACCCGGTCGCCGGGCTGGACACCGAGCTCCCGCAGCCGGGTGGCAAGGATCCGGATGGCGGGGCCGAAGTCGTCCCACAGCATCGGCGTGACTGGCGTCGACTCGCTGTGGTAGTACAGCGCGACCTCACCGGTGGCCTCGCGGGCCATCACGTTCTCCGCGTAGTTCAGCTCGGCGCCGGGGAACCATTCCGCGCCCGGCATCTCGCGCTGGCCGAGCACCGCGGTTGGCTGGCTGGTCGCGACGATGTTGTTGTAATCCCAGATGGACTGCCAGAACCCGTCGGTGTCGGTGACTGACCACTCCCACAGCTCCGGGTAGTTCGCGAACTCCAGGCCCCTGGTCTCTTTCAGCCACCCCATGTACGCGGTGATGTTCGCGTTCGCGACCCGTTCCGGCGTTGGTGTCCACAGCAGGTCACCGGCCTTGACCGGCCCCGTCACCGGGTCTTTGTCCGAAAGGTCCATGGGCACGCTAAGAGAAGGGCTGTCTGAGCTCACATCGCAGAGGTTCGCATAACGGGCGGCGGACAGGCAATGGCCCGCCGGCCTAGATAGCAGATAGTGATCTTGGTTGTGCCCCCAAAGGGGAGCGTGGCGGCTCAGGGGCATGCGCGCCTGTTGTCGCCCACAGGGAGCCGATGGCAAGACATCGCGTCGGATCCGGCTCCAACGGAATGCCCTCCGTGTGGCGTCCCGCGAACATCGGCGTTCCCGGGGAATGCACCCCGTCCCGCCGTGGTGCACGTTCGATGAGTGATGATATCGAGCATGCGTACCGACACCCTGACAGCAATCGATGTCCACGTGCACATTGAGGCCGACTCCCGTGGTCACCTGTCCCTGGACGATGAGCTGATCGCGGCGTCCGCCAAGTACTTCAGGGCCGACCACGACAGGACGCCGTCGCTCGAGCAGATCGCCGATCTGTACCGGTCGCTGAACATGGCCGCGGTCGTGTTCACCGTGGACTCCTCGACCGCGACGGGGCACCCGGCGATATCCAGCGAGGAGATCGCCGAGCAGGCGGCGGCGCACGCGGACGTGCTGATCCCGTTCGGCTCGGTCGATCCCCTGCGCGGCGCCGACGCGGTCGCCCACGCACGCGCCCTGGTGCGCGACCACGGTGTGCGCGGGTTCAAGTTCCACCCGTCGCTCCAGGCCTTCGCGCCGAACGACCCCGTCTTCAACCCGCTGTGGGCGGAGATTGAGTCCCTTGGCGTGCCCGCGCTGTTCCACACCGGCCAGACCGGTATCGGCGCCGGGCTGCCCGGCGGGCGGGGGATCAAGCTGCGGCTTTCCGACCCGATGCTGCTCGACGATGTGGCGGCGGACTTCCCGAGCCTGACCGTGATCCTGGCCCACCCGTCGGTGCCGTGGGCGGCGTCGTCGATCTCGATGGCGACGCACAAGTCCAACGTGTTCATCGACCTGTCCGGCTGGTCGCCGAAGTACTTCCCGCCGGACCTGGTCCGCGCCGCGAACTCCTACCTCCAGGACAAGGTCCTGTTCGGCACCGACTACCCGCTGCTGACCCCGGAACGCTGGCTGCGCGATTTCGAGACGCTCGAGGTCAAGCCGGACGCGAAGGCGAAGATCCTCAAGACGAACGCCGTCAGGGTGCTGGGACTCGGCACGGACTGACCCCGCCGACCACGGTTATCGAATAGCGCGGCAGGGTGAGTGCGCGGCCGGTCGTGCCGTGCGCGAACGTGAGCTTCCCGGCGACCGGGATCTGGCTGACCGGGTTGCCCGTGGCCTGGCAGTAGCGGGCGCCCGTCGGGATGGCGTTGCCCGCGGCGACCGTGACCGGTGAGCCGCTGAAGTTGACCAGCAGCGCGCCGCGCGTCCCGCCGGAGAAGGACTCGCCGACCAGGGCGGGGTCGCCGCTGGTGGCGAGCACCGGGCCACCGGGGAAGGTGATCCGGGTGGCGGTGCGCGCCCCGTACGCCGCGTCGTCGAGCCAGCTCATCGCCAGGCCGTCCGGGGTCAGGCCGCTGGTCGTGTAGGCGCTGGGGTCATTGGGGCTGTAGGCAGCCCAGAAGTTGACCAGCTTCGCGTCGCTGACCTGCTGAGCGAGCAGCACGGCGGCCGCGCCTTCAAACAGCGCGTTCGCGTACGTCAGCTGAGCCGGGTTGGCCGCGGTCGAGCGCAGCGACAGGCCGTACTCGGTGATCCAGGCGGGCGCCCCCCGCAGCTCCTTGCTCGCCCGGCTGATGTTCGCCGCGCTCGTGTACGCCTCGGTGAACAGGGCCGGCAGGCGGCCGGTGGTCAGGCTCGCGTCGAAGGTCGGATGGTCGTGCAAGGTGACCGCGTCGGGCTTGCCGGCGCCCGTCGCCACCTTGAGCATCCCCGCGTTCCAGCCGACCGCGCGGGCCGAGGCAGTGCCGGACGAGCCGACCGCGGCGACCAGGACCCCCGGGAACGCCTTGTGCAGCGCCTTGACGTCGGCGGCGACGGCCTTGCCGTAGGCGGCCGCGGTCGGGAATGCCTTGATGTAGTCCGCCATCGGCAGGTAGAACTCGTTGCCCAGCTCGACGTACTTCACCGGGAGCTTGTCGGCGGTCCGCGCGGCCTTGAGCATGTCGATCTGCTGGGCGAGCGTGGATGTCATGATGTTCAGGTCGAAGATGGGGGTCGCCCGGGTGCTGCGGTAGGCGGCGGCGAGGACGGCCAGCGTGAAGCGGAAGCCATCGATCTCGCACTCGCTCGGCGGGCACTTCTTCCCCTTCGGGACGGCGGTTTCCGGTACCGGATAGCCGTCGCGCCACTGGAAGTAGTTCGCCCCTGTCCCGCCGGGCCAGCGCAGCGTGCCCGGCTTCACGGCGGCCAGCTGGCTGTCGACTTTGGCGGTGCCGTCCTGCACGTAGACCGACGCGCCGCCGTAGTCGTAGTTGATGCCGTAAAAGCCGCGCGGCAGCGGCCGGGACGCGCCAAGCTTCGCCGTGATGCTGAGCTGCTCCGTCAGGTTGGCCCGCGCCGGGCCGGGCCTGCCACCGGCGGTGGCCACCGACATGCCGACCGCGGCCACCCCGAAAGCCAGCGCAGCGGCCGCTATCACACCGAGAAGACCGCGGCCGGCGTCGCTAGTCCTGATGTTCACCATGTCAACCTCCAGGTGCCGGAGGCCCCCCACCCGCGAACCAGACAATCCGACCGTATCAAGCCTGGTGGCGACACACGGCGCAATCAGGCGGTTACCACGCCTGTTTTCGCTGGCACTGGTTATCCACAGGTGGTGTGGACATAGCTGTGCGCAACGCCGTGCCGAGCTGTGGCCAAGGTTGTGGGTAACTGTGGATTGACTGTGCAAAACTATGTCCGGCGAGCGGCTGACGTGCGCAAACCGTTGTGCATAAAGATCTGCCCCTGTGGAAGATCCCGACTCTCAGGCGAAAACCGCACACTCTCCGTTAACGCTGCCGTTTCCCAGCTGCCGCTCACCGGACATCCCGCCAGGCTGGGAGCACACCTTCAAGGCTCGCCGGGGGAGACGGTCGCGGTCTGCGCCGGTCTTCAGCAGAACCCGGCGACGAAGCGGAGCTGCTCAGCGGTCTCAACCGCGTCCGGGAAGTAGTGCTGCCTGACGTAGTCGACCGCCTCGGCCGCTGGTACCCCGTCGAGGACGGCAAGGCACGCGAGCGCCGTCCCGGTACGGCCGCGGCCGCCCACGCAGCCGACCTCCACGCGCTCGGCGGAGGCGCGCTCCAGCGCCTCGACGAGCGCGGCTCGCGTTGCCTCCTCGTCGGCAGGCAGTCCGAAGTCCGCCCAGGCGATCCACCGGTACTCCCAGGTCGCGCCGCGCAGTTCGCTGCCCAGCAGGTAGAGGGCGAACTCCGGGTCCGGTCCCTCGGGTCTGGGCTCGCGCAAGGCGCGTCCCCTGATCAGCCGCCCGGAGGGCAGCGCCATGACCCCTGCTGTCCCCGGTTCCCAGCTAGCGCTCACCGGCTCAGCGTAACCGTGGCTGGCCTGGGCTGGCTTGCTCCGCTGCCGACAGCAGACGGTCCGGGGCGTGACTCACAGGACGTCACCGCGGAGCTGCGGGAAGACCTTCGAGACCTTGCCGAGGAGGTACTCGCCGTAGGTGCCGGTAAAGGCGCGCAGGTCCTGGCCGTCCCAGCGGCGGCGCCCGTGGTCATCGGTGGGCCTGTGGTCCCCGGTGGGCCCGTGGTCCCCGGTGGATCCGTCGTCATCGGTGGCGGCGCCGAATCTCCGGAACACGCTGGCGGGCAGCGGCGGCACCTCGGCCGTGAATCCCGGGTCGAGGAAGAACGGGAACGACAGCCGGGTGCGGCCGCTGAGGTTGCGTACCCGGTGCGGGGTCGACCGGTACCAGCCTCCCGTCAGCCGGTCGAGCATGTCACCGATGTTGCAGACGAAGGTGCCGCCGACGGGCGGCGCATCGATCCAGCCCTCCGGTGCCGCGACCTGCAGGCCGCCGCTGTCGTCCTGGGCGAGCAGGGTCAGCAGCCCGTAGTCGGTGTGCTCGCCCACACCCCAGCCGTGCGTGTCCGGCGGAGCAGGCGGGTAGCTGAATACCCGGAACAAGATGGTCGGGTCGGCGGTATAGCCGTCGGCGAAGTAGCGGGCGTCAAGACCGAGGCTCAGCGCTATCCCGGCGAGGACCGCCTGCCCGACGCCCGTCATCGCGTCCAGGTACGTCAAGACGAGCTCGCGGAGCCGGGGCACCTGGCGCGGGAACAGGTTCTGGCCGTGCAGCGGGAGCCCGGCCAGCACCCGCGGGTCGCCGGCGGGCAGTTCGGCGCCGAAGTACAGCCCCTCCTTCAGGTCGGGCTGACCGGAGGTGAGCTCACCGCCGACCGGGAAGTAGCCGCGCCAGGCCCGGCCGCCCCGCTCCATCGCGATCTCGAGCTTGTCCGCTGCGGGCAGCGCGAAGAACTCCTCGCTCGCGTCGGCGAGCTCGGCGAGCAGCTGAGCGGGCACGCCGTGCCCGGTGACGTAGAAGAAACCGTGCGCCCGGCAGGCCGCACGGATCTGACCCGCCGCCAGCTCAGCCGCCGGGGACCCGCCGCCTTCCGTCAGCGCAACGCCGGCCAGCGGCGCCACGTCGATAACCGGCAGCCCTGCCAGACCCCGCGAACCCGTCATGAGTTCCATCCTGCCTTAGCGCGCGGAGGGTGCGGCAAAGCGACTGCAGGCCAGGTCACCGTGACCGGATGATCGCGTCCACGATGATCAAAAGGCCGATGACGGCGAACGCCCCGAACTTCATCGTCCCGCGACCCCAGATGGTGTCGATTTCCGCGGTGTTCGGGTTGTCCGGATCGTAGAGGACCCGGACCTGCTGACCAACCTGCGCGTTACCGCTGACCTTCGTGCGCGTCCGCACGTCCTGCCCGCGATCGGTCTGGAACTCCAGCACGGGCCAGTTACGGTATCCAGGAGTGTCGGGGTTGTGATCGTATTCCCGCTCAACGTCGGCCACAACGCCGGTCGTCCGATGCCCCCGGCGCTTCAGCCGCAGGTTGTACGCAGCCAGCGCGCCGGCTACCAGCATGACTGCCACACCGAAAATCACCTGACCGACCATCGGCTCCACCGTCCCGTCTTCCGATGACTAGCGGCGCAGCCGAATGCGGCCACGCGAACCCCCGCAGGTCGGACTTACCGTCGCATAACGCCGTGACGGTCGCGTTGGCGTTCCGTGAACCGTAATCTCTTGGCACCTCGCGACGGGGCTACCGCGTCCGGGATCCCGAAGCCCTCGGGGGGCGCCAATATCCCCGGCTTGACCCAGATCTGACGGGGGGAAAGCCGGGCGCGGCAGAATGAGCCCGTGATGCGCGAATGATGGCTCTCGGTGCGGTGTGCTTGCCGCAGGTCCCGCCGGAACGGCTGCGGAACGCGGCGGTCGCGGCGGAAGACGCGGGCCTGGACGAACTGTGGCTGTGGGAGGACTGCTTCTGGGGCGGCGCCGTGCCGGGCTGCGCGGCGGCGCTCGCGTGGACCGGCGGGCTGCGGGTGGGGATCGGCGTGCTCCCGGTGCCGTTGCGGAACGTCGCGACGACGGCGATGGACACCGCCATGCTGCACCGGCTGTTCCCCGGCCGGGTGACGGTCGGCGTGGGGCACGGCGTTCAAGACTGGATGCGGCAGGTCGGCGCGGCGGCGGAGTCCCCGATGACGCTGCTGCGGGAGTACGTGGCCGCGCTGCGGGCGTTGCTGGCCGGGGACCGGCTCACCATCGACGGCCGGTATGTGCGGCTCGAGGAAGTGGCGGTCAACTGGCCGCCGCCGGCCCCGCCGCCGGTTGTGCTGGCGGCGATCGGTCCCCGCACGCTGCGGCTGAGCGGGGAGGTCGCCGACGGGACCATCCTCGTCGGCTCCGGGCCTGGTGAGGTCCGCCGCGCCCGCGACCTCATCGATGAGGGACGTGCCGTCGGCGGCCGCGCCGACGCGCACTGTCTCATCGCCCAGCTGGAAACCGAAGGCCGGGACGCCGCCGCGACGGCCTCGGCCGCCGCGGCTCTCGCCGGGGCCGGGGCCGACACTGTCGTCCTGTACCCCGCGCGCGACAGTGCCGCAGCGGCTGACCCCGAGTCCTTCGTTCGCTTCGCCGCGAGCGAGGTCCGCCCGCTGCTGTGACGGGATCCATCCTCGCTGGGGTCAGTTTCGGGGGCGCGGCCCGGAAGGCCGGCGCCCCCGGGCCCTGGAACTCCGGGGCACGGTTGTCTCGCCGAGCGGCAGTGCCGACGGCGGTTTGATCTCGGCCAGCCGCAGGTAGGTCACAAGCCGCTGCCCGCCCCGCGAGGACAGGCTGGCCAGTACCTGGTGCAGTTCGGGTACGTCGCGGGCGACGATGGTCAGCAGGTAGTCGGTCTCTCCGGCGATACTGTCGGCGGCGATGACCTGCGGCAGGGACCGGACATGTTCCTCGAACACCGCCTCCGTGCGCGCGTCGTACCTGGTCAGTGTTGCCGTCACGTACACCTGCAGGGCGAATCCGGCGGCGGCCGGGTCGACGTGGGCCCGGATGATGCGCACGACGCCGGACTCCTTGAGCGCGCGGACGCGGTGCAGTGTCGCCGCGGGGGATAGCCCGGTCAGCCTGGCCAGCTCGACGTTGGTCCGGTCCGCGTCGGCCTGCAGCTCGGCGAGCAGCTGAATGTCAACTTCATCAAGCTTGATGGCCATATCGCTAAATTATATTTAGCCGAATGCTCGAATCAACGAATCTTGACCGTCCATTACGCACGATTGATTCATGATCGTGAACCGGAGTCGAGGTCTCGCCGCGCTCACCGTCGCCGGGGTGGCGTGGGGGACGAGTGTGCCGCTGTCCAAGGTAGCGCTGGCCTGGCTGGATCCTGGCTGGCTGACCGCCGTCCGGTTCGCCCTCGCGGCGGCTGTCCTGGTGGCTGCGGTGCCACGGCAGAAGCTGCGGTCCGCGTTCAGCTGGCAGGTGCTCGCCTGGGGCGTGGTCGGCTACGGCGGCGCGGTCCTGGTGCAGAACGTCGGCGTGCAGAAGACAAGCGTCACCCACGCGGCGTTGCTGATCGGGGCGGGGCCGGTGCTGATCGCCGTGATCACCGCGCTCTGGAGGCATGTCGTGGCGCGCCCGCTTGCCTGGCTGGGGTTCGCCGTATCGCTGGCCGGCGTCGCCGCGGTTGCCGGGGGGCGCGGCGGCGGTGCTTCTCCGGCGGGTGATGCCCTCGTGCTCATCTCGACGGCCCTTGTCGCCGGCATGGCCGTGGCACAGGCCCGGCTGCTCGCTGACCGGGACCCCGTCGCGGTGACCGCCATCCAGTTCGCCGGCGCCGCGCTGGCCACCCTGCCGTTCGCGGCGTGCACCACGGGTCTTCCGGCGGCGCCAGCCAGCGCTGGCCCGGTGCTCGCCGTCATTGTCTTGACCGCCGCCGCGACGTTGCTGCCGTTCACGCTGTTCGCCTACGGGCAGCGCCGGGTGCCGGCCGAGGTGGCCGGCGCCTTCCTCAACCTGGAGCCGCTGGTCGGCGCGGCGATAGGGATCGTCGCGTTCGGTGATTCGGTGGGCCCCCGCCAGGTGCTGGGCGGCGTGGGAATCGTCGCCGGCATCGCGCTGAGCAGCCTCCCGGCACTCCGCGACCGCAGACCGAGGCTCGCAACCGCCGGTTAGCAGGCCCAACGGCCCTTTTGCGCCTGAATCGCAAGCTTGTAGTTAATACCCCATGCACTGAAGAAGAGCACTTGTACGCTGCAGCTTTGCTCCGGCTTAGCTGCACGCCAGCTCAACGCTCAGAACGGACGTGCGGGGGACAACGTGGACGCCACTGACTCCGGGATTTACCACGCCGAGGAAACTCCGCCCCGCACGGAGTCACCGATCGCGTCGGCCCGTGCTGCCGCGTCGAGGCTGACCATCACCTCGCGGCCGGCGCTGCAGGGGCTGCTGGCGTTCGGGATCTACCTCGCCGTCTTCATCGCGGTATACGCGCGGCCCGTGATCGGCCACCTGAACATCCCGGACCTCAGGCAGTACTGGACGGACCCGAACTTCTACACCTGGGCCATGCAGTGGTGGCCGTACGCCGTTTCGCATGGCATCAACCCCTTGTACTCGGCTCAGATCGGGGCGCCGACCGGTTACAACCTCGCCTGGGTGACCACCACGCCATCGGTGGGCCTGCTGATGTGGCCGGTGACTGCCGCGTTCGGTGTGCTGGTGTCGTACAACATCGTGCTGCTGCTGGTGCCGCCAGTCTCGGCGTGGGCGGCCTTCATCGTGGCACGCCGGCTGACCGGCCAGTTCTGGCCGTCGCTCCTGGCCGGGGCCGTCTACGGCTTCTGCCCTTACGAACTAGTGCACGACTGGCAGGGCCAGCCGAACCTCACGATCATCGGGCTGTTTCCCCTCATGGCGTACCTGGTGCTGCGGTGGTGGGACCGCACACTGAAGGACACCTGGTTCGTCATCTGGATGACGCTTGCCATGGCCCTGCAGTTCTACACCTTCAACGAGGCCTTCTTCGACATGACCGCCGCGCTGGCGGGCGGCCTGGTCATCGGATGGGCTGTCGCCGGGCGCGAGGCGTGGCGCATGGTGGGCCGGCTGGCCATCCTCACCGCCATCGCCTACGCGGGCGCCATCGCGGCTGCGGCGCCGTACCTGTACTACGCGCTGAAGCACTATCCGAAGTCTCTGATCAGGCAAACCCCGAACTTCTCCCTGCACCTGATCCGCCTGGTCCTGCCCTGGTCGGACAAGGTGTTCGGGCTGCGGTCACTGGTGGATTACTCCAACCACCTCGGCCGCGTGGCCATCGATGACTACCTGGGACTCCCGCTCATCCTGGTCCTGGTCGGTCTCGCCATCTTCGCCTGGCGCAGCAGGATGACCCGGCTGCTGGTCATCGGGTTCGTATTCGTGATCGCGCTCGCCGCGGGCCCCAACCTGATCATCGGCAACAGCCAGCTCTTCCCGCTGCCGTGGGGCGGCCTGTGGAGCCTGCCGATCGCGCGTAGCGCCGAGCCCTCCCGGTTCACCGTCTTCGCCGCCCTCGTGCTCGCGATCGGCCTGGCGCTATGGCTGGCGACGCCGGCCGCGAGCAAGCTGCTGCTGACGGCGCGCTGGGGCCTCGCGCTGCTCGCCGTCGCGGCGGCGCTGTTCGCCGCTCCCACCGCCCACCAGGCGGTGAACCCGGTCGCGTACGGCACTACGCCGCCGCCGCCAAGCAAGCCCGTCAACCAGCTGCCAGCGTTCATCACCGACGGCATGTACCGGCAGTACCTGCGCCCGGGAGAGACCGTCATCATCGTCACCGACCGGGGAAACGCCGGGATGCTGTTCCAGGCCGCCGCGGACTTCTACTTCCGGATCGCGGGCGGCTTCATCAACACGTCGCTGACGCCGCAGAACGCCCTGCCGCCACAGATCATGCTCGTCGCCCAGCCCTCCAAGGCCGGGGACCGGAAGTTCGAGAACTACATCCGCTCCTCCGGGGTGGGCGCCATCGTCGTTGAGCAGGCATGGCAGGACACGTGGATGCGCAACTTCTCCACCGTGCTCGGCGTGCACGGCACGTCAGTGGGTGGCGTGACCATCTACCCGACAGCTCCCTGGCTCGCTGAGCTGGCTCATCCGGCGACAACTGCTTCGCGGCGCCGCTAGCCGCGCCGTCACGCCGACAGGACCTCGCGCAGCCGGACCCGGCGGCCGGTGCGCAGGATCGCCCGCTGGTAGGCGGCCGCTGCCAGGCGGGCGGCACCCACCGTGCAGATGACGCTGATGACCGCCGACGCGAGGAACTGCCACCAGCTCACCGTGCCCAGGCCGACCAGGACGGGCATGATCAGCGGCGCGGTCGGCGGCAGGTAGCCGAGCACGTGGACGAGGACCGACGGGCTGCCCGAGGTCGCCGTGGTGACTGCCATCAGGTAGCCGAACATCACCGGCAGGGCGAGCGGGAAAGCGAGGGACTGCACTTGGTCCTGGCGGTCGGCCATGGACCCGGCGGTCGCGTACGCCCAGGAGTAGAACGCGTAGCCGAGGATGAGCCACACCAGGGTCGCGGCGATCGTGACCGGCGTTGTTCCCTGCAAGACGTCGGAGTGGGTTTGCCTGGCGATGAGCAGCGCCGCCGCCACGGCCAGGCCGGCTTGCAGGAACGCGGTCAGGCCGATCCCGAGGACCTTACCGGCGAGCAGCCTCGCGGGGGTGACGGCAGAAAGCAGCACTTCGACCCACCCGGCTCGTCTTCTCCTCGAGCACCCCGGTCAGCGTCCAGGCGTTGTACTGGGTCAGCATGATGAACACCAGGAACAGGCAGGCGAAAGACGTGTCCCGCTGGGAGGTGCCTGGCCCGGCCGGCTGCAGGCTGGACACCGGCAGCGACCGTGCGGCGACGATCGCGGCGGCCTGCGCGGTCGTCAAGCCAGCCGAGGCGAGCGCCTCGCCGGTGCCGACTGTGCTGGCGACGGCCCTGGCGAGGTCGGCGGTCGCCGACGTGGCGGTTGACGTGATCGCCTTGTCCACGAGGACCTCACGGCCGTCGATGATCGCCAGGTCGATCCGGCTGGCCCGCAGGTCTGCGGTCGCCGCCTGCCCGCTCGGCTCGGGCACGAGCTGCACGCTCGTCCCGGTGGCCGTGCCGTCGGCGGCCACCGCCGCCCGCAAAGGCGCGCTGAGCGTTCCGGCGACGCCGATTCGCTGGACATCGTGCTTGGAACCGATCAGGGTGGGGATCACGATGGCCGCGGCGATGGCGGCCAGGACGAGCAGCGTTCCGACCCGGAAGACCCGGCTGCGGACCCGTTCCCGGATTTCCCGCGCCGCTACCAGCCCGACGTCGCCGGGCAGCGGGAGCAGCCGTCCGGTCAGCAGACCCCCGGTGCGTGCAGCCGCCGCGCGCTGGGTGCTGATGAACGGGCTTGAGACCGACCCGGGCTGCGCGTTGCGTCGCGAGCGGCGTGCCACCGACACGATGACGACCAGTGCGGCACCGATGGCGATGAGGTACGGGATGCTGTTGGCGCTCATGCCCGCACACCTCCTCCTGCTGCTGTCGCCGCTCGCTCCGCTATCGCTTCCCGTCGGCCACCGCGCTTGCCGACAGCTTCCCGGAAGACTTCGGACAGCCGCCGGCGCTTGATCGCGAACTCCGCGACCGGCCCGGCCGCCATAGCGGCCCGCAACACGGACTGCGGGTCAGCCTCGGGGCTGAGGATGAGGCGGAGCGAGCCGCCGTCGTTCTCCGACACCGTGACCCCGTCGATCGAGCGTGCCCAGGCCCCGTCCCGGTCGCCGGTCACCCGGACGGCCAGCCGCGGCCTGCCCTGTGTGGTGAGGTCATCGACCGTCCCGGCCGCGACCAGGCGGCCGCGATCGATGATGACGACCGACTCGCACAGGTCTTCCACGAGGTCGAGCTGGTGGCTTGAGAACAGCACGCACTTGCCCGCTGAAGCCTGCCCGGCGAGCACCGTGCCGACAGCGTCGATGCCCGCCGGGTCGAGGCCGGACAGCGGCTCGTCGAGGATGAGCAGATCCGGGCTGTGCACGAGTGCGGACGCGAGCTGCACCCGCTGCTGATTGCCGAGCGAGAGCGACTCGACCTTGCTCCCGGCCCGGTCGGCGATCCCGAGCCGCTCCAGCCACCCCATCGCGGCGACGGGCGCGACGGCGGGCGAGACACCGTGCAGCCGGGCGAGGTACTCAAGCTGCTCGCCGACGAGCATCCCCGGGTAGAGCCCTCGCTCCTCCGGCATGTAACCGAAGCGGCGCCGGTCGGCCCGGCTGACCGGGCCGCCGTTCCACCGGACACGGCCCGCGTCGAGTGAGGTGAGCCCGAACACGGCGCGCATCGCGGTGGTCTTGCCAGCGCCGTTAGGCCCGAGGAAACCGGTCACCCGACCGGAAGAAACTTCGAACGAGAGGTGATCGAGCGCGACGACCGATCCGTACCTGCGGGTCAGCTCATCCAGCTCAAGCCGGGACATGGCAGTCCTTCCCCTGCCCCGCGGATCCGCGACACCGGGCCGGAAAGAACGTGCCGAAGCCCATGTGCGTGAAAGAGCCGGTGAGCTTGAAGCCCTGCCCGCGGATCAGGAGGCGGCCGGAACCACCATCGGTGAGTGTACCCCGTAGCTGGACGTGTGCCCAGTGTCTGAATAGCAGACGCTAACCGCGCGAGACCGGCAGCTGCGGACCGCGTCAGATCGCGGGTCAGTCAGACATCGCGGGTCAGTCAGACTTGGCCGCGACGGATGAGGGCAGGCCGCCAAGTGCCTGCAGCACCGCGGCGTTGACCGGCTCGAGCATGGCCTGCCGGTTGGCGAGCGCCGCGCAGGCGTGCCTGCCGTCAAGGGTGATGAGCAGCGATCCGGCGGCGCCGGGGCCTTCGCCGCCGTGCCCGGCCAAGCCGAGCGGCTCGTTGACGAGCCAGCCGAGGCCGGTGTGCGCCCCGCTGGGCAGCGGGGCGTAGGGACGGAGTGCTTGAGTGACCAGCGACTGCGGCAGGAGCGTCGACCAGCTCAGTCCGAGTCGAACCAGGTCCGTCGCCGTCGTCCACAGCCCGCCGGCGGCGGGGAAAACGCAGACGAGGCCGTCAAGCGGCGTGAAGATACCATCGGCGGTCACGTCGTAGCCGGTCACGGCCGGGCGTTCCGCGGCATCGCGGTCTGGCCAGCGGTCGGGGAACCAGGAGCTGTCCATGCCCAGCGGCTCGAGCACGAGGCGAGCCGCCGTGTCCTGATACGACTCGCCGGTCACGCTGGTGACCACCTCGCCGAGTGCCGCGTACCCCGTCAGGCTCAGGCCGTAGGCCCCGCGCCGGCCGGAACTGCCGAGCACCGGGCCGGTGACTTCGCTGAGCACGGGAACGACCGGCACGCTGCCGACCCAGGGACCGTCCGCCACCCCGGCGGTGTGCGCGAGCAGGTCCCGTACGGTGATCGCGTCGTCTGCGAGCTGGACCGAGGCGAGGTACCGGTTGGCCGGGTTGTCGAGGCGGAGGCGCCCGGCCGCGGCCAGGCGCAGCACGGTGACCGCGGTGACGGCCATGGTTATCCCGTAAGCAGCGAAGGCGTGCCTCGGGCCGAGGGGAGCAGCGCGCTCCAAATCGGCCCATCCGGTCTCGGTCGTCCAGTTCTGCCAGCGGGCCGGATGTCCGCTCGCCGCCTCCTCGCGCCCCGCCACGTCCCTGCTGCCGCCGGCCAGCGCGAGCCCGGCGAGACCGAGCTTGGTGACGGCCGCCGCCGCGTACCCGGCCACCGGGCCGGGCACGGCACCGGACGCCGTGGTCCCCGGCGACGCGGCGCGCGGGTCGCTGATCCGCTCGTCGAGGTCCCGCACCCGCACCCACGAGAGCCGGTGTGGCGGACGGTTCTCGGCGACCGCCCTGACTACATGCTTGGGGAATCTGCCCAGTGCGATGAAGGGCAGGTCTGCGTCGACGGTGAACTCCGCGTTCAGCTCGGCCGATATGTCGGTGATGAAGCCGATGAGGCGGCCAGGCGGAAAGTTGCTGAGGAAGCTGTCGGTGAAGTGCGCGCGGAGCTCGTCGTCGTCCGGCGCCCTCCACCCGGGTTGCCCTGCGGCGGCGAACCGGGCGATGATCCAGCGGAGCTGGACGAGCGCGTGCCCCTCCCCGCGGGTGGGGTCTTGCGCGGCGAGCGCGTTCCGCAAGGCTGCCCAGCTCGGCTGTCCGTGTTCTCTGGCGATGGTGAGCTGCGCCTGGTGCAGCGCGGGGAATTCACCGGCCGCGACCCGGCGCTTGGCCTCGAGCTTCAGGTAGCGCAGGCTGGCCTGGTCCGGCAACGCGCGCTGCTCACCACCCACAGCCCGAGGGTAACCCG
>Ga0123356_10000830_pt1 | contig 34393 bp, 20 predicted proteins | sample TergutEmb28metaG_2_FD_92546 | JGI IMG/M metagenome (GOLD analysis project Ga0123356, IMG submission 92546) | Embiratermes neotenicus P3 segment gut microbial communities from Petit-Saut dam, French Guiana - Emb289 P3 | ecosystem: Host-associated > Arthropoda: Insects > Digestive system > Gut ...
AAAATGCAAATCGCGTTTTCGCGCGGACATGATCCCCGAAGAAAACCTGTCTGCAAAAAAATGTCCCGACTGCGGCGGCGAACTTACCGACACACGCAAGTTCAACCTGATGTTTAAATCAAACATTGGCCCTGCAGAAGATACTGCAAGTATTATTTACCTTCGCCCCGAAACCGCGCAGGGTATTTATGTAAACTATAAAAATATTATTCAGTCCAACAGAATGAAAATTCCGTTTGGCATTGCGCAAATTGGAAAAGCGTTCCGTAACGAAATCGTTACCAAAAACTTTATTTTCCGCACTTGCGAATTTGAGCAAATGGAAATGCAATACTTTGTTAAACCCGGCACAGACGAAGCTGAGTTTAACGAATGGAAAAAACAGCGCTGGGCTTATTACGAAAAACTCGGCGTTAAAATGGATCACTTGCGCTGGCACCAGCACGGGTCGGATGAACTTGCGCACTACGCAAAAGACGCTTACGACATTCAGTACCTCTTCCCAATGGGCTGGCGCGAGCTTGAAGGCGTGCACAACCGCACCGACTACGATCTTGGCCGTCACTCCGAGTACTCTGGTAAAGACATGCAGTACATCGATCAGGATAACAACAACGAGCGCTATACACCGTACATTATCGAAACTTCTGCCGGGCTTACCCGCAATGTACTGATGATTCTCTGCGACGCTTATGACGAAGAAAAAGTTGCCGACAAGGGCGACGCAGATGATATTCGCACAGTACTTCGTTTTCATCCTACCCTTGCGCCGATTACTGTTGCAGTATTGCCGTTAATGAAAAAAGACGGGCTTGCAGAAATGGCGCAGGACATTCGCAAAGAACTTCAGGAAGATTATGCAACCGATTACGATCAGGCTGGAGCGATTGGAAGGCGTTACCGCAGGCAAGATGAAGCAGGCACTCCATTCTGTGTCACGGTTGATTATCAGTCCAAGGAAGACGGAACAGTTACACTGCGTTTTAGGGATTCCATGGAACAGATACGCGTACCAAGAGCGGAACTTGCCATGAAACTGAAGCAAGAGATAAAAAGTTACAAGAGAGTAAAATAATTCGAGAAGAGTTCTCGCAGAGGCGCAAGCTGCTGTCGCAGCCAATTTTATGAGCAGAGAACGCAAAGGTAATATATAGGGATTTAGAGTTATGTTTTTAACTGTTTGTTTAAACCCTACTCTTCAAAAGACTCTTTGCTTTCCTTCGATTACATCCAATGCGGTTAACCGAACTGCTGTCCACCGCCTTGACGCTAGCGGCAAAGGGATTAACGTTACGCGCGTTTTAAAACAATTGGGAAAAGAAGCCATGCATCTTACGCATTTGGGCGGTGAAATGCAGCCGCTATTTTTGTCGCTGTGTAAACAGGACGGGCTTGCAGTAAACTGGGTAGAAAGCGAATCGCAAATACGTTTTTGCTATACAGTTATCGATGAGAGCAGCGGCGAAGTAACAGAACTTATAGAAGAAGCAGAACCAGTAAACCCTCAAACCGAAACACGCCTTCTTGAGAAATTCGATAGCCTACTAGAAGACGCTTCCTCTTCCTCTCCGCGTTCTCTGCGCCTTGGCGGCTCTGCGAGAAATCTTTCTTGCGTCATCATTTCCGGTACAAAAGCAGCAGGTTACTCCGACACCGTAATCCCCGAAATGGTACGCAAGGCAAAAGAAAAAGGGTTGCGCGTTATATTGGACATAAAAGGCAAAGATTTAATCGAGAGCCTAAAATATGAACCGGATATAATCAAACCGAACCTTGATGAGTTTTTGGAGACGTTTGGGATTAATAAAGAGAGTCCGCGGAAAGACGCAGATTTACGCGGAATAGTTTTTGAAATAGCGCAAAAACACAAGTGCCGCGTAATTTTAACCAATGGAAATAAAAACGTGTTAGCAGCGGATGGCAGCAATTTTTATGAAATCGAAGTTTCGGCAGTAAAAGCCGTTAACACCACCGGCTGCGGAGACGCATTTACAGCAGGGCTTGCGGCTGCATTGGAGAGCAAAGCGGACTTTAACACAGCAATTAACGAAGGTATCCGCTGCGGCGCGCTGAACGCAGCTCTTCCAAGACCCGGGGTTATTCGTTAAACTCCGCAGTTTTAACTGCCATACTCGCAGCTTCGTCAAACTCGCTGTGCAGCAAATGAACCGCAATGTGATCAAGCGCGGTATCAATATTGTTAGGCCATACTTTTTGTTTTAGATCTTTCAAAGCTGCCTTGGCTGATTGTTTATCAAACGCTTCGCATGATGTTTTTATTTTTGCCAGTTTTTCGCTTAAATACGCCAGGTCATCGCTTGTAAGCGCCACATTGACTTCTTCTTCTTCGGGTTTGTATTTTTCAATCAAAGATTTTAGCGAATCTATAAATGTTTGGGTTTTTTCCGTTATCAAGGCGAAGTTTCGATCTTTGCCTGCAAGCTCCAGTTTAAAAGCAATATCGGATAATTTTCTTTCTCCTACATTGGCAAGAGCGCTCTTCATGCCGTGGACGGTAATAATGTACACGTATATTTCGTCATCGGTAAGATGATCCAGTTTGGTGTTTATATTTTCCAGCACATTTACGGCATTTTTTGCGTCTCTTACAAAGGACTTGATAATTTCGGATGAACTTACCTTATTTTGTCCGTCGTCTTTGAATTTTTTTTCTCTTTGTTCGCTTCGCGCAGCTTCTACAACTTCTTTTGGTTTTTTGTTTCTTATATATCCATTCAGTAAAAGATTCAATTGACGCGAATCGATAGGTTTGGAAATAAACGCGTTAAAACCATTCTGTAAAAACATTTCTTCCCGTCCAATTAAGGCATTGGCGGTTAACGCTATAATAGTGTTCACATACCCCATTTCACGAATAATTTTTACAGCTTCTATTCCGTCCATTTTTGGCATCATATGATCCATAAAAATAATATCATATACATGACCGTCTTTAATCATATCGATAGCTTCGTATCCGCTGCTGGCTGAATCTATTTTTAAACCATAAGGCGCAAGCATACCTTTTGCAACATATATATTTGATTCAACATCATCAACAATAAGAACGCTGCCGTAAGGCATATATTCGCGCAGGAACTGCGTCTTCTTTGTAATTGCAGTACTCTGAAAATTAAACTTTCTCAAATTTTCAGTTAATTCAACGCCGCAAACGGCAGTTCCTATGCGCTTTTGCGGAATGTATACGGAAAATACCGAGCCTTTGCCAACTTCGCTTTCTACAGTAATTCTGCCGCTCATTAAATCTACAAGACGTTGAGTAATACTCATGCCCAGGCCTGTTCCGACAGTAGTACGATTGGCTTCAAGATTAAATCTGGTATATTCGTCAAAAAGTTTATTGACCTGTTCTTTTGTCATACCTTGTCCCGTATCACTTATACGAAAAACAATTGTAAAATTATCATTATCGATATCTTCGGGATGTACAGATAATTGAACGCTGCCTTCATCGGTATATTTAAAAGCATTGGAAAGAATATTGTTTAACACCTGCTTAATGCGAAGCTCATCGCCGTACATTTCTATGGGCGTGTTTACATCGACATCAAGAAATAGTTCGATAGGTTTACTTTCATAGCGCAAACGGATTAATTGAGCCGTATCGTTTACAAGACTTGGGATATCGTATTTTATGGGAACCAACTCCAGCTTGCCTGCTTCTATTTTTGACAAATCAAGAATGTCATTTATAATGTTTAATAATAATTCTCCGGACTCATGTATTTTCTGAAAGGCATCCTCTGTCTCTGCCGAAAGAATTTCATCCCGCAGTTGAATCTCGGCAATGCCCAAAATCGCGTTCATTGGGGTGCGTATTTCGTGGCTCATAACCGCAAGAAAAGCGCTTTTATAACGGCTGCTGTGTTCGGCAGAATCTTTTGCGGCGATAAGTTCCGTCATGTCAACAGAGTGTTGTATATGAACTTTTTTATTATTTGACCAGCTTATATATCTGTCCGTATTGCGGTAAATATGATTTGTTAAAGAACTGTGTTCTTCCCATACGACTGTTTTACCCGGATCTTTATCCAATTCAAAACAAGGACAAAAAGCGCACTTTTTATCAAGGTCTTTTTGCAGAACTTTATAACACAACTGCCCGACACAATCACCTTCGATTCCGTAGTGCTCCCTCATGGTATTGTTCATAAAAAGAATTTCGCCCGTTTTCGGCTCGGTAACATAAATCATTGTATCCAGTCCGTTCATGATATTACTTATGTTGGCAAGCGTGTTTTTTTCTATCATCATTCCTTCCAGCTGACGTTCGACAGTTCTGGAAATAAATCTTGCTATGAATATACAGCCTATTAATACTACAAGCGTTATCAATATTCCGCTTATAATAAAAAACCATATTTTATTTGTTTCTTCTGTTGTAAAATAAGCCTTGGAGAGCATTCCTACTACTTCGTCATCTGCGCCGAATACCGGGAGAAATATAGCTATTGCGTTTTTGTTTAAAAGCTGCATTTCTCCTATGTATGATTCTCCGGCAAGTACTATATTGCTGATATCTTCCGGCGCTTTAGCGCCCAGCGCGTATGTTCCATCTTCGTTTAAAAGCGTTGTAGCAATTCGCTCGTCATTAAGAAAAATAGCTATTTCGCACTCTGTTAGTCTTTTTACCCTGTAGGTAAAATCCTGATCATCAAGCCTGAATCCCAGAGATACAACACCCAGCAAGTTATTGTCGGCATCGTATATCGGCGCGCCCGCGTATGCGCCAAGACGTACTGTTACACCCTGCGCTACATACGATTCGCTGCTGCCTTCCAATGCCTGTTTTACATGAGGCAAATGCGTAAGATTGTCGCCGTATATGTATGGTTCGTGGGTTCTTGTCAAAACAGTGCCGTTATTATCAAGGATAGAACAATAATCTATCTGTGCCAGAAGCTGAAGAGACCTTGATATATTTAGTATTTTTTCGCGATCGTTGGAACTAATAGCTTCTATTAATTCGGGATTTACGGCGATACTAATAGCGGCAAAAAGCGCGCTTGTTTTTAAATTATCAATTTCATTCTCGGCAACCAATGCGGCAACATTGATTTTATTATACATCGCGCCGTTTAATTCCCTGCTGTAAAGAAGGATGGAAGAGACAAGAACGACAATACAGCAACCCATCGTCAGAGCAACCATAGGTATCAGTATTTTTTTTCTAATATTCATATTATATTCCACATTAATTATTACACATTTTGATTAAACGCGCTACTTGTTCAATACATTGAATTTTGGCATAATAAAACGATGTCGAGCTCATTGGAATCTACCTTTATTTCTCTTAAAAAAGCCCAAACAAAGCTGGCGGGCGAGAACCGCGCGGTCAAGGATAAGGCGCTTGCCGCCGCTGCCGCTGCAATTGACAGCGATCGGGCAGCCATTCTGGAAGCAAATGCGCGCGATGTGGAACAGGCGCGTAAAGGCGGCATGAAAGAAAGCCTTGTGGATCGTCTGCTTTTAAACGACAAACGAATAGATGATATAATCGAAGGGGTTAATATAGTAATAAGACAGGAAGATCCTATTGGCCGTGTTCAAACAGGCTGGACTATTCCCAACGGTTTACAAATAGAAAAAGTTACGGTTCCCATAGGTGTAGCGGCAATTATTTATGAGTCTCGTCCCAATGTCACGGTAGACTGCGCCGCACTTGCATACAAAGCAGGCTGCTCGATACTCCTTCGCGGCTCTTCTTCTGCGCTTGAATCCAACAAGGCGCTTGTTAAAGCCATCAAGGCAGGTTTAAGCAGCGGCGGCGGAATAGTAGACGCTGTCGCTCTGGCACAGTCAGGCAGCAGGGACGAAGTTGACGAAATACTCAAAGCGCGTAATTATATAGACGCTGTTCTTCCCCGCGGAGGACATGAATTGATCCGGCGTGTTGTAGAAAATGCGCGCGTTCCCGTAATCGAAACAGGCGAAGGAAACTGTCACATTTATATTGAACCTTCGTTTTTGGAAACCGACAATGGCATTAACACTGCGATAGAAATTATTTTAAACGCAAAACTGCAAAAACCCGGCGTCTGTAATGCTGTGGAAACATTGCTTGTACACAAGGACGCGCTTATTTCTCTTATGCCCAGACTGACGGCTGCTCTTGCAGGAAAATGCGAATTGCGCTGTGACGGCGAATCAAAAAAAGCCGCTTCTTTGGAAGCGACGGCATCGGCTGAAGTAAAAGACGCAACTGAAGAAGACTGGGGAACAGAGTTCCTTGATTATATTCTCGCGGTAAAGACGGTTTCTTCCTGCGAAGAAGCGATTGCCCATATTAACAAATACGGGACAAAACATTCAGAAGCTATTCTAACAAACGATTTGAAAGCTGCAGAAATGTTCCGCGCGCAGGCGGACGCAGCCTGTGTATATGTAAATGCGTCAACACGTTTCACGGACGGCGGTCAATTTGGTTTCGGCGCGGAGCTTGGGATAAGCACCCAGAAATTCCATGCAAGAGGACCGATGGGACTTGAAGCGCTCACGACAATAAAGTATCTTGTGACAGGCAGCGGCCAAATTCGCGCCTAAAGGAAAAAATGATTAAGCAGTTAATTGCAGACGCAAGAAAAATAATTATCAAGATTGGCTCAAATACTCTTGCCGGCAAAGACGGAAAATTCAATTTTTCGTTTCTTGATGAGTTTGCAGAGCAGGCTGCGGCGCTCATGAAAAGTGGCAAGCAAATTGTTGTTGTTTCTTCCGGCGCACAGGTAGCAGGTCTTTCTGCAATGGACAAGTGGGCGCGCAAAAAAGACATTCACTACAGACAGGCATTGTGCGCGGTAGGACAAGTGCAGCTTATGAAAGCATGGCGCCGCGCATTTGAACCGCACAATCTTCACATTGCGCAGATACTTTTAACACGCGAAGATTTTAACGATACAAACAGAACATTAAATATGCGCAATACTCTCTTTACTCTGGTAGATGAAGGTATTATCCCCATCATTAACGAAAACGATACAGTCTCTGTAGAAGAAATAAAAATCGGCGACAACGATACGCTGGCAGCCCGCTCTGCAATTCTTTGGAGTGCAGATCTTCTTGTTCTTTTAAGCGACATCGACGGATTGTACAACAAAAACCCCAAGGAAGATCCGCAGGCAGCTTTGGTAGAAGAAGTGCGGGATATTTCCGCCGTACGCAAAAACATTACCATAGGATCGACAAACAATTTTGGGACAGGCGGCATTGCTACAAAGCTGGACGCCGCAGAACTTGCGTTTTCGTACGGTATCCCGACAATTCTAACAGACGGCGGCAAACCACGCTGCATAGAAGCCATAGCGGCGGGAAATCAGAAGGGAACCGTGTTTCTTGTTTAAATCATTTTTTAGGCGCTGATTCAGGCGGCGTCTTTCTTTGCTTCGGCGCGCGCTTCAGCGCGATCTTTCATATCGGCTATACCGATAAAAACAGCGACAAAGCCCACAAGAACCGCTGCTACAGGCGCGCCGCCGCGGAGAAAGGTCAATACATCTTCCCCCCAGCCAAGACCAAACCCGATAACGTCAGGCGGTAAAATCGCAAAAACAGCAGCAGCGATAATGATAAGACCGATAATTAAAGCTTTCATTTTCTTCTCCTTAAATTTGAAAAACTAATGATGACGGGACTGTTTAAAAATCATTATGGCAAAAGCGGTTATAAAAAATATCATCCGAATGGTAGGCAGAACAAACGATATCAAGGGGACTGTTTCAATAATCATAATTTCTTCGCCTGTTATACCAAAATCCTTGAGAACAGAGTATACTGTTTCTATGTAGGCGATGATCGTTCCAAAAATAACCAACATCCATGCGGCATCCCTAATTTTCGGCCATAGCAAAATAGCCAAAAAAGCGGCAGCAGCCCCAAGAATAAGCTGGCTGGAAATAAACATGATTTGTCCTGCGTCCATAGGTATAGTATCTTTAATAAATGAGGAATAATCAAGTATATGGGTGATGAACTTAAGTCCGAACCGGCAAAGACAACCGAAAATTCCGCCGAAAAATCCGCTATCGATGATTTTTCCAATCACAGGATTTTACTTGTAGAAGACATGAAAATAAACCGTGAAATCGTACTAATGCTGCTTGAATCGACAAATTTGGAAATTGACTGCGCCGAAAACGGAATTCAGGCCGTTGAAATGTTCGCTAAAGAACCGAAAAAATACGAAGTGATTTTTATGGACATCCATATGCCCAAAATGGACGGCTACGAAGCAACCAAAAAAATACGCATCCTTGAAAAAAATGCCAATACGAACCATGTCTGCACGAGTTTCACCTATGGTGAAACTCGCAGCAATAATGGGGATTCGTTAAAACGAATCCCCATTATTGCAATGACCGCAAACGTATTAAAAGAAGATATAAATAAATGTACAAATGCAGGCATGGATGATCATGTCGGCAAGCCGATTGTTCTGGAAACTATTTTGGAAAAACTGCGTTATTATTTAACGGCAAGCTGATTAACCGCAAAAGTCACGGCTTTTTTTAAATCATCAAGGCTTTTTCGTTTTAATACAATTAACTGGAAAATAGCAGATTCGATATAGCTATACAGATAATCATGCGCAGCCTTTATATTTATTTTTTTTAGTTCTCCGGATTTTACGCCTTCTATTAACATAGACGATAAAATGCGATGAAGTTTTACAGTCCTGCGGCGCACCCTGTCTTCGGGGTTAATATCGCTCTTTGATAAATGCAAAAGATAATCCAGAACAACACCAAGAAGCTGGCGGCTTTGTTCCATCTGTTTGATAATTTTTAAAAGAACCCTGGTTATTTTTTCTACAATGCCCAATGATTCATCGCTGCGAATTGCGTTTATGTTTTCTTCCACGCTTAATAACATCTGCTTTATGCTGTAGGTAAAAATTTCTCTTTTGTTCTTAAAATATAGATATAATATCGTTCTTGTAATTCCGCATTTATCTGCAATTTTCTGAAAAGTGGCGTTCTCGAACCCATCATCCATAAAAACATTAAGAGCTCGTTCCAGAATTTTTTTACGTCTTTTATCATGCTCAACTGCAAGTGCCATATTATTTTCCCCTTTTTTTATAATAACTCATATTGGAAAAAAAAGGAAGGAATCGCTCCATTACTTATTTCGCGGCAGGATTCCGCTTTTTTGCCGTAAAAACTTTCAAATCCGCTATGGTCGGTTATAACGGCAAGTTTCCAGCCCGAAAACCGCGAAGCAAGGCCGGCCATCTCCTTATAGATACCTTCTGCCATAGACTGATCCCCAAGCCGTTTGCCGTAAGGCGGGTTAGTCACAAGAAAACCGGGGTCGGAAAAAGTCGAGGCGGCTTCTTTCATGGATAAAACTTTTAAATCGATACCGATATCCTTCGCGTCAAAAGTGCGAATCCCGCGCTGAGGCTCTCTTCCCTCGGCAATATCGCGAAGCCGCGCAAAGTTGGAACCCGCGATCGATATAGACCTAAGGTCACCGTCGCTTCCAGCAATTCTGATAAGTCTGGTTCCGTCTGTGCTAAAATCGATCTTGCTGCGAAATTCATCCCTGACTGTTTGTTCTGTTTTGCTCTCCGCTATGTGCATATCCTCGATGGCAAAACGCCTGCCAAGTCCGGGCGCCATATCCCAGGCATACATTGCGGCTTCGATTAAAATGGTTCCCGATCCGCAAAACGGATCATAAATCGGAAACTTGCGTTTCCATCCCGATAAAAGCAAAATGGAAGCCGCAGTTGTTTCGCGCAGCGGCGCCGCGCCGCCTTCGGTTCGATATCCTCTTTTAAAAAGCGGGTCTCCGCTTACATCCACAAGCAAAGAAACTATATCTTTTTCTATGTATACGCGCACTTCCGCGACTTTAACAGTTCCTTCGCCTTTTGGCGTTGCAGCAGGTTCGGGAAGACGGCTCATTTTATATTTTTCGCAAAGACGCTGCGCCGCCGCTTTATGAACCATTGATTGTATTGTTGTTTCTGCTTTTAACAAAGAGCGATTAGTGCGGACTTTGGCAACTTTTAACCCCATGCCTTTAGGGATTAGGTTTTCCCATGTTACGGCAGAAGCGCCGTCAAAAAGAGCGTCAAAGTCCGCAGCTTTAAAAAGAGCGGCTTCCAGTAACACGCGATCTGCGGCGCGAAGACCTATCAACGCTTTGTAAAGACTTTTAGTATCAGCTTTGAACCTGACTCTGCCGTAAAGAGAGTCCTCGACCTTGATATCAAGTTTTCTAAGTTCGTTTGATACTGCTTTTTCAGCGCCTACCGCGCATAGTGCAACCGCAGTTTTAAACCCTTCCATTCGGACAGTATACCATGTTTTTGGCAATATTACAGACGGGGGCAAGGGGGGAATTCTTGGATATTGCCCGCGGAATCCTCAGCATTTTTCTCTGTGTTTTCTTCTATATAATTGTTACATATTTATCCTTTCCTTAAAAAAAATTTGCAAAAAAAATCAACTTTTTTTCATTTTCACTAAAGCGCCACGCAGGAACACGCCATATATATACAAATCTTTTTTATGGAGTTGTTTATGAAAATGAAAAATCTATCTTTTTTACTTTTTGTGCTGGCTGTTGCTACTTTGCTCTGCCAGACGGCTTGCAGCGGAGGGTCGAGATTTCTGTCGGAAGCAAGGACTCTTGGGCCGCCTGCAGAGGCGCAGGATTTGCCTTCGCTATTGCGGACATTGGATGAGCTTGCCGAGCTTGAAAGATCCGGTTCATGGTTTCGCGGGTTGGCTCTTACCGAGTCCAGCCTGAGGGAAAATGCAGGGGATTATCAGGGAGCTGTGGCTGCTGCCTACAAAGAACTGGCATGGGCCTATGGCATGGGATTGATTCAAAGAGAAGATTTGGAAAATGGTCTTTTAAATGTGCTGAATGTAAAAGGCGAAGAAACCGTCACTGCAGCTACAAATGCTATTCTTGCATTTGTAAATGAACGATGGGACGAAGCTGCCGCAGGACTTCAGCCGCTTTTTAATGAATCAGACGAACCTGACAGTTTTGGAAGATGGCTTATGCTCGCATGCGCTCTGGAACTTTCAGACACGGAAGACAGACGGATCGGCGCAGCCTACAGATCGATAAGGGCGCGTTATGCGCATTTTCCTGAATATTGGTACAGGGGAGCCAGGGCATTCTCCGGCGTTATAGCGGCAGAGTTTGCGGAAAACTGTATTAACACTTCTCCGCAGGGGCCATTTGCGCACGAGTGCCGCTCAATTTTGGCTTCTTATAACGGACTAAGAATCGAAGATGGTCCGTCAATAAAAACCAAAAGGGAAATTGAGGCTATTATTTCACACTCAATTAGTTCGGGTAATCCGCAAATACTCGATTCGTTGCTGCCGCTAATAAGTCTTCCCGATAATCCATACACAATTTTTGCAGTTGGCGCGTTAAGGGCATTAACGTCCGCTCCGGGATTCAGGGAATATTTTAATGCACAGGCAGCTTTGGCAAGAGGCCGTTTGGCTGAACGGCTTTCTTACATAAGCCGCAGTTAGAAAGCAGGTAAAATATGAAAAGATATATATTGCGCATAACAATAGGCTTTATATGCATTAATTTGCTTTTTATTTCCTGCGATCCCTATAGCAGAAAACCGCCGGACATAGAAACAATCAGTCTTTATGCCCGCGCTTCGGATTCGTACTCTCAGGGGCGGCTTATGGAAGTTACTGAAATTCTGCGCGGACAAAATAACTTTGTGCCGTCATTAATTCTGCGCGCAAAGGCCGAATATTTTTTTGGCGATTTGGAAAAAGCCGAAAAATCATGCCGCAGGGCAATAAAGCTTAGGCCTTCTGCGCTGGAAGCGTCATTGTACCTTGCGCGAATTCTCCGCGAGAAGGGTGATTTGGCAGGCGCAATGGAAATAACTGAAAATCTGTTAGCCGATAACCCTGCGGATATCCGCACTCTGCGGTTTGCAGCGGAACTTGCATCCGATACGGGAAAATTTGATGAAGCCGCAATACTTTTGGACAGAGCTGTAGAGTTTTCCGCAGAAAGCGCAATGGTATTGCTTGACAGGGCAAGACTGCGCTGGATTTCCGGCAAGACCGATGAAGCGCTGGAAGATTTAAACCGCGCAAAGGCAATGCTGCCGTGGGAAACTCCTCTATCCCGCTCGATAACAAATTTGGAAAAACTTATTAACGAGGTGATGTAATGTTAAAAAAATCAGGGGCGCTTTTATGCTGTTGCTTATTTTTCCCGGCGTTATTTGCAAACGAAGTTGAGTCGTTAACATTTGCACAGGCGGCGGAACTTGCTGTAGCGGCTTCCGTTGAATTCAGGCACGCCCGCTCTTCACAAGCTGTCATGGAAGGCGCCTGGCGATGGGGATTAAGGGCATATTTTCCGCGAGTGGGTATTTCTGTTTCGGAAAACGATCGTCTGCAGCAGCTGGGCGCAGATTCATTCATGAAAAATTACAGCCTTAGCCTGGATCAATTAGTCTGGGACGGAGGCAGAACAACAATGACGCGAAGACTGGAACGTATGGAACTTGATCTTGCTTCTGCGAGACTGGAGAGAACAGCCTCTGAAATTGCAGAATCGGCAATTGCCGCATATCGTAATGTTTTATCGTCGAGAGTAATCCTTGAAATAAAAAATGAAGCGTTAGTTGTGCTGGAAGAACAGCGAAGAATATTAAACGAAGAAGTTTTGCTTGGGCTTGCGCTCTCTGTGGATCTCGCAAGCGCGGATATCAACCTTGCAAATGCAAAACTGGAATTATTTTCTCTTCGGCTAGAGCTTGACGAAATGGAAAAACAATTTGCAGAACTTATGGGGCTGGAAGCTTTGCCATTACTGACAGAAAGAGTAGATATAAACCGTTCTTCTGTATTTGCGCCGCAAACTGCGCTTCCTGCTGCTGCGGCAGCAGCTCTTGCAAGAGAACAGAATCCGGAACTTAACGAAGCCCGTTTTTCAATAGTAAAAAGGCAGGCGGAAGTAAGATATCTTTCCAATTCCTGGATTCCTGCAATCAGACTTAACGGAAGCTTTGGGATCAGCGGCCAGCATTATCCGCTGACGCGATCCAATTGGTCAGTTGGAATAAGTATTGAATTTTCCAGTCCGTGGTTTCAAAACCGTTTTGGTATGCAGACAGGGTGGGAACCTTCGTCATTTGGACAATTTGACAGAACAGCAATGCTTCAAAACACTCTAACTCCGCTGCCTGATCCTGCCGCAAGCGCCGGAGTTAAACAGGCAAGACTGGCTCTTTTTTTGGAACAGGAAAGATACAACACCGTTTTTGAACGAATCGGGCGCATTGCGGCTAACGCTTTGGAAAAATGCGCTCTTGCAGAGCAAAGAAGAATGTTAGCCGGAGAAGCCGCTGTTATCGGCGCAGAACGCTGCCGTGTTGAAGAAATAAGGCTTGGTCTTGGACTCATTACCAGATTGAGGTTAATGGAAATATTTATCGAACAAACCCAAAGGGAAGTGGCTGTTGTACAGGCGGCAACTTTTTTACTGGAAGCGGAACGCGAACTGGAACGCTTTCTGGATTTACAGCCGGGAGAACTGGCAATTTTTGCGCAAAATGCTGAATCAATATTAAGGAGTGAACAATGAAAAACAAAATCTTGATTTTATTATTGGCTATTTTATTATTTTCGTGCGGGAACAGTAAAGCGCTGATAAATAACGAAGCAAGGAGAGTAAGAGGCGCAGCGGCGGCATTACGTGAAATCCCGGATGAAGCTTCCGGTTTTGGCAGCCTTTCATTTCTTAGCAAAGTGGATATTACTTCTCCGCAGGAAGCAGTAATCAGAAGATTGTATTTTCGGGAAGGCGACTTTGTAAATCAGGGATCGCTGATAATCCAGCTTGAAAATCCGCAAATTAATCTTGCTGTTGAACGAGCGGAAAATAATTATTCACAGGCTCTTGCCGCCCGCAATCTGGCAAACTCAAGGCTGTTGGAAGGCATATTCCAGGCAGAAGCGCAGCTTCGCGCTCTTGAAAAAGCAGACGCGGAACTTGCTCTTGCAAAAAGAAGATGGGAAGAAAATAACCGCAAACATTTGAATCAGGAAACTTTATATGATGCGGGCGGTATCCACACAGAGGCGATTCTTGTAAGCCGCTTTAGTATCGATACTGAATGGGAACAAATCCGGCTAATGGAAAGAGAGCTGGAAATACGGCGTATTGGGTGCAGGGATCAGGACCTTGCAAGAGCCGGCATTCCCGTTCCGTCAGATGAAACAGAGCGGCAAAATGCCCTTGTCTTTCTTATGACGTCGAGCTTAAGAGCAGAGCTGGAAGCAGCGCGGGCAAGGCTTGAAGCGGCAGAAAAAGAATTGACATCTGCAAATATTGCGCTTGCGGAATTGACAATACGAAGCCCCGCATCCGGCATTGTAGGAGCGCGCTATCTTGAAGAAGGAGAAAGGGTGCGTCTTCAGGATAAAATTTTAAGCCTTATTGATATTGCTTCGTTATACGCAATTTTTCCGGTGCGCGAAAGAGACGCCCTGCGGATTGAAAGAGGAATGACGGCGTCTGTAATGATTGACGGAACCGGAGAAACCAAAGAAGGTATTGTCGATTTGGTTTATCCGCAGGCAGACAGCCAGAGTCTTAGTTTTTTGGTGCGCGTTTTACTGCAGGATATCGGAATAACAGACGCAAACAGGCTAAAACCAGGAATGTTTGCGCGCGTTACTGTTTATTTAGGACCTCCGCAAACAGCCGTGTTTATCCCCGAAGCGGCTGTTTTTAACCAAAGAAATAACGAAGGCAGCATTTTTATTATTAACGGCAGAACTCTAACAGAAAGAAAAATAACTCTGGGTCATATGCATGGCGAAGAACGGGAAGTGACAGCCGGTATAAATGCCGGAGAACTTTTTGTACTGCGGCCGAATTCGGATTTAAGGGAGGGAACAAATGTTACAGTTGTGGAATAAATCAATATTCCTTTTGTTATGCGCAATTGTTGTAAACTCATGCGGTTTTATGGATTTGCGTCCCATTGGAATCGATATAACGCCGAATAGAATGGATTCTCTTTTATCGGATTCTTACAGTCCTGTAATTATCAGGTTTGATACCGAAGTAATAAAAAATGAAACAGAGGGAATTCTTCAGGTTAGCTCCGACTACGGACAGCAAAGGGGAGACAAATACTGGATAGGCAATGTTCTTTATTTTGTTCCCATTCAGGGCTGGACGCCGGGGATTCGATACACTTTGAATTTGACTGGAACTGTACGATCCGTAGACGGAAGGGAAATGCGTATTGAACATTTTGTCTCGTTTTATGCGATCAATAAAAACGAAGCGCCTGTTCTTGAATGGTTTAGTCCATCCAACGGTGAATCCATCGGAACAAACAATCCTGTTTTTGAATTTCATTTTTCCAAGTCCATGAACAAATTATCAGTTGAGTCCGCATTAAATCTGGAAGGCATAGGCGGCAAAACATATGAATGGTCGGCCGATGATAAAGTTCTTAAAGTAATTCCCGACAATTCATTAAATCCATGGATTTCCTACAGATGGAACATAAGGGATTCTGCAAAAAGCATTGATGGTGTTCCTGTTCCAAAAACATACTCAGGTAATTTTACAACCGATTTGGATCAGACTCTTCCCTTTGTTGCAAATGTATATCCTGTTTTATTTTCTGACGGTTTCTGGTTTCCAACGGGAGCCAATATAGAAACAGGTCTTGGGCAAGGACATGGAATTGCTGTTTCGTTTAACAAACCAATAGGTGAAAATGCGCTTCGTTCTTTGCGTTTTGAACCTTCTTTAACAGGCAGAACGGAGTTTCTATCCGAAACAAGCATTGTTTTTATTTTTACAAGAGACCCTGAACCGGAAACAATATATACTTTGATAGTTTCGGGTGATACAAAAGATAATGAAGGATTAAAAATTGGCGAAGATTATAAAGTTTATTTTGTTCCTGATATTCCAATATTAAACATTTTATCCATTACCACAGACAGCGGTGCGTTTATGGATAATTTTACAGAAATAAACAATATCCTTCCTGTAAATATCCATGACGGAACAGGTGAATTAACCTTTTCTGTCCATTTTTCCCTTCCTTTCAATTTTGAAGAAAAACTAACAATGCCTCAAAAAATAACTCTTACTCCGTTTTTTCCAAGAACGCTTCCTCCAATCGCGCTTCAGTATATAAACTGGATTTCCGATGACCGGCTGCTTATGCGCTGGGAAGGCTTAACAGCGGGGGACAATGATATTCATTATTACAGGCTTACTATTCCAGGCGGCAGAGGCGGTATTAGTTCTTCGGCGGGATATTACATGAAACATGACATAACAATTATTTTGGAGGCAATAAAATGAAAAATATAATTTGTTTATTTCTTTTTATTAATATATTTTATTTTAACTCATGCGACATATTAAGGTTTTCACAGTTTGAAGTAGTATCATGGTCACCAGGCGATGGTTTTCATTCTGAACCGAAAAATATTGAAGTGTCCCTGCTATTTTCGCATAACCCGAACATTGCAAGCGTAGAACGCAATTTTTCGCTTGCAGGAGACGGAAGCCGCGTAAGAGGTATTTTCCGCTGGGAAGGAAAAAGAATGACCTTTCTGCCGTTAACGCCTCTGGAAGAAAATATCGATTATACAATTAATTTATCCGCAGACGCTTATGATACAGACGGACTTAATATGGACGAAGCATTTAACAGAAAATTTACGACAAGACCGGACAATACCCGTCCGATTTTAATTTCATGTTTCCCGGAAATGTATGCAGACATTACGGATCCAAGAGCGGAAATAAAGCTGCATTTTTCTCTGCCGATACCAATAAAAACTTTGTATGACAATGTTTCTTTTTCTCCTTCAATGACAGGAATCTGGCGGCTGGAAGATGATGATAAACTTGCTGTCTTTACGCCTCTGGAACCATGGATACAAAACAATCGATACGAAATACGTTTTTCCGCTTCATTGACAGATAACAACGGCATGAATATAGGAAATGATTTTTTAAGCGTATTTACAACGGGAGACGACAAAGAAATCCCTGTTCTTTTGGAAGCAAACCGCATTACAAAAGACGGCGAAATAATCCCATTATCTACGGAAGATAACCAGGATTGGGAAAAGGACGATAAACTTTCCCTTGTTTTTTCCAGGCCTGTAGACAGTCTCACAGTAAAAAATTATACAACTGCAGACGACGGCCCCAATCTAATTATGGAAACTTCCCCCGGCTTTAAAACAGAATTTATTTTCAGGTTTGAAAGCATGCCTGTTTATGAAAGCAGATTTACTTTAAGAATCAAACCCGGAATAAAAGATGTTTCCAATAATTCAAGCAAGGAAGAATATGTTTTTCGCGTACATGCAAACGGAAAATTTTCAAAACCGCCTGCTCTTATGGGAATTAGAATGCCAATGGTTCCAAACAGCGGATTGGATCCGCAGCTTGTTTCTTACGGGACAGATTCGCTCTTTCAGGTTATTCCAATATCAGACGCGCATTATCCTTCCGGCGAAAGCGTAAGAACATGGATCGAATTATATTTTATTACCGCAGAAAGCGCTCTTATAGATCCTTTTTCAATTATGGAATTGTTCCGCATAGAAACCAGCAACAATGTTTTTTCTTTTTCTCCGCGGCAGATAAAAACCGACGATTTTACAATTTCTGAACCGCAAAGCGGCTGGGAAATTTATCAAAGAATTGAAATTGCGGGAAACCTTGTCAACTCAACAAACTATGGAGTAGTTAATATTTTAATTGCTTCCGGGCTTCGTGACAGTTTAGGAAATGTCAGCGACAAACAGCAAAGAATATCACTTAATAAGTAGGAAAAAATGAAGGACTTAATAAATCTTTTTATCCGCCGGCCTGTTACGGTTATAATGATTCTCGCCGCTTTAATTATAGCGGCAATATTTTCTCTTTTTAGTCTGCCTGTTAACAGACTGCCGGATATTTCAGTGCCAAGGGTAACAGTAGAAACAATATACCCTGGAATGGCAGCTAACGAAATCAGAAGTATGGTTACAATTCCGCTGGAAGACGGCCTTTCGCCCATTAAAGGACTGGAAAGAATTAGAAGTGTTTCCAGAGACAACCGTTCCATTATCAGTCTGGATTTTCGCTGGGGTACAAACCCGATGGCAGCTTCTGTTCTTGTACGCGAAGCCGTCGATACTGTTTATCCGGGTCTTCCCGAAGGCGTACGCAAACCCACAGTAACATCCGGTGATTCGGCAAATGAAACTCATGCGGTAATTGCGGTAAGTTCACGAAACGGAAACGGAGAGTTTGCGCGAATGTTTGCGGAATACGAAATGCGCGCGCGTCTTAGAAAAATTGACGGAGTGGGTTCTGTTGTTCTTGTTGGCGGAGAAATTCATGAAGAACGCATTTCTCTTGATGTGCAGCGTCTCTCTGCTATTGGCCTTTCGCCTTCGGAATTTACAAGCCTTCTTGCGCAGGAAACTGCTGATATTCCCGCCGGAAATGCGCGCGAAGGAAACATGGAACTTGTTATTATCAGTTCCGGCAAACCTGATTCTGTTTCATCGTTGTCGCAAATAATTCTTCCAATAGGCAGCGGCACATTCAGGATTGAAGATTCAGGAGAGATTTATTCATCTGCCGCTCGGCGGGAGAGTATATTTATTTTCAATGGAAAAGAAGCAACGGCTCTGGAAATTTACCGCAGGCCGGGATCCGATCCGCTGCGGTTATCCCGTGACATTAAAAAAACGCTGGATGAAGCTTCTTCCCTTTTTTCGCGTGATGTGCAAATTGAACTTGTAACAGATTCATCTTTTTCCCTGACAAAAGGAATAACAGGACTTGTAATATCTGCCGCACTCGCAGCAATAGCGGTTGTAGTTGTTCTGTTGGCATTTATTAAACGTTTAAAATACAGTTTGCTTGCGGCGCTTTCGATCCCCGTATCTGCGGCAGCGGGTATTTGCGTTCTTTCGATTATGGGTAAATCCTTAAACGGGATGAGCCTTGGAGGACTTGCAATGGGTATAGGCCTTGTGTCCGACATAAGCGTAATTGTTCTTGATCTTCTGCACCGCAATTTTGGAAAAAGAGAAAATGCTCCCGCAGCAGAAGAAGTTGGAAATAAAGTGTATTCAATTTCAGGTTCAAGCGCGGCATCTACAATTACAACCGCTCTTGTTTTTATTCCAATTATTATGCTTCCGGGTCCAATGGGCAGCCTCTTTGGCGATATAGCAATCGCCCTTGTAACGTCTGTAACAGCCGGATGGATATATGCGCAATTTTTTCTTCCTTCGCTTTATTTATTGTTTTTTAAATCACAAGTGACAGTTTTTTCAAACGGCAGCCTTGTAAAAAGATATTCAATTTTTCTTTCAACTCTTCTTCGCCGTCCTGATAAAGTTTTGGCTATTGCCGCTTTATTGAGCGTCTTGGGTTTTCTGACGCTTTTAATGCGTCCGATGGTTTTTTTAAATCAGGATGAAGCGGAAGAAGTTTGGGTTTCGGCAGTTTTCCCCCCCGGAACCCGTCTGGAAAGCATTGTTGAAATACCATTAAAAGCCTCCATAGCTCTTTCAGGGCTGCCGTTTGTAAAAACAGTTTACGGAAGAGCGGGCGCAGAAGAAGAAGATGTCGGCCAAAGGGCGAATATCGATTACAAAAAAGAAGAGCTTATCCTTCGCTGCGTACTGGACAAAAGAATAAAACCCGAAGCGGCGTTAGCCGAAATCCGTTCTGTCATGAATTCCAATACAGACTTTTCGTTTTCGGCGTATTTTCCCAAAGACAGGGCGGAAGTACTTTTGGGATTATCAGCAGAACGCACCTATGTAATAAGCGGCAACGACAGGGAAGAATTATTGGAACGCCTGGACATTGCAAAAGAAGCTTTTATTTCCGCGTCAACAGAAGTTAATTTCCGCCCGCAGGGACAAAGGCCTGAATTGCGGTTAATCCCAAACAGGGAAGCCGCCGCATACCTTTCAATACCAGCCGCGCAAATAGCGGAAACGCTTTATATACTTAACGAAGGCGTTATTGCGGCAAAACTGGAAATCAACGGCAGAACACTCGATGTGCGCGTAACTGGTCAAAACATCGGCAGCAGCGATCCCGTTCGGCGGCTTGAACAGCTTCCCATAAGAACAGCCCAGGGCAGAACAGTGTACCTTGGCTCTCTTGGCAGAATAGAAAGAGAAGAGGCGGAAGCGTCTCTTGCAAGACTGGATCGCAGTGACGTAATTTATGCCGATATAAACACGCAAAAAGAAATTCCTGCAGCCGCAAAACATATAATGAAGCGGGCGGACGATTCTGTTTTTAGCCGATATCGCAATTCACTTCTTATCTATGTTCTGCTTGTACTAATACTTCTTTACATGACAATGGGCGCGCAATTTGAATCTTTTTTGCTTCCGTTAATACTCATGTTAACAATACCTTTTTCACTTGCCGGCGCAGGTCCTGCTCTTTTAATTACAGGAACAAAAATAGATTCCGGCGCTGTCCTTGGACTTACCGCGCTTTTTGGCCTTGTTATAAATAACAGTCTTATTCTTTTTGAAATCAGCAGCGAAAAAATAAACGCAGGTCTTTCACCTGCCGCGGCAGTTTACTGCGGAGCGCGGGAACGTCTAAAAGCAATTCTAATTACGATGATTACAACTATCTTTGCTCTTTTGCCGTTGATACTAAGCCCCATGGGAAACTCTCAAAAATCCATGGCTTGCGCAATGTTGGGAGGACTTACAGCATCAACATTACTTAGTCTTTTTGCAATTCCTCCCGTTCTTGTCCGCTACTTCAGGTGGAGGGTGCAATGAATAAATTAACTTCATGGCTGGAAAGAAAAAAGATGAGCCTTTGCATACTCATGGGAATATGCGCAGTATCGATATTTGTAATAATAAATTCGAGCGATAAAATAAAAGAAAATACAGGAGGTTCATATGTAATAAAAATAAAACATTACGGCATTGACGCAGCAGAAATGGAAAGGACTGTAACCATTCCGCTGGAAGACGCGCTTTTTTCCATTCCCGGAATAATGACAGTGCAAAGTTCAAGCGAAAACAGTTTATCAAGCGTTTTTCTGCGTTTCAGGCCAGGCACTCATGGCCGTTACGAAGCAGTTCGTGACGCGGCGCAAAGTATTTATGAAACACTGCCTTCATCCGCGCAAAGACCGGAAATTTTAAGTTCCAACAATTCAAGGATTCCTGTTTGGTCTGCCGCTGTTATTGCAGACGATTTAACTGACGCCGCGCAAATACTGGAAAAAATCGTCAAACCCAGATTTGAAAGTCTGGAAGGAGCCGGGGAAGTAATAATATCCGGAACAGGATTAAAAGAAATTTATATAATTCTGGATCAGGAAAAACTTAGTGTCCTGGGATTGGAACCCGCAGCGGTTGCTTCTGTTCTTGGGATGAACGATTCCATTTTTTCGGGTGGAACCATTATTCAGGCCAACAGGGAAATTATAGTAACCGTAGACGGCAGATATCCATCGCTGGATAAAGTTCTAATTCCTGTTGGGGAAGGAAGATTTACCGAACTTTCGGATATTGCAAAAATAACAGAACGGGAACGGGAACCGGATATATATTCGCGTTTAAACGGAGAAAAGACAGCAAGTTTAGCTATTATGGGAAGACACGGCGCAGATTTACGCAGGCTTTCTTCTGACATAAAAAAGGAATTATCCGCGCTGTCTTTTCAGGGACTTAACGGCAGTCTGGAATTTACGGTGTTATCGGATCTTGGCGCAGAAGAAGCGGCTGCGTTTAAGTCTGTTTTTAACGCAGCATTGGCGGGCGCGATCATGGTGGCGTTAATCAGTTTTTTATTAAACAGAAAAAATAATTTTAATGTTTCCGGCTTGTTTTGCGCATTGGCAATACCATTGATATGCCTTTTATCCGCTGCTGTGCTTTCTGCAGGCGGCTTTTCAATTGACAGACTTTTACTGGCAGGAATAGCAGCCGGAACAGGAACAGCAATTGACGCCGTTATTCTCTGCTCGGAAAAAATGCGAAGATGTTCAAGTTATCAATCTGCATTAACATCTTTGTCATCGTTAACAGGGCCGTTGATTGCAGGCGGAGTGACAACGGCGGCAGCCTTAATACCGTTATCGGCAATTGAAGACGGCGGCGCAAAAATAATCGCAAGCGCCATAGCAGTTGTAACAATAATATCCCTTGTATTAAGCCTTACCCTGCTTCCGCCGCTTTTGCTTTGGGGAATAAACAGCAAAAGAATTAAAAAGAATGTAGAAACACCGCAGATTTTTAAACAGACATTACAGCGAATGTCACACAAAATGTGCAGACTCCTTGCGCTTACAGTAAAATTCTGCACAGGTAAACCAATTTTTGTAACAGCACTCTGCATAATAATAACTATTTTTGCAATTTATCTGCTGATTGCAAAAGGAGTGGATACAATCGGCAGCAGCTCCGAAGATTCCGTATACGCGCAGGTTGAGTTTGACGGCGGCCTTCTTACAGAAGAGGTAGATCGTCTTCTTGCAGCATACAGCCGGCAGCTATTGGAAATTGCAGGAGTAAAAAATGTCGAAACAGGAGCGCGCACAGGTTCAGGCTCTGTATTAATATCGTTTGATCCAGGCCAAACGCAGCCGCATATTGTAAGAGATTTGGCAAAACAAATATACATACCCGGCGGTTTTATCTTTTTCCATGACAATTCAATAAACGATCGCTACTGGGAAATATTTATTTACGGAGATGAAGACAAAAAATGCAGAGAACTTGCAGAAGAACTTGCGTACGTATGCGCAGGTCATCCATTAATAAGAGAGAGAGTGCTTAATTTTAAACAAGGCAGCAGAAAATTGATTTTACTTCCGCACAGAGATATCTTTGCAGAATCCAAAATTAGTTTTTCAACCGCTGCTGCCAGAGTTCGCATGGGAGTTTACGGACCAGTTGCATACAAAAGACTGGGCGCAAACAGAGAGACAGACGTAAGAATCAGAACTGGAAACAGCTTTACGCGCCAATCAAGAGAAGGAACGCTTGGTTTGCTTGTTTCCAGCGGAAGTGAAAACGCAATATCTTCACTAAGCATTGATTCTTTAATGCACACAAGAGAAGAAACAGAACCGTCCAGTATAAGGAGAGACAACAGACGAAGAACCGCATCCATAACAATATCCACAAAACCGATGGATCCCCGCCGCGTTAAACAGGAATTGACAGCTCTGTTTAAAAAGCTGGATTTACCGCCGGGATATTCCATTGAATTTGATCCCGAAGCAATTAAACAAAGCGAAAAATTATCCGCAACCGTACTTTCGCTTGTTATGGCAGTTTTATTTTGTTACATGATAATTGCTTCCATAAACGAATCTTTTACAGTTCCATTACTGGTTCTATCTGCAATCCCGCCATCGTTGGCAATTCCGGCAATCTGCCTGATATTGTCAGGCAGTGTTTATAATTCCGCTATTGCATGCGCGTTTATAGCAGTAAGCGGAATGACAGTTAACGCTTCTATTTTGTGTGTAGACGGTATTCTTTCCAGAAAGCAAAAAGGGTCTGTACTGGGAATTTACCTCGCTCTAAGAGAAAAGCTGCCCGCGCTGCTTTCCACAACCGGGACAACAGTTGCAGGAGCAATTCCGTTCATCTTCCTTTCGGAAGGATCAAACACATTGATACGTACATTGTCATTGGTCGGCGCTCTTGGAGTAGTATGTTCATGTCTTTGCTCAATTACAGTAATACCATCAATTTTTACATTAACAAAAATCCCGCTTGTGCGGGATAAAAAATCCATTAGGAGAAAAAAATGAAAAACAGGTATTTCAACAAATCAATTTCTATTTTCTTGTCACTATTACTTATCATCGGATTATTTCCGCCAATTGCCTTTGCGCAGCCAGGCTCATCAACAACTTTTACGGAAGTAAAAGGCTTTAATAAAGCAGTTTTTGACAGCCACTTTAGCAGAGCAGACAGGGAATTATCCGTAGAACGCTGGCTTGCAGAAGCAAGATTGGGATTAACGCAGGCAATATGCGCGTGGGAATTAACCGCAGACACCCTGTATGATAATCCTCTAATCTTTGAAGAAGCAAGAAACCAACTGGAAAAATGGGGAGCCGAAGAACTGGAAAAACGTTTTTCGCAGTGGCTTTTGGGACGATTTTTCGGCGAAGCCGCAGAAAGGGCAATGCTGAATATTTCTCAGGCCTTTGGAGAAACGCAAAAAACATATTCCTGGAATCTTGATAACGAAGGAAACATTATATTTGATGAAATAACAGGCGATCCTTTAATAATTCGTCCCAACGAAGAAGACAGGGAGTTTGCGCATGATTTATTGTTATGGCGCAGCGAAGCGCAGCAGCATGTAAAAAATGCAATAACTAATCTAAACCCTGAATTACTGGCATACATACCCCTTGAGTTACGCGAAACAATGAACGAACTAATATACAACACCGCTGCAAACAAAAGCAGCGACGTAAAAATCGAGTTTGAAATAATCGCTGCCAGAGAAGAAAGAATATTTACAAGCCGAAGAACCAGGGATATTTGGAGTTTACGCAGTAAAAGTGAGGCCGAAGCCGCGCGAATATTTACAGAAAGATTAATAGCCGCAACAGAAGAAGCGTGTAAAATCGGCATTGAAGAATTAAACGCAAGGATAGAACAAGCGGCAGCAGGCACCGGCGATCTTGCAATAATGGGCGAAGAATGGCTGCGTCTGTACAAAGAACAATTTGACAGAGGATTAAGAGCGTGGGAAGAAGCCGAAGAACGATTTTTTATAAGAAGAATAGAATGGGAACAGGACTCTTTTAGATTATTTTCTGAAGGAGAAGAAGTTTGGCTTGCGGCTTTTAATCAGCTTGAAGAAGAACGACAAAGATGGGAATTAAGCGCCAAAGAATTATTCCAGGCAGGCGAAAATCTTTTTAAAAACATCTCTGATGATTTTGAAAGAAACATAGCGGAGGCAAGAAGAGAGTTTGAATTAAATATGGCAATGCGAATAGGAGAAGGAACCACAAGAGTAAAAGCATTAATCGATATGTATCTTATAAGCGCGTCCGCTGCCATATCTGCAAAGGAAAATATTAAATTCTGGGAAAGTCATAACAATGAAAAAGAAACGCAAAAAGCCCGGGAAATGCATTCTCTATACATGGGAAATGCGCTTGACGCGCGGGACAGAATACTTCTTGATTACGCCGAACTGCTTGGAACAGGAGTATTAAAAGATATACTTTCTCCGAATGCATCAAGCGAGGACTTTCATCTTGACGAATATCAAATTGCCCTTGTAAGAGCCAAAGCGCTTGTGTTGTACTGGGAAAGAAAAACAGCAATATCACAGGCAGTAGCGGCATATGCCAATGATCTAAGCGCCGGAAGAATGACAGACGCTGAAGGACTGCGCGCATGGGAAGAAGCCAAAGCAGCTTACAATGAATCTCTGATAATATATGAAACAGAATTAATCAGACTAAATGAAACAGGAGAAGACATAAAAAACCAGCAGGAAGTTTTACATAACCTGGTTCTGGTAATGCAAAGAGAGGAACAAAAATTAACCCGATTAAATTCCGAATACACAACTTTAGTTTCAATTTCCGAAGTAAGCCTTGAAGACCAAATATCAAAAGAGCTGAACGAAAAATTGGATGCTCTTCTTTTAAATTATTTATTTTTACAGGATTCAGATAACCGCACATTTTTTATGGACGCTTTTTTATATGGAATGGCATGGGGAATTGCGGAGCACAGAGAGGCGATAGAAGAATTTAAAGAAATGATGGATGATTCAGAGTTTTTGGAAGAATTAACGGATGAACAGAGAGAGGGACTAAGCAATAATTACAACGAAATTATTGCTTACACAATGGAAGACTTTTATAAAAATGCCAAAGAATTTATAAAATCATTTTTTGAAGAATATGAATTAAGTCATGAAGTTCATTTTTCGCAGGATATTCAGGACTTATTTTTTAAGCGCGCAGACATCGAATTAAACTCTTTTGATTTTTTGGCGGAATTTGAAAAATACCATATGATATATTCCGATGTTCTTTTTATTGCAGACGAAGACTCATATTATTATTTTGGTTTATTTTTTGATCAGGTAATCAATATCGCTGTTTTTTTGGATTCATTAAATAACCTAAATTATCAAATTGATGAAACGTTAAAAAATCTGGAAAATTCACTGTTAACCACGGACGAAAAAAAAGAACTGTTGTCAGCAAAGGAAGCGGAGCTTGCCGCGCAGCAGGAAGTCTACAACACGCTTAAAAATGAATATTTTCTGGAAACAGACAAGTTTATGAGCATAGGCGCTCTTTATGACAGACAATACAGCGCTTTAAAAGGAGCATACGAAAACACAGATCTAAAACGATTTGAATATGAAAAACAGGACGCCATACAAAGATGGGCAAGCACATCATATTTAAACACCAATAATATAGATCTGGAAAACAACAAGACAAAACTTGCAAAAGCGCAGTTGGTGTTGGAAGTATTATCAGATCTTTATGACAATGAAAGCAAACGCTCATATGATAATCCCGAATACAACGCGTTATACGCAGCATATGAAGAAAGTTTTGGCAGAAAACTAAAAATACTGGGAACAGTAGAAACAGTCTTTTATGAAATAAATAATGAATTTGCCGAAAACGAAAGACTGCGCCATGAGTATCAGCTTTTGCAGTATCAATTGGGATATTTTTATTTACATGATAAAAGTGAAATAAACAACTACATCACAGTAGACGATAGCGGCCGCCTTGTTTTTATTAAAGATGAAAATATGACACTTTCAGAAAAGGAAACATATGATGAATCGGCATTATTAAATTATTTTTACACAGCAAGTATAAATGAAGGCTCGCGTCATGCAACAAGCGTATACGAAGATTCCATAACAGCTCTAAGCCAAAGAATGACCGGATATTTAACAAATGACAATAAAATAAAAGACTGGAGTCTTGCAAGAGATTATTTATTGCTATCGTTAATTAAAGCCAACGAAGATTTTGATTTTCTGAATGATTATTATTCGGGATTGGGTCTTTTAAGCAGCAACGATAATTCTTTAAGCGGACTAACCGTATGCACAGGCGTAAGTCTTTTTGTTGCAAAACAAAGAAACTTATATTCAATTTTGTTCAATGAAAATAATAAAAATCCAGACCTGTATAACGGGATTGCCGGTTTAGATCTTAATGCAATATTTTATTACGAAGAAATGTATCAGGAAGCATGGAACAGATTATCAGATGAAGAAAAAGCCGATCTTGAATTTTACATAATTTTAACACTAAGCGGAAACGATAGTGAATTTGCAGGGTTTTCAAAAGCGCACACCCTTGATACCTACAAAACAGCAAGAGATTATGTAAGCGATAGATATTCGGTAGGAAGAAAAAGAGCCGACAGTTTCTTTTATTTAGCTGAAAGAACTCAATACAAAGAAATGCGAAATATAAACAGAATCGCATTAGACAGGGTAGATTCGGTTTATACGGAAACAAAAAATCAATATGATACCTGGTTAGGAACTCTAAAACAAACACTGTTATCTTTGGAAGAAACCGCAAGAGCATATAACAAATCCTGCGAAAAAATCGCAGTATATGAAAAATTAGGCAATGGAAATAAATCCATAGACTGGGATGACATGAGCCTGGTTCTAAAAACAACCGAAAAGTTCTCTGAAGATGATATAGCCGAACTGGAAATCTACTGGGAAACAATGCAAAGAAACATCAATATGGAATTTGAAAATATTCCAGATGCATTAATAACATTCCTTGAATGGTCAAGGTATGAAGAAAACTTTACAAAACATTCATTGGAAACCCACTGGCAAAACGCTCAGCAAACCCAGCGGCAAAACGATTATACATTCCAAAGCGCAACAGAAGCATACATAGCGGGAAGAATAAATATAGATGAATTAAAAGCGATAGCGGAAAGCGCATATGGACCAAACGCTGCAGCCGCAAAAAATCATCTTAACAATATGCACACAGCATTATTAAACAACCTGTCGATGTATCTGGACACAGAATTTAATTTCTACAATGAATTCAGCGCAGTTGGCAATGATTTAATTAATTTAACCGTACAAATACTGGAAAACAGGTATATGTCGGAATTAACAACAAGAGAAGCCGAATGGCACCAGATGAAAAAAGACATACTGGAAAAGTTTTATGAATGGCAGGAATCCGCAGCCATTATTCTGGAAAACGGCAGAACCGACTGGATACAAGGCATGGAAAAAATGCAGGAAGCATACAGAACATGGAACATAAATTTCCAGAATGAATACGAACGCGTTAACACAGAATGGGCAGAAGCATATCTTGCAGGATTGGAAGACAAAGAAACATGGTTAAAACTTGCAGCAGACGCGGCAAATCAGGCATCATCGGAATCATTCCTGTCACTGGTAGGAGCAGAAGCGGAAAGAATGTCACGATTTATGGATACAAGAGAACCATTTGGAATACGAAATGCAGTACCTCAAGCTCAAACCCTAATGGCAGAATTATTGCAGTCATCCGGAATCGTAAATATGTCAAATGCCTTTAGTTCGATAAGCAGCATAACAGGCACAACAGCAACTCAAACAAGAAGAGGACTAGGCGGAATCTCCATATGGAATGCGTCGCTGGATAAATCTGCCGCAACGGATCTTGCAAGAAAAACAAACGCAGAAATATCGGACGCAGAATCCAGAAAACTGGCATACACAGCAAGACTTTCGGCAGACGAAGCAATCAAAGGCCTTGAAAAAAATGTAGACTCGGCAAACCAAAGCTTTAGAGAAAAAATAGACAATATATTTATCTTCAGCGGCCTTTGGAGCAGAAGCGGAGATAACTATGTAAAAGAGATCGTAAAAGGCTCTACGGTATTTACTCCGGTAATTTCACAAACAGTAACCGTAACAGGTTACTCAAACTATGAACTGGAACCAATAGTCCTAACAACAAACATAGACGAAAGTTATCTTGCCACACTTAACACAATGGCAATAAGAACATTAATAGATAAAGTCTATGAAGAAGTTTATGAAGCAACAAAAGGAATATTCGGGATAGGAGAAGACTCCATAGTCATAGATGACGACAGAGAACAATCCCCCGGAAAGTTCGGAGCCCACATAGGATACGGCCCTAACACAAAAGATGATATGGGCGAAAAAAGAGATGACATGTTCTACGACGAAGGCGCAGGAGAGTTGGGACGCCTCATGGCAGACTACACCTACTGGGCAGTAATAGACGCAAGAGGATACGCAGAGCTGGCTCTTGCCCCGTGGGAAAGAAGAATGTGGGACGACAGCGACAGTTGGTTCAAAGCGCCGAATATTCGAACGATAGGCACAATAGCATGCTCGATAGTTGCAGGCTTTTTCACAGCTGGCGCAGGCTTTGCAGGAATAGCTCTTGCTGTAGGTATATCTACCGCAAGCGATGTAGCATTTGGCACTCTTGATTTAGTTCATGGATACAAATCACTTGGAGAAGTGAGTTTGGATATAGGAAAAGCTGTATTGGTAAATACTGCAAGCAGCGCAATAGGTGCTGGAGCGGGAGCTCTTTCTAAAGGACTCACTACAACCACCAGCGTTGGATTAAATTCCGTGATAAACGGAACAACAATAGCTGCCGGAAATTATTTATCTACAGTTGCAACAAGTTACATCAACGCTTTTGATTTTCATACAGGAAAATTTGATAGCAATGCAGCTCACTCCAGCTGGTACAGCGTCAATTCAGTTGCCGGAGCAGTAGGAGCCGGAGTATCCTCAGGATTGGGTAATTATTTTGGCGCAACAGTATCTACACCGCAGCAAAAATACCTGGGCGGAGCTATAAATCTTGCTACAGCCGGCGGCGGTGAACTTGCCAAATACGGAGTTTATACAGCATACAATCTTGGAGCCGGCATGAGCCTTGAAAACAGTTTTAAAAAAGCCTACAATGACATGGGCGGACTGACATTCAATGTTGCCAACCTGGGTTCCATGCTTGATTTTGCAGTTAGCACTTTTGCGCGAAATAATCCAACAGGGCAATTAGCAAGCACCGATGCAGGAATAGCTAAAATGATGTATTTAAGTAACAAGCTTAGTAATGCTGGCATACTGGAAATAAACATAGGAAGCAACGGTATAACAGGCCAGTTTGGTACCGGCGGCATTAATTTAGGGGGAGCGATATACGATCTTGCCAAACGCGGCATAGATTATACGCAAATGCAGATGATGAGTGATCCAAAAGCAAGAGAAACAGCCTTAACTACCTACGGATGGGGCGACTGGACAGCTGAAAACACTTCAATGCGTATAGCAAGCGGACTAGACACACTTGTATTCGATGAAAAGCTGGACGGCTACGGTCATACAGTACAAAACTCCACAGGCAACGGACGAACAATAACAATAAAAGACAACGGCGATGTTAACATGAATGCCATACGTTTACAGCATGAAGCATACAGAGACGGTATTGTAACGGCCGACAACTATCTGGAAACAAGAACAGCGACACTTGCACACACCGAAATGGCATTAAGGATGATGAACGAAGGCTTAAAAATAAACGATAAAAACATAACAAATGATATTAATGCATACAGTCAAGGTCGTGATTTCTTTAATGCCTATGTTGATGAGAATTATGATTCTAGTAGTGATTATTGGAAGTTAATGCGTGATGGTACGTTAGTGAACGATAATTCCGGATGGTTAACAGACGAATTAGGCAGGCCAATTTTAAATGCAAATGGTCAACAAATAGGAGCTAATGGAATAGAAACTGGATTATTAAACATACTCTTTGGTGGAACACATGGTGTAGCTTATGATAACTACAATGACGATCAAAAAATATACGCTCAAATGTTAATGAGAAACGCAGGAATGAGTTACACAGTAGGAGTTAATGGTGGTTCTTGGAATAACAATGTAACGGGACAATCTTTAAATATGCAGCATGTTATGCAGCGGGTAGGAGATGTTGTTGCGGCTCCCGTGTTTGCAAGATATTATGAAGATAATGCAATTGAATATTTAGCATGGTTGAGAGGAAATAACATAGGGGATATTAGTACCAATATTATTCCACACAACGCAATGTCACGATATTACGAAGCATTTATTCCTTCAATAGTTGATAATTACCTTGATTCAACAAGACATTTCTTTAATGCTTCAGATGGTTTTTATGTATCTGGGGTTCATGGTACAGTATATAAAGGTATTAACTACCCTAATTATGAAGATAATAAGCATTTTGGAACTGATTTCTCAAACGGAAAAAGTGGAGGATCAATACATTTAGGTATTCCTGGTATTGTTAGATATACAGCATCGGAAACAGGTCCTGTACCAGATAACGGAAATTGGATGGTTGTAGAGTATGGCTATAGGTTTGAAGGTATTTTTATGGGATCAGGTATCTATGGCGAATATGCGCACATGGAAAATGAACCTAATTTTAGAATTAATACCTTTTTAGACAGTAATCGAGTAATAGGTACTGTAGGAAATACAGGCTATAGCACTGCAGCACATCTCCATTACACAATGTATACACTAGAAAATTATACCTATTCTCAAGCAAGTTTACGGTATCTTCTAAATAATAATATAGAAAATACAGTTTCAAGTACAAACGCAAGAGCATTTATTGGTACCCATAATGGTATAATAGCAAGAAAAATAACCTATAACATTGAAAACTTCTTAGGAAGGCTATAAGATTTTAATCTCGCTCTTATGAGCGAGATTAAATATAGTTTTATTGCAAAGGAAATAAATATGAAAATTATACTAATTATTTTATTAACAGCACTCTGCTGTAGCTGCACTAATAAAAAAACAGAAGTGAACGAACTTAATCCAACAGATGGATATGCGGAAGAAATGTACAATAGAAATAGCATATTTGAAAATACACAAATAATAACTATAGAAGGGGCTATTGTATATAATAACAGGGATACACTTAAGGTATATGAGAACAAATCAAAAGAGAGTAGCTTTTTATTTACCAGTCATGAATATGTCTTTCTAACACAGGTAGAAGAAACCACCAATTGGTTTTATTTAACAACAAATAATTATGAAGTAGAAGGATATGTTTACATAATGGATATTACAAAAGAATCATTTTACGGAAATTTGGAACAAAATAGAAGTAGCGGAAATTATTACAGATATTTGCAAAACACAGAATACGGAATGGTTACTCAACATGAGGCTATACAAAGATTTGGACCATTATTAAGAATTAATTTTAATGGTAAAACAATTGAATTTCTGGATACACATAATGGTACACCAGACGGTGTAAAATATTTACTTCTTGACTATTACCATGATAATAACGAAATTTTAATTTTGAAGCAATATTGGGAAAGATCAGCTATGTTTATATACAACCTTGATTATGAGGAATATAGATGCGAAAGAATAGATATTCCTTATTTCAATAATACAAGAACATATATGATTTCATTAATTTATTCAGAGGCTTTAAGCGAGGCAATTGAATATAATTTAAGGATATTCAGAATCAATAATGGCTTTTATCAAGAAATATATAATGATAATATTAATATCCATAATAGTTGGTTATTTAATAACATTCAATGGATAAATAATAATGAAGCGCATATTGATTATGGAGAAGCAGGGACGATAATTATCAAAATCGGAAATGAAATTACTATATCTTCAAATATGATTCATGTGCCAGGATGGTGGGGAAATTGAAAAAAAGATTTATTTTTTATATCTTTCTTGGTATTATTCTTATGCTTTTTGTATCATGCCAGAGAAAAGAACATACAAACAGTTCGCATGATTTACAAGTAAAAGAATTACTCGACACAGAAGAAATTTCTTCTTCTGATGAAAGATCAAATAATTATGATTGGCTTACAGAATATGCTTGGATGTTTGAAAGCGGTCATTTCTACCCGACATATAACTTCTTGATATTTAGAAAACTGGAAATACCACCAGAAAGTGTTTTATATCAAGAACGACTCAGGAGAGAACGGTTCTCATTAATGTACCAAATAAATGATACGGATAAACTTTACACATTGGAGTATTCATGGGATGCCAATATTTATGATCTGGAGTTTAAAAATAACTTAACAATTTTATCAATAAATATGAATGGTTTTTCATATAGTCTGCAGAATAGGGCTGGTGAACAGGAAAATCCAAAGTACCCACTTGTGGGCATTTGGGGAGCTTTGCCAAATCTAACAGAATATCGCTTAATTGATCCAATGGATTGTATGTACTACATGGAAATTACAGAGCCAGATATTGGCATGGGATTATCTGGTGATAGCGCAGAACGTATGGGAACATATCTATTAAGACAGACAGGGCATGATGTATTCGAAACCGTCTCTTCATTTCCTGACGGCCTTTTTCGTCTTCAAATAATGAGTGATAGACAACTTGTATTAACACCATTGTTTACACTACCTGCGGATGAAGAAGGATCTATTGCTCGCAGAAATATCATTAACAGAGTTATTAACAACGCCGACTAGATAAAATCCATATAACCAAGTTTTAATTTGGATTTTATTCAACCAAAAACCAAAGCGCACGAAGGCAACCCGCCTTTGTGCGCTTTTTTTAACACCCCAAACCAGGACGAGGGGGTAGCGGAATACAGCGCGAAGCGCTGGATGAAGCGAGGGGGAGCAGCCTGGAAATAATGCAGCAAAATGTTAATCATGCAAAACTCTTTTTTAAGAAGTGAAAGTAAATAACACTACCGCTTTTTTTATTTTAGAAATGTATGCTTATAACAAATTGAATAGGCGGGGCAGTCTGCGGGGTGGAAAAACTATCTTTGCGGTTCCCCGCTGGAGAGACTTAGGGCTTTGCAGAGCAAAGACCAAGGCTCATAGGCGGACTCTTAGCAAAAGTTTTGCCGCCTCGCAGACTGCTCCGTCTTGTCAGATGATTTAATAGCATACATTTCTGACATTGCAAGAGTTTTGTTTTGTTGTTAATGTGTTCCCCCTTCTATAGCCGGCATGAGCCTTGAAAACAGTTTTAAAAAAGCCTACAATGACATGGGCGGACTGACATTCAATGTTGCCAACCTGGGTTCCATGCTTGATTTTGTTGTTAGCACTTATGCGCGAAATAATCCAACAGGGCAATTAGCAAAGAACGAAGCAGGAATAGCTAAAATGATGTATTTAAGTAACAAGCTTAGTAATGCTGGCATACTGGAAATAAACATAGGAAGCAACGGTATAACAGGCCAGTTTGGTACCGGCGGTATTAATCT
>Ga0123356_10000831_pt1 | contig 34393 bp, 23 predicted proteins | sample TergutEmb28metaG_2_FD_92546 | JGI IMG/M metagenome (GOLD analysis project Ga0123356, IMG submission 92546) | Embiratermes neotenicus P3 segment gut microbial communities from Petit-Saut dam, French Guiana - Emb289 P3 | ecosystem: Host-associated > Arthropoda: Insects > Digestive system > Gut ...
CCATAAAGTTTATTTCTTTCTTCTGTTTGATACATTAATGCAAACCATTCATTTCTGAGCCGTTCTTGATATAAAACGCATCCGGCAGGTATTTCAAGCTTATGGAATATAACACGCGGTGTCGTAGGACCAACCCAATCTATTGTTTGGATTGATTGATCTTCAAGACGTCTTCCATCTGAAAGCACCCAGTAATAATCAGTAAATAAATCATGATTTTCATTTACTAATTGCGAGAAAGTAAATACTGTTGAATTGGTGTTATTTCCATTAACAATATTCTGACCAGAAGAAGTAATGGCAACAGTGTTAACAATTAGGTCTTGAGCCGCGTGTTCTTTTTCATTATTTGCGCTTCTATTGCAAGAAAATAGTAATTGAATTAATAAAAGAGACAAACAAATTTTTATAAAATTTTTCATTTTTATGTACTTTCCTATAATATTTATTCTCTGTATATTGCACCCAAGGCAAAACACCGGTTTAATGCGGTGCCTTACTCTGGGTGCTAGGGTAACAATTTTTGTCTAATATCCTGGCCCAGATAACCGGTACCAGATCCATGGTTCTTCTGGAGAGAGGGTTTTAATAATTTGTCCCAAATTAAAATGACATGTAATATATGCTTTATTGTTGTCAATGAATTTTACTTCCATTTTTCTTGGATAAAAACGCTCTCTATCATCCGCAGAATACAATATTAAAAAGATTGTATCATTCTCATCTTTATACACCTGATCAATTATATATCCTCCATAAGCTTCCAGAAAAATCATTTTCTTACCTAAATCAAAGTCTATACTGGCATGAGGTATTTTTCTTCCTGTGCCCCAAGAAAAATTATAACTGTTAATTAAAAAACTAAATAAGAGGTCTTCGTGATATACCCAAGTTCCGTTAATGGTTTCAAATTCTTTTATATTATTTGTCCAGTCAAATACGGTGGTCTGATAATTATTTTCCGATCCTTCATTAACATGATGTGATTCTTCTGAACAGATAATATTATCTTTCGATAATGCTGGTATATTAATTGTATAATTTTGTTCATTTAGCATGTTTGGAGTTTCAATCATTTTGTTTTGCTCGTTTTTTTGGCATGAACAGATGAGAAGTAGTAGAAGTATATTTAAAAAAGAAAGATATGTTAGTTTTTTCATGGATAATTAAACTCCTTTTTTATATTATCTTACCAATACCCTATCAAATGTTGCTTGTATTTTTTCTTCTAAAGGCAACTCATCGATTTTATAATTTCTAAAAATGTATGCGCCTTTCAATCTTTCATCATTCCAAGTTATTCCAATATCTATATAATCTTTATTTTCATTATCATCAGGTATTAAATATAAAATTGGTATAAATAATAAAGAACCATCATGTCTATAGTAGACTACTATCATTTCTGTTTTTTCATAAATGCATCTATATGTATATTTGTTATTTAAATTAGCATTTCTTAAATTATTTACAACAAAAGGCGTTTCATCAAGTTTTTCATATAACAAAGAATATACCATTTCCTGCGACAGTTCTTTGCTGAGCAATATTGTGTCGTTTATTTTTACTGAAAAATGCCAATCGTTTCCATCAGAAAACCAAAACTTATTTTCAAAAACAAAATTTTTAAAATACACTGGACCATCATCAAAGCCAAATATCGACATTGTATCAATTGCTTCTGGTTCTAATGTTTTTGTAAACTCATATTTACTATTTCTTGCAATAATAACAAATTTATCATCTAAAGAAATTTCTTCTTTTATGATAACTTGAGTAATCCCTCCAAGTTTATCAATGCTACTTTCAATGATAGTATGAAATGGCGGATAATCATCCCCCCCGCTTGGTATACTAATAATATAAGGAACAGTATAATCGAAAGTTTTTGTACAGTTTGTAAGCTTTATTAGATTTGGAAATAGAGATTGTATATTTTTTATATATTCATCTGTAACCGGTCCATAAATAAAGTCACGATCAGAATACCAGTCTGGTTCTTCTGATCTTTCTTGTGTTTCAATTTTATTACTTGTAAAATCACGGTTAGTAGTTAAATCACGGCTGGATAACCAAACTTCTCCTTCTCTTACTTGCGGTGTTTCACTTTGGTATACTACACTTTCCGGTTTTTTTTCATTAGTACAGCTGCAGAATATCATTACGATAAAAAGCACATGGATAATTTTCTTCATAGTTGCCTGATCTCCTGTTAATAATTATCTCCACGTCCTTTACCGCATATTATCACATTGATTGTTATGAAGTCAACCCAGAAATTGCACCCAAAGCAAAACACCGGTTTAATGCGGTGTCTTGCTCTGGGTGCTGTCGGGGAACTAATGATTATAAGGGTATTCTTCTGTTATTTCACTTGTCTTTATTGGATTACGATGCATGGTCAATAGACCGACAATTCCTTCTTCGTCATCAGGTAATGTGAATAATGGTCTTAGTAATATCTGTCTTTCGTCTATAATCTCTAATTTTAGCCAGCCATCAGGAAACGAAGATATTGTTTCTAATACATTTTCTCCTGTTTGTTTTAATAGATAGGTTCCGCTGCGTACTGCCCAATCTGGAATTTCTTTATCAATTTCCATATAGTATAAACAGTCCGCAGGATCAATTAGACGGTATTCTGTTAATGAAGGTAAACTTCCCCATATACCTACAAGTGGATATTTGTTGTTAATTTGTTCACCAACTCTGTTGCCTGCGCTAAAAATATAGTTGTTTCTATTTCTTATTAAACGTGAGTAATTATCTCTAAATTCTACATCAAAAGGTTCTGAGCCAAAAGTAGTTCCAATTGTATATAACTTTTTTTCTTCTGTTTCTGTTTGATATAAGAAATAAAACAGATCATTTCTAAGTCGTACCTGATATAAAACACTTCCAGTAGGTATATCTAGCTTATGAAATATAACACGCGGTGTCATAGGACCAATCCAATCTATTGTTTGGATTGATTGATCTTCAAGATATCTTCCGTCTGAAAGACCCCAGTAATAATCTGTAAAATAATCATGTTTTTCATTTACTAATTGCGAGAAAGTAAATACTGCTGAATTGGTATTATTTCCATTAACAATATTCTGACTAGAAGAAGTAATGGCAACAGTGTTAACAATTGAGTCTTGAGCCATTTGTTCTTTTTCATTATTTGCATTCTTATTGCATGAAAAGAGTAAAATAATAATTAATAAATACAACCAATATTTTTTTAAGTTTTTCATTATATTCTCCTATTTAATTTGTATAATAATTTGCTTATTGTAATTGTAAATCAAAACTTCGATAATGCAATGGTCTTTGAGTTGCTAAGAAAATATCCCAGTTTTTAATTTCCGCATAAGTATATGTGGTCCTTCCTAGATTTCCGCTGCTATTCCAAGGATTAGCAACCCTGATTTCACTTATTCCAATTGGATTATTCGTATTATCAAATGTAAAAATAATTTCTGATAGTGTTACAAAATGATCTCCACCAATTCCATTTGGAACTTTTAAGCAAGCATAATATTTATCATGAGATATTTGCATTTGGTAAAGTTGTTCTACACTTGGTATTCTTGGTGTGTTTACAATTGTAATAACGTGCGTTCCATTAGTATTAAAAGTTATAATGTTTGCGATGTCTTGACTTGATAATAACGTAGAGCTAGAGAAGAGATTATTTCTTTTTGCATATTCATGAAGATCTAACGCATTAAAAGGTCTTGATTTAAGAGATTCTAGAATATATTTTGCAGACATAAATCTACAACCATAATCATATAATGAGATAAAATTCATTGCAATATAATCATTTTCCTTTAAAAGAACATTGTCTTTTTCAAAATCACTCATTGATAAAGCTGTATTTCTTCCCTCTTCCGAAAAAGATGATAAATATCTTCCATAAGCTGCCTGTAGTCTTTCTCTATTTATCTCATCTACTCGTTCTTGTGACGACGCATTCAATAGAGGTATATTTCTATATCTATCTTCATTTTGAAAATTATTTCTAGTGCTTGTAGCAGGAAAGAAAAAATCTTCATCATTATTGAAAGTAAAATGTAGATATTCATCGTACAAGGAATAATCGCCAGTTTCTTTTGCATTCAACAAGAAATAATTTTCCAAGTCAAAATCTAAATTATAGGAATAAAACCAATTATGTTCTTCTTGAATTCTATCACCCATTGCAAGTCTTGCGATTGAAGCTTCTTTAAGTTCAATAAAATTAGATTCTTTTGTAACAGTATTTCCAGATGCGTCTTGTTCTCCAGGTTTATATCCATCCCTGTATGCTTCATGTCCGAGAATTACAGCAAGCCGCATTTGCTCTTCTGCACTCATACCAGTTTCATAATTTGCCAAATTAATAACCCTCTTCCCGTCTTCATCACGTGTGGTTTTTGCAGTATATTTTCCTTCAGCATCTGTATTAATTACAACATCTCCCTTTAATATATCCCGTAATTGGTTCTTTTGCATTTTATCACCATACCCATATTGGGCGCGTAATGCAATAGCTGCATCAAATTTATTTTTGTTGTCTTTGACATAATTATTGATTTGTGTGTTTGTATCCCAAACCAATACGCCTTTAAAGGATGAAACTAAGTTGTTAATACTGACATTGGCGCCGCCGGTGCCGAAGTTCATCTTTGTACCATCACGGCCAATGTTAAGTTCGAGCATACCGACATTATTATTAACGCCGGGAATAAAACCTAAATTGAATAAATTAAGGGTAAAATTATTCCCTAAAGCAAAATCTACCCCTTGACCCGCCAAAGAACCAAGAAGATTGTTAAAGTTCTGAAGATCACCCTGGTTTATTTTATTGAAACCTTCAAGTTTGCTCATATCTATACCGCTGTTAATGGCTGTCATGCTGGTGGAAACAAGGGTGCTTGTCATTGATGTAGCTGCACTATTTAATACATTTTTTAAACCAGCGTTAACAATTTCATTGGAATAACCAAAACCTTCCTCACTGTTATAGGTTATACCGCTTATAAGGCTGCTTGCGATTCCTGTTGTAATGGTCTGTAATCCTGTCATCATGGTTTTTGTTATAACTTTACCTACTGCGTTGCTTGTTTGTCCCATTGCTATATTAGTGAGTCCTGTAAAACCATCTTTAACGCCGCCAAATAATCCTCCTCCAAATTGACCTACAGCGCTTGTTAATACAGATTTACCAACATTAACTGCTACTTCGCCTAAGTCTTTATATCCGCCGGTTACATCAAGAGCTCCAAATAAAATTTCACTTGCGCTGCCAACGCCGACAGAAACTGCTATTCCAACCCAGCCTGCGCCGCCTGTAACAAATCCAGCCGCTACTGAACAGGCAATGGAACCAACAGTGCGTAGATTAGGCGCCTTAAACCAGCTTCCTTCATCATCCCACATTCGCTTGTCCCATGGAGCTAAACTAAGTTCAGCGCTTCCTATATTGTCTATTACAGACCAATAAATAAACTCAGCCATTAAACGGCCAAGTTCTCCCTCGCCTTCGTCATGAAAGACATCTTCTCTTTTTTTACTTATTTCTTCAGATGGCTTGACAGACGGACTATGTCCGATATGAGCGCCGAATTTTCCTGCAGACTGAGCTCTTTCTTCATCTATGGTTTTTGGATCTTGATTGATTCCAAAAATTTCTTTTAGAATAACAATTATTTCTTCATTTATATTTTCTATTAAATTCTGTATAGCAATGGAATCCAGAGACGCAAGAAACTTTTCATCCATATTTGTTTTTAATTTCACCGGTTCTATAATGTAATTCGCGTAACCTGTTACAGTTACTGTTTCAGAAATAACAGGCGTAAAAAGTGTAGAACCTTTTGTTATATCTTTTACATAGTTTTCTCCGCTTCTTCTCCAAAGTCCATTAAATATAAAAATGTTATCTATGTTTTTACGGAAGTTTTCGTTAGCCATATTAACATTTTCATATAATCCTCTGACTGCTTCATCTGCTGTTAATTGGACATTATACGCTAGTTTCCTTGTTTCGCCGTCTGCGATCTCGGCATTTGTTCTTCTTGCCAGATCATTCGCGGCGGTTCTTACAAGAGCAGTGTCCCATATTGATATTCCGCCCATGCCTGATCTTACAAGTGTAGAAGACGCGCTGGATATATTGTTTAATGAACCAAAGGCATTTGACATATTTACAATACCGGAAGACTGTAAAAGATTTGACATTAGTGTCTGTGTTTCGGGGATAGCGTTACGGATACCCAATGGCTCTCTTGTATTCATGAAACGGGATAATCTTTCGCCTTCTGTGCCAACCAATGATAATAATGCTCCGGATGAAGCGTTGTTAGCTGCATTAGCTGCCTGTTCCAGCCATTCTTCCTTATCTTCAAGTCCAGCGAGATACATTTCTGCCCATTCATTATTAACGCGTTCATACTCATTTTGAAAGTTTATAAACCATTGTTTGTAAGCATCTTCCATTTTTTGCTGGCTGGTAATCCAGTCTGTCCGCCCGTTTTCGAATATTTGCGATGCGGTATTTTGCCATTCAAAATATTTTTCTGATATGTCCATAAACATCTGGTACCATTCAGCTTCCCTTGCGTTTAGTTCCGCCATGTATCTGTTTTCAATTGTTTGTTTTGTTAACAATACAATTTCTTCTCCCAGAATACTGAACTCTGTAAAGAAGTCTGATTCGATATTCATATATAACGATAAATTATTTAACATAACGGAATGCAAATTATCAAGGTGATTTTTACCGGATATTGAATTTTTTCCATAAGCGTTCTGCGCGGCTGTTACAAGAGTCTCTCTGTTTATGTTTCCCGCAATATAATCGTTTACAGTAGTTTGAAAATTATATTCATTAAGCTGTTGTCTTTGAGTACTAACAATCCAATATGTATCCAAAGCGTTTTTAGATTTTTCTTCTTCATTTTTTGTCCAGTGATATAATGTTATAAGCGCTTCCGAAATACTGGAGAATCTATTGTTGGAATTTTCCTGCATTGATTCCCAGTAAGTCCTGACTTTGGATATATCATCTTTATTTATGTTCTCTGTATTTAAAAGCGCCAGATTTATATCAGCCCAATTTATATTTTGTCCGTTTTGTTTTATACCTTCTAAAGCACTAATTTTATTGCTGGATTCCAAAAAAGCAGCTGCGGCGTTATTTATTAATGTTAGATTGCTGCCTAACTTTTGCTCCCATTCTCTTGTTTGCATTAATATTTCTCTATAGACAGGCTTAATAAGATTAATCGCTCTTTCATTTATATCACGCATTTCCTCGTAAGCTATAAAATTAAAAGACGGGTAGACCAGCCAATTTTCCAGTGCCTTTACCGCATGTATATATTTTTCATTGACAAAATTTCCAGCTTTGCCGTAAATATCAGCCGTATACATTTTAGCGAAACCGGCATAATATTCATTTTCCATGTTTAAAAGAGTCAGAATAACATAAAATTCCAGATCCGCTCTTTCTTCATCAGTTAAAACAGCCCAAGCTTTTTCAAACAGCAAATCAGAGTTAACAATTATCCCTTCATCTAATAACGCTGAATAAAGAGGTTTATTTGTTGTTGTTAAGAAATCGATTCCTGTTTTAACCCGTAACGATCCTAAAGTACCTCCTTCTTTCATATCTCCAATTCCAAAATAAAAATTATTCAGGAATTTTAAATCTTCATTGGCATTAATTAATGATGTGATTAGATAGTCTCTTGCGAAACTCCACTGTTCTAATTTTTTTGGGTTTGATAAATAACCCGACATTCTTTGGTTTAATTCCGTAATGGCTTTTTCATACAAACTTGCTTCAAACTGTTTATTATCCGGATTATAAGCAGAAGCAAAGTATTCTTCAAAATTCCTGGCTATGGATTCATCAATTCCGGTAAGAGTAAATGAATTGTCTTTGGAAAAAGCAATTCGTCCGTCTTTTATCGTAAGTATATCATTTATACCCCAGCCTTTCTGGTGACTTGGTAAAGTATACTCTGAATAATCATAATAATAATTTCCAAGCTGGTTTAATGCGTTTTGATATTCCTCGTATAATATTTTATTATTGGCGTACTCTTGAGTAGTTATTGATAATACTGTATCTACAACTTCCAGTACTTTAAGTCTTCTGGCAAAACTTTGTTCATACTCCGAATATAATTTGTTATATTCCGGATCATTATATGAGCGTTTACTTTCGTTATTATAAAGATCGGATAAAACATTTAATACAGTCTGCGCTCTTAACAGTTTAGTTTTACAATTTACTGGATCATTTATATCGATATTTAAATAAGAAGTACTTGCCCATCTTTGTATGGCATCTTGTTTTTCATATTCAAAACGTTTTTGGTCGCTGTTTTATGCGCCTTTTTTAAAACATTATATTGCCTGTCATATACGGAACCTAAATTAATAAATTTATCTGCTTCGAAATAATACTCATTTATTAATGAATTATAAACAGCGTTCTGTAAATTAATTGATTGTTCCAGAATTGATAACTGTCTTATTGAATCTTCTGTAGATAATTTGGATAATTCATAAGCTCTTGCTTTATTAATAATTTCGTTATATTGATATTCAAGTGTATTAATATTGAATTCTATTCCGGAAAATCCATCATAATATAACAAAAAATATAATGAAGTGTTTTCTGTTACATTATACCTGTTTATATTAGAGAACATAGCGAATGAATCATTAACTCTGTTTGTGTAGTAAGTTGCGATAAATAATGCGTCCGCTAACTTTCCTTCTTTTACGGAAGAAACTAAAACAAACTCCGGATCATTATCATTAATTAACTCACCCGACAAATACTGCCGCCAATGCTTTTCATTTTCTGTAAAGTTTTGCGTATAAATATTTATGTATTGTACTATTGATGTTACCCAGTTATTTATTTCCAATTCCAGCCAAAAGGGAATCATTGATAAACATTCATTAAATTCATTTATAAACTGGAACATATTGGATTCTATATCACCGGGTTTTGCTGTAATTGCCTGAATTATATTTTGAATGTTTGGTAAAAAATTGTTTCCCTGATTAATTCCATAATTACCAAATAAAGTATTTAAAGAAAGACGGACAGCCTGTATATTTTCTTCCTGATTAAATGAAGTAATGGAATTATAAGCGAGTTGAAGAAATTCAATTTCTTCTTCGGAAAGGTCTTCTATATTTTCCAGCATATTAAGGTATTTTTTTTCCGCTTCTTTTTGTTCAGCGATGCCCCACAACATTCCATATTCCAAAGTTGCTTTATAATTGGCATCGGTGCCAGTTTTTTGGAATTTTTTATACTCGTCCTTTAAATCAATATATTTTGCTTTGAAATCCAGCAAATAATAATTACTTTGACTAATTACAGAATTGGAAATAAGTATTGTATAGTCTTTATTTAACCTGTTAAGCTTTTCTTCTTCCTTCTGTAAATTTTGTGTAAGTAAATATAATTTTTCCTGTTGTTCTTTTATATCTTCTCCAAATTCATTTAATTTTTTTAATTCTGCTTCGTAAGCGAACAAGGAATCATTATAAGCTGCCTTTGCTTCTTCCCACGCGCGTAATCCTTCTGCTTCTGTCATTCTTCCTGCGGTTAATTCGGTCGCGTAAACAGTTACCGCTTCAGCAATTTCTGTTTTTCGTTCCCAGTAAAGTACAAGTGCTTTCGCTCTGATTAAAGCGATTTGGTACTCGTCAAGAAAAAAATCTTCGCTTGATGCTTCAGGAGAAAGTATATCTTTTAATGCTCCTGTCCCAAGAAGTTCAGCATAATCCTCCAGAATTCTATCACGGGCATCTAAGGCTTTTTCTATGTATGATGAATACATATCATGTGATTTTTTCATTTCAATGAGAAGATTGTTACTGCCTTTTTTTTGCTCATTATCAAGCCATACACTAAAGTTTAAATCTTTTGGATTTACTTTATTAGGAACATCATATTGATTAAACCAGAAGTTTACATTTTCCATTGAAGATAACGCGGCAGAAGCGCAGATAAGATACATATCGATTAACGCTTTTACTCTTGTTGTTCCTTCTCCGATGCGCATTGACATGTTTAATTCAAACTCTTTTCTTGCGTCAGCGATGCTTTTGTTAAAATCATCTGAAATGTTTTTAAACATTATTTCGCCGGCTTGGAAAAGTTCTTTAGCTTTTAATTCCCATTTTTGGCGTTCTTCCTCTAATTGATTAAAAGCGGAAAGCCAAGTTTCCTCGCCTTCTGAAAATAATTTAAAAGATTCCTGTTCCCATTCGATACGCCTTATAAAAAATCTTTCTTCGGCTTCTTCCCACGCTTTTAGTCCCCGTTCAAATTGTTCTTTATATAAACGAAGCCATTCTTCACCCATTATCGCAAGATCACTTGCGCCTGCTTCTGCTTGTTCTATTCTTGAATTAAGCGCTTCAATACCGGCTTTGCATACTTCATCGGTTTCAGCGATTAGTCTTTCCGTAAATATCCTGGCTGCTTCGTTTTCGCTTTTATTCCGCAGGCTCCATAAATCTCTTGTCCGGCGGCTTGTAAATATTCTTTCTTCTCTGGCAGCGATATTTTCAAACTCCATTTTTATCGCATTGCTTTTTGACATTGCAGTTTGATTTATGATTGATGCCATTGTTTCGCGTAACTCTTCGGGTATATAAGCAAGAAGTTCCGGGAAAAGGCGAATCATTACATTATTTACATGGCTTTCTGCGTCATCGCGCCACAATAACAAGTCATGAGAAAATTCCCTTCCTTCTTCGTTTGGACGTATTATCAGAGGATTACCAGTTTTAACATCAAAAATAATGTTTCCATCAGCGTCCAAATGCCATGAATAATTTTTATGTGTTTCTCCAAAAGCTTGGGAAAAATCCAATAGTATTTTTTCCGCAGCTTCACCGAAGAACCGGCTGTTAAGCCATTGGGAAAAACGTTTTTCCAATTCTTCATTACTCCATTTTTCCAAAGCTGTTTTTGCTTCTTCAAACAGATCAGGATTTTCATACAAGTTATTGGCAATTAATTCCCACGCGTTTATCGCCTGAGTTAAACCCAGCTTAGCTTCCGCCAGCCATCGTTCGGGATTTATCTCCCTGTCAGCTTTGCTAAAATGACTGTCAAGGACAGATCTGTTAAAGCCTTTGACTTCTCCATACTGTGAAGATGGAAGAGGCTGGGCGAACGCAACAGACGGAAATAATCCAATAATAAAAATCATTGTTAAAAAGATTGAAATAGATTTATTAAAAAGTTTGTTTGACATTTCTTACTCCAAATAATGATTTAAGCCCCGCTCAAGCAGGACATTTTTTTGTGTGATAAAGGTTTTAATGATATTTTTGAAATTGATAATAGAGACGGAATTACAGTAATTGAACAAAGACATGAACACGCTACTCCAAGTGCGCCGACCAATGACAGAGTTCGTATCAGCATATTAGCTCCCTCTGTAAGAAAAAGAAAAGGAATCGCTCCGGCAACGGTTGTACCGGTAGTAGAAAGTAAAGCAGGCATTTTACTTCTGAGAGCGCAGTAAATGCTTAATGATGATTTTTCTTTATCAAGTTTAGTTCTTAATCTTATAGCGTCAACGCAAAGAATAGCCGCGTTAATTGTCATTCCGCTTACAGCTATAAACGCACAAGCAATTGCTGCATTATATGAGCTGCCCGACAAAACCAGAAATATCGCCGGGATTGCCAGTGATGGAGGTATAGCAGAAAGAACAAGTAACGGAATACTAAATGATTCATTTATAGAAGCAATAATCATATAACAAAAAATAATTGCCATAACAAGAGATAGTACGGTTGCTGATAGTCTTTCGCTTTGTTTTATGGCTTCGGGATCAAATTCGATAGAGTAACCCGGCGGTAAATTTAGTTTTTTAAATAAATCTGACAGTTCTTGTTTTACATGGCGGGAATCCATTGGTTTTGTCGCGATTGTAATGGAAGCGGTTCTGCGGCGATTATCCCTTCTGATACTCGAAGGTTCTGTTTCTTCCCTGATTTTCATCAGTGTATCAATACGTAAATTCGATACAGCTTCTTCATTTCCGGCGGATACAAGTAAACCAAATACACCTTCCCGGTTTATTAATGTAAATCCGTCTGTGTTTTCGCCGGAATTACCATGACGTATAACATTATTACCGGTTCTGATCCTTACATCAATTTCTCTGTCTGAGTTAATTCTTTTATACGCTACAGGTCCGTACACCCCCAAACGAACTTTAGACGCGGCGTCTGAAAAAACAATATTTGATTCTGCGAATATTTCCCTGTCCGGATACAGGATAAGCTTTTTACTTCCTTGTTTAAAATTAAGAACTCTTTCTTTTACCAAAGGATGTTCCGCGCAAATATACGCAAGCTCTTCGGCAAGTTCCCTGCATTTTTTATCTTCATCGCCGTAAATAAATATTTCCCAGTAACGATCGTTAACAGAATTCTCCTGAAAGAAAATAAATCCGCCGGGGATATATATTTGTTTTGCTCTTTCCCTTACTATGTGCGCTTTTGTCTGTTTTGGATCAAATGAAATTAGAAGAGAACCGGAACCAATTCTCGCTCCGGTTTCAACATTTTTTATTCCTGGTATATCCAGAAGTTGACCGCTGTAAACCGCCAAAAGCCGGTCAACTTCTTCCGCTAGCAGCCCTCCTTCAAATTCTACTTTAGCGTATACAGAATCTTCTGAACCATAAACTGATGTATCTACACCTTTTGTAAATAACATTAATATAGCTAAAACTGTTATTGATAAACTTACTGACAAAATTATTACCGGATGACGAACGCAAAAATTTACGGTAACAGCAAGAAACCTGCATAGTTTACGTGAAAGATACCGGCTGACATTTTTAAAGAACCTTATTTCTTTTACAGGACGGATAATATTCCTTGAGTTTAATCTCCAAAGCAATAGAGGAGGCAGGAGAGTAAGGCTTAATAAAAGAGATATGATAGTTACTACAGCGATAGCGCCGGCAATTATTTTTACTCCGCCGTCTTCAATTGCTAATAACGGAATTAAAGCCGCTACTGTTGTCGCGCCGCCGGCTATTAATGGCCCTGTTAATGAAGTAAGAGCCTTTGAAGCAGAATTATAATTATTACATTTACGTAATTTTTCCGAACAAAGAATTACAGCATCAATAGCAGTTCCGACTCCCGCTGCGATTCCTGCCAGTAAAAGTCTGTCCAGGGAAAAACCTCCGATTGATAGAATAGAAATTGATATTAAACAAATCAATGGAATAGCCAACGCGCAGAAAAGACCGGTAATATTAAATCTGTTTTTCCTGTTTAATAAAAAACTGATTAGAGCTACCATAATGGCACCCAATAAAGCGGCATTGAATACGGACTTAAAAGCTGCGCTTTCTTCCGCTCCAAGATCCGATAATACAGTAAATTCCAGAGGCAAGGATAAAGAAGATAATTCTTTGTTTATATCAGAAGATAGTTTACGTAAATCCGCACCATGTCTGCCCATAACAGCAATACTTGCTGTTTTTTTTCCGTTTAATCGTGAATAGATATCCGGTTCTCTTTCCCGCTCGGTTATTTGAGCAATATCAGACAATTCTATGTACTTCCCTTCTCCAAGGGGAATTAATGCATTGTCAATCTGATTATAACGGCCGTCAATCGTTATGATTGTTTCTCTATTATCCTGAATTATTGTACCGCCGGAAAAAAAGGAGTCATTCATTCCAAGAACAGAAGTTATAACTGACGGATCCAAACCAAGAATAGCAAGTTTTTGCTGATCCAGTGTTATATAAATTTCTTTTATTCCAGCTCCGGATACCAGTACTTCTCCCGCGCCTTCAAGGCTTTCTAATCTGGGTTTAACAATTTTTTCCAGTATTTCCGCTGCTAATTGCGACGTTTCACTATGATCACCAGATGTAACAGCGGCAGACCATACAGGAATCCTTGAATTATTGGAACTTAATATCTCCGGTCTTTGCGCGGATGACGGGAGTGTTTCATAAACTCTTTGCGCCGCATCCCGAACAGCTTCATAACGCCCTTTTGTTCCGGGTCTGAACCGGACAAAAACATTTGACAAACTGTTTTCACTTGAACTTTGTACGGACATAACGCCCGGAATGGAATAAATAGCGTCTTCAAGAGGGATTGTAACACTCATTTCCATTTCCTCAGCGTTTATGCCGTAATGTTTAATTCTTACTACATACGAACCTCCTGTGTTTTCTTTGATTTTTTCTCCAGAATTAATAATGACAAATAACGATACCGCGCATATTCCCGCCAGTATGCAAAGACTCATCTTTTTTCTTTCCAGCCGCGAAACAAGTACTTTCATTATTCTCTCCCTGCGCAGGATTCGCGCCGAAGTTTCCATCTAAAGTAATGGACAAGTACAGGAGGAATTGCGAATAAACTAAGTAATGTTGAAGCGGCAAGTCCGCCAAGCATCGCGGCGGCCATTGATTTCTGAGAATTTCCAAGCGGGCTTAATATTAACGGCAGAAGAGCAAAAATAGTTGTTATCATTGTAATTATAATTGCCTGAAAACGTTCACACGCTCCGCTGTTAACAGCCTCTACAGCTGGGAGACCCGCGCAAATTTTTTGATCGCTTATTTCGAAAAGTAAAAGACTGTTATTAATAACAAGTCCAAAAAGAGCAGCTAAACCAAGGATGGCGCCTGAATCTATTTTCGCTCCGATAATTAATAACGCGGGTCCAGCCCCAGCGAGAGAAAATGGAATACTCATCATTAAAATTAAAGGGAGTAAAAACGATTCAAACTGAGCTCCCATTGTCATGTAAAGAAGTATTAATACAAGTAAAATGTATATAAATAACGAATTGCGATAACGGATAAATACAGAATCATCTGCCCGTTCGGCGAATTCTTTTACTTCAGCGGGAATGTCTCCATTTGATATAATGTCCATATAGATGACATCAGATCGATCTAGTCTTGCCAGTGATGCTTCTGCTTCCTTCTGTTCTATCCTGCCAAGAGAACCAAGATAAACAGTTTTTCCTTGATGAGTTTTTACCGGAATTTGTTCAAGTTGTTTTATTGTGTTGTATGAACCGGTATTTTGTCCGATTACACGTACATCATGAGGCCTGCCTTCGATTTCCAGTTTTGTTGCAACAACACCTTCATTAAGGATATACAGAGTTTCCGCTATTTGCGACGCTGGTATTGAAAGATACGCTGTTGTTTCCCTGTTCGGGTATAACCGCAGTTCAGGTCTTTGCCCGCGAGGCCTGAAGTTTACCGCCATTGACGCGGCATTAAACGCGTTTTCTGCAATTTCAATTTGATCAAATAGTTCATCTCTGTTTTTACTCTTGATAACAAAAGTACGCTCAGCGGATAAACCCAGTAGAACTTCAATTCTGTCTCTTGGAAAATACGCTGTAAATGGTATTTGTCCGTATTCGTTTAACGCTAATGTTATTTCAGCTAACGCATTTTCCGGTTTTACTCCTTTTTTAAGCACGCAGCGTAATATTAACTCCTCCTTTTTATAATCAATATCTGCTCTGCGGCTGATATCTTCTTCTTCCGCACCTGCTCTTCCGTAGACTGTTTTTACAGACGGCAGCCCTGAAATAATTATGGAAGCTTTATTTGATAAACTAACAATACTTTCCAGCAGAGTTCCGGGGGGGGAATTAACCGAAACCCACACTTCCTCCGCTTCATCGGGGTTTAAAAACACAACAGGCCGCATAAAAAGCGTTAAGAAACCGATAACGCTTAAAAGAGCGGCAATGGCAAAAAGTTTGCCCGGCTTGTGAAGAAGAGTTGATAGTATGAACGAATATTTTTTTACAAGGCTGCCGTCTGTAAATACAGCTTGTTTTTCTTTAATTATTTTGTTAGGTGATAATTTAGAATTAAAAAACAGTAAATAAAGAGAAGGAAGGCAGAATTGAGCATATAACCATCCTGCTGTAACGGAAGTTACCAGTGCGATCGCAATATCGCCGAAGAGACTTCCCAAAGGGCCCGGAAGCATTATTACAGGAATAAAAACAAGCGCAGTAGTAATTGTAGAAGTTATACTTGAACCAGAGATGGAAGATGTTTTGTTTCCGATTTCTTCCGGTTCCGGTATTGTTTTTCTTTCGCCAAAAGAACGGTGTAAAAGATTTAATACGATAATTGAAATATCAGATACGAGGCCTATACCTATCGCGAGTCCTGAAAGGCTCATACTGTTTAATGATTTTCCCGTAACAGCAAGAACCCATATTCCTGCCGCTATTGAAACCGGAATAGATAAAGCCGCCAAAAGGCTGTACTTTAAACGGCGGATAAATATTAAAAGTACAGTTACTACAGCCGCAGCGGCGAGCATAGCGGAGATTAACAATCCGGTTAAACCGCCTATTAAAGAAGAAGATGAATCTGTTACAAGTTCTATTTCTACGTCACGTGAAAATTGTGACGAAGCTTCTTCCAGAACTTTTTTTATATCACGTGATAACCGCAGCGGATCGGAACCTGGCCTGCGGTAAATCTCCAGACCTGCCGCTTCTTTTCCGTCATAGACAAATATGCTTTCCCGCTGGGCAGCAGAAGAAAAAAGTTCTCCCGCGTCTTCAACTTTTAAAGTGCCGTTGCCGGCGGAAAGGATTACTTGTGAAAGTGAGTATAAAGAATCTGGTTTACCAGAACCAACAACTACTAGTTCCATATTTCCTTCCCGCGCGTTTCCGGCGGGAATATCAGCGGTTTCCTGCGCAAGCTGCCGCGCAAAGTCTGATGGAGCAAAACCCAGAGCGGCAAGACGCTGAATATCGAGTAAAAGTTTTTCCTCGGTTTTTTCTCCGCCTACAAGTACAACAGAACCAACCCCGTCAATTCTCCGAAGGCGTGCCTGCATTTCGTATTCGGCAAGTATACGCGCAAATTCATTGTTTCCGTTATGCGAACTAACCGCTATTACCGCGTGTGCTTCATTCGCTGAATCACCTGATGTTACAGTTGGTTTACGTACACCTTCGGGAAGACCGGGATAAACAGCATCAATTGCTTCACGTACAAGAACAGAAGCCGCCATGGGATCTGTACCCCAGCGGAAATCCAGGCTTATAAGAGAGCGGTTATCGCGTGAAACACTCCGTATTCTTTCCAGGCCTTTTATCGGCGAAAGGCCGTCTTCCAATGGAATTGTCACTAAACTTCTTATTTCGTTAGCTGCCATGCCAGGATACAGTGTTTCTACTGTAACTCTTGGAACAGAGAATTCCGGCAGCCTGTTAACAGGCAGGATAAAAAGGGAAAAAACAGCTGCTATAATCTGCGCGGCAAGAATCATAATAACAGTTACCGGCCTGCGGACAAATATATTTATCAATCCTTTCATAAAAGTCCTACTTTATTAGTGATATTTTTTGTTGTTTGTCATTTAAATTGCCAAGATTATCTCTAAGTCCGGGCGCTATCTGAAAATTTATTATTCCAAAATTTGTTGTGTTAACAAGGTTTCCTGTAATTTCTATTCTTTCGTAATTTTCCCATCCGGGCTGCGGTTCAGAAACAGTATAATTGGATGTTTTTATCCGGCGCGGAGAAAATGAAATTACATTATTGGAAGTTTCTATACGGAAATGTTCCATGACAGAAAATATATCAATTGACGCGCCTTGTGCTGTGATAAAGTATAATTCAATCCATGTATTTATATTTTCTCCGGAAGGATAATTTTCATCTGATATAGATATAATCCGGAAAAGAGAATCAATTCCAAAATGTTCAAGTTCTAAATCTGTATCACTCTCCGGCGCCATTGGCATTCTGAGTCCAACAAGCATTGGAGGTTTTGATAACATACCATTTGCGAATACCCTGTAAATGAATTCGTCTTTACTTTCATTACCGGAACTGTCTTTAATTCCCGGTTTTATTCTTAATGTAAATCTGCTTTCATAAACAGGCGGATTTTCAAACTTAAATGTATATTCTGTTTTAAATCCCCCGGATGTTTCCATAATAATATTAGGACCGTCTTCTATACTTGTGTAATTTTTTACAGTTATACTGTCCACAGGTTTGGAAAAAACAAGAGATAGTCTGTCTTCTTTTTCCCAATCATAATTTTCTACCGGTAATTCCGCGACGCTTATAAAACCTTTATCATGAGAAAGTAAAATATATTCACCGTCTTTGGTTATTCTATAAACGTGCACAAGGGAAGGAATTTCATAATCTGTTTGTGTTGTAAAAAAACTAGTAAAATCATTTCCTATATTCATTTTATTGTTATCTGTCAATGCTGTAGAAAAGCGTATTTCATAACGATTATTCTGCATCCATGGTTCTGCGGGAGTAAAGACAGCAAGTTTTCCGTCATCTTCCAGAGTCCAAAAACCTGTCATTGAAGGGATAAATGAAACATTGTCATATAATGTCAATAATGGTACAGGTATGGAAAACTCAAGTATTATTTTTGCTCTTGGATCATTTATTTCGGAATACATCGCCGGATAATATGAAAGTAAAACCGGTCGTTCAGTACCTGGTCTTGTAGAAAAACTTCTGTTAAAAGCTTCATCCATGTTCAAGCCTCTGGTATTACTGGCATCAGCGGATAGATTTAATGTATAATCAGTATTTAATTCCAGCGGAGCTATTGGTATAAAAGTAACTTTTTTATCTTCCCAATGGAAATAACCTCTTACACGGCTTCCGTCTCCTGTAAGTGAAAAATTTCTTTCTATACTTGCCTTGTTAGGCTCATGAGAAAAACTTAAAGATATGTTAATTTGATCAGGTTCCAGAAATATTCCATCACCCGGAGTCCATGTTAAAACTTCAAATCGTGAAAACCGTAATATATCACATGAAGCAAAAATTAATATACCGATTAATAACAGATATAATTTATTTTTCATTTAACAACCTCCAGATAAACAGTTATATTTTCATTCATGTGAATACCTGTATCAGAACTAATCCCGCCTTTACCGCCGGGAATGGTAAGTTTATAAAAATGAATATCATCTTCTCCGGATGTTAAACCTTCCCAGCGCATATAAAGACGGTCATCAGAAATCCATGAGACATATTCCAGAGCGATAGGGGGAAGTGTTCTTGGGAAAAACGGCGTAAGAGTTATTTTTTGTACCAGATTTAATTTTTCCTGATAATTAAAAGGAAGAGAAAAGTATATAGAAAAAAATAATTTACCTGTTCCAGAATCAATCTGTACCGGAAGTAAATTATTTAAAGCGGTAAAATTATTTAAAACTGTATTGTCATTAACAGTTAGTGACAGTACTTCCAGTATTGGAATATCAGGGGTAAAATTAATTCTAAACTCATTGCCTAATTTTAATCCTTCACTATCTCTTGTATCACCGGAAATTATTAATGTATATGTTGTATCAGGTTCCGGGTCTCTAGAAAAAATATAAACAATGCTATCTTCAGATAAAAACTCAGCTCTTCCGGAAAGAGAAGGTTCAAAGCGCAAAGAACGAAGAGCATTATCTCCCATGGGTTTATTAAACGTGACTGCTATTCCCTGTCCTTGTCTTAAGTTTGTTTCAATGTCCGCTCCGGTTGGATACCAGCAACCATCAGCTTTTAACATAGGATAGATATTAGTAATCTGCGGCAATACTTGATCCAAATCTGTTTTGATATATCCGGAGTACGATTTTGAAAGCTGGACACCATCTGTACTTTTGGCTGAATCTTTCAGATTCCACCGGTATAAAACCCAGGGAGATAGATTTTTTTCCGGGACTATTTTAAGTACAGTATCGTCAGCTGACCATTCAAAAGTTTTATTCCCGATTCCATCAAGCGTTAACGCTGATTCAACTGATTGTTTGTTCATAGAACGGGAAAAATAAAATTCAAAAATGACATTATTGGTTCCGGTAGACTCACCATTGGAAGGAGTATACCGGACCAATTCAGGATGACTGTTTCTGTTTATTGCGTAGAACGGAATAAACCGTTCTATTCTTAGTTCTCTTCCGTCAACCGAACGCATGGATCCCGCGAGATTTAATGTATAACGGGTTCCTGCTGCCCATCCAGAAACCGGGACAAAGTATAAATCGTTTCCATCCCAGTATTTATCCCCTTTTACCGAGCCGTTGTCAGACCCTATTTGAAGGATTCCTTCCGTTTCGGTTTTTTCCATCTCTGTATCAAATTTTAGTATTACAGGACTGTATGAATCAGGTAAAAGTGAATTCATTGTATCCGGTTCAATACTGATTCCAATTGGGCGCAGATCGATAAAACCGCAGGAATTACAGATAACAAAAAATAACAGGATACATAAATATTTATTCTGCCACTGTAACATTGATTCCCTCCCTTAAATCTGAATCCGGGCGAAGTACTACAAGTTCTCCGGCATTTAATCCGTTAATAATTTCCCGTTCTTCGCCGTATACAGTACCAAGTAATATTTTTCGTTCTGTAAGAGTGCTGCCATTTATAACAAAGACACTGCCTTCATTATTTTTTTTATTAAAGATTGATGATTCTGGAATAAATAAAACTTCATTTGGCTGTCCAAGTGTTATTGTTATACGCGCGAACATACCAGGTTTTAATCTGTTGGTTTCTGAAACAGAAGGCGTTTGAGGTTCATGTAATAAAACCCGTACTAAAAAACTTAAGCTTTGACTGTCTGCCTGCGGATAAACTAAATCGACAATACCATCTATTACTTCGCCGGTTCCGTCTATTAAAACAGAAGCAGCCATTCCTTTATCTATCCGTATAGCGTCTTTTTCACGTACCGGAAAAATAGCGTATAACGAAGTTGTGTCGATAAGGCTGAATATCTTATCCTGCAGGCGGACACGTTCGCCTTCTTCAAGATAACGCGCTCCAATAATGCCGGAAACAGGACTTAATATAGTCAGCTCTGATAAAGCAATGTTAGCCGAAATTAATTCTTTTTCCGCCGCTTCAAGCCTTGCTTCTGACGCTTCCAGTTCTGCTCTCAGGCTTGATGTCATAAGCCTGATAAAAGCGTCTTGCCGTTCAGATTCATCTGAAGGAACCGGAATTCCTGCTCTGGTTAAATCCTGATTACGGCAGCCAATACGGCGAATCTCAAGCTCTTTTTCCATTAATTGAATTTGTTCCCATTCGGTATCCAGACTAAAGCGGCTGACCAAAATTGCTTCTGTGTGAATGCCTCCGGCTTGAAAAAGTGTTTCCTGATTTTGATGCTTACGGTTATTTTCTTCCCATCTTTTTTTTGCAAGGATTAATTCCGCATCGGCTTTTTCCAGAGAGCGAAGCTGTGCTTCCGCCTGAAAAGTTCCTTCCAATAACCTTGAGCTGGCAAGGTTTCTGGCAGCCAGAACTTGTGAATAATTATTTTCTGCTCTTTCAACTGCCAGATTTATCTGAGGATTTTCAAGCTGTATAATTAATGTTCCCTGATTTACAAAATCGCCTTCACGGTAATACAGTTTTTTTATTACAGCTTCCTGCGGAGAAGTTATATCAACCTTACTCATAAATGACAAGCTGCCAAATCCGCCTGTTTCATCCGGCTGCTCCCGTAAAGATACTGAGGTTCCCCTTACTCTTCTTATTTCATTGTTAATATTTGCTGTTTGGCTTTTGCAGGCAAAAAATAACAATACAATTAACTGAAAAATAAATATTATTTTTTCATTGTTCTCTCCTGTTTTATTGTTGTGATCTTATGGAAGCTGCGAACAAAGATAATTCTCCGGGTTCTAAATCCAGAAATCTTTCCAGTTCACGTTCTGCTTCCAATAAAGCGGTTGCTGCCTGTACGACAGCAATTTCCCTTTGTGTTTGTTCGATTAAGATTTCCATCAATCTCAATCTGGTAATGTGTCCAAGTCCCAGCCTTATTTCTTCGACACGGCAGCGTTCATAACCTAAAGCGGCGGCTTCAATTGATAAAAGCCGTTTTTGTTCGGCAAGAGCGCATTTTTCTATCGCGTTAGATGCTATTCGCCCGATTCGTTCAAGGATTGTGTTGTAATTTTCCTGCTCAATAGAAAGCGCCAGCGCCGCCTGATTTCTGCTGAAGCTGGATGCAGGATCGGGCAAAGGAGTAAAACTATTTTGTACCATCGCTGTTCTGTCATTTTGCCCGGAGGATATTGGCTCCCAGCCGGCTTGCGCTCCTAAACGGTTTTGAAACCAGGGACTGTTAAACTCGATATTAATTCCAACTGACCAGTTATAACGTGTAAGCGGATAACGCTGGCCGCTGATACCAAAATTACCTGTAAGGCGCAAGGTTGGTATCCATGAATTAGACGCGTATCTTAATTCCGCTTGTCTTTTAATAATTGAAAGACCGGCTTCGGTCAGGTCCGGGTTTTGTTCTCTTGCGAGAGAAGCCGCCACAGCTGGTAAAGGCAGAGCGATGGACCGGTTTATATCAACTTTTTCTGTTAAAGTTGGCAATGTATCAAGATCAAGAAGTTCAGCGAATTGTTTTTCTATTTCCGCGAGATCAAGTTGAAGTAAAGAAATATCGAGTTTTGCTTCTGCAAGGCTGATATCCGCACTCGCGAGATCTACCGGAAGCGCAAGACCAAGCTGTATTTCCTCGTTTAAGATTTTTCGCTGTTCTTCCAGAATCGTAAGAGCTGCTTTTTTTATTTCCAGAATAACCCTGGACAATAATACATTACGGTAAGCGGCTATGGCCGATTCCGCTATTTCCCGGGCCATTCTGTTTAATCTTGATGAAGTTAGATCAAGTTCCATACGTTCAATTGTCCGGGCCATTGTTATTCTTCTGTCCCAAATTAATTGATCAAGGCTTAAACCGTAATTTTTAATAAATGAATCAGAGCCAAATTGCTGCAGGCGGTCATTTTCTGAAACAGTAATACTCATTCGGGGAAAATAAGCCCGCAGCCCCCATCTCCACGCGCCTTCCGTAACTGCCTGTGAAGAACGGGCATGTCTTAGTTCAACTGAAGCCGCGACAGCAAGCTCAGCTGCGTGCGCGAAAGTTAATGTATCGGGATTATTGGCGAATAAAACTGATGCGGTAAATATACATAAACAGAAAATTATTATAGTAATTTTATTTTGCATCACATTACCTCATTTATTAGATTTTCCAAATTTGTAATTGAACGCAGCAACGGAGTATCCCAGGGAAGCATTGCTTTAGCGCGCCTTAGATCGTCCAGCGCTTCATCTGCCTTTCCAGCTATCCAGCGAAGCCTTGCCCTGTCAAGAAGAACCATCGCGCTTTCCGCGGAATATTCCACGGCTCTGTCCAATAGAATCATCGCTTCGTCATATTTTTTTGTATTAGAGGCAAGTTCCGCTGCCAGCCGCAAGGCGCGTATATCCTGCGGATTATCAGCTAACATGGACTCTGCTGTTGCTATTGCCGCGTTTATATCACCTTTTTCCCGCAGAATACGCGTAAGATAAAGACTTGCTTCCAGTGATGACGGCCGTAACTTAATCGCCCTGCGGCATGATTTTTCCGCTTTATCCAAATCGCCCATAAAGTATTCGGCTTTCGCGCGTAATATTATCGCTGGCGGGAAATTATTCTGTTTACGCAGAATTTCTGTTACTTCGGTAAACTGCCCGTGGGAGTATGCATCCGAAGCGCGGACATACAATCGGATTGTTTCTGTATCAGGCGATTTAGTGCATGATGCGGTAAAAAAAGCGATCGTAAAAAATAAAAACGCACTTCTACTTAATTTTGCATTCATTTTAACTCCGGCAAATATAGGTAAGCCGCTCAGCCAAACGGCCTCTGGAAGACGCTGCCTGCCTGGTAAAATAATCACGAAATACCGGAACATTAGTTAATGTTCTAAGCGCGCCGACAGCATAAACTGTGTAAGGATTATCCGGGAGACCGATTAATGGCAGCAATGAATCCAATAATTGCGGGTTTGTTGAGTTAACAGACTGGGAAATTATTAAATCAATTTCTCTCTTGGTTTTTATTGATAAACCGTCTTCTGCTTTTAAACCTGAGTAAGACGCCAATATAAAACGGCATTCTTGTGCGTACGGCCCTAACGCCGATAAGTTGATGCAGTTCTCCGCGAAATCCGCGGCTATAGCACCGGAAAAAGCCCTTGCTCCCCTGTACCAGTACTCCGGGAATTGCGCATAACGGGCGCGGATGGATTTGTAAGCGGCGCCGGCTTGTCTATCTTCGCGGTTTTTTTCCAGAGCGCAAACCAGAATCAACCATCTGCCAAAACTGTCCGGCTCATCCAGTTCATTAAAAAGCAGTTTTAAACCAGAAGAAGCTTCATCCCATTGTTCTTTTAAAAACGCCAGAATTGCATTCGCGGCTTTTGTAACTGATTCTTCGCCTTTTACATCAAGGACATTTAAAAGACCCTGTTCAAGGTCATCTTTTTGAATCAGACCCAAGCCAAAAGCCCAGGATAATTCCTTGTATGCCGCTGCTACCGCGCCTGCATAATCTCCTGTTCTTTCCCGAATACTGGATTCTGTTAATGCCAGTCCCTGAACCCATGAACCGGTTCTTTCCAGTTCTGCAAGTTCATCCAGTGTGCGCAGAAGTAAAGGCAAATCCTCCGCTTCTTCCGGTGAAGCCGGTGACCAGGCCGCCGCTCTTTCCATCCGCGGAGGCTGCTGTACCGGCTGTTCAATGCCAAGTTCTTTTTGATATTGGACACAACCAGAGATGACCAGCGCCAAAAGAATAAATGACAAAAAGTAAAATTTTGTTTTCATAAACAACTCCATAAAAAAGATTTGCCTATATATGGCGCGGACTACGCGTTTTGCTTGACCGAAAATAAAAATATTTTTATTTTTTTTTCTGTATGAGGGTATTTACAATGTTTTATACAAATATTCAGAATAAAAACCATGCGTTTTTACTTCGTGTATTCTTTTGATTGACTTTTTTTAATAGATAATTTAAAATTTTAGATAATAATTATCCAACATGATTAGAGACTGACATGGTTTTTTTGTAATCATGTTCATAAGAACAGCCGGTGTATGCCGGTAAAAAAAACTTAAAGGAGTTTTTTATGAAGAAAATTTTAATGGTATTGCTAGTTTGTGTATTGGCAATGGGGCTTATTATCAGCTGCACCAAAAAGGAAGAAAGTAAACCTGCAGAAAGTACAGCGGCAGATACAGAAGCTGACATTGAGGATCTTGAAGAAATAGCAATTGAAGAAGAGGAAATTGAAATTGTCGAAGAAGGGGAACCCGAACCGGAACCAGTAGTTGTAAATCCGGCTTTTGATGCTCTCCTGGATCGTTTCGAGGCTTTTGCCAATCAGATGCGGGCTTTAGTAAGAAGATATGATGGTGGAGATGAAAGCGCTTATGATGCAATTTATGATTTGGAAGAAAGTCCTGAAACCGCTGCTTTACTGCATGAATTGAATATTGCCAGACAGTCTGTTCAATTTTCCGCTGAACAAAGAAGAAGGTATGACAGGATAAATGCGTCATTCTAATTTGGAATTGGCCGGTAGTTAGATTTAACTGCCGGTTTGTACCTGAAAAACCTAAGGAGTTTAATTATGAAAAAAGTTATTGTAATTTTACTAATCAGTGTATTGGTAATTGGACTTGTCAGCTGCGGCGGCGGCGGTGGCGGTAAGAAGGAATCGAGAGGAGAAAGCGCTTCCGAGGCAGAAGATTTTGTTGAGGATCCTGTATATAACGGGCTTATAGATGAGTTTGAAGTTATTGTTAAACAATATGTTGAACTAAAAGACGCAGGAAATATGAACGCTGCATGGGCTTTACAGGATGATAATGCAGCTTTATATGATCGTCTGTGGGGCGCAAAGGTTGAAAACAAATTATCTGAAGAACAGAATTTAAAATTTGCAGATTTAATGTACGATTACCCGCTATATTAAATATAAGTAAAGATTCTTTGCTGATATAAAAAGATGGACATAGCGATGTTCATCTTTTTTTATGTCCGTGTATTATTGCCGAACACCAGGCTTGCATCGCAATTCCAAAAGCTGTTGATACATTAAGAGACGCTTTTGTCCCATAACAGGGAATTGATACCCTGCCAAGTGAAGCATCCGCCGCTGCCAGCGCCTGAGGACTTACACCCAATTCTTCAGAGCCTGTAATTAACAATCCTTTTTCCGGGAATGAAAACTCATTAATTGGGATGCCTCCGGTTTCCAGAGCGAAAACAGGAACCGGCCATTTTATTGATTGACCAGGCGCGAAAAGCTCTTGTCTTTCCCATGGAATAATGTCTATGCAGCCCATCGCAGTTCGTTCCGCGCGCCGGTGACGAGGATCGGCGCAAAATGGAGACAGAATAATTTTTTCTGCGCCAAAACTTTCTACGGTACGGAACATTGCGCCGACATTAAACGGGGAGCGTATATCTTCCATGTAAACCTGCATTCCTTCAAATACCTGGCGTTTCATTGGATCAAGGTTTCCATTGTTATCTGTAAAATCCCAGTCAGCCTGATCCGGGCCGGTTTCTGTTAATAAAATATGTTTTATGCTGTTTAAAGCCCGCCTGATCATAACAGGGCTTTGAGCCGCTTGAAAAATATTTTCCGCTTCGTTAAAGGCTTTTCGCGCTTCTTGTGAAAAAAGAGTATCACGTGTAAGCATTTTGGCTGCATCAGCGAAAAATATCAGTTCAGCATTGCTAATACACATGGTTTTATCTGCAGCTAAAGAGAGCCGGTTTTCCGCCATTGTAAATATTTTGGCGATTTTTCGCAGTTTTTGAGTACGGGGCAGATTTTCCAGTTTATAAAGCGGGATCATTGGTCCCTTTAACTGTAACATTTAAAAGCTGTTCAACTTGCTGCATCACATAATCCTGGAATTTTGGAGGCAGTTCGTTAAAAAGACTGACCATACGCTGTAGTTTTTCGCCAGGTGTATTAAAGAACATTTCACCTTCACCTGTTTTTAGCCATTTCTCATTAACGCCAAAAGTTAGCGATATTAGGTGAATAATTCGATCGTTAACTCTCCGGTGTTCACATTCTAGTTCTGCAATATATCCATTACTTATATAAATTGCCTTTGCAAATTCAACTTGCGACATATTTAGAGTTTGTCTTATATGCCTTATGCGTTTGCTAATGTTCATATTCATATCATACGACAAAATTACTCACTATGCAATAATTTTGTTTACAATTTGAGTTTGTCACCTAATGCCGTCTTACCCCGTTTAAAGTTTTAATATTATTATAAAGCTCTGGACAATTCTCACAAAAGAGTATAATATTCTCACATAGAGTAATTTGTGACATTAAAATGGCGTATAATACCATAAGGAGATTGGGGGATAATAATGAATCAGGAAGAAAAACTAAAAAAAGCCTGCGATGACTTTTCATTACTAAGCGAGGAACAGCAGGATTATATCCTTGGTATTCTCCAGGCGTTAGTTTTTGCCAAATCAACATACAGTAAAAATGAATCCGAAAACCCGGAACCAGGAAACCCGGAAACTGGAAACCCGGAAACCGAAAACGCGTCCCCAACAAATTAATTAACTTTAAAAACTAATTCGTTTGAGATTGAATCAACAGTAACAGTATCACCTTCGCTGATAGTACCGGCTATAATTTGTTTTGCCAGCGGGTTTTCCAGGTCAGACTGTATAGTTCTTTTTAAAGGACGCGCGCCAAATAACGGATCATATCCGCGTTCGGCAAGCAGGGATTTGGCTGAATCATTTAATACAAGCGTAATTTTCCGTTCTGTCAGCCTTTCTGTCAATCGTGTTAGCTGAATATCTACGATTTTACATATATCATCCTTGCCTAGTCTGTTAAAAATAACGGTTTCATCGATACGGTTAATAAACTCCGGCCTGAAACTTTGTTTTATCAGTTCTTTAAGCGAAATATGTATTGTTTCAGGATTTTCCGCCTCCAGGATTAAGTCCGAGCCAAGGTTACTTGTCATTATAATAATGACATTTTTAAAGTCGACAACCCGTCCCTGCCCGTCTGTCAGGCGGCCGTCATCCAGTATCTGTAAAAAAACATTGAACACTTCTGAATGAGCTTTTTCAATTTCATCAAAAAGGATAACGCTGTATGGGCGCCGCCTGACTGCTTCGGTCAATTGACCGCCTTGTTCGTAACCCACATATCCCGGAGGAGCGCCTATTAACCGGCTGACCGAATGTTTTTCCCCATACTCACTCATGTCGATTCGGGTAAGCGCTTTTTCATCGTTAAAGAGAAAATCCGCAAGGGTTTTTGCAAGCTCGGTTTTTCCGACACCGGTCGGTCCCAAAAACAGGAATGATCCCAACGGCCGGGCTGCATCGGAAAGGCCCGCTTTGTTTCGCCTTATTGCGTCGGCAATCGCGGCAAGCGCTTCATCCTGTCCTACGACACGCTTTTCCAGTACTTTTTCCAGATCGAGGTATTTTTGTAATTCGCCGGAAAGCATCTTGGAAACAGGAATGCCTGTCCAGGTTGATACCACACCGGCAATATCTTCTTCGCTTACTTCTTCGCGTAACAGTGCAGAGTTCTCTCTTTTTTTCTCTATTTGATCCGTAAGAGCGGCAAGCTGTTTCTGCGCTTCCGGGATTTTTCCGTGTTTTACTTCCGCAGCTCTTGATAAATCTCCCTCGCGTTCATAACGTGTTTCATCAATTTTTAGTTCTTCAATTAATTGTTTTATTTCCCGGATTTTTTGTATATCAATTTTTTCGCTTTCCCAGCGGGCTTTCATCGCGTCACGTTCTGATGTAAGGTCGGCGATTTCTTTTTCCAGTTTTATCAGGCGTTCTTTGGACGCTGTATCTTCTTCGCGCGAAAGAGCCTGCCTTTCGATTGATAGCTGCAGGAGTTTTCGTTCAAGTTTATCCAGTTCTGTAGGGCGGCTGTCCAATTCCATCTTTAACCGGCTTGCCGCTTCATCTACAAGATCAATTGCTTTGTCCGGTAAAAAACGGCTTGTTATATAACGGCTGGATAAATTCGCCGCAGCTACAAGCGCCTCATCTTTAATACGTACACCATGATGAACTTCGTACCGCTCTTTAAGCCCGCGCAGAATGGCAATTGTATCAGATACAGATGGTTCCGCAGTGTAGACTTGCTGGAAACGCCGTTCAAGCGCCGCATCTTTTTCGATATGTTTCCGGTATTCGTCTAACGTAGTAGCGCCGATGCATCGAAGTTCTCCCCGGGCAAGCGCGGGTTTAAGAAGATTGGAAGCATCAGTCGCTCCTTCGGCAGCTCCGGCTCCAACAAGCGTATGCAATTCATCAATGAAAAGGATAATCTTTCCGTCTTCTGCCTGCACTTCATTAATAACCGCTTTAAGCCGCTCTTCAAATTCACCGCGGAACTTTGCGCCTGCAATTAATAAACCTAAATCCAACGCGAGAAGTTTTTTTCCTTTTAATCCTTCCGGTACATCGCCTGCGACAATCCTCCGCGCGAGTCCTTCTACAATTGCTGTTTTTCCAACACCGGGTTCACCAATTAATACCGGATTATTTTTTGTACGGCGTGACAAGACCTGCATACATCTGCGGATTTCTTCGTCACGTCCAATTACCGGATCAAGTTTTTCCTGACGGGCTAATGCTGTTAAATCCCGGCAATAACGTTCCAGTACCTGATATTTTCCTTCTGGACTCTGATCTGTAACGCGGGAATTTCCTCTTACCAGTTTTAGCGCGCCAAGAATCGCGTTTTTATTTACACCGGCTTTTTTTAGAATATCCGGCACCTTGCCATCGCCTGCTGCCATCGCTATTAAAATATGCTCGGTAGATACATACTCGTCTTTCAGCGCCGAAGCTTCAAGTTCTGCTTTTGCTAATATTTTTGTTAATGCCGGCGAATAATAAACCTGCGCAGCTTCACCAAAAACTTTTGGCGTACCCTTAACCAGCGCTTCAACATCCGATAAAAGCCTGGAAGAATCACCTCCAATTTTTTCTATAATTGGCGTAACAATTCGTTTTTCCTGATTTAATAATGCCAGCAGTAAATGTTCGTTTTCTATCAGTGAATGATCGTTTTTTTGTGCGATGGAAGTCGCTTCGTTTAATGCTTCCTGCGCTTTTATTGTGAATTTATCGTAATTCATGGCTTACTCCCATTCAATTGTAGCGGGCGGCTTACTGGAAATATCATAAGTTACCCTGCCTATTTCTTCTACTGAATCTGTAATACGCGCCGATATTTCCAGAAGGTCACGGGTTTCAAACGGATAAACCTCCGCTGTCATTCCGTCTTTGCTTGTAATTGCACGTAACGCAAGAACCCATCCGTATTTGCGTTCGGCATTATTACCCTCGCCTTTAACACCCACCGAACGTATAGGCAGAAGAACAGTAAATGCCTGCCATATTTCATCATAAAGACTTTTACCGGCAGGGCAACGACGGTTTTTTAGCTCATCAATATAAATTGCATCTGCCTCACGCAGGATATCGCACTTTTCTTTGGTTATTTCGCCAAGTATCCGCACCGCGATTCCCGGACCCGGAAACGGATGACGGCTGACAATCTCTTCATTAACGCCGAGGAACCTTCCAAGTTCCCGTACTTCATCTTTATAAAACTGTGCAAGCGGTTCTATAATCCTGCCTGCCTCGCGTTTTGCGATAACAAGCGGACTTGCGACATTATGGTGGCTCTTTACAACATTAACTTTTTTATCGTTATTCAAACCGCTTTCTATAAAGTCCGCGCGGATACTGCCCTGCGCAAGAAAGTATTCCTGCGGTAATCCCAAACGCGCTACTTCCCGTTCCTGTATCGATATAAACATATCGCCTATTATCCTTCGTTTTTCTTCAGGGTCAGTTATACCTTTAAGAGCAGAAAGAAATTCTTCCTCAGCCATTACGATATGAATATTTTTCGCGCCTAGTTTTTCCAGGATTGTACGGACAACCGCTGTTTCGTTCTTGCGCATTAGACCGGTATCTATGTACATCAAATGAACTTGTTCACTGTTTAGCGTTTTTAATAATAACGCTCCGGCAACTGTAGAATCGACACCGCCGGAAATTAAAAGTAAAACAGGGTTGTTTCCGATGCGCTCTTTAAGTGTTTGGCTTGTTTCTTTAATAAATTGTTCCATATCTCGATTAGTACTCCCATTATAGAAATACATTATCAGGGAAAAATATTTTTTTCAAGAACTGATAACTGAGCGGTTTCGTCCCTGCGTTTTTGCCGCATACAATGCTTTGTCGGCAAGGTCGTACAAAGCCTGCGTATCAGAGGTTGAACCGCACGGGGATATATGCACTCCAATACTGATAGTCACATACGGCGCAATACTTGACTTTTCATGCTTAATATTTAAATCGCGTATCATTTGAAGCACATAAGAAGCAACTTTTTCCGCATTGTCAAATTCTTCCTCAAACCAAACTAACGCGAACTCCTCTCCTCCAATTCTGGCAGGATAGATTTTTTTGCTTTCTCTGAGACCGCCAAGCGCTTTACCAATAGTGCGAAGACATTCATCACCCTGAGGATGACCGTAAAGATCATTGTAGTTCTTGAAGAAGTCGATATCTAAAATGGCAACACAGATGAAATTATCGGACTTTCTGTAATTAAGAAGAAACCTTTGAAAGGTCTGGAAAAAGTCCCTGCGGTTTTTTAACTGTGTCAATTCATCTATGGTAGATTGATTCTGATAACTGTTACGTTCACTTTCAAGTTTATCTACTTTTGCTGTTGATGATATTCTGAACATTATAATCTGCCAGCCGAAAAACAGGCTTATAAAACCGGCAAATATGACATTTGTTATATCTATACTTAAAACCCCAAAATCATTTTTAAATATTGCAACAGCAGCTATAAAAAGACCTATTGCTCCAATCGTAAGACTAAAATAATAAATTGGCGAAATATTAAAAAGAAATAACGCGCATATCAGAATACACATAAAAGATACAGCAAATTGCCCCGGGTTTGCCCACACGCCTAAATAAATACCAATTGCTATAACATTTAGATAATATAGTATTATCAATGTGTAGACCAAAACTTTATTATACTTTTTTTGTTTTTTATAATGCTTGTAAACAAAACTCGCTATTATAAAAAATAATACCGCAATCAGTGAAGTTATAAAATAATTTAGAGCTTTTAAAGGTTCGTTTTGTACAAAAATGGGAAAAATCATAAACAGGAGCGCTAAAACGGCAACTATTATATTTACCCGGACCAGTCTGCCGATATTGTCAGGAAACGTTTTATCCATACATTTCCTGTATTCCTTAACGCCAAGAGAATAGTAACGCCATTTGTTAAGTAATTTTTTCATTATGGGTAATAATATTATGATTTATAGGATTTTGCAATAAAAAACAGTGACATTTTTTTCTTTTCATGATTAAATATAAATATACCATGCAGATGAGGCTGTTCCAAAACTAACCGAGTTTTGGATCAAACTCATATATCAGGAGATTAAATAATGAAAAATTGTCTTGCATTAATAATTATTTGCTGCTTATTGACCGTCTGTATAAACGTTTAGAATGAAAATGAAGAGGATATCGAGATTATCAAGGATGGCCGTATTACTATAAAAGACAATGAGTTTTTTGTTAACGGAAAAAGAATATGGATAAACGGCGCCAATACTCCATGGAACAAATGGAATGAATTTGGCAGTAATCATAACGTTAACTACTACGATGATACCTGGTGGGATAATCATTTTGCCGAACTGCGGGAAGCCGGGGTTAACGCTATTCGTGTCTGGATTAATTGCAATAACGGCAGCGGTGCGATTATTATCGATGCTGATGGTTTGATAACAGGTGTAACAGAAAAGCATTGGTCCGATTTGGATTTGTTTTTTAAGACAGCGGAATGAAACCAAATGTATATTATGGCGACATTACTGTCATTTGACCATTTCCAGAATACTGGTTTCCGGCCTGCCGCGGAAAGATGGCGCAATATGCTGAAAAGCGATGAAGCGTCAATGTCATTCGTTACAAATTACACCATACCTTTTGTAGAACGGTACAAAGATAATCCATGGTTATGGAGTATTGATATATGCAACGAACCGGACTGGGTTTATGAAAACCCTGAATGCGGACAAATTCCGTGGGATCGGATTTCCTATTTTATGGCAATCAATGCGGCGGCTATTCATGAGAACTCTAAAATTCTTGTTACAGTAGGATTAAGTTCTTCAAAATACAATGTAGACGGCAGCGGTTACGAAGGTAACAAAGTATCGGATTCTTATCTTCAAAGTTTGTACCCAAACCCTAATGCCTATCTGGATTTCTGGTCTCCTCATTATTATACCTGGGTAGGCGAATGGTTCGGTGTTCCTTTTTATGTAAAGCCTTATGGTTCACGGCAAGGAAATAGTTCCAGCGGATACTACGGCGGCTGGGGACTTGATAACTCCAAACCCGCGATAATCGCCGAATTTTCCGCGACAGGAACTAACAACACAGATCGTCAGTATATCAGAACCCAGGAAAGACCTGAACAAAACAATATAATTTCCGATTTTGAAAATGCGTACCTTAACGGCTGGCAGGGAGTAATGCCCTGGACATCAAATGGTGTAGATTCTAACGGCGATTTAAACGACATGAAACCCGCGACAAATTACATGTGGAAAAAGTACGGGGATATTATTTTCCCGCATTTATAATGAGGGCGATACAAATTAATGAAAGAAAATAATAAAAGTAAGCACTTGACAATTTTTACCAAAATGTAATATAAGAGAGTAATTAATATTTTTCGGAGGTGAGTGATGAACTTACAAAAATGGGTAGGCGGTTCTATCCAATTAAAGGTGGCGACCGTCTTCTGGGGGTTGGCTTTGCTGGCGTCAATTATTCTCAACATCATGATGATTTCTTATGAGGTTGATGAACCTGTTGTATTCGTAATTATGATTGTAACAGTTTTAATGATGGCAGGAATGACATTTGGCTTACTTATGGTGAATAAAATCGCAAAAGTATTTGCGTATATTTTTGGCATTTGTTCATTAATATTTGTTCTCATGATAGCTTTAGCCATTTCTTTACTGGCAGACTTCCTTGGTCCAGTTATCATGGAAGCGCTGGTTGGTGCGATTTTAGGAGGACTGGAGGAAGAAGGTGCATTTATATTGGTATTATTTGTACTGCCATATATTGCATCGATAATCGCGTGGATTGCCCTTGTAGCCGGCGGTAAAAAAGACTTTGTAAATAAGTAAAACTAAACGCCTTAAAAGCGGTTAACAGCGTTGCTGTTAACCGCTTTTTTTTTGGTGCGCCCGGCATGGGCGATAACTTGGCGGTGAAAGTCCGCTACACGGATTGCAGTAGGAAGTGTTAGCCAAAGGCAAGGGTGTCCATCGTGAGGTGGAATCTGAAGGAAGCCGGCGGCAAA
>Ga0123356_10000832_pt1 | contig 34383 bp, 24 predicted proteins | sample TergutEmb28metaG_2_FD_92546 | JGI IMG/M metagenome (GOLD analysis project Ga0123356, IMG submission 92546) | Embiratermes neotenicus P3 segment gut microbial communities from Petit-Saut dam, French Guiana - Emb289 P3 | ecosystem: Host-associated > Arthropoda: Insects > Digestive system > Gut ...
CACCGATAAAGAAGCAGTTATGATGATCGACGCTAAATCACTCGACGCACTGCTTCATCCGCAGTTTGAAGCGGCAGCGCTCAAGGCGGCTACTCCAATTGGTTCCGGCCTTGCGGCATCACCGGGAGCAGCAACGGGTAAGGCGGCATTTACTGCGGAAGATGCTAAGAAGATGGCAGATGCAGGTGAAAAAATAATACTCATACGTCTTGAAACAACACCGGAGGACATCGAAGGTATGGCAGCAGCACAGGGTATCCTGACAGCTCGCGGCGGTATGACATCACATGCGGCCGTTGTTGCACGCCAGATGGGAACATGCTGTGTCGCCGGTTGCGGCGCGCTTAGGATCGATGAAAAGAACAGGACATTTGAGCTCGGTGGCAAAAAGTACGGACAGGATGACTGGATCAGCCTTGACGGTTCAACAGGAAACATTTACGGCGAGGCTATTAAGACAACAAAAGCCACTATTGGCGGCGAATTCGGACGTATCATGGCGTGGGCTGATAAGTACAGAAGGCTTAAAGTCAGAACAAATGCTGATACACCGCACGATGCCAGAGCCGCAATAGAGTTCGGCGCGGAAGGTATCGGACTTACCCGTACCGAGCATATGTTCTTTGAAGCAGACCGTATCCCCGCAATACGTGAAATGATCTGCGCGGAAACTGTTGAAGAGCGCGAGGAAGCGCTTGAAAAACTCGAGCCTATGCAACAGAACGACTTTGAAGGCATTTATGAAGCAATGGAAGGCAGACCTGTCACGATTCGTTTCTTAGACCCGCCGTTGCACGAGTTCCTTCCAACCGCGGAGAAGGACATCGAAGCCTTGGCAAAAGACGCCGGTAAAACCGTTGAAGACATCAAAGCGATCATCACAAAACTTCATGAGTTTAATCCGATGATGGGACACCGCGGTTGCCGCCTCGCTGTTACATATCCGGAGATCGCGGTAATGCAGACGAAGGCTGTCATAAAAGCTGCGATAAAAGTTAAACAGAAGCACCCGGACTGGCCGATAACACCGGAGATCATGATACCGCTTATATGCGAGGTCAAAGAATATGTATACCTGAAGAATATCGTTGTTAAGGTAGCCGATGAGCTTATCGCAGCAGCAGGAAGCGATCTTAAGTACCTAGTCGGTACAATGATCGAGATCCCGCGCGCCTGCCTCACTGCAGATGCGATTGCAAAAGAAGCTGAGTTCTTCTCATTCGGTACAAATGACCTTACACAAATGACATTCGGCTTCTCACGTGACGATGCCGGCGGTTTCCTCGACGAGTACTACCAGAAAACGATTTTTGAATCCGATCCGTTTGCTCGAATCGACCAGACAGGTGTTGGTAAGCTTATGGAAATGACAGTAGAAAAAGGACAGTCTGTCCGCCCGGACATCAAGCTCGGTATATGCGGCGAGCACGGCGGCGACCCGTCATCTGTAGAATTCTGCCATAAGATCGGTCTCACATACGTTTCCTGCTCACCGTTCCGTGTGCCGATAGCACGTCTTGCAGCAGCACAAGCAGCGCTGAAAGACTAGATTTGTCTTTCTATAATATATAACTTAGTTAAATCATCTAAAAAACGACCCTTTTTCGCTCAGATTAACATGAGCAGAAAAAGGGTCGTTTTTACTTATTTTTGTTTGATTTACAGCAGCTCTTTTATAAGTGAGTCTCTATCTTTATCGGACAGATAAGCAAGCGGTACATCGAATACAGTTTTCGCCCCGAACAGACCTTCCTTTGACATGCGATAGGCGGCGCGGGCATATGCAACCATTATACTTCCCGTAAACTCCGGGTTTGAGTCCAGCTTAAGCGAAAACTCAATAAGATGATTGTTTTCTCCGGTCTTTCCGCTTTGTAAAACCACTCCTCCGTGGGGCATTTCAGTATGATTTTCGAAATATTCATCATCTTCGATAAAGTCAACCGTAGTTTCGTAATCTATAAAATAGTTCGGCATTTTCTTGATTTTTTCAGCAATTTTGTCTTTGTCGGCATCAGGTAAGGAAACCACGAAGCATTTGCGGAGGTGTTTTTGTCTTGGTGTAAGGAATGGACGTTCACCGTTCCTTACTGAATTGACCGCATCGTCAAACGGGATCGTATATTGAACCGCGTGTTTTACTCCATCAATTTGACGAATAGCGTCCGAGTGCCCCTGAGATACTCCGCTGCCCCAAAATGTGTACGATGAGCCATCCGGCAGAATTGACCCGGAAAGCGCGCGGATCATGGAAAAAAGCCCCGGATCCCAGCCAGATGCTATTACTGCTGTTGTTTTTTTCGCAACCTGGTCTATAGAAGCAAGATATTCGGGGATTTTTGCATGTGTATCGAAGCTGTCAACTATGTTAAACAAAGAAGCGAAATATGGTCCCTGTTCCGGAAGGTCAGCGGCAGAGCCGCCACAGAGGATCATAACATCTATTTCATCGATTTTTGTCTCAGCTGCGTTGAGCGGGAGTATTTGAACGCTGCTCTCTTTAAAAGCTGCTGGATCGCGACGGGAAAATATTGCAATGAGCTGCATGTCAGAAACGGCGTTGACAGCTTTCTCAACGCCTTTTCCTACATTACCGTAACCGGCTATTCCAATGCGTATTTTCTCCATTTTACAACTCGTTTTCCAGCATTTGCTCTAGTGTTTGCCTCCTGCGTATAAGCTCCAGTTCACCCTTTTCTGTGAACAGCACTTCCGGTGCCTGCGGGTGTGAATTATAATTATACGGGGACATTGAGGAACAGTAAGCTCCGACGCCGCCTATGATTATAAGATCGCCTACTTCCGGCTCTGCCATTGCGCGCGGTACTGCATGACCGTCCATATCCAATGTCTGGCAATCGCCGCTCTCACAGCATTTACCGGCTACAACAGCCTCAAAATCATGCTTGTTTGTATCAAACTCGGATGATATGACCCGTGAACCGTCGCTTGACACTATGTATATAGGATGTCTGGAGCCGTACAGCAGCGGTCTGACATTGATTTCCATGCCGCCGTCAGTGACAATAAAATCCGTGCGGAACGTTCTTTTCTTGTCGAGCAGGCGGGTTACCGCATAACCGGAATTCGCTGTGATATAGGTGCCCGGTTCTATTTCCATCTTTAACTTTCGTCCTGTTCTGTTACGGAATTCTTCTATTTGCATCTTGGCGTAACTGCCTAAAAGCGGCACATCGGCAGCATATTCACCGGGCATGCGCGCTTCTTTCAGACCTCCGCCGAAGCTGACCGTATCCGCGTCGGGGAAATTCTGCTCGATAATGCTCAGTTCCAGATCGATATTTTTCCGCCACATTTTTGTGTCTGCGCCGGAGCCTATATGCACATGGATGTGCCGGAATTTCATACCTTTTGCTTCTGCGAATGCCTGAACCTCCGCAAGATCGGACAAATGGATGCCAAAACATGAGTAGTCATCGCCGGTGTTCCTGGTCGCGCTCTCTCCCGAGCCGACTCCGGGGTGTATACGAATACCAACGTCGATATCATTAGCTGCCGCAAAGTCACTAACGAGCTTTAGCTGCCGAATCGAGCAGGCATTATACTGCATACCTTTCAGCAGCAACTCTTCCAGTTTTCTTATCTCGCTTCCCGAATAAACCTCTTGCGTCGTAAGCATTATCCTGTCATAAGGTACTCCGGCAATATTGGCGCGTATCGCTTCATTAAGAGAGCTGGCGTCAAGATTGAGACCGGCATCTGTGATGATCTTGAGCAGAGTCCTGTTTGAATTGGCTTTCATCGCATATCGTACAGTCAGTCCGAATGCATGCGGCATATCAACACATTCACGGCAACGCTCAAGGATCACAGCCTCGTCGTACACGTACAAAGGCGTTCCATAACGTTCTGCTGCCATCGCAACCGCTTTTGCGTTAAATAAACTGAAATCGTTAAGTCTGGTCATATATAATCACTCACTTGCGTAGTTTTTAAAGTAGTTCTGGACAAGTACGATCGGTGTACCGCGATCCCCGCTGCCGGCGACAAGGTCGCACAGACTTCCTACAAGGTCGTGTATCCTGCGCGGTGTTGTACCTTCCGACGCCATGTCTCCGACAAGGTTGACCGGTTTTCTCCTGATACGTTCGCGGATACTATCGGTCAGCGCTTCTCCGGAAAGATCAGCATAATCATTATCGGCTATGTATTTGATTTTGAGTTCATTTGGAGTACCTGCGAGCCCTTCGGTAAAAGCCGGCGAAACGACCGGGTCGGCAAGCTCCCATATACCTCCGGCAGGGTCTTTAAAACAACCGTCCCCGTAGACCATCACTTCCAACATCGCACCGGTTCGTTTTTTTAGCTCGTTTTGAAGCTCGGCAACAAACTCTTTTGTATCACGCGGAAACAACTTTACCGAATCCGCAGTTGCTTTATTCGAACCAAGCAGACCGAACTTGCTGAAACCGCTGCCGTCAACCGGTTTGTTCAGGATCTCATCAAGACATAAACAAAGTTCAGCTCCGGCGTTTCTGATGAGCGCCTGGGTACGGCGTCTTGTATGGATGTCACAGCATAATACGTTTTTTGAATAATTCAGGATATACCTCGGGTCGTTTGAAAAAACGATTTCACAGTTTCCCGCCACTTCCTTATAATACTCGATGTAATCCACACCTGTGAACTTATGAACTGTATCCATTCCGAAGATATCACGGAATTGTTTTTCTGTGAAGTTGTCAGTATAGGGATTTACCCCCTTGTCATCGCAAACTGCCAGTTCTACTATCTTGTTGCCGACCTCATCCCGGGGATAAGAGAGCTGGATGTACAGCTTGTCGCACCCGCCTGCAATACCTTTTAAAACGTTTGCGAACCTGTTGCGTGACAGTATGGGGAATACGATACCGAGTGTGCCGCCGTTGAATTTTTCCCGGACATCTTTTGATATATGATCAAGGCTGGCATAATTACCCTGAACACGCCCTACAACAGCTTCGGTAACACCTACGATATCTCCGTCGTTTAATGAAAACCCGTCGTTTTGCGCTGCGTTTTTTAAACTGACGCAAATCTGGTCAACGATATCGTCACCCTGTCTGAAAATAGGCGTTACAATACCCCTGGCAATAACTCCTGTATTTTTCATTGATTAATCTCCGTTTGCGGCTTTGTCTATAATGAGGGTAACGTTCGGATGCAGCAGGAGGAAACACGCCGGAACGTCTGTATGCAGCTTGCCCTCAAACAGTTTTTTTGTTATCTCGGCTTTACTTGCGCCGCTGATCATCAGCAGGATATGTTTTGCTCTGAAAATCTGACCGATACCCATCGTCAGCGCGGTGGTCGGCTGGATCTCGCCATTAGTAAAAAAGCGGGAGTTCGCTTCAAGTGTATTTTCAGTCAGTTTTACCAGATATGAGCTTAATGGATAAAACAGGGAAGGTTCGTTAAAGCCTATATGCCCGTTGAGCCCGATACCGAGCAGCAGCAGATCAAGTCCGCCTGCAGCTTCAAGTTCCGCGTCATATTTTTTACATTCTTCATACGGCACGGGCGCTTCACCGTCCGGCAGTCTGGTGCTTGCGAACTTGACTTCATTAAACAGATGCTCATCCATAAAGGTCTTATAGCTTTGCGGATGAGATGCTTTTATGGGATGGTACTCATCAAGGTTAAAGGCTCGCGCACGGGAAAAATCTATCTCCCCGGACTGACTTCTTTTTACGAGTTCTTTATACAGCCCGATCGGCGTACTTCCTGTCGCTAAACCCAGTACACTGTCCGGTTTCCGTTTAAGCTGATTACTGTAAAAATCTGCGGCGGTGCGGCAAATTTCTTCATAATTCTCACAGACTATCTTATCCATAGATTTAGGTATTCCTTTCAGCATATGTTCATAATGATGCCAAAACAGTATATCATAAGTCAAGTTTAATTACAAAGAAATATCATGATCCCTAAACAGATGCAAAAGTGTGGAAATTTTAACATTTTGTACTCATTTTCTGATTGCGTTTTCATCATTACCCATGTTATAATGTGTATACAATCATATAATCGGAGGGAACATCATGAGGCTGCTTACCAGATCGGATTTTGACGGACTCGCATGCGGAGCGCTACTTAAGGAACTCGGCGTTATTGACAGCTGGAAATTTGTACATCCAAAAGATATGCAGGATGGCGTAGAAGAGGTTACTGACAACGATGTTCTTGCCAATGTTCCATTTGTTAAGGGATGCAATATGTGGTTTGACCACCATTCGAGCGAGAACTCGCGGCTTGATGCTGATGAAGAGTTTAAAGGAATGAGCCGGATCGAAGACAGCGCAGCCCGGGTCATATATGAGTATTACGGCGGAAAAGACAGGCTTCCCCATTTTGAGACAATGGTCAAAGCGGTCGACAAAGTTGACTCCGGTAAACTTAGCCGTGAAGAGATCCTCAATCCGGACGGTTGGGTATTACTTGGTTTTATTATGGATCCCCGTACCGGTTTGGGACGTTTCAGGGATTTCCGCATCAGTAACTACGAGCTCATGGAGCACCTTATCGATGCATGCGCAAAACAAGATATAGAATCTATCTTAAAAAATCCTGATGTCAAAGAACGTGTTGAGCTCTACTTTGAGCAGGACGGCCTGTTCAGAGAAATGATTACCGCACATACATGGATCGACGGTAATGTTATCGTTACGGATTTACGCGGCGTAGAAAAGATATATACCGGAAACCGCTTCCTGATATACAGCTTGTATCCGGAACAAAATATATCCGCCTGGGTCGTAGACGGCAGAGGTAAACTCAACTGTCCGATAGCAATCGGACACAGTATTCTAAATCGCTCATGTAAAACAAATGTCGGCGAGTTATGTTTGAAGTATGGCGGCGGCGGTCATTTTCAGGTTGGTACCTGTCAGGTGCCGTATGAAGATGCCGACAAGGTCATAAAAGAAATCGTTGCAATAATGAAGGCTGATAACGTCTAGACAGTGTACTTTACTGAGTAGAGGTTGAGAATTCTCAACCTCTACTTTTCTTTTACCGCAACCATTACCCTTATCAGGTAGTTTTCATTGTTTGTGACGCAGACCTCATTTAACGGATATTCTTCGTAAGCGTCACCGCAAATCTCAAAACCGTTTTTATTTATATACTCTGTTAATCTTGTATATAACTCATCTGTCTGTCCATACCCGCCACGGGTATAACCTATCGCATATAATGATGCCGGTTTTCTGTCATACCCTTCGGGGTTATAGAAGTAATAACGTTCCGGGTTTTTCCAATCCCCGTTTTTTATCCTTTCTCCGGAATAAGTTGCCCATACCGGGTAGTTCAGATCCATACTCGGGTATTTTCCGCTTGACGCATGATAAAAATCGACCAGCGCATCCAGGACCGTCCTTCCGCGGCTGAAATCGTTTATATCGCCGAGAACGATCGCCTCTGCCGGCATAAACCGGATCGTTATCACACTCTCCTCGATATGCGCGACAGAATGGATCGTTTTTTGGAGTGTCAGCAGCAGCTTACGCGCCTGTATCCACTCCTCGATTTTTTTATCGATTTTACCGATTTGGTACCGGAATACCTCATCGGCAAGCTCCGGAGTCCGCCTGTTCCTGAGCCGCTTTATCTCGCCGAGCGTCATTCCAAGCTGTTGCAATGTCCTAATTACGTTTACAACAGGCAGCATATTAACAGAGTAATAGCGATAATTGTTCTCCCCTCGTGATATCGGCGAAAGCAATCCTATTCGGTCGTAGTGCAGTAATGTATCGCGTGTTGTGCGGGAATACCTTGCAAACTCGCTAATGGAAAACATCCCGTTATCTGTCACTTTGCATCTCCCCCAAGCTGTGTCTTTTATGCTATTATACAACAATCTGTTGATTAACACAAGGGTTCAGCATTTTCTCACATTTGTGCATAACTCCATTTTATGTTAAATATTTATCTATATTTCTACACTATATTAATTTTATCCAATAAAAAATTTTGATAAATTTCCTATTGACACGTGTGTTACACTATAGTTTATATATAATCTTGACACATTTCATCGCAATAACAACAGGAGGAATACCCATATGCTCCGGCTAAAAAATCTCAATGTCAAACGCAAGTTATCGCTGCCTTTAGCGCTTGTGATTATGCTTGCAGTAGGTGCCGGTACCTACATCCTTAAGATGAAAACCGTAAACCGGTTTATCAGAAAAAAGGAGTCCGCAGTAAAACCGGATGAAACGGACGGTCAGGAAGCCGCGCTTGAAGAACTGCTCAGATTGTTCAACACAAATGATGATCCTTGAGCCCTCATTTCTCCTGACCGGTAATAACTCCAGCCATATCTCTCCCCGGGCTGTTGCGTCGCTCTCATAATAATGATACAATAATGCAATAAATAAGTAATAAAAGGTGGTGTTTATTATGCCAAATATTAGACCAATTTCTGACCTGAGAAATAATTCAAACGAAATCAGCGAATTTTGCCGCACCTCGTGTGAGCCGGTGTTTATAACAAAAAACGGAGTAGGCGACATGGTAGTACTGAGCATTGAGATGTATGAGCGTCAACAGGCGCAGCTTGATCTCTATGCCAGACTCGCCGAAGCAGAAGCTGAAATCGCCTCAGGCGCCGATAGTGTGGACTTCTTTGAGTTTGCAAGAAAGCTGAGGGCTGATGTACATGGAAGAGTATAATGTAAGAATATTCCGGTCGGCACAGAATGATCTGCGGGATATTGCTGAGCACTTAAATATGCTGACACCTGACGAAGCAGCGCAGTATTTTGAGCTGTTTATGGAAAAAGCGGAAGCGCTGACCAGTAAGCCTGAGAGCTGCTCAATGGCGCGGGACGCGCAGCTGAGGTTGCGCGGGTACAGGGTACTGTCGGTCGGAAAACTTGTATTGTTCTATGTGATCAACGGTAGAACTGTTCATCTTCGAAGGGTTCTTTACGCAAAAAGACAATATGAGCGACTGATTTAAAATAACAGGGAATACACAGAACCTGACGTCAAGCGGAAGCGTGAAAAACGCTTCCGCTTGACATTGGCGCAATGGCGTGACATACTGATTCTTTAGTTGGATGGTTTCAACGAAAGGAATGACTTGGTTATGTCTGAAAACCTATACACATTTGAAAATGAAGAATACAAGGACGCATATCGTCACTCGACATCTCACGTGCTCGCACACGCGGTCAAACGTTTGTTTCCGGACGTTAAGCTTGCAATAGGACCTGCTATTGCTGACGGGTTTTACTACGATTTCGACACCCCGGAGCCTTTTACGCCTGAATCATTGGAGCTGATCGAGGCTGAAATGCATAAGATCATCAAAGAAAAGCTTGCTTTTGAACGATTTGAGCTTTCCCGGGAGGAAGCGCTGAAGTTTGTCAATGAGCAGGATGAGCCGTATAAGGTTGAGCTTATCAATGATCTGCCCGGAGATGCTGTGATCAGCTTTTATAAGAGCGGCGAATTTACCGATCTGTGCGCCGGTCCGCATATTGATACGACAGGCAGGATCAAAGCCAATGCATTTAAGCTCACCAGTTGCACCGGCGCTTACTGGCGCGGTAATGCGGAAAATAAAATGCTTCAACGTGTTTACGGCACATGCTTTTTGAGTAAAAGCGAGCTTGAAGAACACCTAAAACGTATCGAAGAAGCAAAACAACGCGACCACAGAAAGCTTGGACGTGAGCTTGACCTTTTTGCGCTTTATGACGAAGGTCCGGGCTTCCCGTTTTATTTCCCCAAGGGTATGGTCATAAGAAATGAACTGATCAACTTCTGGCGCGATGAACACAGAAAAGCGGGTTACGTGGAGATCAATACCCCGCTCATCCTCAACGAAGCGCTTTGGCATCGTTCCGGTCATTGGGATCATTACAAAAATAATATGTACTTTACAAAAATCGACGACGCTGATTACGCGATCAAGCCGATGAACTGCCCGGGCGGTATGCTTGCTTTCAAACGCCGTATGTGGAGTTATCGCGAGCTGCCCGTGCGCATGGCAGAGCTTGGGATCGTACACCGGCACGAGTTATCCGGTGCGCTTCATGGTTTATTGCGTGTCAGAAGCTTTACGCAGGATGATGCCCATTTGTTTATGACCCCCGAGCATGTCCCGTCGGAGATCGCGGCGGCGATAGACCTTGCGGACAGGATATATAATGTATTCGGTTTCGAATATCGTGTTGAACTTTCTACACGCCCCGAGAATTTTATGGGAGAAATCGAAACCTGGAACATGGCAGAGAAAATCCTTGAGGAATCGTTGATAGCGAAAAATGTTAATTATCGTATAAACCCCGGGGATGGAGCATTTTACGGACCAAAGATCGATTTTCACCTTATGGATTGCCTTGGACGTTCATGGCAGTGCGCGACTCTCCAGCTTGATTTCCAAATGCCCGAAAGATTTGAATTGGAATACGTTGGCGCGGACGGCGAGAAACATCGCCCTGTTATGGTCCACCGCACTATGCTTGGTTCACTCGAGCGTTTCATCGCGATGCTCACAGAGCATTATGCAGGCGCTTTCCCTCTCTGGCTCGCGCCTGTGCAGGTCATCGTCATGCCCATCACCGACCGTTCACATGAGTATGCGCAGTCAGTAGCCGACACTCTTGTCTTTGAAGGCTTTCGTGTAGAAACAGATTTGCGCAGTGAGAAAATCGGTTTCAAGATCCGTGAAGCGCAAATTCAAAAAATCCCGTACATGCTCGTACTGGGTGACAAGGAAGCTGAGAGCGGGCTTGTGACTGTGCGGAAACGCCGCGAAGGTGATACCGGTACAATGACGTTATCTGAACTTATAGCAGAACTCACAGATGAAACCTTTACAAGGGGTCAAAATGTGTAGAAAATAGTCAAAATTAATCATTTTACTTGTAATTTGGATAAAATGGTGCAATAATGGCTAAGGTTTAGACCCCCTCTAAACAATGCCCGGGATTTTAAGTCCCGGACATAGACTAAAACTGAAAGGTGAAACGTAAAAATGAGTTCCTACACTATTTTAGTAGACACCAGCTATGATCTGCCGCAGGAATACATTGAAAAGAATGATTTAAAGATTATCGCCATACCATTCCATCTCGATGGAGTTACGCATGATGACGGGCGCTGGCAGGATATCTCCGATGAGGGTTTCTACACGGCGCTTGCCAACGGAAGCGTAGCGGGCACCACTTTGATCAATCCGGATACTTTCGAAAGAGTATTCACCGATTATGCCGAACGCGATGAGGAGTTACTTGTTATCCTGCTGAGCAGCGGTCTTTCCGGTACAGCTCAAAATGCCGTTCTCGCGCTGCAGGACGTTAAGGAAAAGTATCCTAACTGTAATATCCATGTGGTTGACGGTTTAAATGCCGCAGGCGGAACAGGGCTCGTTACCGTTCTTGCAGTTAACAAACGCGCCGAAGGTCTTTCCGCTGAGGCAACTGCTAAATGGCTCGAAGAAAAAAGGCACTCCTGCCTTTCGCTGTTTACTGTTGACGATTTGATGTATCTGCATCGAGGCGGAAGGCTTGGCAAATTCCAGGCGATCGCAGGTTCGCTGATCGGTATAAAGCCGCTTCTCAATGTACATCCGGACGGCACTCTTAAGCTTAAGGACAAGGCCCGCGGCCGCAAGGCTGCGTTGGAAACGCTTGTAAATCAAATGAAACGTACTCTCAATGCCGACACTAAGCTTGATACAGTTATTATCAGTCATTCAAACTGTCCTGAGGATGCTGAGAAAGTCGCCGACCTCGTAAGATCCGCTGTTGAAACACGCGAAATAATCACTGTTATGATGGGTCCTGTTGTCGGTGCCCATGTAGGTCCCGGATGCATAGCACTTTTCTTTGAGGCGGACATGGATCGTCCGACATATGAAGAAAGATTCTACAGCAAAAAATAGTTCACTTCTGAGTAACCGGTGAGGTTATCCGTTATTGCTAACGGATAACCTCTTTCATGTATTCCACTATTAAGTTTTCAGCTTCTTCAAATTCACTGTTACGAATGTGTTCCTTTACCGCTCCCAATACTTCTTTGGTTTTCTTTGTAGATAAAGTGATATCAGCAACTGCGTCTAAAACGCCTTTTCTGTTATAATCCGCGCACATCTCTTTGATAACCGACAGTTGATCATGTAAATTTTCCGGATCTTCATGCGTTTCTGAATCGTTTACACATTCGTTCAGCTTGCTTTTAAGCTTCTCTTGTAAAACACGAAGACTCTTCAAAAATCCCGGGGTCACCTGCTTTATTAAATCGATGTTTAGTTCGCGGCTTGCGTCTTCCAGCAATGCTGCGGTATCTGACAGCTCTGCCTGGGAAATTGTTCTAAGAGTGCTTTTCATACCATGTACGGTTATGGCAAACCTCCTCAAATCGTCGTCTTTTTCGTATGTGTTGCTCAGGCATAACTCATCCAGTAAATTTACGGCTTTACGGGTGTCACTGATCGCTGACTCCAGAAATTGAGGATCCATTGCCAGGTCATCCGGTGGTTCAGATCGATGATCGATTTGCAGGCTGCTGTCAACCGTTGCGTCTGTATTTTGATTTTGCTGACGGGCAGCCCGGATGACTTCCGGTGTTTGTTTGTCACGAATGTGCTTGTTTAGAACATTATCCAGTTGGACTATGTCTATCGGTTTTGATATAAAATCATCAAACCCGTTGCCTAAAAAAACATCTGACTGACCCGCAACCGCGTTTGCTGTCAGTGCGACAACCGGACTTTTATACCCATGGTCACGAAGATGTTTTGTTGCCTCCATGCCATCCATTTCCGGCATCATATGATCCATAAATATGATATCATATACCATACCTTTCTTAACTTTATCTATTGCTTCACGCCCGTTTATAGCGGTATCGATCTGCAGTTTGTAGAACTTCATCAGCCTCACGGCCACAAACAAGTTTGTTTCAGTATCATCAACGATCAGTACAATTCCGTATGGCATGGGTTCACGCTCCAGTTTCCGCTTTTCACTGTATGTTATACTGCTTTGGCGAAAACGCCTCAAGTTCTCTGCAACATCATCGCCCAGTATTTCGCTGCCTTTTGCTTTCTGCGGCAAACGTATGGAAACAGATGTTCCCTTGTCGGGCTCGCTTTCTACACTAAGCTGACCATCCATAAGGTTTACAAGATGCTGCGTGATCGATAATCCTAATCCTGTTCCTTCAATATTACGGTTAGCCTCTTCGTTAAAACGGGAATATTCGTCGAACAGCTTGTCAAGTTGTTCTCTGGTCATACCATGCCCGGTATCTTCCACGTTTAAAACGATAACAACATCTTCCTTACCCCGTTCCCATTCGGCAATAAACGACATGGTTACTTTGCCCGCATCTGTATATTTAAAGGCATTAGAAAGCAGATTGTTCAATATCTGCTTGATGCGCAGTTCATCTCCGATTAGTTCCGCCGGTACGTCACCTTCTATTTTAAGCTCAAATGTAATTGGTCTGTTACCGATTCGCATCATATTCAAGTGTATTGCATCGTTGACCATACTTGCGACCTTATATTGAGCCGGGATGATATCCAGCTTGCCTGCTTCGATCTTTGAGAAGTCCAGAATATCGTTGATGATACCGAGAAGCATCTCGCTTGAGGCATAGATTTTATCCAATCCTTCCGCTATTTCGTCGGGAAGAGTTTGACTTTGCATCAGTATATCTGTAATACCCATGATCGCGTTCATAGGTGTTCGTATTTCGTGGCTCATATTCGTTAAAAAGGATGATTTCGATTTACTTGCCGCCTCAGCTGCTTTAGCTGCGTTTTCTGCTACGGCTACAGCTCTTTCCAGTTCCCTTTGCAGGTTGATGATCTTTAGCTGCTGACTGACCCTGAGCTTTACTACCGTAGTATCAAAGGGTTTCCTGATATAATCCACGGCACCCATAGTCAAGCCTTCGCTTTCATTTACGCTTTCTTTCATTCCTGTAATAAATATTACAGGGATCGCTTTCGTTTTATCTGTTTTTTTAAGCTCGGCAAGAACCTCAAACCCGTTCATATCGGGCATGATAACATCCAGCAGTATGATATCAGGCAGATACTCTTTTGCATTTTCCAATGCGGAGGTTCCGTCTCTTACCGCACGAACTTTGTAATCCGACTTTAAGATATGGGTCAACTCCATTAGGTTCGATGTATCGTCGTCTACGATCAGTATACTGTTTTTTTCTTCCATATCATTCACCTGTAAACCTTTCCCATAACCGGACATACTCTACATAAGCTGATTTAAAATCAAACTCCTCTATCCGCAGGATAAGCTCCTCGCAGCCCGGTATAGACTTAAGACTATCAACATACGTAAGGCTATCTGAATCACTTTGTTTTAATAAGGGCTCAAGCTTCTCAAGCACCTCAAGAATCACCGCATTATCCAAATTGTCCGTTGGAATGTTCTGTTCCTGTTCCCGGATCATCGGCTCAAATTCGTCTATTGCAGCGTCTAGTTCAGTTTTGAATATTTCCAACTGTTCAGCAGTGACAAGATCCACACCGTCTTTTAGCTTATTCTCGATCTCCTCTGCTGCTCTCTGTAGTGAAGTCTTGCCCAGCTGTCCCGCATTACTTCCTAAAGTATGTGCCAGCCGGTGTGCCAGTTTTATATCCCCGGTTTTAATAGCGTCTGTTAACGCGTGGTATTTGTCCCGGTTATTTTTTACAAAATTCGCTATCAGTTTTTGCCGCAGTTCGCTGTCAACTTGTTTTTGTTGTTGTCCGTCTTCTGTTTGCCACTTGACGGGCGACATGTATTTTAATAAACAGCGCCATAACTCCTGCGACGTGAACGGTTTACCAAGATAGCCGTCCATACCGCTCTGTCTGTATGTTTCTTTATCGTTTGACATTATATTTGCTGTCATTGCTATTATAGGGACTCCCGTGTTCAGTTCAAGGATTTTAGCAGCTGCCTCAAGTCCGTCCATCACCGGCATATGGATATCCATAAATATCAGATCAAACTGCCGCTCGCCTTTTTCTAAACGTCTTTGGACCATATCCACGCCGATTTGACCGTTTTCCGCTAAAACTGTTTTTATTCCTACCCGATCCAGATGCTCGGTAATGACCTGTTGGTTCATCACATTGTCTTCACATAAAAGTATCTCGCCTGAAAATGTAGGTTTTTCTACGGTCAGCGGTACTTTACTGTGCTCCTTAGAACCTGCCTCGTTTTCATCTATCGTATTAAAGGTCAGCACAAAACTGAATTTGCTTCCCACGCCTGGTGTACTTTGCACGACAAGCTCGCCGCCCATCTTTTCTATCAGGTTTTTTGTGATGGTAAGACCAAGTCCTGTCCCTCCATACTTTCGTGTTGTGCCTGACTCGGCTTGCGTAAACGGGTCGAATACTCTTTGCATCTCTTCGTTTGTCATGCCGATACCCGTATCTTTTACTTCGAAACTCAGAGTGACGGTTTTTTCACTTGTGTCTTGTATGACAGCCTGGATCTTAATAGTACCTGTGCTGGTGAATTTCACAGAGTTTGAAAGTAAGTTGACAAGTACCTGCAGCAGTCTTGTAGGATCACCCAGCGGCACCTTGCCAATCGACGGTTCTGCATAAAAGTATAGTGTAAGACCTTTTGCGTCTGCTTTTGGCGCTATCATCGTCCGGCAGTTAGTAAATACCTCATGCAAATCAAACGGGACGCTTTCAAGTTCCAGTTTCCCTGACTCGATTTTTGATATGTCCAGTATGTCGTTGATGATTTGAAGCAGCCATTCCGAATTTTGAATAATATAAACGAGATAGTCCTTAACCTTTGGTGATATATCTTCACTCAAAGCCAGTTCGGAGTACCCGACGACACTGTTCATCGGCGTCCTTATTTCATGACTCATTTTTGCGAGAAACTCGGATTTTGCATTGGATGCCAGTTCAAGCTCGTGTGTCCGTTCTCCGACAAGTATTTCCAGCCGCTTGCCTATCATACGGCTCCTGATAAAAAGAACGGCAACAAGAGATAAAACGCATACAAGCATTACGGATAAGCCTATCAACAACGGCCGCTGCGCTTCCGCGACTTTTGCGCGGTAGTCGAAAGTGTTGCGCATCCACTGGTTTGCTATCCCTTTGGTATCAATGGAGCTTAACGCTTTATCGATTATATCGCGAAGGACAGCCTCGTTTGGATTAAATCCAAATCTGGTGTGAATGACCTGGTCAAACACATAATTAAGCTTATATCCGGTTTGCTCCTGATAATGCGTCAGGAACATCAGTCTTCTCTCCGTGGTCATGACCATGTCCACTTCACCGTTTAGCAGAGCAATAAAAGTTTCTTCTATACCGGCATACTCAACAGTGTTTTCATGGTCGGGAAACCACAGTTTAAACATTGCGGTATAAGCTGTATCCTGCGTCAGCCCTACCTTTGTATGCAGTATCTCATTAGTTTTGATATTACGGTGATCCGATCTTGAGATAAGCGCGTAGTAATCGTCCTGTATCGACGTCTCCGCCCATATAAAGAACTCTTCACGCGCTTTTGTCCAAATCAGATCCGCGACAAAATATACCTCTCTGCTTCTGAGCATATCCTGTATACGTGACCACTCCGTATGCTGGTTATTTTTCTGGTCAAAAGATAATCCCGTCATTTCAGTGATTTCGTTTATCAGGTCAAAAAAGATCCCCTGCCACTCATTCTCGCGTGTATTATAAAAACAAATGGGATAGTTACTGTATATCGCGGCAAACGGTATGACCGGGTTGTTTTGGATATATTCACGTTCTTCATCAGTAAGCTGATTATGCAGTCTTGTTTTCTGGTACTCTTTATATCCCTGATTATAAAGCGCGGTCAAATGACCGAGCGCTCCGTTATCGAGAGCTTTTTGAACGACATCAATAACCGGAAACAAATCAGGATTTTGAGTCGCAAGGGAGACAGGACTGAAAACCAGAGGGAAAAATTCTCTGGCAACTACATCGTTGTAACTGTCAAATGCCACTTCTACAGTGTCTGTATTTATAAATGCATCGGCTTCACCGCTCTTCAGGCGATTATACGCTTCATCGACATTGCTCACAAGTAAGGTGACATAAGTATCTCTTCCAAGTGCATCCGCAACGTCGTCAATCGTTGTAGTATCTCTGATAAAAGCGTACCTCGGCCGGCGTCTCTGCATAATGCTTTCTATGGGTTCACTGTCTTCGATCCGGTAAGACGTCAACATTTGCGTGGCTATAGCGGAGGTCATGCGGTAAGTCTTTACCCGCTCCTCCGTTGCAGTCATTGCGCCTGTAAAATCAACCTCAAAGCTCGAAAGCTTGGTCAGAAAATCGTCCCATTCAATGTACTCCGGGATAAACGGAATATCAAACAACCCGGTCAACCACTCGCAAAAAAGAGTGGAGAACCCTCTGATATCTCCGTTTTTATCAAGAAAAGCCACTGTAGACGGCAATACGCCGTAAACAAATGACTTTTGTTGCTGCCGCAAAGCTTCGATCGCCCTGATCTCGTCTTCCGTTATTTCCGGAATGTCCATGTAGGACACGAAACCCAAAGGTTCATTCTGTTGAACCGTATCCGGTGTTTCACAGCCTGTTGTTAAAAACGGCAAAAAAACAGCGACAAGCAAGAACCAAGGTATGCCTTTAAGCATCCTTTTCCGTCCATACGCAATATACGACAACACAACGCTTTGCATAGCTGCCTTCCCCTGTTTTTACTTCTCTCACCAATTCACTATTATGGCACATGATAAAGTTGTATACAAGAGAAAATTGCTATTAAGCGCATATAAATGCAAAATAATGCTAAATAATGTCTATTTACGAAGAGAAATCCGTTCCGGCATTAATCTTTTAAGCCTTGCGCTTCGCGCTCTTTTATCGCATCTTTTCTTGACAGGTTAACACGACCGCGATCGTCTATTTCCATGACCTTGACCCAGGTCATATCGCCTTCGTTTAAGACATCCTCGACTTTTTCCACACGGCGGTTTTCAAGCTTTGATATATGTACCATGCCGTCTTTGCCGGGTACAAGCTCAACAAAAGCCCCGATCGGTATTACCCGCACGACCTTACCGTAATAGAGTTTTCCGACTTCAGGCACGAATACGATATCATCAATGATCTTCCTTGCGGCGCGGCAGGCTTCGATATCCGCGGACGCGATATATATGCTGCCGTCATCTTCAATATCGACCTTTGCTCCTGTATCGGCGCAAATCTTCTGAATGACTTTTCCGCCTGTGCCGATAACCTCTCTGATCTTGTCGGGATGTATCTTCATCATTATCATCTTCGGCGCTGTCGGAGCAAGCTCCGAACGCGGTTCGGATATGACAGGGAGCATGATCTCATCGAGCATCTGAATACGCGCCTCTTGGCACATATCAAATGCCGATTTGATTATCTCCATCGTCAGCCCGTCGTTTTTTAGATCCATCTGTATTGCTGTGATACCCTTTTTTGTACCGCCGACTTTAAAGTCCATTTCACCGTGAAAGTCCTCAACGCCCTGGATATCTACAAATGTTGTCCACTTATCACCATCGGAAATCAAGCCGCAGGATATACCGGCGACGGGTGCTTTTATCGGCACGCCTGCATCCATCAGCGCAAGTGTTGAACCGCAAATCGAACCCTGAGATGTTGAACCGTTTGATGAGAGCACCTCCGATACAACACGTATGGCATAAGGGAACTCGTCGATGCCCGGAAGAACGGGTTCAAGAGCTTTTTCCGCAAGAGCGCCGTGCCCCTGCTCACGCCGGGATGTTGAACGTGCGCCCCGCGCTTCGCCGACTGAGAAAGAGGGGAAGTTGTAATGGTGCATATAACGCTTTGTTTCTTCTTCGTAAATCGTGTCCAGCTTTTGTACATTGGAAACTGTTCCAAGCGTTGCTATCGAAAGCACTTGTGTCTGACCGCGTGTGAATAAACCTGAGCCGTGGACCTGCGGCAGAAGTCCCACCTCCGCAGCCAGAGGCCGTATTTCGTTCATTGCTCTGCCGTCTACACGTTTGCCTTCGAGCAGCCATGCCTTTACGACCTTTTTTTGGATCTTATAGGTGATTTCTTCAAGCTGCGCGGTGATTTCCGGGTACTCACCCTCAAACTCTGTGATCATACGTTCAACGACTGCGTTATATCTTTCTTCGCGGACGTTTTTATCATCTGTATCCATGGAGTGCTTAACATCATCCATAAACCTGTCGATGATTTTTGCGAACAGTTCATCATTAAACGACGCTTTGATGTATTCAAACTTGGGTTTTCCGATCTCTTTAACCATTTGGTTGATAAGATCAATAACGGGCTGTATCGCATCGTGAGCATATTTAATGCCTTCAAGCATTATGTCATCCGGTATCTCGTTTCCGGCAGCTTCGATCATGACTACTTTATTTGCGGTCGAAGCTATCGTGCAGTACATCTCGGTAACATCACGCTGCGCGGTTGTCGGGTTTACGATAAATTTGCCGTCTATATAACCCAGGCCTACACCGCCGATCGGTCCGTTGAAAGGGATATCGGATATCGATATAGCCGCGGACGCTCCGACCATCGCTGCGATTTCCGGTGAACAGTCATGGTCAACTGCCAGGATGGTGCAGGTTATGGCAACGTCATTGCGTAAATCATCCGGGAATAACGGGCGCATTGGTCTGTCGATCATACGTCCTGCAAGCACTGCGCGTTCAGCCGGCCTCCCCTCGCGACGAAGATAGCCGCCGGGTATCCTGCCCACTGCGTATAATTTTTCCTCGAAATCGACTGACAGCGGGAAAAAATCTATGCCGTCGCGCGGACGGGCTGATGCTGTCACCGCTACAAGAACTACTGTGTCGCCATAACGAACCAGTATCGATGCGTTGCAAAGTTCTGCCAGTTTTCCTGTTTCCATCGTAAGCGGACGTCCCGCGAACTCCATGCTGTACTTTTTTTCATTGTTGAATTCTCTTTTGTGGATAATCATTCTCTCTACTCCTTATACGTATAACGGAGCCGGCCTGATAAATGCAGACCGGCTCCGATATCGGCTTATTTTCTAATACCCAGCTTTGCGATACAAGCTCTGTAACGCTCTATATCCTTTTTTGCGAGATAGTCAAGCAAACTGCGGCGGCGGCCGACCATCTTCAGAAGACCAAGCTCGCTGTGTTTATCTTTCTTGTGGACCTTGAGATGCTCTGTAAGCTGCTTTATGCGTTCTGTAAGTATCGCGATCTGTACCTCCGGCGAACCTGTGTCTGTCTCATGTGTCCGGTTGCCCTCGATGACTGTACCTTTTTGCTCCTTTGTGATCATTATGATTCTACCTTTCTTTTCTTTCTGCTGTGAGCAGCACGGTAAAACGCGTGATGCACAGCGTTTTGATGTCCGATGGCTGAGTATCGGGCGGAAAAGTTACCGGTTTACCGGCTTTCTCCCGAAACTAAGCGCATGGAAAACAGCGCCAGAGAATAGTAACACAGAATAAATGAAATGTAAAGAGTTACTTTGATGCGGTGTAACTTTAACGCGGTCTGCCGGATTTGTACACTACACCCGGTTCAAGCGTAACGTCGGAGTAATGCATCAACTCCGAAACTGTAACAAGCTGGTATCCCCTGTCGATCAGCGTGGGTATAACTCGTTTTGCTGCTTCCACAGTTGCGCCGGATGTATCATGCAGTAATATGATATCCTTATCTTTAACTCTTGTCATGATGTGATCATATATTTCAACGGAGTTCCCTGTTCTCCAGTCTTGCGGATCTACTGACCAGTATATTACCGGTATTCCGAGATCAGCAGCGACGCTTCTGACTCTTGCGTTGACCGATCCGAATGGCGGCCGCATGATCAAACCCGGAGCGCCTGTAGCAGCTTCGATCGCACTTTTTGCTTTAAGCAGTTCTGAGCGGATATTTTCATCGGACGCCCGGGTCAGCATTCTGTGTGACCATGTGTGACTTGCTATCTCACAACCCATATCATTTGCCCTGTGTACTATATCGATATTTCGCTCGATCCGGGATCCTATCACAAAAAAGGTCGCCGGCACGTCATATTGTTCCAGAATATTCAGAATCAAGGTCGTATACCCGCTCGGTCCGTCATCAAAAGTCAGCGCGACCATCGGCTTTGACGGATCTATCTTTTCCGCTGCCGGGAGATCAACATACTCCGCGCCGGTATCTATATCGACGGAGCTTTCGATGTGATTCCATTCTACGCTGAAGTTAAGAACTTTTGCTATATCACGTAGCTTAAAAAAATGCTCACCGGCGATGCGGTAGGCAGCTATGTCAACCTCGTTGCCGTCAAGAGTAACCTTAATGATTTCCGGTGTTGCTTGCTCGTTGTCAACTGCTCTCCCCGAGAGGTTAAAACTTATTGCCGAAAAAGGTCTGCCGCTTGTCATTTGGAGCTCTTTATTTCTGCCGCTCCATTTTACAAAAAAGCGCTTTTCTGTAGCTGACAGAGCCTGTGCCATCTCAAACATTGTAAAATAGTTATGTCCGTATATGGTATACGCGCGAAGAGGCTTACGCACACCGTTGACTCGCACAGCAGCGTTTGTACGTCTTGCTTCGGTTGGTTCGTTTGCGGAAACAGGCGCAGCCGCACCGAGCATCATGCAGATGCCCAGGGTAAGAAACAAAATCCTTCTTTTTTTTCTTGTTTTTCTCAATTTAGCTGATCCCTTTGCGTAAAGCCCGATGTTTTATCCATTACCGGTAATATAGCATAAACGCGCGTACTATATCAAGCAGGTTTTATAATATCTTCCTTATCTTCGGGACTGTTAAATATCACTTTTTTATTGATATAGTTATCCGGTCATAGTATACTACTTAAACGGAACTATGCTTTGCCCGGTCGTTTACACCGAGGAAAGATCGCACTAGTCGGGGAGTTAGCGGTGCCCTGTTACCTGCAACCCGCTACAGCAGGGATGAATTCCGGTCCCCGGACTTGTGGTGTGTTGTCAGCCCTTGATAAGCAGCGATGACGAGCCGGTCTCGCGCAACGTGAATTCGCGAACCATGTCAGGCGGGGAACCGAGCAGCATTAAGCGAAATCTCACGTGTGCCGCGAGGCAACCGGTTCCGAGCCGGCTGTCAGGTAAGCGGGTATATCACATTTTCAAAGGCCGGTGTGCGATCTTTCGTCGGAGTAAACAAGCCCGTCATTCTAAAACGCCGGGAGGTAGGCTGTGTATCAGGCTCTATACAGGAAATACAGATCCCGTTTATTTAAAGATGTTATCGGGCAGGAGCATGTCACCGAAACTCTGCGGCATCAAATGATCAGCGGCAGGCTTTCGCATGCTTATTTATTCGTCGGAACACGCGGTACGGGTAAAACGTCGTGTGCAAAAATCCTCTCCCGGGCTGTAAACTGTCAAAACCCGTCAGGCGGAGAACCCTGTAATGAATGCATATCCTGCGTTGGTATAGAAGACGGCAGTATTCTCGACGTACTGGAGCTTGATGCCGCGTCAAACAACAGGGTCGATGATGTTCGCGCGTTGCTTGACGAGGCGATATACACCCCCGCTTCCGTTAAAAGGCGGGTTTATATCATTGACGAGGTCCATATGCTCTCGACCGCAGCGTTTAACGCGCTGCTTAAGATTCTGGAAGAGCCGCCGGAGCACTTGCTTTTTATCCTTGCTACCACGGAGCTGCACAAGGTGCCGGCAACTATTCAGTCCCGCTGCCAAAGGTTTTCATTCAAGCGTTTGTCTCCCGCAGCGATCACCTCGTGGCTTAAAACTGTTGCGGAGAGAGAGGGATTTACCCTTACTGCGGATGCTGCAGATAAACTTTCGGCATTGGCAGACGGTTCCATGCGTGACGGCCTGTCGTTGCTTGACCAGTGTGCATCTGACAGTGTTATCGATTTGTTGCGTGTATTGGATACGATCGGTCTTGCCGGGCGTAAAGAACTTTTAGAACTGATAAACTCTGTAGCGGACAGGGATATATCATCTGCGTTATGTATCTTAGGTAAATTATACGACGACGGTAAGGACATGACATCATTGTTAAATGAAATTGGCGCATTGGTTCGTGACCTGCTGGTTTTTAAGCTTTCTCCCGATTCTGCATTGATAAGCGCCGATGTTGATCGCGCCGGTCTGTCCGCTCTATCAAAAAAGCTGCCGTCTGAACGATTATTATCCGGTCTCGATGTGATCAAGGACGCGCTTTTTAACGTGTCCCGCGGGGGCAGCTCCAGACTTGCGGTAGAAATGTGTCTTATCAGAATGTGTGATGAGCGGTTATCTGCCGATACTTCATCGCTTTTAGCAAGAGTTTTAGTGCTGGAGCGTTCAGCATCAGGGCAAAACCAAAGACAGAGTCCCGTAGCGCCCCCCGTTACATTGTCCGATGCGGTCAATGCCGGTGTGTCTGAAGACAGCCTTGATACCGTGCCGGAACCGCAGAACGATTTTTGGTCTGCTATATTAGGTCTGTTGGAAGATGACCCGCCTGTGTATGCGATACTCAGAAAAATCACCGGTGCTCAAGTTGAGCGCAGAGAGAATACATTGATGATTCGCACAGAAGGCGGCATTACTGCTAGCCTTATCGATTATGAATCGTTCAAGGATGCGGTCAAGAAGGTTCTTGGTCCCGATATTGTTATACATATGGAAGCAGATAACGTTAATACAGAAGAAAAAAAACGCAGCACACTTGACAGTCTTGCTGCGTATGGTAATGTTAATTTCGAGTAAAGGAGAGATCAGAGTTGGCAAAAGGCGGATTTCGCGGCGGCGGCTTCGGCGGCGGCATGAACATGAACATGATCAAGCAGGCGCAAAAAATGCAGGAAGACCTGATGAAAATGCAGGCTGAAATGGAGGATAAAACATATTCAGCGCAGTCCGGCGGAGGTGCCGTGACAGCGGTGGTCACCGGTAAGCGCGAATTGACGGAGCTTGTAATAGAGCCGGACGCTGTTGACCCCGAAGACGTGGAAATGCTCCAGGATCTTATTGTGGCTGCCGTCAATGAAGCAATGCGAAAAGCAGAGACGAGTATGAGCGACTCAATGTCAAAGCTCACCGGCGGGTTAAATCTTGGGTTTTAACATGCCCTATACTGTTATTATATCCATTGTTCCAAGCACTTCATACAGCGCGTCTTTTTGCTGATCGTCCTGATAAAAAAGAACGAATACCAGTGCAAAATCACTATTTTGCAAATTATGTATCCATGCCTCATAAAACCCGCTTTCCACAGACGCAGATACATGATATCCTCTTACTGATGAACCTTTTATAAATTCTTCTCCGCTTCCTGTGGAGTTACTGCTTCCTGTATAATTATTAAGGAATGTTTCCACAACATCAGCGATCGCTTGTGTCGAGATAAATTCAAAGCCTATCTCAAGTGAGGCATTACCTCCGCCGGTATATGTGATCAGCCAGTCCAGTTCGTTTTCCGAGAAATCAAATAACTCATCTTTTGCATAAATAATAAGCTTAACGTCGTCTGTTGCAGATATCTGCAGTTCATGCCGGGTACCCTGAGGCGGCGGTCGTGGAGTTTGTGTACCGGGATCATCAGTCCCGGTTCCGTTTGTATCACCGTTTACGCCCGGATCATCGGGCGGATCTTCATCTTCAGGATCCGGATCTTCGTTTTCCTCCGGCGGTTGTCCTGAAACAACCGGGCTCTGCTCTCCCGGGTCGACTCCTCTGTTGATTATAATAAGCTCGACACAGAAGATTATAAGTAAAATCGCGCATACAAGAGAAAGAGCCAGGAGCAGATTCTTTGAGAGTTTACTCATACCTACACTCCTTATTGATCACTTTTCAGTTTATCAACACCTGCGGTAATACGCCGATACGTTTCATCCCGCCCCAGTATCCAACACAACTCAACTGCGCCGCCGGGCGTTACGGCTTTGCCGGAAACAGCGATACGTAAAGGCCACATCAGTGTCGCGTTCTTTACTCCAAGTTTTTCCGCCAGAGCTATAAGCATATCATGAATTGCTTCGCTCGTCCAATCCGGAAGTTTCTTTAGCTCTGCTTGAGCGGCTTCCAGCATATCCAGAGATATCCCTCTGTCCGTTTTTGACTTTTTATTAACGAACAGCTCTGTATCATAATCAGGCAGACTGTCAAAAAAGTCGATTTTTTCGGGTATATCGCTTAATTTTTCACAACGCGCCTGCAGTATTCGTGCCACTGAGTCTGCAGGAATTTTCTCGTTTTTTATTACACTGCTGATGTACGGCCGCGCGGCTGACGCAAAATCCTCAGGTGTCATCGCGCGTATATATTCACTGTTAAAATGATTGAGTTTCTCTATATCGAATATTGCCGGCGATTTTGATATACCGCTTGCGTCAAACACCTCAAGCAGCTCATCCAGTGTAAACATCTCACGTTCCCCGCCGGGGCTCCAGCCCAGAAGCGCGACATAGTTGAGCACCGCATCCGGCAGATATCCCTGTTTGAGAAGATCGTCATATGTCGGATCGCCGTATCGTTTTGACAATTTATGCTGACTGTCCCGCATTATGAGCGAAACCGTTATATACTCCGGTATCTCCCATCCGAAAGCTTTATACAGTAAATTATACTTCGGTGCTGAACTTATATATTCACTCCCCCGCATGACATGTGTTATTCCCATAAGGTGGTCGTCTATGACATTGGCAAAATTATATGTCGGTAAACCGTCGCGCTTTAACAGGACCATATCGTCAAGTGTTTTATTCTGAGTAGTTACTTCACCGAATACTATATCAACAACCGTTGTTTCTCCTTCGCGCGGCGCTTTCATGCGTATAACAAACGCTTCTCCCCTGTCCGCGCGCTGCTTTGATTCATCGTACGGCAACTCTCTGCACCGGTCGTTATGGACTTGTGTGTCTGTTTTTAAGTCCTTTGTCTCGTCGTGCCCTTTGGGTTCGCAAAAGCAATAGTATCCTGCGCCGTTTTCGCACAGCAGCTCGGCATACGGTTTGTAAAGTTCCTTCCGCTCGCTTTGAGTATATGGCGCTGCCGGTCCTCCGATGTCCGGTCCTTCGTCATAGTGTAGTCCGGAATCTTTTAATGTTTTGATTATTATCTCTGTTGCGCCTTCAACATATCTTGCAGTGTCCGTATCCTCAATACGCAATATAAAGGTTCCGCCGCTCTTTTTTGCGGTCAGAAAGGCATAGAGCGCTGTTCGTAAACCGCCGACATGCATATATCCTGTCGGGCTTGGCGCAAATCTGGTACGTACCCCTCCGCGCGGGATTTTCGCTTCCATATCTTTAAACCATGTTGTCATTTTGCTGCTTCTCCAATTCCTCTTTCTCCAGAACGATATACGCAACTTTTCCAACGAGCGTGCGCGGCAGTTCTTTGCGATATTCAAATTCTCGCGGCATCGCATACTTCGCGATGTTTCTTTTGCAATGCTCATATATCGATGATTTTATCTCATCGGTCGCTTCCTGACCATCACGTAATGTGATAAATGCTTTGATCCGCTGCATCTTGTAATCATCCGGTATCCCGATTACACAGCTTATCAGCACTTTTTCGTGCGAATCGATAACATTCTCGAGCTGTGACGGATAAATGCTGTATCCTGACGATATGATCATGCGTTTTATACGCTGGCGGAAATATACAAACCCGTCCTCATCCATCATACCAAGGTCGCCTGTATGCAGCCAGACCCGTCCGTCTGCATGTGTTTGGAGTGTTAACGCGGTTTCCTCATCGTTATTGTCATAACCCTTCATTACTGTAGGACCTGACAGAACGATCTCTCCCTCTTCCCCGTAGGGTATCGTCTCCTGCGTTCCCTGCCTGACGATTTTATAGTATGTATCGGGATAAGGTATGCCAATACTGCCTTCCTTGTGGAAGGTGCGCGGCGTAAGGCAGCTTGCGGTCACACATTCGGTGAGTCCATATCCCTCCCGCACCTGCTCGGATGATCCGCGGGCTTTCAGGAATGCGTCCACTTTACGCTTGAGTTCCACCGAAAGTGAGTCGCCGCCGGAAAACACACCCTCAAGCTGCGACATATCAAGTTTATCTATATTATGCAGCCTGAGCATCGCTTCATATAGTGTCGGAACACCTGCAATATAATGCGGTTTATGTTTTTTAAGCAGATCCGCATATGATTTTATGGAAAACTGCGGTACAAGTATTGTTGAACCGCCTGCGGCATAAGCTGTGTGTAAACACACACCAAGCCCGAATCCGTGGAATATCGGCATGATAGCCAGCATTTTATGACCCGGTATAACACAGTCGCCGGATGCTTCCGTTTGCATAGCGAGAGCGTTGAAGTTCAGGTTTGTCAGCAGTATACCTTTGGTCGTTCCGGACGTTCCGCCACTGTATAATATCGCGGCAACATCATCACCTCGTGTACCGGCGTTGTAATCAGCTGTGTATTGCTGTCCGCGCTCCAACAGGTCAGAATACCTGAGAATGTGATTTCCGGATGGCTTACGTTGTATTTTTCGCCCTTTGGTCAGCCTGTAAAGGTGCTTTTTAATCCCTCTAAGGCCATCATCGGCACCCGCCAGAAAAAGCAGACGCGCCTGAGTCTCCGGTAAAATCTCCTCAAGCTTAGGAGCGAACTGATCGAGCGTGAGAACTGCAACACTGCGGCTGCTGTTCATATAATGTACAAGCTCCCCTTCGGCGGACAGAGGATGCACCATGTTAGCAACCGCGCCGATGAGGTTGATCGCATAAAACATAATAACGGCTTGGGGTGTATTTGGCATACATATCGTTATCCGCTCATCACACTCGATACCGGCTGCTTTAAGCCCGCGGGCGCACAGTATTATTTCATCGGCAAACTCCCTGAAGGTCTGTTTGCATCCGAAAAAATCATACGCTACTATATCAGGATATTTCTCTGCCGTATTAAAAATGAGCTGCGTCATTGAACAGTCCGGGTAATCAAGGTTATGCGGGACATCGCCGTATGATTTTAACCAGGGTTTTTGTATATCCATTTATATGTGTCCTTCATGTTTCTTTTCGGATTACCATACCACATCTTTTGTAATACCACAAGACCGGGCAACCTCAAGTAACTTATCAGACTCGTTGCTGTCCGGGTCGCAGATCACATGGTTAAGCAGCCTGTCAAGCGTTTCACCCAGCTCCTGACCCGGCGGATGACCCATAGCCAACAGGTCTCTCCCGCTGACTGCCAGTTCGCCGAGTGAGAAACACTCACCGCTTGTTATTATATCATCTACACTTTGTAACGACTTACCTTCATCAGTCGTATCATTGATCGCCGCGGCGCATCGTACTGAGTTTACACTATATCTCGACAACAATCGTTTTATCCCTGTCCGGTCTTTCGGAAAAAGACCTATCTCCAGCGCGCTTAAGCATGCTTTGGTGGTTTTCCCGTCAAGGCGTATATCGCGCAGGAAGTCCTTCGCAGAACTGATATGACCTTGCTTAAGCAATATCGCGCAAAACGCACACCAGCGCAGCATCGGTTCCTCCGGGAGCTCTGCGATCCTGTCTAAACCTGACGTGTTTTTTCCTGACGCGGCAACATATCTCTCAAGTAAGCCAACTTTGATCATTTCACCTGCTGTTTCCGGTCTTTGCGACATCAGCGTTTTTTCCAGTTCGGTTTGAATACGCTCAGTGCTTACCCTCTTTGCCATACCCGCATTGCTATGGATCGCAAGTAATGTTTCAGACTCGATCAGAAATCCGAGTTCAGCGCTGAATCTGTACGCTCTGAACATGCGCAGCGCATCTTCTATAAACCTGGAGTTCGGGCCTCTTACACATCTGATGATACCGTCTGCTATGTCCTTGATCCCGTTAAAAGGATCTATGAGTTCACCTTCAGCGGACTCGGCTATCGCGTTGATAGTGAAGTCGCGTCTGCTGAGGTCTTCCTCGATACTCCCGACAAAATGTACATGATCCGGGCGGCGTCCGTCAGAGCGTTCGCTTTCCGTTCTGAAGGTGGTCACTTCCACCGGGCACTCGGGAAGAACGATCGTAACCGTACCGAATTTTTCACCGGTCAGGACTGTTTTCGGAAACAGCATAGTGACATCTACGGGAGTAGCTGACGTAGCGAGATCCCAGTCATGCACAGGACGATTCATTATGGTGTCCCTCACACAGCCGCCGACAAGGAATGCATCGTGTCCGTTTGAGGTTAAACGATGCAATATCAACACTATATGCTCCGGAGGAGCGGTCACTTTCATTATCTCACCCACATTTATCAAAAATCGAGCATAAAACGGGTAAAAAACCGTAAGATATAGCTATTGTAAAATATTATTTACAGTAGTATAATCAAAAATCAATGCCAATGCAATTATAACACTGAAGCATATAAAGAGGTTTTATGAGTTCGGAAGAGTTAGCACGGTTTTTAGAGAGTAAAGAGAGATGCCATCTTATCGGTATCGGCGGTGTGTCAATGTCACCGTTGGCAGAGGTATTAGCAGGTAAAGGCATCCTGATCACAGGGTCTGATGTTAACGAAAGCCCTGCTGTCGATAATCTGCGCGCGCTCGGGATCAATGTGACTATTGGTCATAATGCGGAGAATGTACGCGGAGCAAAATACGTTATTCGTACGGCGGCAGCACGTGAAGATAATGTTGAAATAACAGCCGCGCGTGAACAGGGTATACCGGTTTTTGAACGCGCGCAGGCGTGGGGTCATATAATGCGCGGGTACAAGGAAGCTATCTGCATTTCAGGCGTACATGGTAAAACCACCACTACCTCGATGGTTTCACATATACTGCTTGCCGCTGAAAAAGACCCTACGATAATGATAGGCGGGACTCTGCCTGTTCTTGAATCCGGGCATCGTGTGGGAAAAGGCGATGTTATCGTGCTTGAGTCATGCGAATACTATAATTCATTTCATAATTTTTGCCCGACCGTTGCCGTCATTTTAAATGTTGATGCGGATCATCTCGATTTCTTTCGGGATTTAGACGACGTAAAATGTTCTTTTAGAAAGTTCGCTTCACTTGTCCCGGAGTTTGGTCATATCGTATGCAACGGGGATGATAAGAACACTATTGATGCACTGAGTCCGCTCGGACGGGAGCTGATAACTTTCGGGTTCGGAGAAAATGTACAGTTGCGCGGTATAAACGTGTCCGAAAAAGGACGAAACCCGTCCATGGATATAGTATATAACGGTGAACCGCGGGGCAGGATCACGCTCCAAATCCCGGGAGTCCATAATCTTATAAACGCGCTTGCAGCTGCTGCTGCCTGTCTGTCAGTCGGTATACCGCCGGATGCTGTCAAACAGGGTCTTTACGGTTACACCGGAGTCGGCAGGCGTTTTGAGTATAAAGGCAGTTTTAACGGGGCTGACGTGTATGACGATTACGCGCACCATCCCTGTGAGCTGCGTGCGTTACTTGACGCTGTTGATTCACTGGATTCGTATAAACGTATTATACTTGCTTTCCAGCCGCATACATTTTCCAGAACAAAAGCTCTTTTTTCAGACTTCGTTAAAGAGCTTAAAAAACCGGACGTCACTTTTCTCGCGGAGATCTACGCAGCACGGGAGAAGCATGACAACGGCGTCACATCAAGCGTACTGGCTGACGCAGTACCGGGAGCACGCGCGGTCCCTGAGTTTTCGAAACTGATCGATGAAATACGCGCGATAGCCCGGGATGGAGATATAATCCTGACTGTCGGCGCGGGTGATATCTATAAAGTAGGAGAAATGTTGGTAGGAGACTAATAATGAGATTCAGAAACTGGGATATCAGCGGATTTGACAGAGAGACGGCGGTAGAATTCTGCCGCAACGGCGTCAATCCGCTTGTTTCTGTTTTTCTGAGCTCCAGAGGGTATACTGAAATTGATGATGTACGTACTGTACTGGGTGAAACTCCTATCAAGCTTCACGACCCGTTTCTCATGACAGATATGGACAGAGCGGTCATGAGGATCAATAACGCGATAAAGAACGGGGAGAGGATCGCAGTCTATGGCGATTATGATGTGGACGGCATGACTTCCTGCGTTGTGCTTGCGATATGGCTGCGCTCAAAAGGCGTTGATTTTGAAATTTACATACCGGGACGTTTTGATGAAGGTTACGGGCTAAACTGTACAGCGCTTGATTCGTTAAAATCACGCGGTGTTGAGCTTGTGATAACAGTTGACTGCGGGATAACCGCTATAGATGAGGCTAAGCATGCCAGGTCTATCGGTCTCGGACTGGTTATTACCGACCACCATGAATGCAGAGATAATCTTCCGGATGCGGACGCTGTTGTTGATCCCAAGCGTCCCGATTGTGCTTATCCGCACAAGTCTCTCGCAGGAGTCGGTGTTGCGTTTAAGCTTGTTTGCGCTTTGGAGGGAGATTATCTCTCCGATGAAATATACCGTCAGTACAGCGAGCTGGTCGCTATAGGTACGATCGCGGATGTTATGTCTGTAGAAGGTGAAAACCGCGAGCTTATAAGGCGTGGGCTTAACATTCTGAATACGAATCCGCGGCCGGGAATCCAGCAGCTTTTACATGAAGCCGGGGTTGTTTCCGGCAAGCTGACCGCCTCGGTCATTGGTTTCACTCTTGCCCCGAGATTAAATGCTGCCGGCAGGATGGGGAAAACCGGGTTGTCTGTAGATCTGTTACTGACGGAGAACTTAAAAAGCGCCGAAGGGCTTGCCGTTGACTTATGCCGGCTTAACTCCGAAAGACGTTGCCTGGAACAGGAAATATATGAGCAGGCAGTAGCTTTACTTCCCGAGCCTGAACCGGACGAACCCATTATACTCGCACAGCGTGACTGGTATCAAGGGGTAACCGGGATCGTAGCCGCAAAAATGGCGGAATTTTATCGTATGCCTGTGATCATTATCAGTATTGATGATGACGGTATGGGCCGCGGTTCATGCCGCAGTTTCGGCTCGTTTCCGATCTATGAGGCACTCCGTTCGTGTGAAGATATCTTAAGTAATTACGGCGGTCATGAAATGGCTGCCGGGGTGACGATCGCTGAAGGTGATATCGATGAGTTCCGCAGTCGTATAACCGGGTACTATCATGATAATGTCGGGAGTGAACCTGTATCCGCATTAAAGCTTGACTTTACAGTAGATAAACCGGAACTGCTGACGATCCAGAACATTGAGGCTTTGGAGCGCCTTGAACCGTTTGGGAGCGGTAACCCGCTGCCATGTCTTTGTATAGAAGGAGCAATAGTCTCCTCTGTGCAGTCTATTGGTAACGGTAAACATACCCGGTTAAAAATCGAAAAGTCCGGAATGAGTTTTGATTGTATTTTCTTTTCTGTCGCCTCATGCGACTTAGGCGTAGGTGAGGGAGCACTCGTCGATATTGCTTTTGAACCTCAAATCAATGAATTTCGGGGACGCATAAGCGTGCAGTTGCAACTATTTGATATAAAGGCAAGTACTGTATAATGTCAGATGTGAATGATAGATACCTGCAACTTGAAGCGGTCATACAGGAAAATCTTCCCGGCGCTGACATCGGGAAAATTCGGGCTGCTTTTAAGTACGCGATGGCTGCTCACGGAACACAGCTGCGCAAGGACGGGACAGAATTTGTATCACATCCGCTAGCAGCCGCGGAAATAGTGGCTGAAATCGGTATGGACGAGGATTCGCTGTGTGCCGCGCTGTTACATGACTGTATCGAAGACACCGGCGCAACATTCGAAGAGATTGAAAAACTGTTTGGCAGGGACGTTGCTACGATCGTAGACGGCGTCACAAAGCTGACAAGGGTCACTTACACGAGCAAAGAAGAGGAGCAGATGGAAAATCTGCGCAAAATGCTCTTTGCTATGGCACAGGACATCCGGGTCATACTTATAAAACTTGCGGACAGACTCCATAATATGAGAACTCTGGAGTACCTGGCGGAGGAAAAACAAAGAGAAACAGCGCTCGAAACAATGGAAATGTACGCGCCAATAGCGCACAGACTCGGAATGCAAAAGATAAAATGGGAGCTTGAAGATCTTTCGATCCAGTACCTTGATCCCGAAGCGTGTAATGAAATCACCGAAGGTCTGAAGCTTCGTCATATCGAAGACGAGAATTTTCTCGAAAGTATACAAACAAGACTGACGAAGCGTTTAAATGAAAATGGTATAGCATGTACAATATTCGGGAGAACCAAACATATATACAGTATTTACCGTAAGATGTACAGTGAAAATAAACTGCTCTCCGAGGTCCTGGATCTGTACGCTTTTCGCGTAATAGTAAATGATATCGCGGACTGTTATAATGTTCTGGGATACATCCATGAACTTTTTCGCCCGATACCGGGTTGTTTTAAAGATTATATCGGTACCCCGAAGCCAAATATGTACCAGAGTTTGCACACCAATGTCATCGGAAGTGAGGGTGTGCCTTTTGAAGTCCAGATCCGTACGGAGGAGATGCACCAGACAGCAGAGTATGGAATCGCCGCGCATTGGAAATACAAGGAAGGCAAAGGCGGCAAGGTTGCCGATGAGGAGAAATTCGCATGGGTAAGGCGTTTACTGGAGTCTCAGCAGGACAGCGACGCGCAGGAGTTTATGCATGCGCTTAAGGTCGATATGTTTGCCGATGAGGTTTTTGTTTTTACTCCAAACGGTGATGTTATGAATCTCCCCATTGGTTCAACGCCGATAGATTTTGCTTACAGTATCCACTCAGAGGTCGGAAACAGAATGACAGGCGCTCTTGTCAACGGGCGTATGGTTCCGTATGCGCACAACCTTAAGAATGGCGATATCGTAAAAATCCTGACGTCAAATGCGGCAAAAGGTCCAAGCCGCGACTGGCTTGATATCGTCCGAAGCCCTGAAGCGCGTAATAAGATCCGGCAATGGTTCAAAAAAGAAAAACGCGATGAGAATATAATACACGGTAAAATGTCTTTTGAATCTGAGATGCGGCACGCAAATATAACTTTTGCGGATATTACACGGTATGATCTCCTTCCGAAGATCCTGTCAAAGGCGTCATTTGGGTCTCTTGAGGAAATGTATGCCGCAATAGGATACGGTGGGGTCTCCGCAATAAAAATCGTTAATAAAATACGTGAGGAACTGCGGATAGTCACAAAAACCAAGAAAAAAGAAGAGCAGCCGCCAAAACCCGAACCGAAAGTGACCGTGCAGGATAAACCTGTACGCGGTGTGATGGTAGAGGGGCTTGATAACTGTCTTGTTAAATTCGCGCGTTGTTGCTCGCCTGTTCCCGGTGATCCGGTCATCGGCTTTATCACTCGCGGATTCGGAGTTTCTGTCCACCGCCAGGATTGCCATAATTATATCAAGGCTCTGAAGGATCCCAGCGAAGATGGCAGATGGGTTCGCATAACCTGGGCCGATACAGAGGGGAATCTGTATTCTAC